>Ga0209802_1000867_pt1 | contig 23219 bp, 18 predicted proteins | sample GraSoiAngelo_129_FD_185886 | JGI IMG/M metagenome (GOLD analysis project Ga0209802, IMG submission 185886) | Grasslands soil microbial communities from the Angelo Coastal Reserve, California, USA - 14_0927_12_40cm (SPAdes) (version 2) | ecosystem: Environmental > Terrestrial > Soil > Grasslands ... | reverse complement strand
TGGTGCAGGCGCATCCCGCCGGCGCCGATCGGGTTGTCGAGGCTCTGGTGGGGTCCAGCAACGAAGCCGTCGAGCGAGATCGAGATTTGGCAGGTGACGGAACCCATGGTCCTATGATGCACGCTAGACGCGAGAATCATCGCCCTCAGGCTGGGACTATGGCTTAAGCCCTAGGCCGCCTTCAACCGGGCTGACTTGGTGGGCCAGTCGCGCAGCCAGCGATCCAGCTCCGGCACGGGAAGCGGCCGGCTCAGGAAATATCCCTGGGCGGCGAAGCACCCCATTTGGCCCAGCAGGTTCCAGGTCGCCTCGTCCTCGACGCCTTCGGCGACGAGGTCCAACGTGAGGCTGCGGGCGAGCTCGATCGTTGCCCGGACGATTGCGGCACTGCCGGCATCCGACGTGAGCTGCGCGATAAAAGACCGATCGATCTTGATCTGCTCCACGGGAAGCCGCTGGAGATAGGCGAGAGACGAGTACCCGGTCCCGAAGTCGTCGATGGAAAAGCCAAAGCCCATCTTACGGAGCTGGTTCATCGACTCGAGCACCCGACCGGGTTCGGCCATAATCGCACTCTCGGTGATCTCCAGCTTCAGCGTGTGGGGGTCCGCCCTCGCGGCTACGACGATGGCTTCCATACTCTCCGGAAACTTCGGGTCGAGCAGGTTGCGCATGGAGACATTGACCGCCACCGGAAAGGCGGAACCCGCTCTCTGCCAGGCCCGGCTCTGACGGGCGGCCAATCCGACCACGTAGGCCGTCAAGGATTTGATCAGCCCCATCCGCTCCGCAACCGGGATGAACTCTACCGGGGGGATCCAGCCGCGCTCGGGGTGTTTCCAGCGGGCCAGCGCCTCGACGCCGATGATCTGGCCGGTGGCGACCGCGACCTGGGGCTGGTAATAGAGCACGATCTCGTGTTGCTCGATGGCGCGGCGAAGGTCGGCGCGCACCACCAGGCGGCTGGCGTCGTAGGGGTCGTCCTCCGGACGGTAGATCGAGTAACTGTTCCCGGTGCGCTTGGCGGCGTACAAAGCCACGTCGGCGCGCTGCAGCAGGGCTTCACTCGTGGAACCATGCTGGGGGAAAACGGCGATCCCGATGCAGGCCATCACCTCCAACGCGTGCCCGTCCGCGATCAACGGCCGCTCCACGCGGAGCAGGGCATGCGCCACTTTCAGAGCCCGGTCGGCATCGGCGCCGGGCAAGAGGATCGCAAACTCATCACCCCCGAGTCGCGCAATGACGTCACCTGGTTCGAGCTGATCGCTCAGACGGGGGCCGACCTGACGGAGAAGAGCATCCCCGACCCGGTGGCCAAACGTATCGTTGATCTCCTTGAAGTTGTCGAGGTCCAGGAGCAGGAGGGCAGCACTGGGCCGGCTGGCGATGGCCGCCTCGACCCGCTGCCCAAGCTGCAGCCGATTGGGCAGGTCGGTCAGGCCATCGTGCAGCGCCTGGTGCTCCAGCGCCCGCTGCGCCTCCCGCTGCCGTCGCCGGAGTTGCGACTGCTCCAGGGCGTTCTCCACCGCCGTCCCCAAGCGCGCCAGGCGATCCTTCAGGACGTAATCGATCGCCCCCTGGCGAACCGCCGCCACGGCGGTCTCTTCGCCGATCGCGCCCGACACGATCACGAACGGAATGTCCAGGCCGGCCTGCTGCATCAGCTTGAGGGCGCGCAGAGCGTCGAAATGGGGCTGATGGTAGTCGGCGAGGATGAGGTCGAGTTCGGGGTCAAGGTTGGCCTTAAAGCCTGCCTCGTCCTCGACGCGTCGCCAGACCGGGTCGAAGCCGGATCGGCGGAGCTCGTAGAGGGCGAGTTCCGCATCCTGCGGGTCGTCCTCCAGGACGAGGAGGCGAAGAGGCTTGCTCACGGCTATCAAATCAACGAACGCGGGGTGCGATTGCTGTCGGCGTCGCAAGGTAGCCTAGGCAACTCAACAGGGCTTAGCTGTACCAGCCCACCACGTCGACGATCACATCGACGGCTCCAAAGGCGTTGTACAGGTCGATGGCGCCGGTGGACCCGAGCTTCACCACCACCAGGTTGGGGACGGTCAGGCCGGCGACGTAGTTCAGATCGGAGGCCAGCGGCCTAAGGGCGCCGTCCGGCCAGGCGGTCAGGAAACTAGCCGCGGTCGGGTTGGTGACCGTCACGTTCAGCACCACCGCGGCGGGCGCCACCGTCGCGCTCATGGCCGGTACCCCGCCCTGGCCGGCCACCGGCAGCACGATTGAGGCATTTGGCCCCACCGGGCTGGTCGTGGTGCGGGTATCCAGGATGCGGGCGGGCGGCACGGCCACGAAGAGGCTGGCTGCCGAGCTGGTCGTGCCGTCCGTGAACCATCCGGCCACGTCGGCGACCACGTCGGTGTGGCCCGCGTAGTCGAAGAAGTCCACCGAGCCTCCGGTCCCGAGCTTGACCACGACCCGGTTTGCCACGGTTTGGCCCGGCTGGAAATTCAGGTTGGACACCACGGGCCGCGTGCCGCCGGTGGGATAGACGGTCAGGTAACTGGGCGCCACCACCGTGTTGGTGGCGGTCACGTTGAGGACCACGGCCGCCACCCCGGTGCTGGGGACACCCGGCGTGCCGGCGATATTCACGCTGATACTTTGGTACGCGCACAGTTGCTTGGCGGGCGCGCCGAGACCGGCGCGGGTGTCAAGCACACGGTTGGGCACGATCGGGTTGTACCGCCCAGCCGAGCCCGGCGTGGCGCTGGGTGTGGCGACGTAGCCGGCTACGTCGAAGAGGACGTCGGTATTGCCGAACGCATTGAAGATGCTCACCTGGCCGCCGCTGCCGACCCCAACTTCCACCAGGTTGGGAACGGTTGTCCCCGCGGTCCAGTTGAGGTTGGAGGCCAGCGGCCGCGGCAAGCCCGCCGGCCAGACCGTCAGGTAGCTGGCGGCCGTGGTATTGGTGGCGGTCACGTTCAGCACGACCGCGGCCACGCCGCTGGCCGGCACGCCGCCCTGCCCGGTGACCTGCGGATTCAGGGTGCCGGCTGGACCGACCGGGCTGGTGGTGCGCGTGTCCAGGATGCGGCTCGGGGCCAGGGCGATGAACTGGCCACGACCGGGCACCACGGCGTTGGAGGGAGCGGAAGCGGGCCCGGTCCCGACGGAATTGGTGGCTTTCACCGTGAACGTGTAGGCCGTGCCATCGGTGAGGCCGGTCACGGTCGCGGACTGCGCGCCGCCGGTGACCGTCGCGGTGGCCCCGCCCGGCGATGCCGTCACCGTGGAGCTGGTGATCACCCCGGCGGGAGCGGTCCAGGAGACGGTCGCCGATGCCTCGCCCGCGATGGCGACCGGTGCGCCCGGCGCCGCTGGTGGTGCCGTGGGGGTGGTGGCCGCTGAGTTGGGGTCCACCATCAGCGCTGACTCGTCAACGGCGTCGAACTGGGAGGCGGGCACCGTTTTCAGCTCGCTCAGCAGGCTGTTGGGCCAATTCGCGTCCTCGGTGCCGCTGAAGAACCAGTTGCTGCCGTTGTCGGCCAGGATCAACCCGTAGTGTTGCAGCGCCTTGAGGATGACCTGTGCCTGGGCGCTGAAGGGCGAGATGTCGTAGGTGGAGCGCAGCCGGAAGCGGGCTCCCATCGGCGGCAGCGAGGGGTTGGCGGCCGCACCGGCTTGATGCCGGGCGGGCCACAAGAAACTCTGGTCCGTCTGCTGGGCCGTGAAGCGGATGGCGTGAGTGATGGCCCCGGCCTGCACTTCATCCCACCGCACCAGCCCCGCGAACATGGGCAGCCCGGCCGCATCGGCCGAGGTCCATCCCAGCGGGCGGAGCGCATCCGATCCAAGTGGGAAGATGGCGCCCGACCCGGCAGTCCAGGACGAGCCGCTGCCCGCCAGGTTGTACAGCTCGTACAACGTGCAGGTATTGCGGTTGATGATCAGGGCATGGCGGTCGCTGCCATTTTCGACGAGGGTGTCCGCCCCGACCGGATACGGACCCGGGTCGCTCTCACTCGCGTACTGGAAGGTGATTGTCTGCAGTGGATGAGTGTTGTCGACCACGTTGAAGGGAAAGCCATACGGTGGGCCGCCAAAATCTGGATGCAGGTTGGTGGTGGAGGCCGCCATCGAAACCAGCCACTGGGAGCTGCGGGCGTGGACCGGCAGCGCGGAGATGTCGGTGTTCCAGATGTTGTCGGCAGGGAAGACCTGGCAGGTGGTCGACGGCACCGGAGCCGCGCCGGCCGCGACCGGAGTGAGAAGCGGCACGAGCATGAAGGGTCCCAGCCAGGCCATCAGGCGAATCGCTCTGCGCATCCCCACCAACGAGTAAGACGCGGAACACGCCGCCAGGCAACCACTGGAATGTCAACAGTCGATGACGAGATGCCACCGGTCGGAGACGTTCTACGGTAGGCGCCGTAGCCAGCCGTCCGACCTGCTGCGTCAGCGGAGGCAACCCCGCTCGCCAGCGCGCTGAACGCGATCGCCACAGTCGACCGGCTCCTGTTCGGCCATTCGCCGACTCAACGACGTTGCTGGTATGATACGGGTATGAAACGAGCCGTCAAGGTCGCCATCAGCCTATCCGATGACTTGCTGCATCGGGTAGACCGGGCCCGACGGGAGCGCAAGGTGAGCCGGAGCGAGTACTTTCGACAGGCTGCTACCAATTTCCTCGGCCCCGCCGGAGACCGGGATGTGGATCGCTATGTGCGCGGCTACTCCACGCAGCCGGAAACGGCCGACGAGGTGGAGGCCGCCCGCGCCGCGTCTTCGAAGGTTCTCGCGGCCGAGCCCTGGGAGTGAAGAGGGGCGAGATCTGGTGGGCTGAGCTCCCCAGGCCGGCCGGCCGCCGGCCGGTGATTCTACTGTCCCGTGACGAGGCCTACCAGGTCCGAAAGCTCGTCACCGTCGCGCCAGTGACGACCCGTGTTCGAGGCAGTCCTGTCGAGGTCGCCCTCGGCCCGAAAGATGGCATGCCACGTGAATGTGTCGTCAATCTCGACACCGTCACGACAATACCGAAGGACGCGCTCAAAGAACGCCTTACTGTCCTTTCCCGTTCCCAAATGACAGCCGTCGAAGGGGCTCTCCGGTTTGCCCTCGGCCTGGAGACGTAGGAGAATGCCGACTCCTTTATCTCTCCGTTCCTCGGGTTGGGCGGGGGTGTCCTCGAGTCCGAAAGCTGGGTGGATGTCTCTGGATCGCAGTCAGCATGTGGCAGCAACGGACCGACAAGTCCACTCGATCGAAGGTCGGCAGCCTGGGTTAGACCCTCGAGGTCGCCTCGCTGCGCAGCGTGTGAGAGCCGGCCGAATCAGCGATCCGGTGAGGCCAGCCGGCTGATCCCTGGGTAATGGCGGCGATTGAAGGTCGCCAGCCGTTCGCCATATTGCTCAGCAGACGCGCCGATGAGGGCGTCGCCAAGTTCCAGTCGATGGCTCCTGCGATATCGGCGCAAACGCTCACCGGCCAGCGCGCCCGTGGTGGCGTCAACGGTAACAGCGTCCAGCCCGGCAAACAGGGCCGCGATCCCCTTCTCCTCTCCGGCTGTCATGCCAGTCCCGATTTCGGCTCTGCTTACCGGTGCGTATCGAAGAGCCTCGCCAGTCGATGCCTGTGCGGCGACCCATCTAGCAGTCTGGGCGTTGCTCCGAAGGATCTCGATGAGCACATCGGAGAGATCCGTCGTCCGTTCTCGAGGGCTCAGGCTGGCTGCAGCGCCGGCTTGATATTGGCGTTCAGGTGGAAGACGTTGTCCGGGTCGTATTCCGCCTTGATCCGCGCGAGCCGCTCGTACTTCGCCGATCCATACGACGCCCGCACCCGGTCCTCCTCGTACTCCGCCATGAAGTTCACGTAGCTGCCGGCGCCGCTCGCGTACGGACGCAAGGCCTGCCAGAACGATCGCACCCACGCCCGATCTGCCTCAAGGAGGTCCGGGGCGGGGCAGATGGCGGCAATGTTGAAGGCAAATCGGGCTGACCGGCTGCCGCCGAACGCGGTCGCGTCCTCAGGAATGCGTCGGTACGCGCCGCCCAGCACGAAGACCGGGGTAAAGGAGAGGGGCGACGCCTTGCGCGGCAGGTATTCCGTGACGACGCGGATGGCACCATCGGTCAGCTCGTCCAGGTACAGCGCCTTCTCGTAGCCCAGGATGCCCCACGGGTTGGCCTCGTCGAACATCCGTTGGAGCTGGGTGTACGGCATCGGTGTTACCAGCTCGAAGAGCTGGCCACCCGCATCGCGGACCGGTTGAATCAGCCGTCCGTGCTCTTCGGCGGACCCGAAACCCACCACGATGAGGGCAAAGCCAGGGAGGAAATGGAACTCCTTCGGCACGAAGGGCGCCGGCGGGGCGCTCAGGCCGGCGATAAAGCTCGCGGCGTCCTCGGGCAGGGTCTTGATGAAGTCCCTTGCGAAGCGCAGGGCCATCTCACCCCTGTCGGCGCCCCAGAAGAACAGTCCGAGATTGACGAGCGGACCGACCGGGTGCAGTTGGAATTCGAACGACGTGACCACCCCGAAGTTCCCGCCTCCACCGCGGATCGCCCAGAACAAGTCGGGGTGCTCCTGCGGCGACGCCGGCAGGACCCGCCCGTCCGCGGTCACGACCTGAGCCGAGAGGAGATTGTCTGAGCTCAATCCGGCTCTGCCCGTCAGCCACCCGATGCCGCCGCCAAGTGTGAGTCCGCCGACGCCGGTGTGGCTGATAAAGCCCCCGGTGACGGCGAGCCCGTGCTGCTGGCTGGCCGCGTCCAGGTCGCCCCAGGTCGCGCCGCCGCCGACCACGGCTCGCCGAGCCGAGGGGTCGACCGCGACCTGACGCATGGCGCTGAGGTCGATCATCAAGCCGTCGTCGCAGACGGCGGAGCCGGCGAAGTTGTGTCCGCCGCCCCGGACCGAAATCTCAAGCGATTGGTCCTGACCGAACCTGATGGCCTGGACAACCTCCGCCGGCGCTGAGCAGCGTGCGATGAGCGCCGGCCGTCGGTTGATGGCGCCGTTCCAGACCGACCGTGCAGCGTCGTATTCCGGGTCGTCGGGAGTGATGATCTTGCCGGTGAAGTCTCGTTGAAACGCACGAACCCGGCTCTCGAGAAGCTGTGCCATCAGACCCTCCTCTTCACGACCGCAGCAGCAAGCGAGGCCACTCTACCGCCTCCCTCCTCGTCTGGCAAGGACCGCGCCAGGCTGGCACCGGGCCTTCCTTTCTTGCAGCCTGCCCACGACGTGGAAGCAAGTGTGACGATTCCGTGAAGGGACATCATGAGCCGGTCACACAAGGCTGGCACAGTGGCTGGCGCCGCGACTCGCGCGGACACCCAGACAAGGAGGGAGTCATTGAAACTCCTAAGCATCGTCCGCATCGCCTCGATCCCCGCCGCTATCGGGACTCTGCTCGTGCTCGCCCTACCAGTGTCGGCCGGCACCTCGGTGGACAACTCAGGTTTCTACGACCACCAGATCATCGAATACCAGGCCACGGCGGAAGTCACCGCAGCGCCGCAGGCGGCCCAGCTGATCAGCAAGGGCAACGTGGTGTACCACATCGTTGGCGCTAACGGAACCACGCCCCCAGTGCAGTGTGCCCGTTTGCTAGCCGCCCTCCCGAACGATGCCACCAGCTGCAACGTGCTCAATTTCATTCCGACTGAGGTTGGCTATGCCGGAGGTGCGTGGAATCTGCAGATCTTTCACTGGAACCCGGGTATCACTCCCGTCGAGCTGAGCAAGGATGACGATATCCTCGCCGCCGTCGCCGCCGGGAGGGGAACACTCGAGGTCACCGCGATCCTCGTCCGCTGCCCGGTGATCAACTTCGCGGCGCTGCGCTAAACGTCTCCGGCAGGTGAGCGAGGGAGGTCAAGAACTCCAAAGCCCTCCCTCCTCGCCAAACCCTCCTGGGGACCCACTCGCCGGGGTCGGCACCTGACCTGCCCGGCACTAAGGGGCTATGCCCGGGCGAGAACCACTTGCTGGGCCATGTTCGCGATGGCGGTGCAGCTCGCGCAAGACTTCACCCGAGCGTTATCGTGTCGGCGCGCCTGACCAATGGGCGTCGCGCTCCCGGCCCCTCGGTGTCCGATGATTGCAGATGGACGAGAGCTGATGAGCAAGAAGCCCATCGATATTGCACGCGAGTTTGGCGGGCAGCTTCCGTCCTTCAGCAACCTCGCTGAAGCTACCGACTATTTCGAGCGCTACCGGCAGGCCGGTCTCCAAGCACTGGCCGATCTGATCGCCGAGAAACCAGGCTTCACCATGGATTATTCGCCGGACAGCCTGAAGAGCCTTGAAGACGTCTACTTCAATCTAATCGAGACCAGCCGCTTCCCGGACCTGGGACTGAGCCAGCAGGCTTTTGAATCGTTGATGGGCATCTATTTCGCCGCGGTGGCAACCCGAAATGCCCGAGACGCTCATTGGATCGTTCAGGAATTCGCGTTCGCACCGGGCAGATATGAATTGGGCGTCGTAAGAGCCAACGCTACTGTCATGGTCACCTCGCTTCGAAACCTGAACCTCATGCAGCCGCACCGAAAGAAGCGAGACAGGCTCTACCGGATGTTCCAGCGGTTCTTCGGGAACCGATAGGGCGGCGCGGCTGCGAATCTCCACGGACTACGAACACCATGCCCTGATCATCGAAGGTCGCTGCACTGGCAGCAGCTCCTCGGAACCATCCGACAGGTTGTGTTGTCCGCTGCACCAAGCCTTCCGGTCCGGCCCACGCGGTGAAGCCCGCAAGTCCTGGCTGCCCGGCCGGGTCATGGCTCTTGAGCGCTGTGCTTCAGAGGTTGGCTTCGTGACGGATCGCGTATGCCGTCAATGCTGGACGTGGTACAGCTCCGGCGAGACCGTCTGTCCCCGGTGTGGAGTACCGCCGGCTTCCGGCAGCGCAGCGACCGACCCGCCAGCAGCGGGAGTCCCTGCGTCCCCCCTGGGGCCGAGCCCGTCAGGCGATGCCCACCACCGACGGCATCGCGTTGTGATCTTTCTCGCGACCGTCGCGGCGGTGGCCGTGGGACTCCTGCTGGTGTTGGGACTGTCTCCGCAAGCGGGCTGCGGGATTCCTGGGAACTCCGCGTCGTGCACCCGGGTCCTCTTCATCGGGAACAGCTACACGTCCGTTAACGACCTGCCAACCATGTTCGCGAAGCTCGCCCGTTCGGGTGGGCATCGGGTCGAGACGGGAAGGGCCACGGAAGACGGCTCGACGTTGGCTGACCATGCCGGGTCCTCTCGGACCACCACGGCGCTGACATCCGCAAACTGGAACATCGTCGTCCTCCAGGAGCAGAGCCAGATCCCGGCGGTCGACCAGTTCCAACAGACGCAGATGTATCCAGCCGCGCGCACGCTCGTTGCGATGGTTCGCCGGATAGGTGCCCAGCCAATCTTCTTTATCACGTGGGCGCATCGCGACGGCTGGCCAGAGAACGGGCTCGTCGACTACACCGCCATGCAATCTGCGATCGACGACGCGTACCTGACGATCGCCAGTGAGCAGCACGTCGCCGTGGCGCCGGTCGGATTCGCCTGGCAAACGCTGCTTGGACAGGAAGGGAGTCCTGGACTCTGGCGGGACGACGGGAGCCACCCCACCGAAAAGGGCACGTACCTGGCGGCCTGTGTCTTCTACGCAACCATCTTCCGAGAGAGCCCGAAAGGGCTGACCTACCATGGCGGCCTGTCGGGCGCCGAGGCCTCGACGCTGCAGCAGGTCGCCGCCGTCACGGTCCTGGGCGACCCCGCGAAGTGGGGACTGCCCTAGAGATCAAGGCCCGCCCGCAACTGAGACCGATGCCTGGCTCGCCATCGAAGCTCGGCACCGAACGAGGCCGCGCCGTCGGACGTGATTGAGAGCCGTCCTCGACCCCAACGTCCTGATTTCCGCGATCTTGGCGCCCACCGGCGTCCCTGCCGCTTTGCTCAGACACTGGCTGGATGGCGAGTTCGAGCTCGTCGTCTCGGAGCGCCTGCTCACCTTCGCCGTCCGGAAGTCAGTCCACCGTCTCCTGCCCGCTTGAGCAACTTCCAGGAGGGACCGGCCGAACGATTGCTACTTCTGCCCTACCCATGGTAGCATGATAGTATGAAAGTGAGCGTTAGCTTGCCAGGGGAGGATGTTGACTTCCTCGATCAGTACGCCAAAAAGGAGGGCTACGAATCGCGGTCGGCCGTCGTCCAAAAGGCGGTGAGATTACTGCGCGCTTCGGGATTGGGCGGGGACTATGAAGAGGCCTGGCGTGAATGGGCGGCCACCGGCGAGGAGCAGTTGTGGGAGTCCACCTCTGCTGATGGCCTTCCTTCCTAATGCGACGAGGGGAGATCCGAGTCGTCGAATTGGATCCTGGCCGCGGCTCGGAAGCGAGTAAGCATCGTCCGGCGATCATCGTAAGCAACGATGGCGCCAATGCCGTTGCGGCCCGCCTTGGGCGCGGCGTAATTACAGTCCTTCCAGTCACATCGAACATTCGGCGGATCTACCCGTTTCAGGTTCGTTTACCGGCTGCGGCTACTGGCCTGCGGCAGGACTCGAAGGCCCAAGCAGAGCAAATCAGGTCAGTTGCCGTGGAACGCCTAGGTGAGCGCATAGGTCTAGTTCCGGCCGCGATCATGCTACAGATCGACGAAGCGCTGCGACTGCATCTCGCCTTGTAGGCCATTCGATCCGCAACCAGTCGTTCCGTTCGGATGTCGATTCTCGTTGAAGGCGATGGCTGGGGCCACCGGATTCGAACCGAAGGTTTCCTGCGGTTAACTTGGTAGGGATGTTCGCCAGGGCGGTGCAGCTCACGCAAGGCTTTACCCGGCCGCTAATCGTCTCCACGCGGCTGGCCGATGGCACCGTCACCTCCGGATGCGCCGCGTTCGTCGTCGTCAACGACAAGGGGTGGATGGTCACGGCCAGCCACGTGATGAGCGAGCTGGTCGCCTACAAGCAGCAGTCCGCTGCGCCGTCCGACACGGCGGACCCGGCGCGCATCACCAATGTCTCCTACTGGTGGGGAAAGGACGGCGTGACGGTAGCGGAGCTGACGGTGGATGGCCTCGCCGACCTCGCCGTCGGCCGGTTGGAGCCGTTCGACCCCCGCGAGGTCGGTACCTATCCGACGTTTGGGAATTCGGCGCGACCCCTCCTGCCCGGGACCGCCCTCTGCCGCCTGGGGTTCCCGTTCCACGCGATTGGGGCCGCCTTCGTGGAGGCCACCGGACAGTTCCAGCTGGCTGAGGGGACGCTTCCCTTACCGCTCTTTCCCCTGGACGGGATCCACACCCGCCTCTACAACGTGGTCGATCCGGCGAGTCACCGGCAGGCCAGCTTCCTCGAGGTCTCGACCCCCGGGCTGAGCGGCCAGAGCGGCGGTCCCGTATTCGACTCTGACGGCGTCGTCTGGGGCATCCAGAGCCGGACGGTCCATCTACCGCTGGGATTCAACCCGAAGGTGACGGTGGGGGACCGCGAGGTCGAGGAGCATCAATTCCTGAACGTGGGGCTGGCGGCCCATGTGGACGAAGTGGTCCGCCTTCTTCGCTCCAGGGGTGCCAAGGTCGCGGTGTCCGGCAGACCGGGCTGACACCGGATAAGATCGAAGACCTGAAGTCGTAACCCGCGCCCGGATTGGCGCTCAGGCGGTCTGGTTCCTGAATACCGTGATCGGGGGTGAGGATCATCAGGAGGTTGGTGCCAGTTGCATTCCTGGGGTTGATGCTGGGGGGCCCGGCCCTCAGCCAGCCACTTCCCGCCAGTGCCGCGGTCAGCTCGGTGTCGATGACCCAGAGTTCGTCCTGCGGAACTGCGTCCGGGTTCTGCTTCAGTCCCCCATCCATCAGCACGACCGTGGGATCGACCGTCACCTGGACCGATATGACCGCGGCGGTCCACTCGGCAACCGCCGACCCTCCGGGGACCTGGAACACGGGGGCGCTAGGGCCTAATGGGACGTCCATGGCCATTACCTTCCCCACGCCGGGGTCCTTTCCGTACCACTGCTTTTTCCATCCGGACATGCAGGGCACGGTCGTCGTCACTAACCCGAGTAGCCCGCCGGCGCAATATACCGCGCTTCCGCCCAGCCGCCTGCTGGATACGCGAAACGGTGGGCAGCCTCTCGAACCTGGCGTTGCGGTGAACCTAACGGTCGCCGGGGGGAGCACGCCGGTCCCCGCCTCCGCCAGCGCGGTTGTCTTGAATATCACGGTTACGAACACCAGCGGGCCAGGTTTCCTCACCGTGTGGCCGACCGGCAACCCACGCCCGATCGCCTCGAATCTCAACTGGGCCGCCGGTGAGACCAGGCCCAACCTGGTTTCCGTTCAGATTGGAATCACAGGTCTGGTGGCCCTGTTCGCCAGCAGCCGCACCGATGTGATCGCCGACCTGGAGGGCTATTTCGCGGCGCCCAGCGGAACAGCCGGCGAGTACGTCGGAGTGGCTCCTTCGCGCCTGCTCGACACCCGACCCGGGGGAGCGGCCCTGACTCCCGGCGCCACACTGAATGTGACGGTCACTGGGAGGGGCGGCGTGCCGAGTGCGGGCGTTTCGGCCGTTGTCCTGAACGTGACCGTGACCAACACGACGGCGACGGGCTACCTCACGGCCTATCCGACCAGCAGTGCGCGCCCGACCGCTTCCAATTTGAACTGGGTCGCCGGATGGACAGTGCCCAATCGCGTGATCGTGCCGGTCGGCTCCGGCGGCCAGGTCAGCTTCTTCAACTTCGCAGGGATGACCGACCTGGTGGTGGATGTAAACGGGTACTTTACCGATGCCACCTTGTCGGGGAAGCGCTTCAACGCCCTGAGCCCGGCGCGCATCGCCGACACGCGGGCCTCGAATCAGAAACTGGGCCCTGCTGGAACCTTCGCCGTCCAGGTGGGTGGGGTGGGTGTGTCTAGCGGTGCCACCGCAGCAGTCCTCAACGTGACGGTGACGAACACAACCACCGCGGGCTTCCTGACCGTCTTTCCGGGTGGCACGCCGCCCACCGCGTCGGACCTGAACTTCGCGGCTGGTCAGACCATTCCCAACCTGGTGGTGGCGACCCTGAGCGCGACTGGTTCGGTCACCATCTACAACAGCTCGGGCTCGACCGACGTGGTCGTCGACCTGGTGGGCTGGTTCGGCTAGCCGGCAGTTGGAGGTCACACTGACAACTCAAAGAAATCTGGTACGTTCTGACCTGTCACATGGCAGTAATCAGGAAACGAATCGGTCAGAATGGCAGGCTGGGAATCCCCACTAGCTACCGGCGCGCGCTCGGCGTGAAGCCGGGAGATGAGCTGGTGCTCGTGCTCGGTGACGGGGAGGTCCGGATACTGGCGCGCGGGACCGCCATCAAACGAGCGCAAGCCGTCGTCCGACGCTTCGTCCCCAAGAATCGTCGGCTATCGGATGAATTGATCAAAGACCGACGGGCAGAAGCATCTCGAGACGCCGTCTGAGATCTCTATCGAGACCCCCCACCCTGCCCTCCCCCGCACGGGGGGAGGGGACTCGCAACAGACGACTATCCTGACCCCTTCCCGCGGGGGGGAGAAGAAGCTCGGAACCGTGTAACCCGCGTCGAGCTAATCCGTTCTTCTTACTAGTGCAACTGCAGGTCCCACGGACCATGCTTCGATACGCAGCTCTGGCGCTCGCCATGCTGATGGCCGCCTGTGGGCCGGCGCCTGCCGGTGGGGACACTCGTCCCGCGGTTATTCCCTGGATCTCGACCCCAGCTGGGCCTGCCCCAACCCCCAGCCCGCGGCCGACGCCCACACCGCTGGCGATGCGATATTGCCAGGCTTCCGACCTTAGCCTTCGCGTCGGCCGCACCGGCGCCGCCGCCGGTACCTCGTACACATCAATCATCTTTACCAACAAGAGCTCGACGCAGTGCCAGCTGCAGGGTGTCTCCACCGTTCAGATCCTGGATGCGGCGGGCCAGCCTCTGTCGCCACCGCAGACGACCCTGGACTTCAACGACTCTTCGCCAGTCGCACTCTTCACGGGTGTGCATGATCGGGGCGGGATCATGCCGGCGGTTGTTGGCCAGGCCCAGCTAACCGTCGGCATACCATCCGCCCAATGCCAAGCCCGGCCGAGCGTCAGAATGCTCTTCACCCTGCCGAATGGGGGCGGTCAGCTTACTACCGGCTGGGCGCGCCCTGCGTCTGCATGGGTGTATTGCGTTCAGGGACTGTCGGTCTCGCCCTTCGCGAGCGCCATTCCGCCCACACCCACCCCAGAGCCTCCGCCCGATTTCACGGTGACGTTCGTCATGCCACCCTCGGTCGCCATCGGTCAGACGCTGAAGTACCAGGTGCGGCTCAAGAACGTCTCCGGCCACGACGTCGCCTTCACGAGCTGCCCGGGCTATACGGAAGGCATCAAAGGCCCGACGGCATTCGTCAGGGCCCGCTACCTCCTGAACTGCAATCCAGTGGGTCTCTTCAGGTCAGGCGAGACCGTTACGTTCGCCATGGAACTCCCTATCGTTGCCCCGCCTGAATTTTCCGACATGGGCCCCGGTGTGAACCCCGTCTGGTGGGGTATCGACTGGCCATATCGCACGGACCTCGCCGGAACCGGTTGGATCACCCTGACTGCTGCCGGCGCGAGTCCGTAAGGGTCGGGCGGCCCGATGCCAGGCAGTTGATCGAACCAGGTGCAACTCGCGCCCGCTCGTTCTGCGTGGTAGAGGAATTAGCGTGCAGGGCTCAATCACCCGACAGGCAGGTTTGGCGTTGGCGATGGTGCTCGCCGCATGCGGGCCATGGCCATTGCCTGCCGACGCACGTCCTTCGGTAATCCCCTGGATCTCAACGGCCGCTGCGCCGGAACCAACACTGGCGCCAACCCCGCTTGCGATGCCGTTCTGCCGGGCAGGGGACCTGAGCCTCCGCGTCGGTCGTGGCGGCGTGTCCGGCGACACGCCGGTGATCTTCACCAACCACAGCTCAACCGCCTGTCAGCTCCAGGGGATTCCGCGAGTCCGATTGCTGGACCGCTCGGGTCAGGTCCTCCCTCCGCTGTCGACCGCGATGGACATCGCCGATGAAGCCCCGGTGGAACTGAGCGCGGGGGTCCGCGACGGAGGTGGGATCACGCCGGCAGTAGCGGGACAGGCCCAGCTGACGGTGTTCATGCGGTCCGACCTGTGCTTACCTCGACCCAGCGCCAAGCTCGAGATTGTGCTGCCGAGTGCGGCCGGCGAGTTGGCTACGGATTGGGCACGCCCGACGTATCAGGGTGTCGATTGTAATCAGGGATTCTTTGTGTCCCCATTCGTCAACGCGATCCCGCCGACGGCGGCACCGTTCCCGGCGCCCGACTTTACGCTGGAGTACATCCTGCCGGGATCGGTTGCAATCGGCGAGACGTTGAAATATAAGGCCGTGTTGACGAATGTCTCTGGGCGAGACATCCGGTTCACGACGTGTCCCAGCTACCTGGAATCCATTGACGGGACATCGCTCCTGAGCGCTCGTTTTGCCCTGAACTGCAAGCCCGTCGGCATCTTCAAGTCAGGTGAGACGGTGACGTTCGCCATGGAGTTTCCGATCGTTGTCACCCATTCCGGTTTGTGTGCTGACCCAGCGTGTTCCAAAGTTGAGTGGGTTCGTCCTGGTCCCAATTCCGTCGACTGGGTAATGGGGGCGCCCTTTATCGCCGTCGGCAAAAACGGGGAGGGCAGGATTACGCTTACCAACTTTTAGTTGGTCAAGGATCTCCTGCGCCAGTTCGTAAGGGCGACGAGACCCCTTCCCCGACCCTCCCCGCAAGGGGGAGGGAGACCCTGACGACTCGCTTCCCCCCTGCCCCTCCCGGCACGGGGACCGGAGCCTGTGCCGGAGGGGTTCTTCTTAGTCGGTGAGCTCGTAGACGACGGTCACGTCGACCACCACGCTGGACTGGCCGGCCTGGATGGGCGCCCCGCCGCCGCCACCGCCGCATTGGCCAAAGCACGGGGTTCCCTGCGGTACGCCCGTGGAGACGGCCTCGGATAGCGACAGGACTTTGCCCAGGTGACGGCCGGCGAGCGCTGCCCAGTGCTTGGCCTTGGTAGACGCCGAGGCCATGGCCGATTCGCGGGCCCCCTTCAGCTGGGTGGCGCGGTCGCTCAGATCCAGGTTCACGCCGTTGAGCGCGATATCGTCGCCGGCGGCATCGGCGGCGGCCGCGATGACGGCCCCCACATTGCTCAGGTGGTGGATCTTGACCACCACGCTGTTGCTGGCCGTGTAGCCGCTGATCCGGCTCGGGCAGCAGTCCGTGTTCTGGCTGATCCCCAGCGAGGTGGTCTGGATGTCGGCGTCGGCCACGCCCGCCGCCTTGACGTTCGCCAGCAACTTGTCCATCTCCGCGTTGGCGGCGCTCAGCGCCTCGCGCACGCTGGGGCGTTTCGGCTGGACGCCCAGGTTCAGGATGGCGATGTCCGGGGTGGCCAGCTGAGTGCCCTCGCCGATAACGATCACGGTGTCCCGGGGGCCGGCCGCCGCCGGGCCGCTGGCCGTCGATGGCGCCCCGGCGCCTGCCGCTGCGGGAACGAATCGAAACGCCAGGGCCGTGACCCCGGCGGCGATGATGGCGATAAGAACGATGAACGCGATCTCATTTCGGCTTCTGGCGCGCATTTACCCCTTCCTCCTGGTGCCGGAGCCGCCGGTCGATCGGCCGCAGGCAGACTCCCCTTTGGGTGAACGCCGAAGCCCGCGAAACGTTACTCGCCCATGGTTGGCGCCGGTGCTCCCGAGCCGTTGTTTACGGTTCCTCAGCTTGACGTAACCGGAATCGGTACCTAGGCTGGGGGCGAGTCAGCCGCTCACGCTTGGGAGGTGGAAACTTGAGAAGGAAGCCCGCGCTCGCGTCTTTGGCCGCGACGACCGCCCTGCTGATCTCCGCGACGTTCGCCTTTGCTGCGTCCTCGAGTCGGGTCAGCTCGGGGAGCCCGTCCGGCAACACTCCGCAGAACCATCAAAACGAGCCGGCTGTGGCGCTGGACGCCCAATCGCCGAACATCCTGGTGGCGGGCTCGAACGACTTCGTGGATGAGCAACGCTGTCCACAGCCGCTGGCCGTCAACAACGGCACCTGTCTGGACCGGGCGACCCCGGTCGGGGTCTCCGGGGTTTACTTCTCGTTCGATTCTGGCCACAACTGGACCCAGCCTACGTACACGGGCTGGACCAACTTCGACTGCGATCCAACCACCGTCTGCAAGGGGCACCCCGGGCCAATCCACACCCTGCCCTGGTACGCCGAGAACCAGCTGGTCTCCTTCGGTGACCCAGCGGTCGCGGTAGGCCCTGCGCCGGACAGTGATGGAGCGTTCTCGTGGAGCAACGGCCATCGCGTTTACTACGCGAACTTGACCTCCGCCTTCAGCACCACCGTGGAGTTCTCCTTCCCAAACCCGGTGTTCCACGGGTTCCTGGCAGTGGCCGTGTCGCGCCTGGACAACCCCACCCCAGCCTCGGTGGCCGACAAAGCCAGCTGGCAGCCGCCGGTGATCGTCTCCAGTACGACCGGGGAGACCTCGTTCCTTGACAAGGAGCAGATCTGGGCGGACAACGCGGCATCCAGCCAGTTCTTCGGCAATGTCTACATCTGCGGCAACGACTTCCGAAGCAACGGCCCGCACCAGAATGGCAACGCGCCCGTGCCCGTGATGGTCTACTCCTCGACCGACGGGGGCAGCACCTGGACCAAGCGGCAGGTCACCTCGGCGGTGACCAACGGGATTTCCCCGCAGAATGGCTTCGGGTACAGCGGCTGCACCCTCCGGACCGACAGCCATGGCGTCGTGTACCTGTTCGCCGAGCGGTTCGCCCTCCCCACCACCCTTCCGACCCACAGCGCCCAGGTGATGTTCCAGTCGTTCGATGGGGGCATCCACTGGACCGCCGGTAGCGTGATCGCCAACGTGACCGACCCCTGCTACTTCATCGATCCGATCGAGGGTCGCTGCGTGATGGACGGCTTCTCCGGCGCCCGCACCGATCTGGCGGCCTCGCCCAGCGTCTCGATCGCCAACGGCGCCCCGACCGGCGCTGGCGCCAGCAACGAAATCGTGGACGCCTGGGCCGACGCGCCAGTACTCAACGGCGAGGTGACGAAGTTCCAGTTCTCGACCGATGCGGGAGCAACCTGGAGCGATCCGCAGACCGTCTCGCTCGGGGGCGACCGGCCGCTCTATGCGGCGCCGGCCATCTCACCGAGCGGCTCGCGGGCGTACGTGATTTACGAGGCCGATACCGCCCCCTGGCGCGGTAGCGACTTCACCTCCCCGCGGCCATACCATGGCGTGCTCGTCAGCTCCGCGCTGGACGCGAGCGGAGCTCCGACCGGATGGCACACCGTCTTCAACGAGTCGCCCGGCGATCTTCGGGCGACCTACCCGGGTCATGACCTGTATCAGGAGCGGGTAGGCGACTACGTCTACGCCGCGGCGTCGGACACTTACGGTGTCGGGGTCTGGACCTCAGCGGCCAATGCGGCACTCTGTCCAGCCGTGCAGAAATACCGGTCGGATTCGTTCGCGGCCGGGCACCGAGCCCTACCAGGAGCTCCCTGGCCGCTGACCGACTGCCCGGCGACCTTCGGGAACACCGACATCATGTCGGCGTCGACCGGATAGAACTTTCGACCCGACGCGCGGGAAGGGCGGCCACGCGGCCGCCCTTTCGTCCCGCCACCGCCCCGCCAGGGACGGACCGTTACCCGCCGGCGATAATCGCTCCTCCCTCTGTGGGAGGGGGGAACCCTTATGTCTCCTCCCCCCTTGTGGGGGAGGTCGGGTGGGGGGTCTTAAGACGCCAGCCTTTAGTGGACGTTGATGGGGACGTCGATCGCCTGGGTTCCGTCGTCCAGCACCACTGGGCTCGTCTGGTCTTGCAGGAAGAACTGGATGGAGACGTGGTAGGCCCCGGTCTGGTGCGGCACGTAATTAATGTTGAGGTCGATCCCCTGCCCGGGATCGAGCGTGATCGGAAACGTTACCGACCGGCCGTCCGCCGAGAGCGTGCTGGCCGGCTGCGACGACTGCAGCTCGAAGCTGCCCGGCAGCTGGGAGAAGCGAACCGTCACGCTGGTGATGCGGACCACGCCGCTGTTATCGATGTGCATCCGGAAAAGGGCGGCCTGGTTGACCAGGTTGGCGTCGTTGTAGTAGAGCTTGGGGCGGGCACCCAGGTCGGTGGCGGTCGCATCCCGAACCGTAACTGAGGCCGACAGTCCGCGCGCCGCGCCGGTGTCCGTGACCAGGCGGATGGTCTGGCCCCCGCTCGCCGGCGTCATATTCAGCCGGAGGGTCGAGGCGCCCGACTGAACCGCCAGCAGGTGCAGCGTGAGGGTCTCGGACGCGCCCGGGCGCAGGACCTGGGCGAACCGGATGGTGGTCCCCGTGATCTGGCCGTCCGGGCTGGCCCCGGTTAGGGTCCAGCGCGGGGACAGCCCGCTCATCTGGATTGAGATCCCGTTTAGGGACCGGCTGTCGGTGTTCTTGACATCCAGTACCAGGTCGGCCGGACTTCCGACCACCTGGTCCGCCGCTGACCAGGTGCCGCGCACCTGGACGGTATAAGGAAAGGCGCCCTGGCCCAGAGCTCGCCCGGCTTCCGCCAGACCCGGCCCCACCAGCACGACCCCCAGCCCCACGATCAGGACGGCGGGCACTACGGCGAGCAGCCACCACCGCCGCACGGGCGGCCGCTCAGGCTGCCCACCCACATATTCGATTTGCCGGTCCATGCCTCGCCTGCTCCTAAGTGTATGGCCGTTTCCCGAATTGGAAAAGGGCCGTCCGCAAACTCGACCCGCGGCTGCCCGTTACACGCAGCAAAGTGGCCGAGACCCCCTCCCCTGCCCCTCCCCGCAAGGGGGAGGGGACGATAGAGCCAACCCACCCCGTGGGGGAGGGGACGCAAAAGCTGCTCCTCCCCGCGGGTGAGGGGTCGGAAAGGCTGCTCCTCCCCGCGGGTGAGGGGTCGGAAAGGCTAATCCTCCCCACGCGAGAGGGGACGAGTAGGCTCGCCGGCCTCCCCACCGTTTCCGTGGTCATTCCCACCCTGAACCCCGGGCGGGCCTTCGGTACGGTCCTCCACCGGCTGACCAAGCAGGACGTCCAGCCCCTGGAAGTCCTGGTGGTGGACGGGGGCTCCAAGGACGCTGCCCGCCACATCGTCAGCCAGTTCCCCCAGGCGCGCTTCATCGAGGCCGGGGTGGGGCCGGGTCCGCGGGCGTGGAACCGGGCCTGCCGGGACGCCCGCGGCGAGGTGGTGGCCTTCCTCACCCAGGATGCCCTCCCGTCGGATGACGCCTGGCTCCGCCAGCTGCTAACCCCGTTCACCGATCGGGCCGTGGGCGGCGTCTATGGCCGCCTGCTCTCGCCCGGCCATCCGCTGACCGAATACCGGCTGGCCCGCCGCTACCCCAATCGCGAGCGCCGCCGGCGGGCCCGTTTCGGCGACCCGCTCAGCCTGGACGGGATCCAGTTTTCCGCCTCCAATGCCGCCCTGCGCCTCTCGGTCTGGCAGGGGATCCGGTTCAACGAGCACTTCCCGGTGGCGGGCGATCGGGAGTGGGCCCGGCAGGCGATGCTGGCCAGCTACACCATCGTCTACCAGCCAGCGGCCCGGGTCGATCGGACGCTGTCGCCCAGCCTGCAGCAGGCCTTCCACGATGCCATGCTGGCCGGCTGGACGGCCGAGTATCTGGGCGGCGAGGCCGGCACGCTCCGGTCAGATCCGCCCCACTTCATGCGCCGGGCCGCCTGGCACCTGCTCCGCCGGTTTCGGGTGGACCAGCTTCCCTACCTGGCGCTGGAAGACATGGCGCTGCGCTATGGCTATGGGGTGGGCGAGCGCCTTCACGAGGCGGCCCCCTCCATCCGCCGCCGGGTGGCGCCCGAGATCGCCAACGAGGCGCCCCGCCGCTATCTCACCGAGTACGAGCAGATTGCCTGAGTTCGGCAGGGCCCCATCCTTATAATTCTTTCCACCATCGCTCCCAAACGCGCCAACGGACCCATCCGCCGGCCGGCTGCGACGCGAGCAAAGGGAAGCGTCATCGTGGTGGTGCTCGCGGCCGGCAAGGGTGTGCGCATGAAATCCCGGACCCCCAAGGTCCTGCATCCCATCGGCGGCCGCCCCATGCTGCTCTGGGCGCTGGCCGCCGCCCAGGCCATCGAACCCGAACGGGTGCTGGTGGTCACCGATCCCCGCCAGGACGGCGTGAATGCGGCGGTCAACGGGCAGGCGGTGACGGTGCCCCAGCGCGAGCCGCTGGGCACTGGGCACGCGCTGGCCCAGGTGACGCCCGAGCATCGGGGTGATGGGCCGGTGGTGGTGATCTACGCCGACACCCCGCTGCTGCGCGCGGAGACGCTGGCCCGGCTGGTGGAGGCGCACGGCAAGTCCGGTGCCGCAGTGACGCTGCTGACGGCGCGGCTGGCGGATCCGCACGGCTACGGCCGCATCGTCCGAGGACGCGGGGGCGCGTTCAAGGCCATCGTGGAAGAGAAGGACGCGACACCCGCGGAGCGCGCCCTCCAGGAAGTCAACACCGGCGTCTACTGCTTCACGGGATCGGCGCTATGGCCGGCCTTGCAGCGGCTGGAGAACCGGAACCGGGCCGGCGAGTATTATCTGACCGACGTCGTCGGCCTGATCAAGGGCCGCGTGCAGACCGTGGCCGTCGACGATCCGGATGAGGTGCTGGGCATCAACGACCGGCGCCAGCTGGCGCAGGCGGAGACCATCGTGCGCCGCCGGATGCTAGACCAGCTGATGGAGGCGGGCGTCACCATCATCGATCCGCAAACAACCTTCATCGATGCCGCGGTCGCCGTGGGCCAGGACACCACTATCCATCCCTTCACGGTGCTGGCCGGCGACACCCGGATTGGCCGGGACTGCGCGATCGGGCCCTACACGCAAATTCGCGACTCCACCGTGGAGGACGGCGCCACCATCGAGCGCTCCCACCTGGATGGGGCCAGCGTGGGTGCGCGGGCCACGGTCGGGCCCTTCGCCCGGCTGCGCCCGGGGACCAGGCTGGAAGAGGGAGTCAAGGTGGGGACCCACACCGAGGTCAAGAACTCGCGCATCGGCCCTCGGACGGCGGTCGGCCACTTCAGCTACATCGGCGACACCACCATCGGCGCGGACGCCAACATCGGCGCCGGGACGGTGACCGCCAACTGGGATGGCTTCGCCCACCACGAAACCCACATCGGCGACCGGGTCCAGGTCGGAAGCGATACGATCTTCGTAGCGCCAGTGGTGGTGGGGAATGACGCTTACACGGGCGCCGGGTCCGTGATCACGGAGGACGTGCCGGGGGGGAGCCTGGCCGTCGAACGCACGGAGACGAAGGTGGCCGAAGGGTGGACGGAACGGTACCGGTCGCGGCGGCGGGCCGCGGCCCAGAAGGAGGTCGGGCAGCCATAGCACAGCCTCGAGTCGGCGAGCGAGTGGCGGACACCCGGACCCAGCTCAGCGAGGGCTCCTCCAAGCACGGCGGCGAGCTGCGCCTGCTGGCCGGTCACGGCAACCTGGAGCTGGCCGGCAAGATCGCCGAGGCCCTGGGCGAACCGCTGGCCGAGATGCGCATCACGAGGTTTGCCGACGGCGAGTACGACGTGAAGATCGCCGAGAGCGTCCGGGGGACGGATGTCTTCCTGATCCAGCCCACCTGCCAGCCGGTTTCCGAGAACCTGATCCAGCTGTTCATCATCCTGGACGCGCTGCGGCGCGCCTCGGCCGGCCGGATTACGGCCGTCATCCCCTACTACGGCTATGCCCGCAAGGAGAAGAAGAGCCAGGCCCGCGACCCGATCTCCGCCAAGCTGATGGCCGACATCATCACCCTGGCCGGCGCCAACCGCGTGATCGCGCTGGACCTGCACTCGGACGCCATCCAGGGCTTCTTCGATATCCCGGTCGATCACCTGACCGCGGAGAAGATGTTCGCCGAGTACGTCCGCAAGCAGGGCACCACCGGCGCCGTGATCGTGTCGCCCGACGTGGGCGGCGCCAAGCGGGCGGGCTCCATCGCCCGCCTTCTCGACCTGCCGGTGGTCATCGTGGACAAGCGCCGCTCCCAGGACGATGAGGTGGCCGAGCTGCGGGTGGTCGGCGAGGTGGCCGGCCTGCACGCCATCATCATCGACGACCTGATCTCTACCGGCGGCACCCTGGTCAGCGTCTCCCATGAGCTGAAGGCGGAGGGCGCTCGCACGGTCCGGGTGCTGGCC
>Ga0209802_1000866_pt1 | contig 23235 bp, 11 predicted proteins | sample GraSoiAngelo_129_FD_185886 | JGI IMG/M metagenome (GOLD analysis project Ga0209802, IMG submission 185886) | Grasslands soil microbial communities from the Angelo Coastal Reserve, California, USA - 14_0927_12_40cm (SPAdes) (version 2) | ecosystem: Environmental > Terrestrial > Soil > Grasslands ... | reverse complement strand
GTAACAATTACGGAACGAGTAATCGGCCCGCTTGTACCGGTAATGTTCAACTTGTAACTGCCAGCTGAGGCTGTAATCCTCAGAGTCGTACTGTTACCCTGTCCTGGGAGGAGAGTCAGACTTGTCTTGTCCAGCGTGACAGTTGAGCCGGAGGGAACCGTTGACTCAACCGTTAACGTCACATTCCCACTGAAATCGTTCAGACCGAGAAGTGTAATGGTCGACGTGCCCGAAATTCCCGGCGGAATATTCAGAGTGTTTGGATTGGCGTCGATTCTAAAGTCGGCGAAGGTGAAATTCGCCTTGACTGAGTGAAATAGAGAACCGCTCTGTGCTGTTATCCTTACGGTATAGTTGCCCCCCAGTGACGCAGTGCAAGTTAGCGCAGCAGTCGACGGGGAAGGTGGCAGAGAAACACTGGAGGGAGTAATGAGATCACAGTTCAGCCCAGAGGGCAAGGTGTCAGTCAACTGAACCATCCCAACGAAACTATTGAGAGCATTGAGGGTGATGGTAGAAGTTGCAGACTGTGTCGCATTTACATTAGCGGGAGAAGAAGCAACGATCCCAAAGTCTACAACGCTAACAGTGACAAGGACAAAATGCGTCTGACCCCCACCAGTGGCGGTTACGTTCACGGTGTAGACTCCTGGAGGGACGGAATCAGAGTCTACGGTGAGTCGAGTACTATTCATCCCACCCGCAGGAAGGAACCGGGACAGATCTGCCAATGATACGATGGGGCCCGTAGGTCTAATAGTTGCAGACATACTGATTGTGCCACTCAATCCACCAACACTCTTCAGAGTCAGGGTCGAAGAGGCCGATGACCCCGCGTTGATTGTAAAGGTGGACGGATCAGCAGAAAAATCAAAATCCTGGACCCTAATCTGATAGGTTATCGTACCGCTGGCATGCGACGCTGAACCGGGCAGACCCGCTCCCGTCACAGTGACATTGTAGTCTCCGATATTGATGGATCCACATGACAGATTGGACGAGTTTGACCCGCCAGCCAACAATATCACGTTGAGTTTGTCAAGCGAACAGGACAGACCAGAGGGAATCGAAGATGAAAAGGAAAGGGCCACGGTACCGTTGAAGTTGAACAAGCTCACAACGTTTATCGGAGTACCGCAACTGGCTCCAGTCGCACAGTTCACGATGACTCGACTAGAGGGAGAGATGGAGAAGTCCCCAACATTCACCGATATCACAACACTGTGCGAAGGCGAGCCCGATGAGTTTGTAGCGGTTATGGTCACCATATAGCTTCCGGGTGATGAAGAACTCAAAGAGCAGGACTGGGTAGAAGTCTGACTTGCGGACAAGAGTACAAACGACGGACAGTCAATAGTCAGACCAACGTTCGGACTCGCCTGGGTTGAAATCGTCAGATTGCCTGCGAAGCCGCCAGAACTTGTCAGAGTGAGACTCGTGGAGCCTGTCGCGTCAGTGTTGAAATCAGCAGGGTTACTAGCGGAAATTACGAACTCCGCGCCGGTCACAGTTAACGCAAATGGTGTGGACGTGGATACGGAATGGGTCGAGTCGCTACTATAACTGGCAGTGATCGATTGAGAACCAGTGCCCACGGCACTGGGTGTGTAGGAGACTGCGCAGGCAGCCGCTGAAGAGCCGCTTCCAGTCAGCGAGCATGTGGAAGAGCTGAAACTGCCAGCCGCTCCACCATTCGAGAAGGTAACAGTGCCCGTCGGGCTAGTTGGATTAGTGGGGTCGGTGTCCGTGACTGTCGCAGTACAAGAACTAGAGGAGCCGGCCTGCACTGACCCAGGATCACACGCGACTACGGTGCTGGTAGAATGACCTGCCGCGACAATCAAAACAGTCATTGACCCAGTTAGAGGAAACCTATGTGAAATCCCGCCCGCAGTTGCAGTTAGAAAGTAATGAAACGACGACGAGGAAAAGGGAACCGTGGTCGCGTAGAAAATGGTCGAGGTTGCTGTTGCGTCTGCGCTCAAGACGACAGGGCTTTTGCCAAACGTGATCGTAAGACCTGTTGAAGGGATAATCGTAGGTGCAAGGGCCACCGAGCCAGCGAAGCCGTTCAGACTTGTCAGGGTTGCGTTGGCAAGCTTGTAGGTTCCCCCGCCCGCGGGAAGACTAACGCTGGTAGGGTTGACGGCAAGTTTGAAATCAACAACGCTAACATTGATGGTGACTATCGCCGAAAGAGTGCTCGTCTGACTAGTTGAGAAACTGAGGGCAGCATAGTTGGCGAAGATGGTAGCGTAATAGTTACCCGCAGTAGTAGCTCGAAACGTTACTGTTTCAGCGCAGGCTGTTTGGGCACATGGATTGGTACCAGCCAGTGTCACTGTGAGACCAGGAGACGGGTCTACCAGCGGAATCTGACTCGATGAAAGCGATGCAATGAAACTGATGCTATCAGTACCGAACAGATTAGGCCAGTTGTTCTGAGCAGTCACAGTAAGACTGACGGCGCTACTCGTAGCCCCTGCAGTGAGAGGCCCGACACTGGTCGTGTTGGCTGAAATTGTAATGAAAGGAACCCCTGTAGTTCCGGTACCACCCGACGAGAGCGTAGCACTGTTATCGAAGTGAGCAATCTGAGCCGTTTCAACATCAGGTTGAGGAGTGCCGTTCGTTATAGTAACACAGAGACCTGAGACGCTCACAGTGCCAGCACACTTGGACTGGTACTGGACGGGGATGCCTCCCATTGGAGCACTACCGGTAATATTGTAGGTAGCGAGGAAGAGGAGCCCAGCAGTAGGACTAGCGCTGGTTTTCGTTCCAACCGCGGAGAAGTGAAGCGTGTCAATTGTGTCGGTGGATAGACACGTAGGACTACCAGACTTTGGAGTGCCCTGGAGACATAAGACGATTAGACTGACAGAGGAGACGGGACCGACGATCGTGTTAGTGTAGTCCACGCTTGCGGGAACGAGAACGTTATGATCAGCAAGAAGCGTAATGTCCCAGCCGTTCAGAGGATCAGAACCCTCAACAAAAACACCTATGGTAAGCTGATGATTAGGAGCCACAAAAGGACCATCAAAGACTGGAGCAGTCTGAGTCGTACATGGATTCGTAGTGCTGGCAGTCGTAGGATCCTCAAGACACACAACCCCCGTTAGCTGGGCGTGAATATTAGGAATCGAGGGAATTGCTAGAACCCCAGCAACGACCAGCAATGGCACCACGAAAAGGAGCGGTATCTTAGCCCGCAGAAATAGAACGCTCCACCAGAGAAGTCAAGGCCTCGATTCGATATAAGCGTTACAGAAAGGGGACCCGATCACTTTTCTCCCATCAAGAGCCCACAGTCACAATTATGGACAGGCCCAAAATTTTGCACCGCTTTCGCGAACATTCCGGGTCAGAGAAAGCACGAACACAATGCATCCAAAAAATGGATCATTGATCCAACTGGCAGACTGACGGGGAGGTCAGCCTGGGCCTCGCGGAAGACAACCTGAGTTACCATACTTGAGTATAATAGGCGAATCACCTTTCAACACTTCCTGTCCCCAGGATCCCTGATGAAGATTGTTAGGGTCTGGACCAACACACATGAACCAAAAGACCCCCTTTGCCGGTTGGGAGGGCAAGTTAAGCGTCTTGTTCTGCCCTATCGGATATCCCCAGACAGCGAAAAAATCGCCCAGAACATAATTGTACGACACCGTTGACTTCACATGTATTACGGAATACCCAGGGTATTGAGTTGAGGTCGGAGCATCCACATAGAGAGGATAGTGGCCGCACACCCCGAACCCATCAAACGTATGATTAGCCCAGGTATTTCCGGGATTACCAATACCGGGCGGAACGAAGAAGCTAACCTTGGTATTATTAGTATTCTCGATCTGAATAGATATCTGGACTCCAAAATCCAACGCCGCATTGGTCTGACAACCCGGTGTAAGATACACCACGTAGACCCCAGCTGCAGCGATCAAGAGGGCTATGCCAATATAGATTACAATTCGCCCCGGCTTTCTAGGCGAATCATTCCTAGAACGGCCCAAGGCAACCATACTGATACTGTTACCGACAAGTATTAGTTTTGCCCCGAAGACGACCTGCTTACGGGGGGACCAATATTTCTGGTGGTTCGCTCTAGAGAAAACTTAGTCTAGGCTTTGCTCAGAATTCCCAAGCTATATATTCATCGCAGAACGAGGCTAACAACTTAGATACACAGGGATAATCAAGAGACTTGAAAAGAAAGCCAGCTGTTATCGCGCTAATTTCACTATTAATTGTCATGTTATCTCCTGGGATTCCAACACTCATTACACACATTGCTCCGCCGGCCCATGCCCTGCTCACCGGACTGGTCTGCATAGCAAACGAAACCTCCACTTCATGCCCAGAGACTCCTCCGATCTTGACGGGCGGAATTCCCGGCAAACAGGTCAGAATAGGAATATTCATCCAGAACTCAGACGCAATACTAGGATTTGACATTGATCTCTTAACGGACTCTACGATTCTCAAGCCCGCTAACATCGACAAATCCCTCAGCGTAATCCCATCAGGCGGGAGCACGGTATCCGTGGACTGCATCGGAGGAGGATTCGGAACCCATAATATTAATTGTGCACCTTTCGACAGTCAAAACACACTTCACTTCGGATATATCGCCCAGGCCAGAACAGCGCAGCCAACGACGGGCCTGCTCTTTACGGCGATTTACAACATTACGGGAACCAGTGCAAACACTCCAATTAACTTTCTTTCTGGTTGCGGGGCAATTACAAGCCAACCGCCCCTCTGCGTCTCGATCACAAACGGAACCCCCCAGCTCGACTCAGAGACTGCGCAGACCGGAGGATTCAGCAATCAGCCATATTATGCCATAGATGCGAGTCCCGCCACTTTAACGGCTGACCTCGGTACAACCAACAGTTCGACAATCACACTAACCACTCTAAACGGATTTCATGGGAACCTCAGCCTCACGACCACCATATCTGCGCCCGGACCCGTACCAACGGTCTCTCCCAACTCAGTCGTAATCAATCAAACATTTACCCAGGGCTTCGCGTTTCTTGATATCAGCGTCGGACCTACAGTTTCTCCAGGCAAATACAACGTAACAGTCACCGCGACAAACAGTAGTCTCCCTGCCAACTCGGTGGTCATCCACCTCCTAGTTGCCTCCCCTGATTTTACGATCGCAACCCAAAGCAGCGTGACCATTAACGCGACCCGGAGTGCGACGGTGACAATTGCGCTAACGAGCCTGCACACGTTCAGTGGAATAATCAGCCTAACAATGATGGTCTCTACGGGGGCGACGGCATCCCTCGACTTTAACCAGCGCCTTCTCAAGAGCGGAGGATCAAACTCTTCCATTCTCACCCTATCCGCCCCGGTCGGAGGCTCATACAACATAAACATCACAGGAACGCACAATCAGCTATCGCATGCAACGCTTGTACAGCTAGTTGTATCCGACTTCGGCATTAAGACGAGCCAATCCCTGCTCGCCATTCAACAGGGATCGACGCAAGTGTTCAAGTTTACGGCATCAAACCATCCAACAGGCACCCAGTGCTGCTTCCATGGCAACGTCACTCTATCAACCTCCGTTACGCCTTCTCAGGGTCTCGGAGCCAGTTGCGGACCTGCATCAATCCTCTTCAACTCGGCTATCGACTCCACTCCCGACTACACGTGCACATTCACCGGTTCGAATAGCGGAAACTACACGGTAATAGTCGGCGCGATCGGATTGGGCGGAGCATTGTTCCACGCCTCAGCATTAGTGGTCCAAGTACTTGGGCCAGACTTCCAAGTGTCGGCGTCTCCGTCTCTCCAGACCATTCCTCAAGGCTCTTCTGCCAGTGTCATCATCAAGGTCAATAGGGTCTCCGCCTTCAACGGCACTGTGACACTCTCAGCCGCAGTCGTTCCGAGCGGTCCTACTCTACTGTTCAACACTACGAGCATCAACCTCGATTCTACGACTAAGACGGCAACGGTCAGCCTGACGCTCACAGCGCTCTCAACTACTCCCCCTGGAACCTATGCCGTTACAATCAGTGGCACCGCCACGATTTCTGGAGTAGTGAAGACACACAGCCCACTCGTCACCATCATCGTATCCAGACCGACAAGCATTCATGACGTAGCCATATACTCTGTATCGGCCACACCGACATCGCCCACTATAGGAGACAAGGTCGCATACACGGTCACAGTCATTGACCCCGGCGATTTCAACGAGACAGTGACTGTGGCCGCATTGGTCGGACAGACGACAGTTGACCAAAAGAATGTTACAGTGTTGGCGAGAGGAAACGTGACTTTGACCCTGACGTGGGACACGTCGACCTACACACCGGGCTCGTACGTGGTAGGAGCGAAGGTCCTAAGCGTTCAGGGCCAAACGAACGCGAACAATAACATCCTAATGTCTACGGCGCCTGTAACTCTGAATTCTCAGTCCCAAGGAATATTCTCAGCCAGCAATCTACCTGTCATCATTGCCACACTGGCCTTGATAGGGGCGGCGATCATAATAGTCGCACTAACACCATTTTTCCGCTCAAGAAGACGAGCCGCCAGCCAAAACTAGCTAAGATCCCCCACCAACGACCGACGCAACGCCGAAGATCCGTCACAAGCAAATCCTGAAGATAATCACTACGAGGAAAGATTCAGCTTAAGCGCTTTCCAGAAAATGATTTCCGAGACCTGGTCCTCCGCCTTTTCAGAACCAAACCAAGCGTGGCAAGGCCGACCCCTGCCAAGACAGTGCCCCCGAAAATCAACAATCCACTGTTATCTGAAGGAGGCACCGGTGTCGCAACCAAGTTGACATTGTCTTGAGTAGTCCAGCCTGCAATAACAGATTCCGTCCTAGAAGCGTTCTGATATCCCGGTCCGGAAAACTTCAACAAGTAACTCCCCGGAGTGAGATCCTTGAAAGTTGTCTGTCCCGCTGAATCCACAGACTGTTCAAAAAGGGCTACGGACAAAGAGGCGTTGAAAAGTCGGACAAGTATGCCACCACGGATAGGAGTCCCCCGTTGATCCAAGACGGTGAGAAGCAGACCCCCAAGAGCAGGCACAACCACCAACTTCCTCACGATCGAGTCATGAGAACCGTTAGCCTCCGTGACATTAAGCTGGACATCGTAGGAGCCCGGTAAACGAAAGACATGTTGAATCTTCGGAGAAGACTGGTTCAACGTTTTATTCCCATCCCCAAAATTCCAGTCATATGAAGGGTTCACAAGTGGGGTCGGACTTGTCCCGTTCAGACTAGCACTAGCGTCAAACAACACTGAGTTCCCGGGCAGAAGAGCAGGAGGAGTGGAAGGCTCATAATTGAAGAAAGCAGCCAGACCGGTGTTTGCAAAAATTCCATCGCTTGCGACGACCTGAATATCATGAGGATTGAACAACTGCGGGTTCAACGGATTCACGCCTGGATTCACAAGGCCCGTTAGGTCGAAAGAGAACACGCTACTTCCGGTTCCATACACTTCGAACTGTATACGAAAGAGTAGTGCGGTTTTGAGTCCATACACGTTGCTACCTCCCTCGGACATGTGGACCTGACCTCCAGCCCGATCGCCTCCAGAACAAGATCCCTGTCCGTACCCTACTGCATCGATGCACTCAGCTAACACATCACCAGAGGTGCCGAATAGATTTCCTGAATAATCGATACTCTTCGCTTGCAGGAATCCGGTGCCTGTCGCAGGAGAATAAAAGCCAGTATAGTTCAACCTGACATCAAACACATTGATGACTTCCCCCTCCGTCAAGTTCACCATGATGCTGACAAAAAACGTGGCTGTATTGTAGACGCAGCATCCTGCCTGAGGCGATATGTACAATCGGGAAACAGCTGCAGACTGCGCGTGAACATATATTGGAAAGGCCGCGAGCAAGACAGTTGCGGAAAATAACAAAACCAACATCCCCGGCGTGAACCTCACGAAACTGCTCCCTCCTTTCTAGATGTGCACCGAGAGAAATAAACGAAGAGGTCGAATATCGGCTTATCGAAAGCCTTCAAAGATTAAGCGGAGTCCAAAGAGTAAATGCGAAGAAGACCGAGGCTCATACGAGACGTTTGACCTTCAACTTTGGACCGAGATTCCCAACCAGAAGCTTAGAAACCTTGTCCACTGACAGTCTCGTCGAAAACTCAAGCTTTTCCTGCACTGTCACCAACATCATCTGGGTAAAGAAGCCCTTCTCGCTCACATCACAACTCACAACCTCCTCGTAGCCGATTACAAAATTGTCTCTGTTGGATGAGAGTATCTCTCGAGGAGATAGAGATGAGAGATTACGCTTAGAAATAGATTCCTTACTTCCCTTCAAAAGGTCCTCGAGCCCAGAGCTTAGTCTTCCAAGCAGGCTCGATCCTAGCGCGGAGCCAGCGCCCCTCTTGCCAACCCTGGCCACAAGAATCCTCCTATCTGTAGGAAATAGGATAAGCCGCTCCGACCCCATGCTGAGCCGAAGCGCAACAGGGATCTCGCCTAGGACAACCTCCGACCTTTCCCCCAAGACCGACCGGAGTGACCTTACACTAGCGAGTAATTATCCTAGCCCAAGTCGACTGAACTCGAAGTATCAATCCACAAGCTCGAATTCATCCTCATGATCGAAGGATTAATTCCTCTTTCGAGACAAAGAGAAGATTCAATCAGAAACCAGGCTTTTTCAAGGGAATAGAAACATTCAGAATAGAATCAACGGCTTTGCAGGGAGATACGTGCTATCAAGTCCAACAATCCATATAGACAACCAGACAATCTCGCAGGTCAACGCCCCGGTGGCTCAGCCTGGTAGATGCGACAGAAGCCAAGAGCATTGCCTTGGTAACCCTATCAAACAGGCAAGGGTCACGAGTTCAAATCTCGTCCGGGGCTCCAACCCAAACAGAAGACTAGCGTCTTTGGAGAAAACCTTAGGGCTTATGGGTTGTCTACGACATGGAAACGAAAATTCCAGGGTCTTTAGCGCTTGAGCATCTTGTCAACCCGGTCCTTCCAGGCAGGCCAACGACCCATCTCCTCCAAGGCATACTTCTCGGCCTGCTCCTTGTTCATCCATCGAGTCTGCATAGCCGACGCGACCATGCCATCATACATCTTCTCAAAAGGCAACAGCTTACCCTTCAAATCGGTACAATGAATGCAATAGGGATTGTCGAGATTCTGAGCCCCATGCTCCTCGCGCGAAGCCAACGGCCGACCGCAACTCTCACACTGCATCGCAAGAGACATAGACTAACCCAAAGCAACAAATCACACAAACACTAGATAACCATATTTGGACGCATCAACCCCCCGGCGCGGTAACAGGAACACCGCACTGCTAAACCGTTAATAATCGGACACTCGTCAAACGACTAAGAACGCCAGAGGAATGCTTCTATTGCGTAGAAAGGGCCAAACGGCACCTTTCACACTACTCACACTCATACTTCTATTCGGAAGAAAGAAGACCGAACAAGAAGAAAACAAGAACATAGCCGAGCCAGTCAAGAAAGAAGCATTCCCTATACCAGACATACTCAAGAAAACAATCACAAGCAACGACGCCTCCAGATCTCGCGACAGACTCCGACTTGCAAGTCTAGAAAGAGACATCATCGGAGACGCCCTCACAAAGATCTACGAAGCAGAAACAAAAGGACAGATTAGCGACAACGAAAAAAACCAGCTCCTACAACGATACAAGACAGACCTCAAACGAGTAGACGGGGAAATAGATACTCACAAGAAAACAGTAGACCTCTATGAGCTCGAGTCTGCTAAAGAGGACCTCCTCAAGAGCTTCCAGGAAAAAATGCTCGAAATAGACCTAAAGATTAGCCAGATCAGACCAACACTAACTACAACTGAAACAACAACCAAGCTCCCCGATCTTCCCGAGACACTGACAAGCCCAACCCCGCCAACTACAAACCCTCCGAAAGAACGACCCGCGAAAGAGAAACCTAAGAACAAAGCAGAAGAACGACTGGAGACTATCCGAGAGGAAGTACTCAAAGCCATGGCACGCCTCGAACAGATCGAAACAGAAGGCTGAGCCAGAAAGTGTCGTGGACAGACAAGGCACGAATAAGCGCCGCTGCACAAGCAGTGAGAGAAATCAGAGACAACACCACAATAGGACTCGGAAGCGGCAACACAATCCTAGGGGCCCTGGAACTAGCAGCCGAACGAATCAAGAAAGAGAACCTCAAGATCACTTTCATACCAACATCCTACCAGACTGAAATCGCTGCGAAGAGACTGGGCCTCAAGACATCGAACCTTGAAGAGGACACCGAACCCGACTTAGCACTGGACGGAGCAGACCAGATACAATGGCGAACCCTCGACCTAGTCAAAGGCGGGGGAGGCGCACTGTTGCGAGAGAAGATTGTAGACTCAACCGCCAGGAGACTCATCATCGTCGTCGACGAGAGGAAACTAGCAAAAACCCTCGGCGGACCGCAAGCAATACCAGTCGAGATAGTGCCCTTCGGTTACGCATCCACGCTCTCAAAAATAAGAAAAATCTCTGAGAAGACGGTTCTAAGGGAAGCCGCAGGCAAAGTCGGACCCGTCATAACAGACAACGGAAACCTCATTGCAGACGTATACTTCAGAAGCTTACGCCGACCAGAGATAGTTCACGAGAAACTCAAGAAGATCGCAGGTGTCGTCGAAACAGGATTGTTCCTAGAAATGTGCGACGTGGCTTATGTGGGCAGAAAAGACGGACGCGTCGACATTCTCCGCAGAAGCTGAACTACCGATTCACTGCTCCGTCGGTGACAGCATAATCCTCATTCTTACGAAACCGTCACCGGCAGTCCGGCAGACACTTTGTCCGAAGTACTCGCACCCTTGACCTTGATGGCGGCCGAGAAACTACCAGGAGAGGCATAGTCATGCGTCACAGAGCAGCTACTCCCAACCGACGAGACCGATCGAGACTCGCCGTCGCCAAACCTGAAGATACATACGAAGGGCCCTGTTCCACCAGTGTAGGTGACCGCAAACGTCAGCACCTGGTTCGAAACCGTGGCCCCCGAGTTCGTGAAGCTGTTGAGCGTTAGGGGTGGATTGGAGAATGTGTAGCTGAACGAGGAGTCTGGGGAAACGCCTCTGGCGTGGGAAACGTGGAGAAGAATAGTGTTGCCTTGAACAATCCGGACGTTTCTCACAACGCCAAAGTGGTCGAAGGAGGTGGAGTCCTTGAAGACAATGGTGTTCTGACCGGTGACAAGAAGGCTGGTGATGTCGAATGGTCCAAAGTCGACGGCAACCCCCTGGTAGGGCTTGTAGTCCCCAGTCCCGGTGAGATGGTTCAAGCCCGCAGGGATATCTGCTACCAGCTGGCCGTTGACCAGGACGTCCAGTTGACCGACGCCGTTGTCAAAATCATCCAAGTCGAAGCCGTTGAAGGTCAACAGCACCGACCCGCCGGGTTGAGGCCTCACGTTCACTAGGAAGGCTCCGATACTCTTAGCATGGCTTGAATCACCACCATATGAGCCGGTTATCCGGTGCTTACCAGTAGCGCTTGGAGTGTAGGTGACAGAGCATTTCGCCATGTTTGGAGCATTGCCGGCAGCGAGAGTGCAAGTCGCGGACGCCGGACTGAATATACCTGTAGAGTTCGTTGTGAAAGTTACCATCCCCGTCGGGACGGTGGGACTCGTTGAATTATCGATGACCCTCGCAGTACAGCTCGTCAGGGTGTTGACCAAGACTGATCCCATGGTGCAAGTGACAACAGTCATCGTCGAGTGGAGCGGTGGAGGAATCACAGGAACAACCGTAAGCGGCTCACAAACCGACGCGGCGCCGTTGTTGTTAGAATCTCCCGAGTAGGTTGCCTGGAAGCTATAGCTACCTGTCGCGTTGAATGTGACAGCACGAGAGGCTGGCACGACACCGTTCACGACTGTCACGATAGACACCGCTGTTCCAGGCGAAACACAAGAACCATTGGCGAATACGTTGTAGGTAACTGTACCCTCCGCCTTGTAGAATCCTGCCAGCGTGGCCAAGTCAGTTGCAGACTGACCTACTAGGACAGAGGCGGCGGAGAGGCTTGTGGTAATCGTTGGGCTGGCCATGGTCACTGTCAACGGTTCACAGAGGGAAGTTGCTGCACTGTTGCTGGCATCACCACTATAGCTGGCTTGGAAGCCGAAGGCACCAGTCGAATTGAAAGTGACGACTCTACTGTTCGGAACAACGCCATTGGTAACAGTGACAACCGACACGAACGTTCCGATACCAGCGCAAGTCCCGCTAGCAAAGTCAAGGTAGGTAACCGTCCCACTAGCGGTTGCAGTCTGACCCGAGAGAACAGCCGAATCGGTTACCGATCCGCCCACCGTGATCGTTGTGGACGACAGAGCAGACGTTATCGTCAAGACCCCCGCGACAGTCAACGCTTCGCATGGACTAGTAGCACCATCATTGTTCGAATCGCCAGAGTAGGCTCCTTGGAAGCTGAAACTACCCGTACCGTTGAATATGACTAACCTAGAGTCAGGCACGACACCACTAGTCACGATTACGATCGAGGGTACAGTTCCAGGAGCAGTGCATGCATCGTTGCTGAAGACACTGTAGGTGACACTACCACCAGCCTGGAAGCCGCCGGTTAGGGTCGCAGAGTCAGAGACTGCATTTCCCACGGTTATGGACGTGGAGGAGAGCAATGTCGTGATAGTTGGAGTTGTCTTGTTGACTGTCAGAGGTTCGCAAGCGCTGGTCAAGGGTGTATTGTTAGCGTCGCCACTGTAGGTCGCTTGGAAGCTGAAGCTTCCGGTGCTGTTGAATGCGACGGCTCTGCTAGCTGGAACAGCACCATTCGTCACTGTTACCACTGACACAGTTGTTCCCGGTGACGTGCAGCCGCTGTTCGCGAAATCAGTGTAAGTCACTGTCCCGCTAGCATTGGTCGTGGTGCCGTTAAGAGTAGCCGAGTCAGTTACTGAGCCACCAACGGTTATTGTGGTTGCTGAGAGAGTTGTGGAAAGCGACCTTTGCCCGGCCACGGTCAGAGGTTCGCAGGGAGATGTTGCGCCGTTGTTGTTAGCGTCACCAGAGTATATTCCGTTCCAGCTAAATGATCCAAACGTGCTGAAGGTCTGGGATGCAGAATCGGGGACGACACCATTCGTCACAGAAACAGGCGTTCCTACCGCAGTAGCTGTGCCTGTGCATGTAGAACCCGTGAAGAACTCGTAGGTAACTGTCCCTCCGGCTTTGAAGAAGTTCGCCATCGTCGCAGAGTCTGTGACCGACGAGCCAACAGTGATAGTCGAGGAAGACAGCGTGGTCGTGATTGTTGGACTCGCTTTGACAACAGTCAATGACTCACAGGGTGAAGTGGCGGCGTTATTATTTGCGTCACCGCTGTACGCAGCCATAAAGCTGAAACTTCCTGTGGAATTGAAGAGGACCGGTCTACTGTCAGGAACTACACCATTCGTGACGGTTACGATTGACACTATCGTTCCAGGGGCAATGCATACTCCATTGGCAAAGTCAGTGTAGGTGACCGTTCCACCCGCATTACTCGTCTGGCCGCTAAGGGATGCAGAGTCAGTCACACTCGTTCCCACCACCGGAGTTGTGGTCGAGAGAGTCGTCGCAATCGCAGCACCCACAATAACCGTTAGAGGCTCACAAGCTGAAGTGGCCCCGTTATTGTTAGTGTCGCCTGAGTATACTGCTTGGAAGCTGAAGCTACCTGTAGCGTTGAAGATTACCGCCCGTGAGTTCGGTACTATACCATTCGTAACGGTTACGGTTGAGACGACGCTACCCGGAGCGGCGCATGTCCCACCACTGAATAGTGTGTAGGCTACTGTCCCTCCCGCCTGGAAGAAGTTTGAGAGAGTTGCTGAGTCTGTGACAGATCCGCCTAAAGAGATCGATGTGGCAGACAGACTCGTGGTGATGGTTGGGCTGAACATGATAAAAGTCAAGGGCTCGCATGCCGATGTCGCGCCGTTATTGTTCGCGTCACCGCTGTAGACCGCGTTCCAGCCGAATGATCCGGCGGAGTTGAACGCTTGTGACGCGGAGTTCGGTACGACACCGTTGGTTACCGTGACTGGTGTTCCAACTGCTGTTGCTGTGCCTGTGCACGTCGAGCCTGTGAAGAACTCGTAGGTGACCGTTCCAGACGCCTTATAGAAGTTCGAGAGAGTCGAAGAGTCTGATACTGATCCGCCTACAGTAATCGAGGTCGCAGACAATGTTGTAGTAATTGTTGGGCTAGCCTTGTTAACAGTCAACGGCTCGCACGTACTGGTTGCTCCACCGTTGTTGGCGTCGCCGCTGTAGACAGCGTTGAAGCTGAAGCTGCCTGTACTGTTGAACATGACCGCCCGAGAGTTGGGAACTAGGGAGTTGGTTACTCCGACTATGGATATGACGGTTGCTGGCGCAGTGCACACGCCGTTGGCAAAGTCATTGTAAGTTACACTGCCGCCTGCTGTCGCAGTTGTCCCAGCGAGGGTCGCGGAATCTGTTACAGTGTTTCCTACGATGATGCTCGTCGAGGAGAGGGTCGTGGCTATGGTAGCCCCTCCGCTCGGGTTCACGGTCAACGGTTCGCATGAGGAGGTTGCAGCGTTGTTGTTAGCGTCACCGCTGTATGCGGCTGTGAAGCCGAAGCTACCCGTCGAGTTAAACAGGACAGCTCTACTATTGGGAACTACACCATTAGCGACCGAGACGACCGAGACGGTTACCCCAGGCGCAGTGCAGGCAGTGTTCGTAAAGAGGGCGTAGGTCACAGTTCCACCTGCGGTCGCACTCTGGCCGCTCAGAGTTGCTGAATCGGTCACTGTGGTCCCAACCAATGGTGTGGTGCTCGAAAGGGTCGTCGAGATTGCAACGCCAGCCGAGACAGCCAGCGGCTCGCATGGACTCGTCGCTCCGTTGTTGTTAGTGTCACCACTGTATACTCCTTGGAAGCTGAAGCTTCCTGTGGCGTTGAAGAGGACAGCTCGGCTTTTAGGAACAACGCCATTAGTGACAGTGACTATGGAGGCTGCTGTTCCAGGCGCTGTGCATGCGCCGTTTGTGAAGACGCTGTAAGTTACGGTGCCGCCTGCTTGGAAGAAGCTGGACAGAGTGGCCGAGTCAGTTACAGTTTGGCCAACTCTGGCCGAGTTTGATGACAGAGTCGTGGTGATGGCTGGGCTGGCTTTGGTAACTGTCAACGGCTCACACGGCGATGTTGCTCCGTTGTTATTCGCGTCACCAGAGTATAACGTTTGGAAGCTGTAGCTACCAGTGGCGTTGAACGTTACGGCTCGAGAACTTGGAACCACGCCACCAGTTACTGTGACTATCGACACAATTTTCCCAGGCGCCGTACATGCGCCGTTGGTGAAATCGCTGTAGGTTACTGTGCCACCGGCGCTGAAGCCGCCAGTGAGGGTCGAAGAGTCGCTCGCAGTCGTTCCGACAACAATGCTCGTCGAGGATACGGTTGTTGCGATCGTTGGACTGGCTTTGGTGACTGTTAGAGGTTCACATGGGCTAGTCGCACCATTATTGTTCGTATCACCACTATACGTGGCATTGTAGCTGTAAGAGCCAGCAGGACTAGGCGTATTAGCATTCGAGTCTGGAACAACACCCCCAGCACCCAGAGTAACAGTCTGACTAGAAGCAGGAACACCAGAACAGGCTAGATTAGCAAAGAAGTTGTAGATGACAGTGCCCGTAACACCGGACGCTGAACCGTTAGTTATCACAGCAGTATCATGAACAGCAGTACCAACAGTCACAGAAGTCACAGCAGCATTAGAAGCATCCCTGATAGTGGTGGCGATCGACGGATTGGCTATACCACCAGTAACAGTAACAGTCAGAGTAGTAGAGTTGGACACCACCCCGTTAGTAGTACCAACAATATTCGTCCCACCACGACCAGTAATCACAACAGTGTACACGTTAGCAGGCGCAGAGGACGTGAACGTACAGTTGCTAGTAGCAGTACCCCCGGCGGTGAGGGTAGCAGAAGGACAATTCACGCTAAGACCAGTAGCAGGAGTCGTCGAAGCGGTGAAAGAGACAGCACCAGCAAAACCGTTAGTCGTACCCCCAATACTCTTCACAGTCAACGTCGAAGACCCACCCGCACCACCACTCGTGAACGAGACAGTCGTCGGAGAAGCGGTAACGTTGAAACCGTTCACCAGAACAGTCATCGAACCAGTCGCAGGGAAGGAATGACTAATCCCACCACCAACAGCCCTGACAATCATGACGAACTTGGAACCGGAAGCCAGAGTAGACGCAGCGGTGAAGCTCATCGTCGAAGTAACAACACCGCCAGGAGGCGGAGTAACAGAGTTCGGAGCATAAGTGACAGTGAGACCCGTGGCGGGAGAGAGAGTGGTAGAGAGAGTCACAGCACTACTGAAGCTGCCGATACTAGTAATCGTCACAACGCCAAGAGCAAAAGGACCACCCTTAGGTAGGGCATAGCTAGTCGGACTGACACTGATACTATAATCAACTACAACGACATTGATCGTGACCACAGCCGCAAGCGTATTGGTCCCGGTCCCCGGGGTTGATGAGAAACTGAGGGCCGCATAGTTCGCGAAAATGGTCGCGTAATAGTTGCCCGCAGCTGAGGCACGGAAAGTCACCGTTTCTGCGCAGGCAGCCTGAGCACAAGGATTGGTACCCGACAAAGTCACCGTAAGACCCGTAGCCGGATCAACCAAGGGAAGCTCACTCGACGGAAGAGACGAAGCGAACAGGATACTATCAGTGCCAAAAGGATTAGGCCAGCCATTCTGAGCAGCCACAGTAAGACTGACAGCACTACTAGTAGCTCCTGCAGCAATAGGACCAATATTAGTAGTGCTGGCGGAAAGCGTAACATACGGAACACCCGAGGCACCCGTTCCAACACCGGGCGCAGGCGTACCACTATTGTCAAAGTGGGCAATCTGAGCAGTCTCAGAATCAGGCGAAGGAGTACCGTTAGTAATAGTGACACAGAGACCAGGAACACTCACCGTGCCAGCACAGTTGGACTGGTACTGGATAGGAATACCACCAGCAGGAGTAATCCCAGTAATATTGTAGATGGCAGTAAAGAGAAGACCAGTAGTAGGAACAGCAAGAGTCTTACTCCCAACAGCAGAATAATGCAGAGTATCAATAGTATCCGTAGAGAGACAAGTCGGACTACCAGACTTCGGAGTACCCTGAAGACATAAGACGATTAGACTGACGGAAGAGACAGGACCGGTAATCGTATTCGTAAAATCAACAGCAGAAGGAATCAGGAAATTGTGATTCGTCAGGAGAGTAATGTCCCAGCCGTTCAACGGATCAGAACCCTCAACAAAAACACCGATGGTAAGCTGATGATTAGGAGTCACAAAAGGACCATCAAACACCGGAGCAGTCTGAGAAGTACAAGGATTAGCGGGGTTGGCAGACGTAATGTCTTCAAGACAAACAACCCCAGTAGCGGCGTGAACATTGGGAACCTGAGGTATGACCACAATTGTCGCTATTACTAGGAGAGGCAGTATCAGCCATAACAAGCGTCCATTCAAACTGACAATTCACCGGATGAGGGCACCGTTTCTCGTACTACAACTTATAATGGTTCGCTAGCTAGCTCCATTTCCAAATCACCGAATTATAGCGTCAATATCTTTTGGATTGAGGAAGACTTCTTCGGCATGCCCCGAGTATCCTATAAGGATAAGACGGTATGAGATCGATGGTCGGTTCTTAGTAGCGCAAGACAGTCAAGGTCTCGAGAATCTCACCGATGCTCGGAACGAGTGTTTGACAAGCCTTTCATGAGCACGTATCCAAGGTTCTGGACTGCGATAGCTCATACCAAAAGCCGCCACGAAATCAGGTGCGACGTTCCGAGGTGCCGGGGGCGGGGCTCTCGAAAGAGGTCTTCTATCGAACCCGCGACCTCCGGATGTCTCAAACCAGATTATGAGTCCGGCGCTTTGGCTCCCCTTTCGGGGTCTGACCAAACTGAGCCACCCCGGCAAAACGGCCGGCGCAGGGTCTACTGCTAAAAAGCATTAGCCCAAGAAAGATTAAACGGAAACGAAACTAGACGAGGAAGTAGAAAAGGCCCCTAGCTTGTCCAGCCACAAATTTCTCACACTAGATGACGTGGAGACAAGCAACAAGAAGATTTTCCTAAGGGTCGACATCAACGTCCCGCTAGACCCATCCACACATCTGATCCTGGACGACACCAGGATCAAAGCAGTCTCGGAGACTCTCGCCAGACTGGAAGACGCAAGGGTCGTCCTTGGGTCCCACCAGAGCAGGCCAGGAAAAGACGACTTCACGAATCTGGAACCACACGCGAAAGCGCTAGCAGACTGTTGCAACCAGGAAGTATTGTTCGTAGAAGATGTCATCGGCCCCCACGCCCGCCAGAGAATAGCAAAGATCGAGCGAGGCCAAGTACTCGTCCTCGACAACCTAAGATTCTGCGCTGAAGAAAATATCGACGACAAACCCGAGAAGCTCCTAAAGACCCATTTCGTCAGACAGCTCTCACCACTCTTCGAACTCAACATCAATGACGCCTTTGCAACTGCTCATCGATCCCAACCTAGCATCGTGGGACTGACAGATGCACTTCCAAGCGCTGCAGGACGACTAATGGAAAAAGAACTCAAAGCAGTCTCAGGACTGCTCGTAGAGCCCCGACGGCCATGCGTCTACGTTCTCGGAGGCGCCAAAGTCGAGGACAAGATCCCAGTCATCGAACACATTCTCACGCGCGATAAGGCTGACAAGATTCTGCTAGGGGGAGTGCCTGCAAAGCTCTTCCTCAAGGCAATGGACAAGAAAGTCTCGGCAGACGACGAAAGAGACTTGGCTGGGCTTCAACCTCATATCAAGAACGCAAGATCACTGTCCATGAAGTACAAGGATAGAATCGAGGTCCCAGTTGACCTTGCATATGCAGATACTCGTGGAAAGAGAACTGACAGAGGCATAGATGTCCCTTTGAAAGAATCGGCCCTTGATATTGGAGCCAAGACTATCGAAAAATATTCGAAAGCGTTGGAGGGAGCTGCCACTATTGTCGCTAACGGACCCCTAGGAGTATTCGAGAGAGATGGGTTCGACCTCGGCACAAAACAGGTCCTAGAAGCCATGGCCAGGAGCAACGGCTACACAGTCATCGGAGGCGGACACCTGGTAGGGCTAGCTTCGATCCTAGGGATAGATGAGCGATTCAAACATGTCAGCACGGCCGGAGGCGCAATGCTCTCACTTCTCTCAGGCCAGAGTCTACCGGGCGTTGATGCGCTTGTCAGAGCCGCGGAAAGAATGAGGAACCAGAGACCTAACTGAACCCGTACTTAGTAGAACTTATCTTAGCCTCAACTCCACCACGCGACAGCCCCGGTAGCTCAGTGGTGGAGCGACAGCCTTGTATCGCTAGCGGGAAAGCTGTAGGTCCCGGGTTCAATCCCCGGCCGGGGCTCCATCATATGCGCATACACAGACTCGCCGAAGATACATCTTACCATAGAGTTGGGGGATCCAACGCATTGACAGTTTCACTGAATAGTATCAAGATAGTGGAGATGTGTATTTCGCACGTCGTTTATTAGCCGCTGACACCAAGAAACCAGCTAGAGGCTTGGAGAGAGGCATTTGTCGAGAAGATTCTTGAAACGACGGACGTTGGTGATAGCTACAATCACGGTCGCTCTCTCCATCGGAATTGTATTTGCCAGCGTACCCTACCTGCCACACCCTCTCCCTCCCCACGGCACCATTAAGACGCCCATAACTCACGGTGTCCCGGGAGGAAACCAGACTCATCCAGGGTTTGCTTCGCTATTGTTGCCCGGAGTCAATGACAATGAGAGTTTCTCTGTGGGAGTCAAAGTCACAGGTGGATACGCGGACTTTTGCCCGTTGGTGGATTCAACGTACCAGACCTGGCTACAGTCTTACTCTACGACGCCTAACCCTGGAATGTCTTTTCCATCAAGCGCTTGCGTTCCACAGAAGCAGACAGGAATAGTTCAGACGGTGATATCATGGTCTCCGACTAGCTCGGGAAATTGGGACTTGGCCGTGTTGAATACCAACGCGCAAAACGTAACCGTGACATTCAGTCCAGCTTAGCGTCATGATAGCCGAATCTCTGAACCGGAGTCTCGTCGATAATTGATGAATGTGATCGTCTCCTGCACGAAGCCAGGCACAGGGCAATCGAAACACTCGACGTCCGCATGGTCGAGAGCTTTGCCCTTCTGAGAGCACAGATGAGCGATGTTAGTAGCTCTTGTACTATTCGACTCGTGGTCCTCGGAGCAGAGAGAAAACTGCCGAAATGAGGATCAGTCCTGAAAAAACGAGAAGGGCATGCTGTAGCCCTAGTAGAAAACCGGCTGCAGAGCCACTTGACGTCTGAACACTCATGACGAGGGTTGGATTGCCAATAATATTGACGAGCTTGTCATAGGGTACGTCAGCGGTCATAATCGCAATCACCAGCGGGATACTTGCAACGATGCTGGTGTTGATGATCGTAGCTCTTACACCGGAAGAGATTCCTCTCTTCGAGGCTGGAACTGAACCCATGACAGAACTAGCGTTGGGGCTACGGAAGAGACCAATTCCAAATCCCACAAGGACTAGGCCTACTACGATCTCAGAATAGGGTGTGGACTGGTCGAATCTTGACAAGACGAAAAATCCTACGGACGCCATTATGAGACCGAGAGTGCTGAGACCCCTCGCCCCCCATTTGTCTGATAGAGCACCACTTATGGGTCCAATGAAGATCAGAGTAGCGTCAAGAGGGATCAGAAATATTCCCGCGTGTAGCGGATCGTAGCCTCTCACTAGCTGAAAATAGACAGTCATAACGAAAGCAAGCCCCGCAAACGCGAGACCGCTTAACAGATTGGCAATGTTTCCAGCAGTGAACAGTCTAATTCCGAACAGGGAGAAGTCTAGAACAGGAAACTTTGTTCGACGTTCGACCAGAAAGAAGAAGATCATGAGGACTCCACTCGATATGATGAGAGCCAGGTTCAGAGCATCTGTTAGACTACCGATGGTCAGGCCGAGCAGAAGCAGAGTAATCGAAATGGAAAAACTGGCTGCACCAAGCAGATCAAATTTTTCTCCTCGGGTCGGTTGAGAGATCTCCTTCAGTCTCCGACGCGACCAGTACGTTCCAAAGATTCCGATCGGAACGTTGATCAGAAAGATAGAGCGCCAGGTGAAGAGTTGGATGAGAATGCCGCTCAGAGTATAGCCTGTAATCGTCCCGGCATTGATCGCGACCTGGTTTATCCCGATACCCTTTCCCAGACCTTCGCCAGCAAAAGCATCTGTAACAATCGCGACACTATTGACGAAGAGAAGCGCAGCACCAACACCCTGGACAAGCCGGAAACCCAAGAGCTCCTCCGCGGTCAAGGAGAGACCGGAGAGTAGTGAGCCGACGGTGAAGATGGCGAAGCCGAAGTTGTACAACCGCACCCGACCATACAAGTCCGCGATTCTTCCGATACCTACCAGAAGGACTGTTATCATCAGCCGGTAGATCGTGATGAACCAGACACCGACAACCAAGTTGGTGTTCAACGCAACAACCACCTGGGGAAGACCCACAACAAGAATGCTCGAATCCAGCGTGGCCATGAAAATGCCGACTGTAGTGACGGTGAGAACGACCCACTTGTACACCAAGCACAAACCGCCAGACTAGCAGGCGTCTCCGAGCCTCCGCCCATCGAGGTATAAAACGCCCCACGAGAAATAAGGCCGCGACATCCCGAGATAGGACGATACACGAAGACTCGCCCAGAACAAGCCCTGAACAGAGATCAGGGAGGAGGTTTCATATGACGCCCAGTTCACGCTTGCATTGATACAGATGAACGCTGATTGAAAAATGCTGATTCGGCTGTTCTGCGCGAGAAACCGGCTATCTCACCAGGAAAGGTTTCAGCCAGCCGAGAGCCCCTCGTAGAAATTTTGAAAATAAAAAATTCCCGCGACACGAAACTCGGATCTGGGAGGGAATTAACAAGGCGTAATCCTCCCTTCTCCCCGGCTCTCCGAAGACAGGAATCACGAACTGTTCCGGTCCAAACCTGAAAGGCGCAGAACAAGCCCTGATCCGGAATCGGGGCAGGCGATTTGAGATCGCGACTTTTTCGCGCTGACCTCTGCGCTTAATCTGCAATTTGGAAAACGGTCGACCGTTCTGTTCTGCGCCCTGAATTGCGAGACTCGCGCGTATCAGTTTCAACTGGCGGGACCCCTCGCCAAAAAATCTCAAAAGCAGTTGCTCCCCGCGACACAAAAGTGCTCTTACGGAAAGGTAACCCACGGGAAGGATTAGGCATTCCTTTAGATACCGTGAATAAACCGTCAACCCGCAGGCTTGAGCAGACCCCAAGCACGCTTAGCAGACGACCTATTCGCCCTAGACCCTAGAATCAGATACGTAGCACTACTAGACCGGAACCACAAACTCGTAGAGTCAAGAATGCGGACCAGCGTAGCAAGCTTCACACCAGAAAGCTACGACCGGAAATTCATGGGAAGCGTCCCCCCACTAATACTCGACACGTTATCACAGCTCGAATCCCAGTGCGGACCCCTAAGCCACATATCAGTACAGTACGAGAAAATAGACCTCATACTCATACCCCACAACAACCAGATAATCGCCATAAGCCTAGAAACAGGACCCCTAGAACCCATACTCAGAAAACTCCGAGACTCGCTCGGAGTCCCCATCCACCTCTAGAGCAACCATAAACAGAAAAACATGGCAGAGAGACGATCCACGTCATAGAAGAATGCCAAAAACCCCGCCCGGGAAAAGCCAGCTAGCCAAACTGGCACGCGCCCACAAACCCACACCTCGAGCCCAGACACCGAGGAAAGAGGACTACATCGAAGTCATCTACGAACTAATCCATGAAAAAGGATACGCCAAACCCGTAGACATTGCAAAAAACTTGCACGTAACACCACCAACAGTCACAGGGATGCTCAACAAGCTCCGAGAAGAACAATTCATCGTCCACGAAAAATACGGAGGAATACTCCTAACCGAGAAAGGCAGCAGCATGGCCGACGGGATAAGACAGCGCCACGGCCTACTCGTCAACTTTCTAAGACTACTCGGAGCGGATGAGAAAAGGGCCCAGAAAGATACCGAGGGACTAGAACA
>Ga0209802_1000863_pt1 | contig 23240 bp, 29 predicted proteins | sample GraSoiAngelo_129_FD_185886 | JGI IMG/M metagenome (GOLD analysis project Ga0209802, IMG submission 185886) | Grasslands soil microbial communities from the Angelo Coastal Reserve, California, USA - 14_0927_12_40cm (SPAdes) (version 2) | ecosystem: Environmental > Terrestrial > Soil > Grasslands ... | reverse complement strand
TTTACCATTTTACCTCATAGATGACGGAATCCTAGGTAGAAAAAATGGGTCTAAACGATCTGACCATAGAGAAACTGATCACTGAGATCAACGGCTACAAAGAGAAGATGCGGACAATACACGAAGAATATGGAAGAGCCTCTTCAGACCTGCAAGACCGGATCAACGTACTCGGCTACACACTCAACGAGCACTTGAAGCAGACAAAGGACCAGATGGCCACAACACCACAGCGACTGCTGAATCTAGAAATGAAATTCGTGACTGGTGATGTCAACGAGTCTGAGTATCGGACTCAGCGCACAGAGTTCAAAGGCCTACTAGAGAACAATCTCAAGAGCATCGAAGAAATCAAACTGATGATCGACACTCTCAGCCACATCGAAACCAAACCACTATTCCCCGGAGAATTCAAACAGACATACCCAGAGAACAAGCCCGCGGCTGTCAGCTGGGTCGGGATAGGTGCTATCGCTCAAGCGAAGTCCTTGTCTCCAAGCCAGCCACAATGGCCCGCGGTGCAAAGCCCTGCACAGTCAGTGCTTACTCCGAGCAATGTTGTCGAGGAGCACGTAGAACCAACATCTCCAGCTCCTGCTCTGCCAGCGAGCAATGGAACCGGCTCTCCTACTCCAGAAACAACCAATGCACCATCCACTACTCCATTGAACGCTCTCGCAGGCAGCACAGCCGCAGTCACTGCTCCAGTAGCATCATCGGACATCGCATCCTCCAGCACTCTCGACGAATCATTCAACATAGCTCCATCACAAGACGTTGCGGAGGACGTTGCTGACGCGCTAGTCGTCAAAGTCGTCGACGATATTCCCACACTCGACGCATCCGCACAAGTAGCAACAACAGAAACATCACAAGTCCAGCCAGCGATTCCAGGCACAGAAGCTGTTCCAGGCATTCAAGGTTCGCCGGACCTGTCCTCGGTCGGCCTCGCGCCCCCGAGTCAGTTCTATAAGGTGGTCTGTCCAAAGTGCGGTGCTGATGTTCCGAAGCCGGCGAAGGTCTGGGAACTCAAGGGCGGCAAGTCGAAGAAGAACGTGCTAATCGGGCTCTTCCAGTGCCAGGACTGCAGGGTCAAGTTCAGAGAAGCTCTCACAAGAGAGATACTCTAAACACGGCTCTCCAACAAACCCCTTCCTCTTATCCTCTTTTTTTTCTCTCCTCTCTATTACCTTGTTTTCGTCGCGATAGTAGCAAACCCTTAAGACGCAACGCCTAGCTCCGTGCTCGTTATTCGAGCATACTCGATTGACAACTGAGACCACAACAATGAGTGAGAAAGTAGAGCACAAACCCGTACGTGAACATCACGAGCCCCGCACAGAGAGAACAGAAAGCACTCCTGAACATCGCGAAGAGAGACCACGGGAAGAAAGGCCACGACAAGAGAGGCCCCGAGGCCAGATTCCACCAGATACCGTCTTCATCGGCAAAAAGCCGTTGATGGCGTATGCGACTGCTGTTATGATGCATTTCAACAGCGGCCAGAACGTTCTCACGGTCAAGGCTCGGGGACAGTCGATTAGCCATGCGGTGGATGTGGTGGAGGTTGTCCGACGCCGGTTCTTCCAGGGAAAACTCACCATCAAAGAAGTACGAATCGCCTCGGAAGTATTAGGAGAAGAAGGAGACACACGAAACGTCTCGACTATCGAAATTGTCCTAGAGAAAGCAGCATAACAAAAACCCGTTTCTGAAACCTTCTATTAGCCATCAGGGAACTGTAGAATCACAGGCAGTCCTGCGTCGCGAGACTGGCCTGCATACCTTGTTTTTCTAGATGCTCTATTGCTGGCCGGATCTTAACAGGGACCCATCAACAACTCCGTTCGCATCCTCTCAAATGTCACGCTGATCTTATCACCGATCCAGACCCTCAGGCGTTTTCCAGGCGACTTCCTTGGCACCCTCAGGGACCCCTTGTTTCCTTTCGCGCTAGACCACTAGCTATTGTCGAAACTTGGCCAGCCCACATCCAAGACTTGTCCTACCCCGCCGACCAAATCGAAGGGTCCTAGGCGTCGAATGTTATTGATTCGAAAAATGTTCAATAGGAGAAATCGCGTACTTCTCCCTCGCGTCTGATGGCAAGCACAGGCTTCCTTGATTACAGAAACAGACTCTTTCGCTACTACAACGAGTCAAGATACCGTGAAGCCCTAGAGGTGGCACGAGACGCCGCAAAGAAGTTTCCCGACTACGCTGCCAAGACATCATTCTGGATTGCATGTCTTCAGACCCGTCTCGGATATCATGCTGAGGCTATTCTGACACTTCAGGACGCAGTCAAAAGGAACGTCTGGTGGCCGGCTGAAGTGGTTCGAGACACCGACCTAGATCCGATCCGCGGCAGACCTGAATTCAAGACTCTCGAATCCGAATGTAACAGGCTAAAATGCGAACAGATGAACCAGCAAACTTCTCCCGACCTAATGGTACGCCTTCCACAAGGCTACGGCGAGGGAAAGGATTGGCCGGCTCTGATGGTGTTCCACCAACGCTATGGAGAGCGACCTGAGCTGTCGGCCGCGCCGTGGCTGCCGGTTCTCTCAATGGGGATGATTCTCACTGTACCATGGTCATCGCAGGTTTACGCTCACGATGGGCGTTCATGGGACAGCCTCAAAGTGTCCGAGAAGGACGTCCAGTGGGTGTTCTCGAAGTTGAAGGATTATCGGCTCGACTCCGAGAACTTGGTTGTGGGCGGATTCTCGCAAGGCGGAGCATTATCGATTTACACCGTGCTCAAGAGAATTGTCCCGGTCCGCGGTTTTGTGGCGGTCGCCCCCTCCGATTGGATTGTTCCGGAGGAAAGACCTGCAACGGAGAGACAACTTCCTAGCGAGGCTTTCCTCTCCATCGTCGAAGCGAGTGACTGTCGGGGACTCAGAGGATCGATAATCATAGGCGATAAGGATCCTTTCTTCCCGAAGATCGAAAAGTTGTTCGCGTTGATGGTGGAGAGAGGTTTGGATGGGAAGTTACAGGTTGAGACTGGACTTGGACATGAATATCCCGAAGGATTTGAGAACAAGCTGAGAACGGCACTCGATTTTGTGCTTAAAAACGGAGCTAGAACGCCTGAGTAATATTGGCGAGCCAGAAGCATTATCGCGCCCGCGATTGGAAGCACCCGAGCCTTGACGTCGGGTTTTCGCGCATTCAGGGGGCAGGCACCTTTGCTAAATCATTCATCGGTGTGGGTGAAGTGGTCTGGATATTCGGTGGCACCGTGTTTCCCAAGGATGACATCGATGGGGGAAGGGCCGACAAGCGAACGCTGATGCAGATCGACGAAGGACTTTGGTTAGGAAACCGTGTCGATGAGCCCCTGATGGACGATTATTTCATCAATCATTCGTGCGACCCCAACATGTGGATGAAGGATGAAGTGACGTTGATCGCTCGGAGAGACATACCGGCGGGCGAGGAGGTGACGATGGATTATGCAATGCATTTTGCTGATCCCGATTGGGTAATGAGGAACGTTTGTTCTTGTGGTTCACAGCTTTGTAGAAGATCGATAACTGGTAGAGATTGGATGCTCAAGGAGCTGCAAGAAAGATACCGTGATCATTTTTCTCCGCTGATCAACCGGCGAATAGCCAAACTAGTCCCGGACTAGCTTTCTCTTACGCACGTAGCGCCTTTGGAGTTTCTTTGCTGATTGTTTCTTGATGCTCGGGATCTTCGCACGTATTTCCTCCCACTCTCTACGTCCCAACAAAACATCCAGACTCTCGGTCAACGGCACTCTACTCTCAACTGCCGTCCTCATGACCTCGGACAATCCGATGGAGTTCTGAATACTCTCCGAAATTGTCAGAATCTGTCCACAAGGCAGTACACTTCCATTTCGTGCCGACCTTTACCTGTTCATAGTGGCCACATCTACTCGTCGATTTCGATCTTGTCGACGACACGGTAGACTTATCCTTGCCAACAGGCATATAGGTCGTCGATATCACAAGCTAAACTGACCCGGCATGCCTAGGGTCGAGATCAACATGGTCGAGGGCGACCATACTGTGGACGAGAAACTTGCCTTCATGAAGAAGACGACAGAAGCAGTTCTGAGAATTCTTCACTGCCCTCCAGAAGATGTCCGCGTCACTATTCTGGAGTACAAGCGGGAGAACGCTAGTCGGGCCGGCGTCTCAGTCCTCGAGAGTGGTTAGCTAAGATTTGCCCACGGTCAGAGTGGACCTGCTCGACTCAAAGATCACCGTAGGCCAGAAGAAACGGCTCGCCGAATCCCTGACAGAGATAGTGTCCGAGACCCTTGGCTACCCCAAGGATAGAGTGCTCATCATATTCCGCCAAACATCGAAGAGCGACATTGCTCGCGGCGGAAAACTCGGACGATAACAGCCCCCATATCAGGTGGAGCCGGATACGTTCTGATTAGCACCTCAGGGTTATCAGCAGAACGAAAAAACTTCCAACGAATTACGCCAAGTAATCGAACACTTTCTGCGCCAGTTTCGCTCGAACACTCCGGGCCCACCCCTACACTAGCCGGTAGCTAACCGAGTCTCTTCTCTAGCTCGATAAGGAACACGTCCACGTGCGAACGTGTCGTGCCCCAATGGAGTTGATGAGCCTTTATTGCAGCTCTGACCCTTGTCGAGTTCTCGTCGATTCTGGTCAAATCGACACGAAGTTTTTCCAAATAGGGAAGGAGATCATCTTGACCGAGCCTTAGACTTACGGCTACTTCATAGCGCCCTGCAGCCTTGTCCGCCTTGACGATACTCCATTGAGACTGTTCGAATACGAACCGTGCAGTATCCCAAACCTTGTCAAATCGAAATGGAAGATCTACAGTTCGCTCCTCGAGCAACTGCTTCGCAGCTTCAGCCATCAGGAGTGGCTGATATCTGAGGAATACTTTGGGGCTCGCTCGTGAGCTCGGTCCTTAGCTTACTGCTTTCTTTACGAGCGCGGCGATCCTTGACTCTTCGGCCGGAGTCAACCCCTTCAGCGCGTAGGCGTTGGGCCACATGTTGCCTTCGTCCAGGTTCGCTTTATCGCTGAACCCGAACGTCGCGTATCTCGTCTTAAACTTCGCCCCTGACTGGAAGAAGCATACGACCTTGTCGTCCTTGGCATACGCGGGCATCCCGTACCAGAGTCTCGGCGTAAGGGCCGGCGCGCTTTCTCTGATGATAGCATGTAGGCGTTTGGCCATGGTGCGATCCGGTTCCCGCATCTCAGCGATCTTCGCCAGCACGACGCTCTCTCCCTCCCCCTTGCCAGCCTTCATCTCTTGAACGCGGTCCCTTATCGCGCCTCGTTCCTCCTCAGTGAATGCCTTGCTGGTCGCGATGGTGCTCTTGGCGGACTGCTTCGGGCCCCTCTGTGCAGGTTTCATGGAATTCGATTCGTCTTTTCAGAACTTAAGTACTTTTCATGAGTTCATTCCTCGTTTCAATCATGTCTGGACCTGAGTCTGAACTACAGAAGCGGTTGAAGGGTATACAGTGGCAGAACGGAAACTGTCTATCCTGCATCTGGTTTGCCACAACCGATCCGCTCAACGCTGATCTGCTTGACCGGGCAAAGTGCATTCATCCGAAGCTCAAGATCTACCAGCTCGTCGTTTCTGGCCGCGACTGGTGCAACCTCTACGAGGAGATCAAACAGAAACAGGTCGAACACAAACAAGAGCTCGCCTTGAAGGCGGAAGAAAAATCCGGATAAGCCAAAGCCATACGTTACTGACGCGAACCGGGACAAATACGCTCTAGACAACTTCGCGGGGCCAACGCATGACACGCTAGTCACCACACTAGCGCGAGTCCATTGGTTTATCGGGCGGGAACTAGATGCCCAATGCTGAAGATCGCTTGGCTAACCAAGAAGCTAGCCCCATCCCTCCAACGGCCACGATGCTGATTCTATCGTTTGTTCCAATCTTCCTCGGACTTGGCTTCCTCTACATCGTCCTCGGAGCCTGGCTCGTCACCGTCGGGTTCACAGCCGTACAAGCAGGATTACTAATCTCGGCTCAAGGCATAGCCGTCGTTCTTACATCCATTCCTCTCGGAATCATCTCCGACATCTACGGTCGAAAGCAGTTACTGATCCTTGGAAATCTAGCCGGTGCCGCCGCGCTACTAGTCTTCGCGCTAACAACGAATTTCTCGTATCTCATCTCCGCGAGCGTCGCTTTGGGATTCGCCGAAGGAGCCAGCGTGACTACCTGGAATGCTCTCCTAGCGGATCTTACTGATAATTCGAACCGGAACAGGGTTTTCTCGCTTTCCTTCATTATGATCAATGTCACGACCGGAATCGGCCTCGTCCTACCTGGAGCATTTCCAGCCCTGCAGTCTCTAACTGGCCTCACAAACTATACGCTTCACAGAGAGACGCTGCTGATTCTCGGACTTGCGAGTTTCCTCAGTCCCCTGATGTTCTACGTTCTACTCCGGAACCACCGGGAGACCCACAACCCCGAGCGCAGATGGTCGGGACTGACCAACAAGGCCACCCTAGCGAAGCTCGGCTTTGTCGCGAGCACGATAGGATTCGGGGCAGGGTTCATTATTCCACTCGTTGGCGCCTGGTTCTACTACCGGTTCAACGTCTCCGACAGCTACAGCGGGCCAATCCTCGCCTTCTCCAACATACTCATCGGATTCTCCGCATACGCTAGTCCTAGACTCGCTACCAGGTTCGGACAGATGCGCGCCATCATCCTCGTTACAGGCTCGTCCATGCTCTTCATGCTAAGCATGGCCTTCATCCCCATCTTCGCGCTTGCAGCAGGAGTCTACATAGTGAGAGCGGCGCTGATGAACATGGCGGGCCCGCTCATGGACTCATTCTCTATGAGCATATTCCCCGCGGAACAGAGAGGCCTGGTCAGCGCACTGAGCAATATTACATTCCGGCTGCCTAACAGTTTGAGCACCTACTTCGGCGGATTCATACTCGGACTGGGACTACTACAGCTGCCCTTCTTCATCGCCAGCGCATTCTACATAACCGGACTAACAGCCTTCTACATCTTCTTCGTCGCAACCAAACGATACGCAGCCCAAATAGCCACCCTAAGCTAGGGATAGCTGCACGAAACGTCTCCACGATCGAGATCGTCCTAGAGAAAGCGACATAAACAACCACGTCTCTAAAACCCACTATTCGTAATAACGAGATTGTAGAATACTAGGCAGTTCTACATCGCGAGACTAGCACGCATACCTAATTTTCTTAGAGGGTCCCGAGCTGACCGGATTCTAACACGTACCCGTCAACATCCCTGTATCGCGGAGAACCGATCTCAACTGGATCTTAATATCGTCATAGACCCCTAGCCGACTTCCAAGGCAATTCCTAGGGACAATCAGGTCGTTGACATCTACTGTCGGCAATCAACGGGTCACAGAACCTCCCAAACAACGAGGTTTGCCCCGCGAGACTCAACTGCAATTGACATTTCTCGGCTGGTAACGGATCTGGTAACCGTGAATGGTAACAGAACTCGGCTTTACGTCAACAGAGCTTGCTGTCGGCAGGTAATACCGAACTAGCGTCGATCCTGATTCCATCCTTAAGTTTCTCGTAATAGACTATTGGGACTCGAATCGACTCGCGAAGTCCGAGTTTGGACTTGTAGGTTTCAGGCTTTATCGAGACTTTGTCTTGTCCAATGTAGCCGTCGATCCCTTTCGATTCTTCATCTGGTCTTGCCATTCGGAATGAGCTCCCCCTCATCCTAGCAACTCGGCTAAGGATCGCCTGTTGAAATCGGATACCAGTGAAAGACTTCGTAATAACTAAGTCTTCTACCCAAGCTTTGACCATGCTGTCATCGATGAGCGTAATTGCAGTTCTGAGATTGTCCACCATCTTCTTGATCCTCTGCGTTGCTTCAGAGATTCCGTTGGGTTTCTTAGAGAGATACCACTGCCTCCATTCGTTGTAAGTCTTGTAGGGACACTCTTGGACAAGATCGCTCATCTGGCCCACCACAGAAGCCCGTGTTCCTTGTGCGTTCTGATTGCAGAGATTTAGTATCTGGGTCGTGTATTTCGGGAAACTCTTTGTCTCTCCCACTAGCTCCTCAGCTAGTTCTTCATTTGAGATCATGAAGACGCGCGAATCTTTCAATCCCACCATCCTTCAAGGAGAGAGCGCCTAGAGGCAGAGAAATGATTTGCGTGGCCTTAGCGAAAAGAGTTAGCCCTATCGAAATGACGATAGAGACTTGTCGCTCAGATTTCGAGCCTTCGAATTTACAAGAACGGTTGGCGCATCATGAGCGGTCTCGTAAATTCTGAACAAATAGTCGACTACTACTTCTGGCTGTAGTGGAGAAAAATCAACATTCCGATCAATGAGCGACTTTAGGGAAGAATTCATCTCGTATCCAACCCCCTTTCTCCCCAGCAAGCGAGCCACTTTCACCGTCGTTCCAGTCCCGAGAAAAGGGTCCAATACGGCATCACCAATGCAAGAGAACATTCGGATCAGGCGGTAGGGCAACTCTTCCGGATACGGAGCCGTCTCTGCATGGTTCTGTCTTTCGCCCCTAAGGTCCCAAGTCTGTGAGAACCACACGTCCCTCTCTGCTTTCGAATACTGGCTTGCATATCTCAACGGGTCTTGGGGTTTGATGACTCGTTTGCCACCTTTCCGAAAGACGAGAATGTACTCACAATCGAGAGTCACGTAAGCGTTAGGAGGAAAGAAACCGGATCCAAGGAACGCGTTGGGCTTGTTTGTTGGTTTGCGCCATAGAATGGGTACGAGCGATTGAAAACCAATGCGTTCGCAGTGTTCAGCTACTCTGGCATGATTCAAGTAGCATTGAAAGCTTCCATTGAGTGTTCGTGTTGCATCTCCGATGTTCACGCAAAGTATGCCTCCCTGGTCAAGAACCCGGTAGCATTCTGACCACACTCGATCCAGAAATTGATGACTTAATTCGAATGCATTAGTCTGATGAGCGAACGATCCATTTGGGATGTTCAGAACCCGTTCGAATAGGCGATCCCACATCTCGATCATCGGGTACGGTGGTGAGGTCACGACGAGCTGAGTTGAATCTGTTTCTAGCTCGTCCATCTGTTCAGCCGAGCGGTAGAACACTCTGGGAGTCAAGTCTCGGACTTCGAGAGCCGAAAGGACTTTCGAGCGATGTTCAGTCAAATACTCAACAGGTCCTTGCATACCGAGGTTCAGTCCGCCTAGTGACTCCCTATCCTACATAAACACGGTCGCTCGCTTTGCCAATTTTCTCAATACTTACGTGCACCTTCAGATTTCTCACCTGCATCGATCCGGCCAGACATCACCTGAGAGTGGTCGCGCAAAACATGACGCATAAAACGGACTTGAGTAATTCTGAGCACTACTCTCTTCCGAGGGGTCGATTACGAGTGAATCATCTAAGATTTGACGCTCCAAGGCTGATTAGGACCTCTTCGTAAAGCTCGTCACGCTTTTTGTCAGAATAGCTGCTGTAACCTAGCTCTAGGACCTTGTATCCCTTCTTTCGCAACAATAACCGTAGCTCTTCATCCTTGACCATCTGGGCTTTTCCAAGGTGGACCTGACCGTCAACAAACGCCAGCACTGGCCTAGGCTCCCTTGGAAAGTAGAAGTCAGCTGTGGTTACGGGTATCTCGACCTGTGTCTGATAGCGTATTCCATCTTCCTGTAATCTGATTGCGAGTTCTTGTTCCATTCGTGAGGGATTGGCGTGAATTCGTTCGCGCCAGTCGCTCCGCTGACCCGACATCTTTGACCATGAGCTATGGTTCGGATATTGCTCAGACACGAGAGCGAAGCTGCTTGCGTATGATTGATGAACTGGCTACATGAAGTAGCGATAGGGCTGCGGAGGTTCGGTATTTCGAGCCCGCATTTCCGCGAGAATTTGTCCAACCTTACGTGAGACGGAAGTTGTAACTGGTTGACTCTGACAAAAATCGGTAGAATTCCAATCCATTTTTGTCAATGACATGACGTCTTCCCCTATCTGCCTAGGGCTCGTATCGTTTCGTGCAACGTCTAAAACAAGGGGAGCAGGGGATCCCATCCCCTGGTATGTGCCAAGACATGGGACGTAACCTACCGTATACATGACATAGGGAGATTTCTCGCCTATCAGGGTTCCCCGAACCGGAGGATAGTCGTTGCCTGCGTGAAAGAATCGTGAATTATCGTGTGCTCGAATATGAACATAATCGAGGAGTTCGACCCCCTTCGAAGCTTCGTTGAACCCAGAGATTTCGCCATCGGTAAACGCGCTTGTTTTATGGATTACAACCCGAACCGGTAACTCTCTCTTCTGCCTTCGAAATAGGTCCACCACATCGTGTAGGAGTTCTCTTGCTTGGGTCCCGGTCAACGTAGGCTCGCGAGACCTATCTTCCCAGACGAAAGGTTTTCCTCTGATAATTTGACTATCTGAGGACCTAACGTACACGTGAGCCATACTGGCCCTCATACGACTGCCTTCCTCTCCCATCTCTTCGTAGAACGAGATACCTACGAGACAAGTTGTTTCTTCTAACTCTGCAAGTTTCCAAGGGATTCCTGTGCCTTTGTAGTAAACGGCGGTCGCAAAATTCCACGCCACGGTTGCAGGTTCTTGATTGCCACGTGAAAAGCTCATAGTGCTGGGGAGAAGAACTTGGCAAGCCAGTAGGTGCTTGTACGACACAACCTTTAGGGCATGATGGAAGTTGAACACCGGAGCGTACGTCTGGGTTTTTGCCATAGTTCGCCTTTCGAAAATGATTCTATCCGTCTTAAGGGCGGGATCGCGACACATCTTCACGAGCTGTTTTGATAGAGGCAGAAATATGACTCCAGGAAGCGAAGCAGATGAAGTGACCAAGTCCTCGAATTTTTGCTCGTAAAGCTTGACACTTGACTCAATCTTTGCCTTTCTGTCTGGATCCTTCAGCGATTCCTGCTCTCAGCCTCCGAGATGGGCTCTACGACACTCTCATCAAGGAAGACATCGAAAGCCAGGGGTCCATTTGCGCTCAGTCCCGGAAAATCCATTTTCCACGCTTGCGCGCTTTGGTTGCTTCCCTGGACAGGAATCGCATACGATAATTTAGTGAGGAATTCTCTCAGATGTGATAATGCCCCATAAGTCCCGATAGCACCTGCGCGAATCGTCTGTGTTTCTCCAGCTGCTACGTCGAGTAGCGCTGGGCCATGGCTGGTTAGTCCGACCTTGGGATCAGCACATTGTCGATTATTCCCGAAAAGGAGTCGGGGCTCGTCAAGAAGTTGGATCCAAGTCATCTTCTTCTTCTCCAGCAATCCGAGAGTCAAAATCGTCAATCACGGATTGGTCGAGAGGAACCGCATCAGGGGTCCACTCAGTGGAAATTCTCATGAAATCACCAAAACTAAACATCCTGGCCCAAGGAGGATACTTGTGAATCTTATCGTGGAATACGAACTCCGCAAGCTTTTCGAGTTTCCGTTGGCGAGTCTCAGGGCGATCGAACACTGGGTTCCTGAAGGCGGGCGTCCAATCTTGCCGCTCGAGTACCTTCGATCACCGTACTTCCATCTTTCGTGTACAGCTTGCCTAACTTCAACTGAATGAAATGTTGGTCCCAGAGTTTCCTACACCTAAGGGAAAACGCTTGGTGGAAAACGTAGTTTAACTCGCCTAGGGTAGTATCTTCCGACATACTCCCTTTTTGTCTAAGCCAGTAAGGCTTTGCCACCTGCATGTACTCTCCAGAGGATAATTCCAAGATGCGGCTCTTGTGCGCCTTTGCTTCGCTTTGCGCCAAAAAGTAAGACTTGTTGTTGAAGAAAGCCACTCCGAGTCGTCTCAACATCTTCTCTATTGCGAAGTTGGTAAGTTCCGCTACAGCTCCAGGGTACGTAGAATCCAGCTCAGTGAGATCCAAATTTCTGAGACGAGTTGGATTGAGAACTCCGAAACTCTCATCAGCTCCAGAATCATTGAGCGTGACCAATTCGCCAGATTGGTTAACCCGGTAAGGGGGACAGTCACGCCCTCGCAACGAGTCGCGTATCTCGGTGAAGGTAAGAGAGCCGACCCCTAGCACCGCGTAGGATGACGGAGGCGTGAAATGTAAGAGGTTTCCAATTAGCTCCGATTTCTTTGGAATCGGTCGTGATCTTTGATCCATTTGACTAAGTTGTCTGAGAGCTCGTTGCCTAATCTCGTTGGCTGATAGAACGACCTTCCGTTTCTCTTCGGCCATATCGATGAGGTCAACATCATTTCCTTCGACCACGCTTGCCTCAGAAAAGAACGAACCAACTTCCTTAACGCGGCCTGGTTCTGTGAAGACTCCAGCTGAAGCTTCCTCCAAGTCAGTAGTAAGCCACTTCAACGCCTCAGACTGCGAGAGAGTATCTCCCCAAATCGAGTCCCACCTCGATGGATTGATCAATTTCTTCGCGAAAATCATGAACTTGAAGCGGGATTCGGTAGGGCTCGACAGCCAATCTTTCAGGTAAGTTCTAATCTCCGACGCTAGCCCTGAGGCACTGAGACTCAGCTCGGTTGCTTTTGATTCAACCCGAACTTCAGGCCACGGCGCGTTTCCGAGCGGCCGGAAGACCATGTCACTCAGATGCCCTTCATAACGCGAATCCGTAAGCTGGGCGTAGCCCATTGCCTCTAGGTACTTTCGAATGGCCGATTTGTACCTCTCGGAGGTGAACCCAGTCGCTTCACGAGTCTTTCCGAGCCTGATTATTGCCATCCTTGGAATTGGACCTGCGTGAAAGAATTGATAGTCGCATGGTTACAAGATAAAGCTACTTCGCACAAGGCAATCAACGTCTCGGGCTGTGAGTTTTGAACAGAATCTTTGCCGAGATGCGTCGACTGTATCTAGGCGCGTCCCCAACGTTTGGCTCTACCTACTATCTGATCAATTCTCAAAGATCCTCTGAAAACGCCTGCGATGGGCCTCCCAGTGCTGCGACGGCTCTTGTGGATAGCTTAGGTGAGAATGCGAGGTGGTCGAAGATCATGGTGATCGGTTCGAAGTATCCGACTGTTCTTGCATGATCTCTCTCAAGTTGTCGTAGCGCGTTGATGGTTTTGTTGCGTGTAACGTGGTGTAGTAGTTTCCATCCGAAGCGCTGGTATGAGACGTAGCTCTCTGGGTCTGGGCGGAGTTTGTATGTGTTCCTGACTATTGCTTGGTCCCAGAGCATGACGGTTTCAGGGAGGAAGAAGTGGAGTGCTTTACCAAATGTGGTTGGAGGGGCCCCGCAGTCTCGGAAGCTCGAACTGATCGTAAGGATAGTCTGAAAGTCCTCAGGGGCAAGGCTGTAGAGGACCCTGCCTTGAAGACTTTCGAAATCGGTGCGATTTCTTCTCAGCCAAGCGGCGCAAATCCTTCTGAAAGCAGTTTTCCCACCTTTGAAACGGAGAGCCTTCCATTTGCCCAAGAATTCTACGGCGTCATCTATTCTAGCTACGGGAGATTGGTTTCTCCGTTCCCATACGAGCCTCGGCCAGACCCCGTGCGTGCCAGCGTCATGGTACGAGTACTTCTGCGCGGCCTCTCGAAGCTGATCCAGTTCGAAGGTCAATCTTGTTGAGTCCAAAGAGCTGGAGAGCACCGGTCAGGACGCATGTCTGTTCGGGTGCCGCTAAGTCTCGTTTAATAATTCGGTAGAGGTAATTGGTTGCTAGTCCTTGCCAGCGATGAGCCCCGTCCGATATATTCCAACATCGTGTCCAATCTGTAAGGAACACATTTGGTCCGGGGAGCTAATGACGTCGCCAGTTCCGCGACACCTGTACGAGGAACATCTTAGACGCAATCATCCCGGCTATCTGGAATGGGATAATAGGACAAGGATGCTCTTTGTCCCGGTTATCATTGCCGATGTCGCGTTCTCCCTCCTGTTTGTGGGATCTCTTTCAGGCGATGTCTGAGCGGTGATACGAGCGTCTTTGGGAGTCTCTTAGCGATATCCCTAGCTGTAACGTCTGCACTAGTGGCGGTTCGGCTGAGAGGAAAGCGTGGGTTTCAGCGGGCGTGGATCGAAGAACACGGTCCGACCTTGGGAACTGGGTCCGATTCATCGCTGGGACATGGAACCCCCTTGGCGACTGGTTCATCAAGAGTCGAGAGTTCCGCGGATTACTTTCAAGGCCTCTCGCTCAGGCTGTCTAACGCTGGATTCACAGTACGGAGAGGAGAGAAGGCGGACCCACATTTCTTCGAGATTGTGGGAGCAATGCCCGCCAACAGAGTTGGAGGCTTTCGAGATCTGGTGATTGCGACCTCGATGGACGACCCGACGCTCGACAAAGTTGAAGAGTTCTACTCGCTTGGCATGAAGTACGCTCTCGATAACAAGAGCCAACTAGGACTCGGCTCAGGAGACAGCCTCAACCTATACGCCGTGATAGTCTCAAACAAGTTCGGCGATGACATGAAACGGTCCGTCGGTAGCGCTGCACCCGGAGGCAATTCCATACACGGCAGACTTGGACTAACAGTTCTGGTCGCTACAGCAGAACAACAAATCTACTATTACACAAAGACTCCGATACGCGGGGGCCTAAGATACCGAAGCCTGCGGAACTTCGCCAACACTTATTTTGGCCTTCGAAGCCAGGTCGTAGCATGACTGTCCCGCCGAGGCTTGTCGGCTTGTTGATACATTTTCCTTGATAGGTGTCCTTCTCGGCTGCCTCCCTAAGATGCTTCAGTTCGAAGCGATTAGGCATCTGGAAGCGCTAGGTATCTGGTCCGAAGAAGGGCTGAAAGAGACTTCTGCTAGTCTCCGTGCCATGAATTTTCTTCAGAAACGTTAACAAGACGCAGTCAGACAGGTTTGACGCACCCGTCTGATAAGCGGTTTTGGTGTCGAACATGCCTCGTAGTCCTCGTGACTCATACGCCCACGGGCAGGGAACAGAGCGCAGGACGCCCGGGAGACCCGTCCCCAAGGTGGTTCGTATCCCACCGCCTCAACGTTTTCGTTGCCCACGCTGCTCCGCAATGAGTTTTCAGGTGTTATTCCATGAAAGGGATGTCGCGGGATTCTGCGCGGAGTGCAACTTGCGGCTACGCACAGATAAGACAATTGGCAGGAGGACTCCGGAATACTACGCTGAATTTACTCGTCAAGTCGAAACAAATTACCCTGATCGAATTCAGAGGATTTTCTTGAAGACAAATTCCGTGTCAGAAGCAAAAAGGGTCTACCCGGTGGTTCGTCGACTTGGATACAGAACGAAACAGAGCAGTCCGATGCTTCACGCTCGTCTAGTAATGGTTGAGACAACACGCGACCAGGCGGTGGCCTTGATTGAGAAGTTAAGAGAGCAGGGTATGCAAGTTGCACTGCAAGACGACCTTCATTCTCCCCCACCCTAGACATGCTTTTGTCCGCCGAGTTAATTGAGAAATCGTGATGCGGGCACAGGAACTAGAGGTGTTGGCGAGAAGACCCACATTGGGTGGTTTCGTAAACCATTCTTTATACCGAGCAAGGTTCTCGCCGTGCCCATGTTCGCCCCTGGCATCATTTCGCTCGCATTCTACAAACGAAGGCCGACCCGGCTCCAAGTCATTCTGGGTCTGGTCGCCACAATTGTGCTGTCGGCGCTGCTCGGATATATCTCACCAGGCGGTCCGCTCGGCCAAGTAGGCTCTGTCATACTGGCGGTGGTCGGCGGCATGATCCTTTATGTTGTGATTTTGGCGGTCCTCCTTTATTGGTACCAGCCGAGGCACGCCAAGCCGCGTACGCAGACACCGACGGCGCCGGCCCCTTGAGTAGGGAACGCCGCAAGAATCTTTTCCTTAATACAAGATCTGCCCAGTCACGCAACAAGCCATTCCACGACCCTTCCAAATTCTAGAGTTCTTGTGATGTTGTAGCGGGACTCTTTGAGATCCTCACTCTGAATGAGCTCGGTTTCCTAGAACTGCGCAAACATGTTAGCCCATTCACGGATGTACCAGTTGCTAATCATTCCCTTCAAGAAGAACGGGTCACCTTTGATATACTCCTCTGCAGCTGCACGCGAGCTCAGAACAGCCATTGTGCTAAGGGGCTCGCGAGGATTATTGAGAAAAGCGCCTGACATCAAAAGAGTACCATTCCTGTGCAGCTCTTTTGAACGAGCAACATGAGCCGCGATTTCCTCTGACGCTTGCACCTTAGCCTCCTCGAAATCTCTATACTTTGTGACTGCAAACACAACGTAGTACACAGATGGTTTTCGTGACTGCATCATCGTTTACCTCCTTGTCTACTGTCTACTAAGATTATTGGGTCCGAGGGCCCTCTTAGAGATCTGGCGCGTGAGGCTTGGTGGTGTCTGAAAAACGTCATTGGGTCATGGAACTGTTGAAGGCGGCAGTATCAAAATATATGGCGACAGAGTCAAGTTTCCCGTTTTTCACTTTCCAGAATTCGCCTACGTCGCTGGAGAAGCTTTTGCCTTTGGGGGATACAAGACTGTAGTTGACCAAGGCAAATGCTTTTTCGCCTTCAATAGCCATCTCTTTCACAGTTAGTCCCCTGACTAACTTGAAGAACTGGTTGTTCACGTAGGCGTCTCTTCCTCTAGATTCTTTCGCAATAGTTCCTGTCAGTAAGAAGTTGTCAGACAGAAGATGCCCCCATTCGGCCTTTCTTGAAAGCCCGTCGTAGTATTTCTTCACTAACTCCTTCGTCGCTGCTGAGCTGTCCATATGTCGCAGTTTGGTTCTATGCTTTCTTAAAGTTTCAGAACTCGCGAAAAAAAAAACCTGGGTCTCCGTTCCCATACGAGCCTCGGCCAAACACCGTGCGTGCCAGCGTCGTGACAGGTGTACTTCTCGGCTGCCTCTCGCAGCTGCTCTAGTTCGAAGCTCTTTCTGGTTCACCTGCGTACATCAACAGCATAGAAGAAGGCCATGATTGCTTTCAATTCTCATCGCGAGATATGACTAATTATTGTAGAGAAACTTCGGCACTCTATGATCATCCTTTAGTCAAGAGTTACAGTGGGCCCTATCGTTGTCATCACTACTCATCTGGTCATCAAGAGGACCCGAAGGACGAGAACGCGGTCTGCATCAATATGCTGTGTCTGAAACGGTTAGTAGGCCGTTCGGCTGGGCAATTATTTGGAAGGTGGCCTCTCCCGAGTAAGAGTGCCCGATCAGAACGGGGTTGGGGCTATGCCCAGTCACATCTACGGTCAGAGAGACCGAATGGCTAGTATTCGATGCCACAGCGTCAATTCCGAACCAGAAATCGAAAGTCTCAGTTCCCGTCCCATAGAACCCAAGGTTCTGAAAGCTGATGATGGCCTTCCCATTCGTCTCTAAAATCTGAGCGGGATTGAGCCCATTCGTCGGCACTCTGTAGCCAATGTCCGGCCACCATAACGGACTAGCCGCCGCGAGGGTGAATTTTGCAGAGTCTAGGTCAACGAACTGAGGGGAGAACGCGGGTCCGAACGAGAGAGTCGTAAGCACCGGGCCCAAAGACAGGTTCAAGCTACGGAATGAGAAGTAGAAGACTGCAAGGTTCTTTCCCTGGCTGTCGTTGAAATACACCCCCTTCCAATCCTTATTGGCAAATGGAGTGTTGTACGTAGTGGACAGGGATGACTGGGAGACGTAGAGTGGCTGTTGCAAGGCAATACTAAGACCCACAAGCAGAAGAATGGCAAGACAGACTGTGAGAACAACTACCAGACGAACTTGATTCTTTAGCTTCAAGTTCCTCGCCTTAACCAAAGAAGATGACAACTTGGATGTAAGAATCTTCCGGAGAGTCCAGACCGCAGGCTCGGCTTAGTCGCACCCTCGATGCTTGGTCACCAATATTCAACGGCCGAGCAGTAGTAGCTTTGGCCTCGGATCCAAACATCATGGAGAGAACAGGCAGAGCTTTCAAGGCCGACGTCCTGTCTGGAGAATACGGCTTTCAGGATATCGACGGAAGACATCCAATCAAGGAAGCCGTTAAGCCTCCTACCTAGCAGACTCTCTTCGTCAGCCTAGCACGGCCGGGATCCTCCTCTTCGCAGATGAGATTTCTGCCCTGGGCCTAGGGTCAGCTTGACTTCGGTCCATGAAGAGTCTTCCTCTTCAATTGCTTCTCTAATTCTCTCAGGAACTTTTCTTTGGCACCTGGAACCAAGAGAAAGTAGGCGAGTGTCATCCGGAAGAGAGAAGATCTTGTCAACCCTTTGATTTCTCGTCTCTTAACCGCGCCGGAAAAACAGCCCAGAAACAGTTCATGAGACAGAACTTCGTGCCTGATTTCGTTTAGGGCCTGAATTATGTTCTCATTCGACATCTGTGTCAATGGATACTCTGGATTAAGAGAGGGTGTTTCTAAGATAACCTCTCTGCCTACCTCCCTTTCGTGGATACTGGACCGAGAACCTACCGAGTTTATCTTCCGGCTCCACCGAAATACTAGCGAAGCTTCCCATTAGGCCTTGATTCGTTACCCGTGTTACGAAAGCAATTGTGAGTTTGAGGCGACCCATTACCAGCGACCCTTTTTTCTCGATTTTGTTGGATGGACGAGAGTGAAATTATGCAAGCCATTGGCTGCCGTACTCTTCCTATTTTTTGGAAGAAGGCGAAGCCGAGAGAAACTTGGGACGAGGATGGGTTTTCGGAGGCCCGCCATCACTCAAGTGGAGGAAGAGGACAATGAAGGGTAGGATGCATCGTCTCAAAAAAGGATCCTGCTCTGTTAGGTCTGCCTTGGCTTCGTCCCGGAAACTATGTAGAGGGCATCAGTAATGATAGTTGGATCTCGACGGAGTTTCTGGTCATCCGTGAGCAAGCCCTCAGTCTTGGACACGTATCCCTTGTTGTACTCCGATATTTTTGCGTTTGAGAGACCGCCCGCACCCTGATACTTCCGGTCCTTCTCCTTCCTCTCTTTGAAGAATGCGAGATAGAATCGTAGCTCCTCTTTGACATCGTTCAGCTGCTGGCGTGGGTCGGAGCCGAGGTAGACGTTGTTCTGAATCTCCGCCTTCATGTCGACCAGTCCAGCCTCTTGAAAGATGCCTGGTAGTTTCTCGCCGATCCTGAACTCCTTGCCCTCCAGCTTACGTATTCCTCGTAGCTGTGCTTCCCATACCTGGTCGGATAGGCGAGAGAAGCGCTTATCGTTCGGATCATAGTAGACGCCCATCTTTCCCTGCTCAACCGCGACTACGTGTCCGCCTGGCTTCGTGATCCTCGCCATCTCTCCGACCGCCTTCAACGGATCGTCGAGATGCATGAGCAAGGTACGACAACAGGTTAGATCAGCATAATCATCGTCTATGGGAATCTTGTAGGCGTCACCGAGCTTGTAGGATACGACATGGGACAGATGCGCCTTCTTGGTATCTGCGATTCCAGCCTTTATCGACTTCGGGTTGGAGTCTACCCCTAGAACCTTCGATTTTCCATCTGATAGTCTGGCGAGGTAGCGAGTAAAATCTCCAGGACCGCAACCGACATCAACGATCTTCTGGCCGGGCCTAATGTCTAGGAATGACTTGTAGAGCTGGTTCACCCACGGCCTGGAGTTGAGGTATCGATTCCATAGTTTCCGGCTGCGTCGCAGGTATTTGACTCGAAAAGCCGACTTGGAAATACTCTCTTTGCCCTTTCGCCTCTTCGTCTGTGCTCGCACTGTCCTGGTTGTCGACAAGTGCAAAGGTCTGCAACAGACCAGACACGGCTTAAGCTTTGCATCAAGTTGGAGGAGCTTCCATCAAAGAACGAGAAGCTATTTCATCCACACCCACCTTCCCGCTAGTAGCAGCACTCACCACTGCGGCGAGTGCGATCGCCAACATAGTCTTCCTCAAGAATCCCTCATCGCGAGAGATTGTCTATCGCTGCATTAGTCGAATAACTTTTGCATCTGCAGGGAATGATATCATTGGGTTTGAACCATTTTTCGCATCACCCGTTTACTCGATCCGAGAATGCCGTGGGTACGGAATCCGAATTCTGTGAAAATTGAGGGGCTTCCGCCCCACACGTCCGACATAGATTAGACTAGATAATGTAGTCTGGTCTTCATCTACTGTTCCCTACTGCTTTCTTGGAGGGACAGTTACCTGACCCCTGAGTCCAAGGTTCAGATACATTCGACTGGTCCTCTCCCAAAACGGGTTGAGGTTGGCTCATGCACGCGAGACCCCTGAGGAAGCTCGTCCCGAGTCTCGTTCTAGTGGGCGTTGCTATCGGCTCGGCGCTGGCAGCTTACTCGTTCTTGGTTCTGGCTTTGGGAGTCAATCAACCCTTACTGCTAGTACCCTCTAGGTCGATGGAGCCGACGATCGATGCCGGCGACGTGATCGTTATGCGAGCAATCAGTGCTCCACAGGTCCATCTTGGTGATGTCATCATCTACCAGCAGTCGTACTCACAGGTTTTGCTCATTCACAGAGTTGTCTGCATAGCAACCTCTACTAGCTCACAGTGTGTCGGTTCGTTGTATGTCTACATGAAATGCAATATTCCTCCCTGTTACTATACGAAAGGTGACAACGAGCCCGGACCCGATCCTTGGGTAGTTTCGGCCAGTCAGATAACTGGAGTCTGGACAGGCTTCAGAATTCCATACCTGGCCATGGCTTTCATCTGTCTAAGACAGGATGCGCAGTGTCCTTCCCTTTGGGGGCCTCTGAGTCTCATCGCTCTAGGATCAGCTTTTGCCGGCGATCTCGTTTTCGAGTACTGGATCTCAGAGATGGCTACGAAGAACAAAGCGACGAAGCAGGACCTTTCCAGAATTGAGGATGCGAGAGCTGACTCCGTCTAAGCTCAAATTCGTAAGAGGACTCTTCGGTCCCATGCTCGTTCTTGCCACCCTTCTGGGAATAGGATACGGAGCTGTCGTGATTCTGCATTCTCTCCCTGCGCACTCGTCTGTCAAGGTGCTCTCTATGAGATTCGTCAAGAGTCAGAACTCCACCATAGCCGACTGGAACATGACTCTGATTGACAATAGCACTATGACCACCATCATGGGAATCGTTTGTCAGGCGAACCGTTCGTCAAACAGCTGCAACGAGATAGGCCCGAATTACTATGTTACTACTCCCTTCTACATCGAACCTGGTCAGGCCATGACCTTCGAACTCACCGTAGTCAATACCACAACACCTCTCTGGGAGTTCCATATTTCCTTCTACGGCTGGCCTCACGACGGCGCCCCATCGAACGAAGCGATCAGTTTGGCCCCCGCCGGTCCTACCACCACAGAGTGGCTGTTCTACAATTCCACGAGCAACAGCATAATTCAATGAACATCCAGTGCCGAGATCATCGGCCACGAACGACTTTTCGCATCACCATCACCCGGTTACTTGTGCCAAAAGAACCGAGTGGACGAAATCCTAGGTCTCGGTACATTGACTCGGTTCCGCCCCAGATGAATGAGCTCGAGTATTTTTTCCCTCGAGGAATGGCGATTGGATATCCGTCAACCGTCCCGCCTCCTTTGGCCTTGATGAAGCGGAGGGCGCCTTCCAGCGCGGCCCTCGCAACTCCCTCGCGTCTATGGTCGCGGTCGACGAAGAAGCAAGTAGTCCTCCAGTCCGGCGGAGAGACGTCCATATCACCATAACCACGCATCCGACCAGGGAGTTCGACAAGGGGCCCGAACTGACACCACCCAACGACGTCCGGCCCATCGTAGACTAGCGCCGCGTGGGACCGGTTCGCTCTAACAAGCTTCTCCTTGTACTCGCGGTGCTTCCCAGACCACTGCTTATGCTCGCTAGGGGCGAGGTGGAAGAAGGTGCACCAGCAGCCACCCCAGACTCCGTTGTGTTTTTCGACCATTCGCTCAAAGTCGGGCCATGTCGAGGACCCGAGCTCCCGGACTGAGAATCGCGCCGCGGACTGTCTTGGGTGCTTCGTGCGAGACTCCGAGTCGCCTTCCGAGTCTACACTCAAGGTGGTGGTCAATTTCTTCAAGACTCGGACATCCGCGCCCTCTAGAATTTGTGAGTATGACTCAGCTAAGAGACTTGTTCCAGGCCTACGGGACGCGAGCTGTGTATGCGACCTCTTTAGCCCCGAGGCTACGAAAACGTTGGCATTATCTGGTCCAACAATTCCGGCCTCCGTAACGCCAGGAGTGGCTCCTGGAATCCTTTCCCCGAGTAGGGAGCGAGGTTGCTTCCATGCAATTTTAAAGACCTCTTGACTCGAGGTATTGAGAACATGAAAATCGTGCTCGACGACCAGGTAACGGAACGGTCGGTGCGCGCAGACCTGGCGTGGGAATTGTTCTTCAAGTCGAAGACGGAGATGCCGAAGGGACACGGTGAACCTCTGCTCCCTTTCGCCAACTGGTTCTGGGACGAGATGGGCCAGAGGGCAGGACGGCTATTGAAGTATTCGAAAGGGGAGGCAACGGTCACAGTCCCTCCCCTGGCTCCTGAAGCCTTGGACTTCGTGGTGCGCCTGGCATCGTTCTGGTCTGATGAGGTCTATCTGAGGAAGAGAGGATCTCTGTCTGGGAACATGTGGAGGAGGCCGGTGGTGAACGTTCTCGGTGATGAAAGTCTCGAAGGAGCCGAGCGCCCGCTGACTTCGAAGAAAGAAACGGGCTCGATCGACAGGTTCCTGATGCCACTTCTCGGGCCTGGGCGCGCCTTCTTCAGAGTCAGACTGGTCGAGAAGGATGAGAGCGCTGCTCGATTCCACAGTCATTCCCACGTGGACGAATATTACTTGATCCTCACTGGGAAGGGGACGCTGAGATACAATGGTTCGGAGACAGAGGTGAAAGCGGGGGACCTTATCGGCAAACCGGCCGGGCCGGAGATCGCTACGCAACTCATTGCTGACCGAGGGGAGAGGCTCCGAATACTCGACATGGAGATCTGGCATGACCGGGCTCAAGTCTCCAAGGATATCATAGTGAACCCAGACTTCAAGGAGCTCCTATTGAGTGGTTCTGGGTGGGCGGCCATTGTTCCAGAAGAGTCCTTGATTACTCCCGAGGATTTCTTTCGCCACTACGACCAGGGATACGAGAGGACGAGGGATGGAGGGTGGGTCCCGTCCCAGAACCGAGGCCATAAGCGGACACGCGAGAAGTGATCATCCTTGGCTCCCACGACATCACCTGGTGAGCTGAAGAAACGAGACGAGTTCGTTAGGATCGAGTTAAATGCGGCCCCTCCATAGCGACGTAGTTTAGCAAAGTCAGGATACTGCGACAGTGTAGACTGGGTGAATCTCTGCCCG
>Ga0209802_1000860_pt1 | contig 23306 bp, 30 predicted proteins | sample GraSoiAngelo_129_FD_185886 | JGI IMG/M metagenome (GOLD analysis project Ga0209802, IMG submission 185886) | Grasslands soil microbial communities from the Angelo Coastal Reserve, California, USA - 14_0927_12_40cm (SPAdes) (version 2) | ecosystem: Environmental > Terrestrial > Soil > Grasslands ... | reverse complement strand
GACATTTTACGTGTGTTTGGGGAAATCATGGCGCTGAAGTTGACAGGAGGGCTTTCCTTCATTCGGTTTTTTCGGCAAACTCGACAAGCGCGCGAAAATCTCGCGGCGTTCCTCAGTCAATACGTTGAACGGGTGGCGCAAATTTCTGGAGTGGTGCAGCGCAAGGTGGCCGCCCGATGACCCGTACTGGCACAACTCTAGAACCCGCCCGCACCCTGGGTCCCATCCCCAGAACCATGCGGGCCGGCGTCTACCGCGAAAAGGGTCTCGTCCGCGTCGAAGAAGTCTCCGTCCCCGAACTCGCCGAAGGCGAAGTCCTCATCAAAGTTGCCGCCTGCGGCGTTTGCGGCACCGACATCAAGAAAATCTTCCACCGCTACGTTGAGCCGCCGCAGATTCTCGGCCACGAACTGGCTGGCACCGTCGTCGCCGTCGGCCGCGGCGTCACCAAATGGAAACTCGGTGACCGGGTCATGAGTTTCCATCACAGCCCTTGTCGCAAATGCTTCTATTGCGAGCGCCGCCTCTTCTCCCAGTGCAAACAATACAAAACCACAGGCCTTACCGCCGGCTTCACTCCCAACGGTGGCGGCTTCGCCGAATACGTCAAAGCCATGCCCTGGGTCGCCGACCGCGGCATCGTAGCGCTCACCGGCAACGTCACCTTTGAAGAAGCCACCTTCATCGAGCCCATCAACACCATCCTGAAAGCCGTCCAGAAGGCCCGCGTCGCCTCCGGCGAAACCGTTCTGGTCATCGGGTGCGGCCCCATCGGCCTCCAACTTCTCATGGTCGCCAACCTCGAAGGCGCCCGGCTCTATACCAGCGACCCCATGGCCGTCCGCCGGGCAAAGAGCCTGACTTTAGGCGCCATGGAGTCCTTTGACCCCAGTGATGGTAAGCTTGTGGAGCAGATCAAGGCCCGGACCGATGGGCGTGGGGCCGATGCGGTCCTGGTGGCGGTGGCGCATGCCGCGGTGGTCGTGGAGGCGCTGGCTGCGGCAAGGCCCGGTGGACGTGTACTTCTGTTCGCCGCGAATGACCCTGTAACCCAGATCGAGTTCCCGGCCGCGGCCGTGGGCATCGACGAAAAAGAGATTCTGGGCAGCTATAGCGCCGCTATGGACATCCAAGAAGCAGCGGCGGACCTGGTGCTCCAGAAGAGACTTCCGGTGATGGACATTGTGACACACCGCTTTCCGCTGGATAGAATTCAAGAGGCTTTGGAGTTGGCTGCCAGGCCCACGGCGGAATCGTTGAAGATTTTGATCACACACGCATGAGGGCGACTACGAAAAAAGTGGAAATAGGCGAAGAAGTGAAAGCTGCTGGTACACGCGTTGCGCTGCCATCCAAAATGATGGCGGCGGTCCTCTATGGCAGCGAAGACCTTCGCATCGAAAAAATCGACGTGCCTTCGCTGGCCGCCGACGAAGTTCTTCTTCGTGTCCGCCTCGCTCTCACGGACGGCACCGACCTCAAAGTCTGGAAACGCGGCTACCATGCCCGCATGATCCAACCTCCGGCCGTCTTTGGCCATGAACTGGTCGGCGACATCGTGGCCGTCGGCAAACGCGTCGATCCCCGCTGGCGCCTCGGCATGCGCGTAGTGGCCGCGAATTCCGCCCCGTGCCTTCGCTGCTACCATTGCCGCCGCGGCCAGGAAAATCTCTGCGACGATCTGCTTTTCAACAACGGCGCGTACGCCGAATACATGCGCATCCCTGGCCGCATCGTCGTTGAAAACATGCTTGAAGTGCCGCACTCCGTCGATGACCAGGGTGCTGCCCTCGCCGAACCTCTCGCTTGTGTTCTCCGCGGCATCCATGAAATGGAAGTGCGCACCGGCGACACCGCTGTTGTCATCGGTTGCGGACCTATCGGCCTGACCTTTGTCCGCATGCTTTCGCGTCGCGGGGTTCGCGTCATTGCCCTGGCCCGCCGCTCCGCTCCTCTTGATCTTGCCAGGCGTTTGGGTGCTGTTGCGACCGTCAACGTTACCGAGATGGGCGATGTCGCCGCCGCCGTAAAAACACTCACCGAAGACCAGCGCGGCCCCGATTCTGTCGTCGAAGCCGCCGGCAATCCCGCGACTTGGCGCATGGCTCTCGCCATGGTGCGCCGCGGCGGGGTGGTGAATTTCTTTAGCGGCCTGTCCTCGGGCACGCACGTCGAAATCGAGCCTGCCGCGATCCACTATTCCGAGATAAAACTCATTTCCACTTTCCATCACACACCGCGCTTCTTCCGCGAAGCGCTGGAAGCCATTCGCCGGGGAGACATTTCCGCGCACGATTTTGTCACCGAAGAAATTCGTTTGGCGGACTTGCCGCAAGCCTTCGAGCGCATGAAGTCCCGCAGCGGCGAAATTAAGCTGGCCGTCAGGCCGTAGTTTGCACGTGCGCGCCAAACCCGCCCGTCATTCCGAGCGACGCGAGGAATCTCTCTTCTGATGCTTCTCCCCGGCGAAATTGACCTCACCCGCCATGCCCCGCAGTCCGGCTGCTCGCCCGAAGCCGCTCGGAATTACACTCGCTGGCTCGCCACGCATCATTACGAGAATTTCAACGTCGTCTCCTGGCTTCTCCCCAAAAATCTCCATCAGCATTTCTACAATGTTTACGCCTACTGCCGCTGGGCCGATGACCTCGGCGATGAAGTTCCCAACCCCATGCGTGCGCTGCAGCTTCTGGATTGGTGGGAGCGCGAACTCAACTCTTGTTATGAGGGCAAGCCCTCGCATCCGGTTTTTATTGCGCTGCGCGAGACCATCGTCGCCAAAGACATTCCCAAACAGCCCTTCGCCGATCTCTTGAGAGCATTCCGGCAGGACCAGGCCGTGAGGCGGTATCCGACCTGGGCCGCCGTGCTCGGCTACTGCACCTATTCCGCGAATCCCGTAGGTCGTCTGGTCTTGTACCTGTGCGGTTATCGCGACGAACATCGACAGCGCCTCTCCGACGCCACCTGCACAGCTCTGCAGCTCGCGAATTTTTGGCAGGATGTTTCGCGGGACCTCGACAAAGGCCGCATTTATATTCCACTAGACTCCGCTGCGGCCCACGGCCTGAATGAAAACGACATCATGGAGCGCCGTTTCGATGAGCGCTATGTCCGCTTGATGCAGGATCTCATCGCCCGCACGCGAGCGCTGTTTGCCCAAGGAATGCCTCTCTCAAATGCCGTCCAGGGTCGTCTTAGCGTGGACATCGAAATGTTCAGCCGCGGCGGTCTCGCGGTTCTCGACGCCATCGAAGCCATGGGCTACGACACGCTTCACAAGCGCCCCGCCATCAGTAAGGTTAAGCAAGCCGATGTCCTCGGTCGCACGTTGGTCAAGCACCTGGTCGCCTCAAACTCGCAGCCTGTCGAAGTGGCATCCGCTCCAGTAATGGTGGGGGCGCGGCACGCTGCGCCCCAGCTTGCCACCACGATTGTTGATTCCTACAACCATTGCCATCGCATCGCGCGCGCCGCGAGCAGCAATTTCTACTACGCATTTTTTCTCCTTCCCAAACCGAAGCGCGATGCTCTCACCGCCCTCTACGCATTCATGCGCCTCATCGACGACGTCTCCGATGAAGGCCAAGACCTTTCCGCCAAGCAGCGCGCTCTCGCCAAATGGCGCGCCGCTCTCGATCAAGCCATCACCGGTCAGGAACAAATTTTTGACGGGAATGCCGCCATGTCCTCGCCGGCCCCGGCGCTGAGTGGAGCTGCGGAAGTCCTGCCCGGCCTCGTCGATACCATGCAGCGCTACAAAATCCCCTCGCGTTATCTGCACGATCTCATTAGTGGCGCGGAAATGGATTTGACGGTTGGCACGTACCCGACCTTCGAACGTCTGCGCGAGTATTGCTATCGCGTCGCCGGAACGGTCGGTCTGACCTGCACCCACGTCTTCGGTTTCACCGGCGCACGCGCTCTGGATCTCGCGGAAAAGCTCGGCCTCGCCTTCCAGGTCACCAACATTCTTCGTGACGTCCATGAAGACCACAAGCGCGGGCGCGTTTATCTGCCCGAAGAGGATATGGCCCGTTATGGCGTCTCTCCCGAGGATTTCGGCCGCGCCGAAGCGACTCTTGGAGTTCGGGAACTGCTCCGTTTTGAATCGGAGCGCGCGTGGCAATTTTACGAAGAGGGTTCTGGCTTGCTCGGCTTAATCGACCAGGACAGTCGCGGTGCGCTATGGCTGCTCGTTCACACTTATAGCGCTCTCCTGGGCCGCATCGAAGCCCTCGATTACGCTGTCCTCGGTCAAAGAATCCGGCTTTCCAAAGCGGAAAAAATGGTGTTCATTGCTAGGGCGCGCTTCGGGCGCCACACAGAAGAGACGATCCTTGAAAAGCGTGATCGTGATCGGCGGCGGGCTGGCGGGACTGGCAGCCGGCGTCGCGCTGGCTGATTCCGGCTGGCGCGTCCGTCTATTCGAACAGCGTCCCTTCCTTGGCGGCCGGGCGACCTCCTATGTCTTGCCCGACGGCGAGCACGTGGACAATTGTCAGCACGTGACCTTCGGCTGTTGCACCAATCTGGAGGACTTTTATCGCCGCGTGGGATGCGCGGATAAGATCAAGTTCTTCGATCGGCTTCTCCTGCTTGACCCCCAGGGGCGCATCGGCCAGTTTCAAGCGGGCTTCTTGCCCGCTCCTTTCCACATTCTGGGCTCTTTCGCCTCCTTCAGCCCCCTCTCGTTGTGGGACAAGTTGTCCATCGGTCGCGCCATGCTCGACATTTTGCGGTACCAAGGCAAGCCGCCTGATGTCCAGGAAGTCGCCGGCATCTCCATGCTCGAATGGCTCCGCCGCCGCGGTCAGACCCAGGGCGCCATCAATCGCTTCTGGCGAGTTGTGCTCGTTAGCGCCCTCAGCGAAGAGCTTGAGAGAATCGACGCGCGGTACGGCGTCGATGTTTTTTGGAAAACGGTTCTGTCGAATCGAACGGGCTACCGCATGGGCGTGCCCTCCATTCCTCTCGCAGAACTCTACGATGGCTGCAAAACAGAGATCGAACGCCGGGGCGGGGAAGTACTGCTTCGCTCGTCAGTCCGTGGCTTGAAAATGGAAAACGGCCAGCTCGCCGGCGTGCGCTTCGACGAAGCCCGCGAGGAATCCGCCGACGCCTACATCTTTGCCTTACCCCATACGGCGCTTGCTGAGTTGCTGCCAGAAAGCGTGAAGCAGTCGGATCCCGGACTCGCCAACCTGGACAAAATTAAAGTCTCGCCGATCACCGGCGTGCATTTTTGGTTCGACCGCACGGTCATGGACGAACCTTTCTTGACGCTTCTGGACACCACTACGCAGTGGATTTTCAATAAGACGCTTCTGTACGAAGAGCCAAGCAGTGATTTGGACCCTGTAGCGGCGGGTTTACCCCGCCGTCCTCTCTCTACCTCTTCCCCCGCCCCTTCGAATGCGCCACCGCAACCCGTGGGAGCGCACCAGTACCTCCAACTCGTCATCAGTGCCTCTTACGATTTGTTACAGAAGTCGCGCCAGGAAATCATCGATCTCTGCCTCGCCGAAGTTCGCCAAGCTCTCCCGAAGGCTCGTCAGGCGGAATTGCTCAAAGCCACGGTCATCAAGGAAGCCGCCGCTACGTTCTCTCCCGAACCCGGCGTCGATCGCTGGCGTCCCAAACAGGAAACTTCCATTCCCGGGCTGTTTCTCGCGGGCGATTGGACCCAAACCGGCTGGCCCGCCACGATGGAAGGCGCCGTCCGCAGCGGCTATCTTGCCGCCGAAGCTCTCCTCCGCGCTCACGGCACTCCCAGAACTTTTCTCCAACTCGATCTTGCTCCGGACGGTTTCATTCAAATGTGGCTGGGAAAGCAAGGCTCAGAAGGGACTCGCTGATCGTCCTGATGTTGAGATCGAGTAAAGATGATGTATACTATACATCATGAGACGAACTCAACTTTACCTCCAGGAGGACATCTGGAAGGCATTGCATATCCGGTCGCGGCAGCAGCGCACCAGTATTTCGGAACTGGTCCGTCAGGCCGTCCGCGATAAGTACGGTAGCACTTCCGCCGGTCGCAGGCAGGCCATGCAGGCCCTGGTTGGCATGTGGAAAAACCGGCAGGACTTGCCAGATCCTGAGACCCATGTTCGCCGGCTTCGGAAAGGGAAGCGGCTCAGGAGAATCGCTTCTTGAAGTCTGTTTTGATTGACTCTGATATCTTGATCGAAGTTTCCCGCGCCCGTGACACCTCCGTCCTTGGCCGCTGGGACCAGTTGAGTCGCAGCGACACTCCGTTGTTGTGCTCGCCAGTGACTGTTACAGAACTCTGGCACGGAGCCCGCCCGCAGGAACATGCAACTCTCAATGCCCTCTTCGCGGTCATTAATTGCATCCCTATCGATGCAAGAATCGGGATCCGGGCGGGGGAGTATTTGAGAGCATTTGCAAAGAGCCACCACGTGGAATTGGGCGACGCTCTGATAGCCGCAACCGTCTCCATCCACAAACTCGAGCTCTGGACACGGAATCGCCGCCACTACCCAATGAAAGACATCAGCTTCTACTGAGACACCACCATCTCATACCAACCAATCCGCCGTTCCCCCAGGGTGAGTTTCTCGCCCTCCGCATCCAACGCCTTGTATTCCGCAGCATGCACCTCCAGGAACCTCTCGTACGCTTGCCGCGAGCCCCAGAAATCCAATGTCAGATAGATTGCCGGCCGGGCAACATCGCGCAACAATCTCGTTTCCTGGTAGTTCCTATCCTTCCGGAACAGCTTCGCCCAGTCCCCCTCCGGGCCATAGACCTTCCCGAACTGTTCTTCACATCCCGGCTTGACTTCGTACTCCCATAGCGTTACAAACATAGAGGTCCCATCTCCTGCTCTCGGACGTACGCAACTCTGCGATTTAACTCTAGAGAATGATTCCGCGGTCCGGCCGAGTGTAGCAATCCGATTGGATACCAACCAAGTTGGCAAGCGCATGCGCAGAAATTTAGGTTCTAGGTGTTGCAGTCCGTCGCGACTGGCGGACGGAGGTATTTGTGGATCGAAAATATAGTCACCGCGGTTACCGCGATTCCGAGAAAGCGGAAAAGCGCGAGAGATCGCACGAGAAAAAGCCGCCCTCCGGCGGACCTCGCGGCGCCGATCAATTCGGTCCGCGCACTCCTCGTATGGTCGGCACGGTCACCCGCGCAAGATGCTCCAATTGCGGCGCCGTTCTCGCGCCCGGTTTCGATCCCAATGGAAAATGTCCCAAGTGCCAGTTCGAGCTGCACTGCTGCAAACAATGCCGCTTCTTCGATTCCGGCGCGCGATTCGAGTGCACCCAGCCCATCCCCGAACGCATCTCTCCCAAGGACGCGAAGAATTCCTGCACCTTTTACGAATTTCGTATGACCGTTGAAAAAGACACCGCCCCCACCTCCTATGCGCAGCCCTCCGCCGCGGGCTCCACTCCCTCGGCCCCGCCTCGTTCCAACGATGCCCGCCAGGCCTTCGAAAACCTCTTCAAAAAGTAGCACGCAACATGAAGCACTCTCGGCGCGCCTTCCTGGAAGCTGGCCTGGCACTTCCCGTCGCCCTCAACGCGCCCACGTCACTCACCGCAACCGCGCAATCTCCGGAATCCGCTGTTTCAAAAGATTCCTCCTTCGATCCCTGGGTCGAAATCCATCGCGAAAACCTCCGCCACAACGTCGCCGAAATTTCCCGTCGCGTTGGCGCGCGCCCCATTCTCGCGGTCATCAAAAACAACGGCTACGGCATGGGCGTCACCAACATCGCCCAGCTTCTTGAACCGCAGCCCGAAATCTTCGGCTTCGCCGTCGTCAAGCTTCACGAAGCGGTCTCCCTTCGCGATGCGGGCATTCGCAAGCCCATTCTTCTTCTCGGCCCGTTCGACGAACAAAACCTCGAAGACGCCGTGGTCCGCAACATTCTGCCCATGATTTACACGCCTCTTGGCCCCGCGCTCGACAAAATCGCCACGAAAATCCAAAAGCCCGTGCCCGTCCATATCTGCGTCGACACCGGCATCGGCCGCGTCGGCGTTCCTTACCACCGGGCGGCTCCGCTGATTCGCGATCTCGCTGCCCGCAAATCCGTTCGCATCCACGGCACCATGATGACCTTCACCGAAGATCCCGACTTCGACAAAGAGCAGCTTCGCCGTTTCAACGAAACTTGCGCCGCGCTCGAAAAAGACGGCCTCGCCCTGGGCAAAAAACACGCCGCTTCCAGCTTCGGCCTCTTCCAGCATCCGGACGCCTTCCTCGACATGGTCCGCCCGGGAATGGCCATCTACGGCATCTATTCCGAAAACGAATTTCGCCACACCAGCATTCTCGATCTTCGCCCCGCCATCAGCCTCAAAGCTCGCGTCATCTACGTAAAGAAACTCCGCAAAGGCGACAGTGCTGGTTACAACCGCGCCTACCTCGCCAAAGACGGTATCTGGGTCGCCACGCTTCCTGTCGGTCACGCCGACGGCTGGCCCCGCGCCGCTGCGCTCGCGCACGAAAAAGGCGCGAAAGTCCGCATCAACGGCGATCTTTATCCCGTCATTGCTTCTGTCTCCGCCAGCCACTGCATCGTCGCAATCGGCTCCGAAGAGCGCGTCAAAATCGGCGACCCCGCCACCTTCTTTGACGCCCAGCCTGGCTCGCGTCCCGAGGATGTCTCCGAATCTTGCGGCGCCTCCGTCTACGACCTCACCATGCACCTCAATCCTTTGCTTCCGCGTCGCCTCGTCTAGCAATGCACCTCTCTCCCGCCTGCCCGCCCTAGGCCAGCAATTTCTCGAGCGGCTCCCAATAGTGCTCTTTCCATCCCGACGCCAGATGTTCAGCGGCGCCTTTAGGAAAGCCCGTGTGGTCAAAGACGATCCTCGTCCCGGAGCCCTGTTCCACCAGCTCAAACTTCGCAATCGAGTAGACGCCCGGATCCCAGCCCCCCGCCCTCCAAGCTTGGACGATTCGCTCGTTCGGCACGAGTTCGACGTGTCGTCCCGTGATGTACCCGTCGAAAAGCGTGAACGCGCCCCCTACTTCGCGGCTGATCCCCGTTGGCTTACCTCCCGGCGCCATGGACTTCATCACTCCGCTGAGCTGTATGACCTTGTCAAACTGTTTGGTGTCGGTGAGTGCTTCGTAGACGCGCTTCCGGCTCGCTGTGAAAACAGGCTCTTGGTGAATGGATTCCGCCCTTCGAGAAATCTCCTCCTCGGCTCCCGCCCAAGGCTCCCTTGAGCCCAGGGCTACGCCGCCAAACGTCATGGCGACCGCCGCGATCACTTGCCGTCGTGTCGGCGTATGGTCCAGTGCAGTCGAATTTTTTCCCTCGCTCATCTTTTGTCCTCCAGAATTTTGACCTGACCCTCCGGCATAAGACCAGCTTGGCCAAATATGTTCAAGTCATCTTTTCGTAGTGGCCGGTCTTCAGACCGGTGCTTTTTGGAGTTCTAGCTTCTGACAACTCCGCAGCCCGGGCACGAGCACCGGGAAGCGAGCACCAACAATGGCGTGCCGCAAAACGGGCAAACGGTATCGGCCGCAGGTGGAATCATGGCCAGTCTTGCCTTCAACGACGGCTCCTTCGCCGTACGGAGCAGATACACGAGAGTAAGAACGGCCCCCGCAGGCGCGCCAATCCGGAAAGTCCATGTCCCCGCCACAAAATCCGGTGTCACCGGCTCGGCCCAGAAAAGTGCCGCAAAGAGCAGCAGAATAAACACTCCCGCCCACTTAAAGCCGCGCCTGGTCTTCGTGTTCACATGCGGATCCCGGCCACACACCGTGCAAATCCAGTGTCTCCAAAATCCACCCGGCAAGATCGGAATCCAGAAGATGTGCCCCACGTCAAACGTCCGTATTTGCACGGACCGGCGCGCCGCCCCGCACACCAGGCAATAGTCGTTGCGAAAAGCCAAGCGCTTCGCCCGCCAATGATACACGCCATAAACAATGTGCAGCACCGTCCAGCCCCTCTCGTTCACTCCGAAACGCCGCGAATCTTCGGGAGGGCACGGCTTCCGCCGCGCCGTAACCGCGCGCCGCCACACCCGGTGTCATCCCGAGCTGTAGCTCAGGCCTTGAGGCCTGAGGGATCTGCTTTGCTCCGTGTAGCGGCGAATTTACCCCGCCATTCGCCATCCTCCCCGATTTGACCTCAACCACTGCGTCTTGCCACCAATCCCATCTCACCGCATCGACTCGTTCCCCTAACGAACTCGAAGCGCGAAAACGCGCCCCGCCTGCCACCCCGACCGCCATGCCTTTTCGTCAGGGCATGACTTCGTAGCAGTCAAACTGCACCCCCACACCCAGCCAACCGTTCGGAGCACTAACAGGCCTTACATGAACGACGTGCCCCATACAAACCCAGTCGCTTGCGGGCGAGCGGGTGATTTCCTCAGGCATCTTAAAGAGGAGCTGAACTGCAGTGCCTCGGCGTAGGGGCAGATTCGTTGCAAAGTACATCCCTCCCCCAGAAACATTGAGCGACTCCGTTCTCTGTCCTGGGGCGGTAGAGTTTAGGACCGAAACAGTAAGCCCGATGGCGAGGTTGAGCCGTTCTGTGCGGCGGCGCTCCATCGGTTGCATGGGCGACAAACTCCTCAGGAATAAAGGGAGTTGCAGGACCAAAATGATAGAGGCTTCTTCTATGCTGACATAGGATCGATCCACGCCCGGTATTCCGTTTCGATCTGGGCTCTCAGAAAATCTCTGTCGGTATATCTTTCGGTAGTCATCTGGCCCTTAAGCCTGGGAGCCAGAAGGTCTTTCAAAACCTCCTTTTGGCTGATCTAACTTGTTGATTCTAAATTGGTTGAATATGGTTTGAAACCAACTGTAATCAAAAGGAGACACCTGTCAGAGGGTCGTTCAGCGTACATTCTTGGGGAGAATCACGTTTGCACCAGTGGTCGTCATCCGGCCCCTTGCTGTTGTCTTCAGGTTGGGTGTTTGCCACTAGCGCGTACGATTTGCTAACTCATTCCGCGGACGGGAGATAACGCTTGATATGTCACACTGGAGCTGGTACGCTCCCTGACGGTAGGGGGGCCCTGACTCTAAGCTTGCGCCGCCTCACTTGCTTCCCTGGCGCAGACGCTGTTGGTTTCACTGTAAGCACTCCTAGAGAAGCTGCCTCTCAGCAGTTTTGAAGGAGGTCGTATGCCCGGTCTCCAGATGAAAAGGGACTTTTCCGCTCTTTGCTACGAGCATCACATCGAGATGAGGTTTGGTCAGGTTGTCCTGCAAACCAGCGGCGAGCGGACACAGATACTTGCCTACAGCTGTCCGGAGCCCGATTGCCCGGTCCACTACGATGCTTCGCGCGGATACTTCATCACCGACCAGAATGGAAATGGAGATGAGCGAGAAATGACGCCCAACGTCCGTTGTCCTCATGACGGGGCGTCCATGTATCTGGCTGAGGTTTTGCCGGAACACAAAGGTTTCCGTCTCTGGAGATGTCCGCAGTGCAAGATGAACCATAGTAACGGCAGCAATCTGTAGTTTCGCGGGGTGTCGCGGAAAACACACCCCGATTGTTGCAGGCAAAAGCAGGATTGGAGCAGCAAAACTGTGGCAATCGGCTCCAGGTGGATTCTTGAAACTCTACCCCTTTGCCGCTAGGGGGGCCTTGCCCATTGTTCCACGCGTGTGAAAAGTTTGAGCCCGACAGCAAATCTACCCTTCTCCAATGGCCTACAATAAACGACCCGCGCTTGGCACCAGACGGCCTCTCGCATAGACATGACCAACACGGGCTCACCGGGCTTCCATTCGTGCTCCGTGGCGACGCGTATGCCGCGAGGACTTACGTTTTCAGTGAGCGTACTTTCTTTAAGCAGAGACGCGTCCATGCGGGAAAGCTCTACAGCCACTGACCTCGCCGTCCGCTTCTCGAATCGGCCGGTTGGAGGAGGTGTGGGCATCTCGCGTCGTACCTCACATAGAGACAGAATGCATCATTAAGCTCAAATTTCAGGACAGGTCGGCAGAGACAGAAGTTTGTCTGGTTGCTCTCTATCCGCGACCGTCTTAAGGTAGTTGCCGTGTGCGCTCGTTGCGACGATTACGTCTATCCGATGACCCACAGGACTTTCGATGTAGAACACGTGAGTCCTGTCCTCGATGCATGAAACTGCCTTGTCTTGCGTCAGTTTCCAATGACTGCCGTCTGGCTTGACCCCACCCACGGAGTGAATGCGCTCATGGGCGCTCGTTCGCTCGGTCTTGACGATGCATCGTATGCGAAGGTATTGAGCCATTTGCGCATCCTTGCTATTTCAGCCCAGGATTACGCCCCGGAATTGGGTGAACCTCAAGAGAGTCCTTTTCCGTTGGGCCGATATTTCTCACGGATGCCAACCTAACATCCGCCGACGTTTGCCACAGCATCTGCCAGCGCTGTACCTGCCACGGTAGCTCTAGTCCGAGGGCGAAGTTGCCACTTTCCACGCGCTGGCAGTAAACGATCCTTCCTTGAGACTGAATGCCATTCTGAGGAAAAGTAAGCAACACGCGAGTTCCAGGTTGCCAGCGCTGCACCGCGGTGACGCGTACGCCCCGAGGACTCACGTTCTCAGTAAACGTCCTTTCCTGAGGCACAGATTCGTCTGGGCGCCAAAGCTCTGCGGCCAATATCTTCGCGATACGCTTTTCGGACCGACGCGTTGGAACGGGCGTGGCCATAAACCCTGGAGACCTCCCGCACGGGCAGAATGCCCCAGCAGCGACTGAATCTACCTATGGGATTTACAACACGTAAAATCAATAGAGCTTCTGCTGTAAAATCAGGGGGTTGAACACTTTGGTTGTGGGGCTAGAAATGCCTTAACGCGGAAGGCTTCGCTTCTAAATTCTACTGCCGGATGATCGCCTAGACGGTTTGCAGTCCGACTTCCCCTTCCATCTTGGAGCCGATTCTGCCGACCCAAACCACCCTGTACCGCTCGGGGGTGGGGAAGTCTCCATTGAGCATAAGCTCGACCACTTGGCCGCGCCTAAGGTGGAAACTCCCGCGCACCCGGAAACCTTCTTTCGAGGAATCGAGGACAAGGCAAGGGACTCTCTTCGGATTGCGGTCCAGATTGATCACCAGGCTGGCGGGCCTCTTTGACATTACTCGCGTCGCGCGGCGGCCTTGCAGGACAGGAAAGCTGGGCATTCTTTCACTCCGTGCTCTAGGTTAAGGTTCGTCAGGACTCTCTGAATCCGATCCCTCCATCCAGTGCTCGACCGCCGCGTCAAGACGGATGCCCACAGAATAATCGTCGCTGGGAAGCTTCTTGCAATATACGACCGAACCCTGGGCGCAAAATCCAGGCGGCGACGAAACGAGTACCCGCTCAGCTGGTTTCCAGAACTCCTGTGTCACCACTTGGACGCCGAATCTGCTGACATTTCCCGTGGGAACGACTTCAAAGACTCCCGGTTTCTGAAGGCTGGTTAGCCACAGGGAGTCCCCCAGACTACCGCGAGCTTCTGACCTTCCAATCGTTCTACGCGAGCCGAATAACAGTTCTGGAACTGATGGCCAAGGTAAACACTCCCCGAGAGTGCGTTCTGCTACGTTTCCAGGGAGTGAGCCGTTTTGGTTCATGTGTTCCTCCCCCGTCCTAAATCTGTCGAGCGATCTCATGTCGCTCGGGAGACTACCGGATGCGCAAACAGGAATACAACCCAACGGGTTCCTGAAATCAGGGTCAGGTGAACATCTGAGTACCGGGCAGGGAAGCCAAAACCCAACGCATGGTTGCGCTGGACTCCCATGATTTGGGCTTGCGGCGAGCCCGCAGACTTGCCCTCCTCCGAAGAGGGGAATGTTTCGTCTTTATTTGGCAGGGATGGCGTAGTGCGAGGCAATGACCTGCCATCGGCCGTCAATCATCATCCACACATCCGTCAGCCGGTCATGGTATTCATACGGCTTGCCACTGGAAGTCCCTTTCTCGTGGTACGCGCCTGTCACGACCGCCACATTACCATGCATGCGCACCTTAAGGTCGGACATCTCGGAAACCAGTACGCGATTGTCGGGATCTCCACAGTGCGCGATATAACCCGCCTTGCTGAAGGTCGTACCGTCTTCTACGGTGATGATGAAATCGTGTGCCAGCAGGGAATTCATCGCGGCGATGTCCCCTTGTTTGTAAGCCTCATTCCATTTGTTTTCGAGCGCAAGGATTTTGGACGCCGGCTCGGGCCTCTCTTGAGGGGCAGAGAAAGCCGCGGCCAAGCTCACCGAAAGGAGAAAAGTCCCCAGCAATAATTTGAGTTTCATATTGTCCGCACCATCCAAATTGTCTCGCTGCCCTCCAGGCTATTCAAGAGAAAGAACCACGCCGGAGCAGAGGTAGTCACTCCATTCGTCCTTCCGTTCTGACCTGCGTGGGGCAATCCTCGCGCGGTTTACAAGGGTGGCCCTGCTTCCCGCGCGCCCCGACCTTGTCAGAGGGATTCTTCCTTCTCTTCGCATGTTCAACTCTGAACTCTCAACTTTGAATTCCTGGACCACCTGTTCTTCCTCTGGTACCACCTGCCCTTTCTTCCAGTCCTAGTACTGTTGGGTTAATACTTGACAGAGTTAACGGACCCATGCTACCATTCCCTGTGAACTCGACGCTTCAGCCCCGCCAGCTTCCCAACTTCCACTCCCGCCGTATCTCGTATTTCGCCCATCCCCTCGCCTCTCTACTCTTGGGGGGCAGGGCTTCCAGCCCTGACATAAATTCTGCCCCACGTCCCCGCTACCTTGGTTCTCCGCATCCCTCCCGCATGCCTCTCGCGGGAGCGTGCGGAGATTCTTTGCTCTTCCACGGACCACGGATTACGCATCAAGGGCCACAACGTACTATCTTTGGCCCCGTTTGTTTTCATGCGCTTACGAATTGCAAATTTTGTAACTCCTTTGTTTTTACATTCATACAAAATGCCCGGGGGTGGACTCCCCTCTGCTCCTCCTCCAGAGTTCCGTATACTCTTCCAAGTTCCGTATATCCTAAGTCTTTTGTTTGCCACTCTTACGAAAACTGCCGGGGTGTATCCCTATTCTTCCCAAAACGGAACGCCCTGGCTATCGCTCGAAGGGAACAACCATGAACGACCGATCCATCGTCTCCATCTCCGCACCGTCGCACTGCCAGCAACGCACTCCCAGCGGACGCCGTTGCCGTATGCCCGTCTCCGACCCCGCGTCTGGCCTCTGCTTCAAACACGCCGCCGATCAGAAGAAGGACCGCAACGCCGCCAACCTTGCCTCCAAACTCATTGGTGACACCGAGGAATTCACTTCCGCCGTGACCATCAACCACTCTCTCGGCGAACTCTACAAACTCCTGGCCCGCGACGAGATCTCCCCCCGCCGCGCGGCCGTCATGGCTTACACTGGTAGTCTGCTTCTCCGTACCCTCCCCGCCATCGACCGCGAACTCCATCCCCCCGACGCCGAGCAGGAAATCATCATGGATCTCCCTCGCCCCAAGCGCGATTAGCCCGCTGTGGAGAACCGGAGAGCAGAGTCCTCATGACCAACACCAACTCATATCGCACGTCGCCCATGACACAAGCTCACCTCATCAATGATTTCCAGGAGGGCACGGCTTCAGCCGTGCCGATAGGCAGTGCCGATCCCCGGGCTTTAGCCCCTGAAGCTACTCATAACGGATCCTTCTGCTTCTTCGTTGCCTCTTTACTTCCTTATCCCCGTGTCTCCATCCATCGGAAACAACGTCGGCTCCGCAGGCGGCGTATCCGCAATCTCCTCGAGTTGTGGGAAATGCTGCCGCAGCGGCTCGGGCACTTTCACTTTCCTGCCTTTGAGGATGCTGATGAGTTGCAGCGCATTCACCACCGCCTTGCCTTGAAAATGATTGTTGGTCGCTACGAACGTATCGCGCGCGTGCTCGCTGACTTTCTTCATCCGCGTCACCCACGGCTCGAGCTCCTCCGTCGTGTAAAGATAGTTGTAGCGTTCGTGCGCGGGAATGGTTTCGTCGTCGCTGAACCACGTGTCGTACCGCCGCCCGTGCAGCCGGACGTAGCCCACCGGCGAAGTCGCCTGCGCCGACGGCGCCAGCGACCGCCCGATGATCGGCTGGTCGATGTTGCAGATCCCCGCTCCGTGCTCGTGCAGCAGCGCCAGCGTTTCCGGAGCATTCCACGTATCGTGCCGCACTTCCACGACCAGCGGATAATCGCGGAACCGCAGCAGCACCGCGGAGAGATACGCCATCGTCTCCTTCGTGCGATGAAACGAGAAAGGGAATTGCAGCAGCACCGCGCCCAGCTTGTTCGCCGCGCGCAGCACGTCAAATCCTTCGCGCACCGCTCGTTCGTCGGCGGCCGTCACGCCCGAGGTTGCGGAAACGATGTCATGCGTGAACCGTTGCCAGAGTTTCGCGGTAAATACGAAGCGCGGATTCCCGGCCACCAGCTCCACCCAGTGTTTTGCCAAGTCCACTTTGAGAGGCTGGTAAAACGAGGTGTTGATTTCGATGGTGTCGAAGAATTCCGCCAGAAACGCGGCTTCGTGAAAGTTTTTCGGGCGCCGCGACGGATAAACGTAGCCCGCCCAATCCGGATACGACCACCCGGCCGGCCCGATGCGCAACGTATGCGCGGTCGTGGCGCTTGCGGCTTCGCGCGCGGCGTCAGGTTGCGCCGGACCAACGGGCGTGCCGGCCGGCGGTGGAGTTTTTAGTTTGCGCTGCGGCATCAAATCCAAGGGGCGCTGGAGATGCGCCGCGAGCAGAGTAGTGGGAAGAGAGCAGGAGTGTCAACGTTTCTCAAACAAAACACCAGATGTCGGACGCCGTTGCCCCGGACGCATCAGGCTGCTATGCTTCCGCTGATGTTGGACAGCATGCGGAACCCCGTTTGCCCGCCCCTTCTCAGAAGTTCCTACAGGTGCACACATGAAACTCTCCATCAACTACAAACATGTCGAGTCGCACAAGCCGGTCGAAGTGGAAGTGGAGCGTCACGTTGCCAAATTGCAGAAATTGTTAAAGAGCTACTCGCCGGACCTGGTGCAGTTGCACGGCGGCTTCTCCCAAAACCCTCGCACTCAGGAATTTTCCTGCATCCTGAACCTCTCCATGCCCACCGGCACGCTGCACGCCACTGGTGCCGGAGCCACCGTGCGTACCAGTTGTAAGAAAGCTTTCAGCGAGCTGGAGTCCCAGGTGAAGAAGCACCAAGGCAGGTTGCGCAAAGATTACGAGTGGAAACGCAAACGCCGGCCCGGCATTCGCGTCGCAGCCTTCTCTTGAGGGAGCTCTGCCACCAGCCATGAATTCGCTTCGGCGGCGGCCGTCGCAATGCCACGCAGCTGCCGCCACATTTTTTGCGGCAGTGTTGCTGGTTGCGGTGCCTCCGCGCACATGCAAGCAAGGGGCTCTAATTCGTTCCGCGATCGGCCGTAGCAGCGCCGGCGAGAAGCCACGAACTCGATCCCAAGGCGGCCGTAGCAGCGCCACCGAACGCTCTCTCATTCTCCCGCGCAGTGCTCGGCTGTAGTGGTCTGAGCCAGCGCGCAGGAGCATGCTACAATGAAAAGTTCACGCTCCAGGGGCGTAGCTCAGTGGTAGAGCAGCGGCCTTTTAAGCCGAAGGTCGTGGGTTCGATCCCCACCGCCCCTACCAAACCTGCTTTATTCTTCAACGAGTTGCAGAAAACTTAGCTCCATTTCAGCGGGTTAGCTCCAAAACGCTGCGTGCAAGAGAGTCCACTGCTCGCCGCTGTGCGTCACCGATGACGTGCGCATACTTTTGCAAAGTGATACGCGAATCGCTGTGACGCATCTGGCGCTGAACCACTGAGGGTGCTACACCGTTCTCAATCATTTCGCTTGCCGCCATGTGCCGGAAGGCGTGAAGCGCAGCGCGCTCAATCCCCAGTTCTTTCAACGTGTCTTGGAGCTTGAGCGCAACTTTGTTTCGCACCATCGGCTTGCCCACTTTGTTGCAAAAGAGCAGGTCCGCTTCGTTCTGCCGCCAATGATTGGCAAGGAACGTTCGCAGCCGCCTTTCCAACATCTCGGGCAGTGGCAGATCAGCGGAGCTAGACCTGGACTTCGGTGCGTGCATCTGCCGCGTGGCCGCGTCAAGAGTGCGGCGAATGCGGATTACGCGCTTTTCAAAGTCCAAGTCACTACGCTTGAGTGCAAACACTTCACCAGCACGACACCCAGTTAGACTGAGAACGGCCCACAAAGTTGAGTAAGGTTCTTCGCTCGCATCGATGATTCTCTTGACCTGCGCGGCAGTGAAGAAGCGTTCTTCCTGCTTCTCGCCTTCTCGGGGCAAGGAAAGAGCAGACCTATCGAAAACAGACGGAACGTAGCCCCACGCCTTAGCCGTCCTGAGCAAACCAGAAAGTGTCTGCAACACATTGTCACAAGATTTTCTAGTCAGCCCCTTGGCTGCCAGTGCAGAGATGAATGCTTGCACGTTCCTTGTGCTGATGGCCGTCAGTGACAGGTCACCCATTGCCGGAAGAATGTGAGTCCGCAAGTGGCTTTCCGCTGCTCTCACGGTTGATGGTTTGAGCGTTGGAGCAACGTTGCGCTTCCACTCCTCCACAAAGTTCTTGAGTGTTCTGCCAGCTTTCGGCTTGGGCATAGCAACAAGGTTCACCGCGTCAAGATACGGCTTGAGTGCTTCGATGGCCTGAAGTTTTGACACGTGCTTCACGGTTCCAAGCACCACGCTTCGTCTTGCCCGGTTAATTGTCCCGTCTGGCTTCATTCTGTCTTCTCTGAAGATGCCAACCCAGACCTTGCGTTTCTTTCCTCTACTGATGATTCTGCCTCTTTGATACCGCCTTCGTGGCATAGATTGCTCCATGCCCACGTTGCACGGTGCTGGCGAAACGATAGCATTGGTGCGCAACGTTGTCACGGCGTGCTGCCTTGTAGCGCTCAGCAAACGCTCAATAGTTTGAGTGTCTTCCATATCGTCTCAAACTGCCTTGAGTTGAAGACGGAGGAGCGCGCGCCGCACACGAGAAACTGGAATATTCAGGCTGACGGCTATCTCTCGCAGAGACTGGCCTCCTCCGCGCAGTTTGGAGACAGCTTCTACATCGACAATCGCGCGAGGACGACCGATGCGCTTACCTATTGCCCGGGCATGTGCCATCCCAGCTCGAACTCTCTCCGCAATCAGATCCCTTTCGAATTGAGCAACCGCGCCAACAATGTGAAATAGGAGTTGCCCCGCCGGGGTGGTCGTATCAACACCTTCGGTCATGCTGATGAAATCGATCCCCAGTGCACTGAACTCATCCAAACTCTCAATTAGGTGCTTCAATGAGCGAGCGAACCGATCGAATTTCCAGACCAAGACCACATCAAACAAACGCCTGCGCGCGTCCCGCATCAGAGCATCGAGCTGGGGCCGATGCCGTTGGGTTCCGCTGACTCCGGCGTCGGTATATTCACAATAGCGGGCGAAGCGCTTGCCAGCGTATCTGCGCAGGTCTTCGAGCTGGACTTCGCAGTTTTGGTCCAGGGTGCTTACCCGGGCGTAGAGGGCTGCGACTTTTCTAGGATTCTGTTCCATGGTCGGGCTGCTTCGGATCGGAATCGCCGTCCCGTTTCTCGGCCAGGGCGCGGATCAAGAGGACAGCAGCGATGAACGCCACGGCGATCAGGACCGCCCCTACAACGGTTATCCTCATTGTTTTTTCCCCCATTCGACGGTCGCGCCGCACTTCTTCTCGGGACAGCGGAATCCCTGAAGGCTTCCATCGAACATGCTTGTCTTGACCAAGCCAGGCTCGATCCAGAAGCGGCACCCACACTCTGGGCATTTCAGGCGGAAGCGGTGCTCCATTTCTTCGAGTCTTGTCCAGAGGTCATCTCGATTGGCGTGTTCGATTAGTCTGTTGAAAGCATCGATCCCCGAAGGTCCGCGCACAAAGAGCTGAACTCCACAGGGATCGCAAATGATGTACGGCTTGTGTTTCTTCGTGGTCTTAACCTCAAGCGGACTCGTACATACGGGGCAGGGAAACATGCGCGTTCCGTTCAAAAGTGACATCTTCGATTTCTCCAAGCGGCCACGAAGGGCGCACTTTGCCCATCGTTCACATTCATGGTAATGGTGAATTTCGGTTCGACTTGAAGGTGGGGACCAGGCGTTGACAGAGCTTGGTTCTAACTTTCCCTATAATTCCGCACCGTTCGGCGGGAATTTTCCCTAAAATTCAGGTTGGATTGTCAGGAATCTTCCCTAAAAATGCCAAAACGCAAAAAAACGCTCTCCAGGCCCCAAAAGGGACTTGACAGCATTTCAGACAACAAAAGGGGAAGGGGGCGCCCACCGAAAATGCGTTCGTCAGAGGTCTATGGGCGTGCGCGAAACTACAGAATGATCTTCGGTCAGGTCTGGGATAAGTTGAGCGAGCCTCTCTTGAAAACAACTTCGGAGGCTGAGGTAGTTCAAGCTTTCGAAGCGCACGCTCCCCAGTACCACAGGGAGTTTGTACCTTCCTTAGCTCGCCTAATTTTCGAGGTTGTCCATCATCCGAAGTTCCCCAAGAGGCGTGAGCCGCAGATCAATTATTTGGCGGACTCGCTCGCAGCCTTGGGAAGAGTTACGCCTAAGCGTTCCAGGGAGATTGTTGCTCAAGCGCTAGCCAAGGAGCGTGCAAAGCTAAAACACCGCGTTCTTCGACGCGAGTTCTACATCGAATGCACGTGCGGATATGAAGGACCTGCCTATAAAGGAAAATGTCCCAGACGCCATCCTGACAAAGCCAAGAACGAACTTCTAGATTTTATCTATCAGCCTCGCATTTTTTGACCCTTGCAGAAATCTTCCGTAACGTAACGTACGTAACGTTATGGCCGCTGAGGACTGCTAATTCCTAAGGGAATCATCGGAACGCCAAGGAGGTCCGTTATTTTTCAGAGTGCTTCTGCGTGTGGCATTGGCTGAACAGCTCTAATCTTCAGCGCTAACTAAGCGTTTGCAAAGGTCTCTCCGAGGTTTTGAGCAAGAATTACATGAGCGCACTCCACGACTTAGATTAAATGCAAGTAATTCTGTCGAAAGGGAATCTTTTTGGCTCAGTTTCCGTTTAGTTGAGGAGTCGCAATGCGCTGGAATAGTTTCCGAGTTGCCGACGACTCGCCCAGAACCTTTGCTCTCCGTGAATCGATGGACATCCGTTTGACGGCATATCCTCCGCAATCGTGCCTGAAGGATCGGCGATACGGTGGGCTCATGCGTCCAATCCGCCCGCATTTCTGTCAATCTATCGACAAAGAAGGGTAAAATTTGCCAGCTAAGCAAAGCGCGAGGGGTTCATGCTGACGTGGCGCGTGTCCTGGTGGATGTACGTAGTAGCGGCCGTATATGCGCTCACATTATTGTTCAATACGCGGCAGGAGTTCTGGGGGCCTGCCGACGCAGGATGGGTACTCTCGGGGCCTTTCAAAGTCAGCAGGGTGCTGCCAGGCGGGCCGATGGACAAGGCGGGTCTCCAGCCGGGCGATGTTCTGGAAGCGGTAGATGGGTTGCCTCTCAATGGGGCGGCCGATTGGTTCTTGGCGCGAGCGCATTTTGAACGGGGCCATCCAATCGAGCTTCAAGTGCGGCGTGGTGACCGTCACCTTGCATTGAGACTCGTGATCGGCGCACCTGTGTGGCGGACTTGGAATCGAGCGGATTATCTCCCTCCGGTTGCGCTTTATGTTGCCCGCTTCGTCCTGCTATTGCTGGCCATCCTTGTCGGTTTTAGTCGCCCGGAACAGCTTAGCGCTCGTCTTGCCGCCCTGATGTTTGCAATCGGAGCCGTCGCGGAAGGGTATCCAAGCTCTGGATGGGCGGCTGCGCTTCGTCATTTGCCCGCCGTGCTTGCGATTCCTATAGGTGTGGCCACGGCCTCGTGCGTAGTGGCGTCCGTAGTTTGGCTGGGGTTTTTCGCGAGCTTCCCCCAACGTCGGCTTTCGCAATGGTCGCGTTGGGTGCTGGTAGTCGTGCCCCTGGTGCTTTTTGGAATCCCGATCGTGGCCTCAACGATCTCAATGATCTACGCACCATCCGTTTTGGCCAGACCTTGGCCGGTGGTGCTTTCGATGGCCCCAGTGCGCTTGATACAAGATGTTGCCGGCGTGACCCCTTTCCTGTTTCTCAACGAGTTGCCGCTGTATCAGCCGATCATGCAAGCCAAGCTCTTGGAGGTATGGTTCGTGGTTACGATCCTCTATTTTGCAGCAGGCTGCGTGATGCTAGTGGCCAACTATCGCCGCCTTGATGACCCGCAGGCACGGCGCCGCGTGGGCGCGCTGTATCTTGCTCTTGTGGTTTTTGCCGTCGTGGTTGCCCACAATTTCTTCGTGCGAAATTGGACTAGCTGGTTTGGAAGCACGCCGCCAGCATTGTTTTCGGGGGTAGGCTTTGTGGGTGAGACTCTACTGTTCTTGTTCATACCGCTGACCCTAGCGTATTGCGTCCTTACAGAAGGTCCCACGCGGACTGGATTACCAAGCAGAGGGGGCGGCGGCTAACTCTGGGGTGGGCAGCCGCGAAGCTGGTGTTGCATGCGGTTGACGGTCTATGCGGAAGTTATTCCAGTGAACCCGACAGCAACATTACTTCCGGCTTGCCGACCATACGGAAGTTACGGCGCGGCGGCTCGAATCGAAGGGATGACTACGGCCACTTCTACGGGTAGCCCGTTAACCGTCCAAGTGAGCGGGGCTCATTTGGCGTGAGTCTGACAAATCAGGATGCGGCTGAAGGGAGGACTTGCTCCAGCCGAGTCGACAGTGGCTGATTCTGGGAGTAATCCACCTAACTCGTGAAAAGGTCGCGTCAAGGGCGATTTAGAAATTGCCTGGTGTAACAAAATAGGTGTGCACACATTTTGCAGTAAGTGTTTGTAGAAACCCTTTTGGCACGGACCGAGGTGCGAAATCCCCACAAAGATTTCTTGCGCCGTAGGTAGGCTCCCCGCTGGAACAGGCTACAACCAACTGATTTACGCTCGTCGTGGGAAGGTTTGGAAGCGGCAGCACGCGACAGATACCTGCAAGACATCGGTCCGAATTATTTCCCATGCTTCCGTGCTCTTGAGCACACGATGAAACAGATGGCCGGAAAATTAAGATGCTGATAATTCTAAAAAGCTCGCTGCTAGGTAATGTGATCTTTTCAATTTTTTTTTGCAATTCGATTCAAACGACTTTTCTGGCATGCACTGATTAACTTCGACGTTGTTTCGGATGTCTCAATTCGTAGTGCGTTCTTTTGGCTCGGTCTGGTCGGCTGTGTATTCATTGGCTGCACGATGGCCTACTGGTGGTCCCAAGG
>Ga0209802_1000859_pt1 | contig 23312 bp, 16 predicted proteins | sample GraSoiAngelo_129_FD_185886 | JGI IMG/M metagenome (GOLD analysis project Ga0209802, IMG submission 185886) | Grasslands soil microbial communities from the Angelo Coastal Reserve, California, USA - 14_0927_12_40cm (SPAdes) (version 2) | ecosystem: Environmental > Terrestrial > Soil > Grasslands ... | reverse complement strand
CGGGACTCTGGCCGCATGGAACGCGCACTCCGCCGTTGCGGGCCTTGCGCGATGGACGCCGAGCGGGCCTGGCCCGTCGACAGAGCTGATCCTTCACGCCGATCCTTCTCACCCGGTCACGCAGCGGCTGGGTCCGGAGCTCAAGCTGACGGACAGACTCTATTTATCCGAGGGTCCCCCGGCCGATGCCTCGGTGCTGCTGCGGACGAGCTGGCATTTCACGGAGCAGGTGGTCGCCTACGAACGTGCTGTTGGCGAAGGCAGGTTCATTCAGATCGGCCTCGGCCACTCCGCGTCCACCTACGAAAACGAAGTCTTCCAGAAACTAGTCCACCGCTCCCTTCTCTTTGCGGCGGGCCGCTGTCCGCCCGAGCCGGTCGGTGTCGGGCTCATCGGCTACGGCGCGATCGCGCGAGATCACGCTGCCTCGATCAGCCGTGTGGCTGGGCTGCGTCTGGCCGGCGTCTGTGACATCTCCGCGGAACGAAGGGATCTGGCTTCACGCGAGTGGGGAGTCCAAGTTCATGCGGGCGCGGCCGGCATGTTCGACGACCCGGACGTCGGCCTCGTGGTCGTCGGCACGCCACCGGTCGCCCACGCCGATTCGGTGCTCACGGCGCTTGCAGCCGGCAAGCATGTCGTCTGCGAGAAACCGTTTGCGCTTCGCGTCGACGAGGTGGATCGCATGATCGACGAGGCTGTGGCGCGCGATCGCCTTCTCACCATCTACCAGAGCCGCCGGTGGGATCCCGACTTCGTTGCGCTTCGCGACGTGGTGCGGGCGGGGGGGATCGGCGAGCCGTTCTACATGGAGTCGTTCATCGGCGGCTATTCGCATCCGTGCGATTTCTGGCACAGCCACGAGCCGATCTCCGGCGGCACGATCTACGACTGGGGCTCACACTACTTCGACTGGATCCTGCAGCTGTTCCCGGACGCGGTGAGGACGGTGACAGCGCACGCGCACAAACGCGTGTGGCACGACGTCACCAACTCCGATCAGGTGCGCGTCGACCTCGCCTTCGCGAACGGGGCGCAGGCGACGTTCCTGCAGTCGGACATCGCCGGCGCGGTCAAGCCGAAGTGGTACCTGCTCGGCACACGTGGGGCGGTGGTGGGGGAGTGGCGCGACGAACCCGTGCCTGCGGACTTTCCGGCACGGGTCAAGGTGTATCGCCCGGCCGACGGCGGGTCGCACGAGGAGATCCTCTCGCTCCCGATTCGGGACGACCTCGGCTTCTACCGCAACCTGGCTGACCACCTCGCCTGGGACGAGGCGCTCGCCGTGACCCCCGCGGAAGCTCGCCGCACGGTCGCGGTGATGGAGTCGGCCACTCGTTCGATCGAGCGCGGCGGCGCCCAGCTCGAGGTCGACATATAGCCGACCGCATCGGTTGGGGCGTTCTCGGCGCCGCGTGGATCGCCGATCGTGCTGTCATCCCAGCCATCGCGGCTTCAAGCAACGGTCGGCTCGTGTCGATCGCAAGCCGCGATGCGGAACGCGCGCGCGATTTCGCCTCCCGCCACCCGTTCGCGCGAGTCGCCGGTTCGTATGACGCGGTGCTCGAAGACCGGGAGGTGGATGCCGTCTACATCCCGCTCGTCAATACTCTCCATCGCGAATGGACGCTTCGTGCGCTCGCGGCCGGCAAGCACGTGTTGTGTGAGAAGCCGCTGGGCATGAACGCGCCGGAGGCGGAGGAGATGGCCATGGCCGCACGGGATGCGGGGCTATACCTGATGGAGGCCTTCATGTATCGCTTCCACCCGCGGACCCAGGCCTTCGTCGCGAGCATTCGCGAACCGCTCTATGTGCATGCGACCTTCGGCTTCACGATGAGCGATCCCTCGAATTACCGAATGCGGGCGTCGCTCGGCGGCGGAGCGCTGCTCGATGTCGGCTGCTACACCGTCAACGTCTCGCGATGGATTCTGGGCGAGCCTGACGGTGTTTTGGCGACTTTGAAACGCGACCGCTCACCGGACGATGGCGTTGACACGACCGTCACCGGTTTGCTGCACTTTCCCGGCGGCGCGACGGCTTCGGTGTGGGCGAGCTTCGATTCGCCGGAGGAGCAGGAGTTGGTCGTCGTCGAACGCGATCGCACCCAGCGCCTGGCGCTTCCGTTCTCAGCCTGGCGCGACCCCGACGATCCATATCAATTGATGGCCGAGTCGTTCGCGGATAGCGTGATCGAAAACCGCTCCGTTGCGATTCCGCCGGAAGACTCGATTGCCAACATGCGGGTGCTCGACCGTATCCGTGCGGCAGCGGAGGCTATCTAGCGCGCAGCGGGATCTCGGCTTCGAGGTAGCCGGCCTCGAAGCGGATAGTCGTCCTGGCCGAAAGACCACGCACCAGCGACTGCGCGCGGATGTTGTCACCGAGCATCGTGGCGTGGAAGCTTCCGATTCCCCGCAGCCTCGCGATATGGGCGAGCCGCCTCATCAACAACCTGCCGAGACCGCGGCCCTGCCATTCGTCCGCGACGACAACAGCAACGTCATGGCTCTCGCCATGCCCGGTCCCGTATCGCGCGACTCCGGCGATGCCTTGATCGTCGAGAGCGATCAGCGCTTCGCGTTCGCAGTGGTCGACGTCGACCAACCGCTTCAGCAAGGCATCGTTGGGCGCCGTGACCGGTGACAGGAAACGGCGATACACCGTCTCGCTCGACAGGCGCCGGAAGAAGGCGCGGATGAGATCGGAATCGTCGGGCTGGAGGAGGCGCAGTGAAACACGTGTCCCGCCGACAACTATCGTCGTCATCTCTTGAAGACAAGGCAGGTGGTGCTCCCGTGGGCCAGGAGCTTGCCGGTGCGCTCGGCGAACAGGCGGCCTTCGGCGGTGGCGACCTTGCCGCCTCGGTGCAGGACCACGCCCTCGCAGCGCACCGGTCCGGTCTCGAGCGTGATCGGGCGCACGAAATTGACCTTCGCCTCGAGCGTGGTGTAGGCCTCGCCGGCGGCCAGCGTCGTCTGGACAGCGCAGCCCATGGCGGAGTCCAGGATCGTCATCGCGAATCCGCCATGGACAACCCCGATCGGGTTGTACAGGTACTCCCCGGCTTCTCCGGTGAAGGTGACCTTGCCTTCTTCCGCTGCGCCCCCGGTAATGCCCATCGTTGCCGTGATCGGTGGCTTCGGCAGCCGTTCCTCGAAGATCGCGCGGATGAACTCGAGCCCGCTCATGCCCGCGCTGTTTTCGAGGGCTGTCATCGGGTCGTCCCAGGTGATCGTTCGCGTCCGCGCTTTCGTGCTCACGCCCTTCATCGAATCACACCGCCTCTTTCAACTCGGGAACCGTGACGGTGTCGACTGCTTCGATGCGTATGCGCCCGATAGTCGTCGCCGCAATCGCGCTGGCCAGCGCCAACCCGACGATGACCGCCCAACCCGTACGAAAGGCCGGCAGCACATCGGCCGCGCGTGGAGTCCCGAGGACCGCGATGAGGATGGCGATGCCGAGCGCGATCCCGAACTGCCTCGTCATCCCGTAGACGGCGCTGCCGGTGGCAAAGCGCGACGCCGGCAATGAAGCCGCGGTGGCGCTTGCCAGCGTGGGGATGACAAGCCCGACTCCAGCTCCCCCGATGATCCAGCCCGGAAGAAACTCGGTGGCGTAGTGCGGCTGAAGCCCAGCCGCGCCGAGCCACCAGATTCCAGCTAGAGCAAAGAGCAGTGAACCGGCGGCGGCTACGGTGCGCTCACCGAATCGTCTCGAAAGCAAGCTGCCTGGCACTGCGAACGCGGCCGCGGTGATGGGCCCCGGGGCGATCTCGAGTCCGGCGGTCACGATGTCGACGCGCCACACTCGAGTCAGAAACAGGACGCTTGCGAGCAGCATTGCGCCGAACGCGGCGAAGAAAAGAGTTCCGGAGATGTTGGCCGCGCGAAAACCGCGAGCGCGAAACAAAGCGAGCTCGAGAACGGGTGCGGGGTGTCGCGATGACCAGTAGAGAAAGCCGGCGGCCAGCACTACCGAGCCTGCGATCAGCCCGATCATCCGGATGCTCGTCCAGCCCCAGGACTGCCCCTGCACTATCGCCAGCATCAGCGCAGTCGAGGCCAGGACGAGCATTGCGGCTCCCGCGAGGTCGGGGAACCGCTTGCCTTCCGGGTCGCGCGACTCGCTCAGGACGCGCGCGGCGAGAACCGCTGTCACGAGGCCGATCGGGAGGTTGACGAGGAAGACCCACCTCCAGCTGGCCTGAACCAATAGCCCGCCGATGGGCGGTCCGGCGGCGGCAGCCACCGCGCCGGTCGCCGACCAGATCGCCACAGCGATCCCGCGCTGCCTGGCCGGAAACTCGGCGAGCAAGATCGCGAGGGAGGTGGGCATGAGGACCGCGCCGCCCGCCGCCTGCAAGACTCGGGCGCCTATGAGCCAGGCCGCACCGGGCGCCAAGGCGCATAGGGCCGACGCGCCGACGAAGGTGACGAGGCCGCCCATGAAGAGGCGCTTCCGGCCGAGGAGGTCGGCCAGTCGCCCCGCAGGCACAAGGAGGGCAGCGGTGACGATGGCGTATGCGCTCAACACCCAGGAGAGGGTGGCGTCACTGGTGCCCGTGAAGTCCCGCTCAATGCTCGGGAAGGCGATGTTGACGATGAAGAGGTCGAGGCTGGCCACGAACGTGGCGACAGAGACGATGACGAGGACGCGGTAGCGGTGCGGCACGTTCCCTCCCGACCTGAGTTGCGTAACGAAACGCACCCTATCACATGCAGTTGCGTCATGCAACTTAGTGAGTTATGATCCTGGCTGATGCTCGGCCGCACGTACGACAGCCAGGTCTGCTCGGTCGCCGGCTCGCTCGAAGTGGTCGGCGAGCGTTGGACGCTCCTAATCATCCGCGATGCCTTCATGGGGGCCCGGCGCTTCGAGGAGTACCAGCGACGGACGGGCATGGCCCGCAACATCCTGGCCGCCCGGCTCAATCGCCTGGTCGACGAGGGCATCCTCAAGAGGACGCCGTACCAGGAGCATCCCGTTCGCTATGAATACCGCCTCACTGAGAAGGGCATCGACCTGTGGCCGGTGATCGTGTCGCTCCTGCACTGGGGCAATCGGTACGTCTATCCGGGAAGGGCGCCGGTCCTGCTGGTGCACAAGAGATGCGGCGGCGCCGTCGACGACCATCGCATCTGTGAGTCGTGCGGGACCAAGCTGGGTCCGCGTGACGTTGAGGCCCGAGCGGGAATCGGCGGTGGAATGGGGCCGGCGGAGAAGATCCCCGCCTAAGCAGCAGTTGTCAAGCCGGCTCGAGGTCGAGGGTCGACAACCCCTTCATCGTGAACGGACCGGAGATCCCTGGCGGGATGACCGGAGATCCATCCGCCGATGCGATGGGTGGGCCCGGCTGGACGCTCGTCGTCATGGTGATGTCGGTGGTCCCCTTCATCAGCGTCTTGAGCAGGCGGTGGGCTGACGGGTCGATCCAGCTCGTCACATCTGTCGTCCATTTGCCCTTGATGCTCGTTCCTGGGAACCCGCCGGCGGCGCCTTGCTGAGTCGGCGTCATGCTCAGGTCGATGTTGGCGCTTGTATTCGTCTCGACGACGGCTGCCTTGACCCCGTGAAAGGTCTCGTCGCGCAGGTACTTGCTGTTCGCGGTGACATGAGTGCTGCCGGTTCCAAACGGGCTCGGCTGGTCGTAGCTCTTCGACCAGCTGTCCCCTGGCTTGACAGCAGTGTCAGGCAGCACCGCGATCACAAAGCTCGACGCGCCGCCCACTCCCAGTGTCATCTCGCTCATCACGTTGATTCCGTTCACGCTCACAACCCGGCCGTCGGGTGCGATCTCGAGGTCTAGAGTCGGGAACGTCGACTGGGTCTGGTCGATGTGGGTCGACGAATTTGCGCTGGTCATGCTCATGACCATGTGGACGTCCGAGAAGGTGAGGCTCACGTCCGCGACGCCCTTCGAGTCGACGGAGTTCACAGTGACGGCTTCCTTGGCGGTCATGTCCATCTTGACCGGAGCCGAAACAGTCCCCATGTCAGTGGAGAGGTTCGAGGTCGTGTGCAGGGTGTAGTGGTAGGTCGCGCCCTTCGCGTATGCCAGCGACAGGGTTTGCGCGTGCGCAACGACCGCGCCGCACGCGACCGCTACGAGAGCGATCGCGGCCAGCCTCCGCATGTCTCCGATGCTACTCGTCAAACCTCGGATTTGGTCGTGCTATGCGGCGGTTTTGGGGGCGCTCTCGGTCGATTGGTCTGCCGGCTCGGAGGCGGCGGGTTGCAGCCTGGCGACCGGCACGACCTGGCGGAAGCCGCGCAGCGCGGATTCCCAATCCGCCAGTAGCGCGGCCGCCCGCGCGCTGCCCGTCCTGCGGTGGTGCTCCTCGACCAGCGCCCGAAGCTCGGGCTCGTCCTCATCGGGGACCTCGCGCGCGACCACGCTGTCGGAGTTGAGCTGCCGCCACCCGATCAGGTAGGCGACGCCTCCGGTCATCCCGGCGCCTGCATTCCAGCCCACCTCTCCGAGGGCGACTGCGACCCCGCCAGTCATGTACTCGCAAAAATGATCGCCTGCGCCTTCGACGACCGCCATGGCGCCGGAGTTGCGGACGCAGAACCGCTCGCCAACCCGACCGGCCACGAATAGCCGGCCTCCGGTCGCGCCGTAACAGATGGTGTTGCCGGCCAGCACGGGCTCGGGCGAGGCGTCATCCGCGAACGGCCGGATGACGATCACGCCGCCGCCCATCCCCTTCCCGACGTAGTCCTGCGCCTCGCCCTCGAGCGAAAGCTCCACGCCCTCGTCGAGAAACGCGCCGAAGCTCTGGCCCGCGCTGCCCTGGTACTGGCGCGATTCGCCGCTGGCCAGGGCGGCGCCGATGGTGCGCCTCGAGTTGTCGATGGCGCCGCTCGGAGGCGGCGCGCCCGGCAGGTCACCGTTGCGCGCCCAGGTCCGGCGGCGAGGCAGCTCGGCTCGAGATGGGGTGGCTGAGAGGATGAACGAAAGGTCGAGTGCCGATTCTGCAACGGGTTGCAGCAGGTCGACCCGGCCCACGGCGTCATCGAGGCTCGCCAGGCCGATGGCCGCGAGCTGCTCGCGCGCCTCGGCGGCGATGTGGAACAGGTGGTTGATGACGTGCTCCGGGCGCCCCTCGAACTTGGCGCGAAGGTCCTCGCGCTGGGTGGCGATGCCGGTAGGGCACGTGTTGAGGTGGCACTGGCGCGCCATGTCGCAGCCAAGCGCCACCAGCACGCCGGTCCCGAAGCCGAACTCCTCCGCCCCGAGCATCGCGGCGATGACGATGTCGCGCCCGTTGCGCAGGCCGCCGTCGGTCCGCAGGCTCACGCGCTCACGCAGGCGGTTCGCGACCAGTACCTGCTGTGTCTCCGCGAGCCCGAGCTCCCACGGCACTCCTGCGTTCTTGATCGATGACAGCGGCGAGGCGCCGGTGCCGCCGTCGTGGCCCGAAACCAGGATGTAATCGGCCTTGGCCTTGGCGACTCCGGCGGCGATCGTGCCCACGCCCGCCTCGGACACGAGCTTGACGCCGATGCGCGCTCGTGGGTTGACGGTCTTCAGGTCGTAGATGAGCTGTGCCAGGTCCTCGATCGAGTAGATGTCGTGATGCGGCGGCGGCGAGATGAGCTGCATCCCCGGCTGCGCGTGCCGCAGGCGCGCGATGAGGCTGGTGACCTTGAGCCCGGGAAGCTGGCCGCCTTCGCCCGGTTTTGAGCCCTGCGCGATCTTGATCTCCAGCTCGTCGGCCCGCTTGAGATAGCGAGGGGTCACGCCGAAGCGCGCTGACGCGACCTGCTTGACACGGTTGTCGCGGCGACCCCCATCGTCGTCGTAGGTCGCAGGGTCTTCGCCGCCTTCGCCCGAGTTCGATCGCGCTCCGATCTGGTTCATGGCGATGGCCAGGGCTCCATGCGCCTCAGGAGAGAGCGCGCCCAGCGACATCGCGGTGCTCACGAAGCGTTTGACGATTTCCGCTGCGGGCTCGACAGCGTCCAGTGGGACGGCATGCTGCGCGCTCTTGATTCGCATGAGCTCGCGCAGCGACTGCGGTTTGCCCATGCTGGAGAGCCGGCGCCACTCGAGATATGCGTCGTGGTCGTTCTCGCGCGCGGCCTTCTGCGCAGCGCGCACGGCAAGCGGGTTGTATGCGTGATGCTCGCCCGCCTTGCGGAAGCGGACTCGACCGTGATCGGGCAAAGGCACGATCCCCTCGCGACGATCCGCGTCCATTCTTTCTATGTCGGCGAGGTCGGCGCCGCCGATGTTGGAAGGCACTGACGGGAAGCACAGCTCCATCACCTCGGCGCCGAGACCCAGCGCCTCGAGCACGTTGGCGCCGCGGTAGCTGTCGACGCACGAGATGCCCATCTTGGCCATGACCTTGAGAAGGCCTGCGTCGAGCGCTTTGCGGTAACGCGTTTCCCCGCCTTCCGTGGCGGCGGCTGCTGTCGCTAGCGCGAGATACGGATGGACCGCGCCGGCCCCGATCGTGATCAGACACGCGACGTCGTGAACGTCGACGACGTCGCCCGCTATCGCGATGAGGTCCTTGGCCATGCGTTCACCGGTCGCCAGCAGCGACTCGTGCACCGCGCCGACAGCGAGTGCCATCGGCACCGGGCTTCGTTCCGTTCCCGCGCGCCGGTCGCTCAGGGCGATGATGCCGTTCGCCTCCGAGGCCTCGCGACAAAGCCTCAGCAGCGCATCTCGCAGAGATTCGCCCACTGCGTATGTGACGTCGAGCACTGTCGCCTCTTCGAGCACGCGTGCGAGCTCGGCGGCGCCCAGCAATGGCGATTCGAGCTCGAGCAAAGTTTGCGCGCCGGGAATCGCCGGGTGGTGGCTTCGGCGCAGCTCGCGATCGGCGCCACCTTCGGGCTCGAGCGTACCGCGGCGCGCACCCAGGAGCACGCGAAGCGACATGACCGCCTTCTCGCGCAGGGAATCGATGGCGGGATTGGTCACCTGAGCGAACCGCTGGCGGAGGTAGCCGTAGATGCGCCGCGGGGTGCGGCCGAGCGCCGCGATCGGGATGTCGTCGCCCATCGAGTAGACGGCTTCGGCCCCGGTCTCCGCCATGGCCGCCACCACGATCTTCACATCCTCTGAGCCCCAGCCGTGGATCCTCTGCTGGAAGGCGATGTCGTTGGGGGCTTCGATGTCGAGATGGCGCCGCTCCACCGGCACCAGTGCGCGGTCGGCGAGGAGACCGTAATCGTGGCGAGCGGCGGCGCGCTCCTTGGCCTCGGCGTCCCTGAGCACCGATCCGTCGCGGGTATCGACGAGCAGCATCTGGCCCGGACCGAGCCGGCCCCGCTCCACGACTGTTTCTGGCGCCATCGTCACCACGCCCGCCTCCGACGCCGCGGCCACGAGCCCGTCGCGAGTGCGCTGCCAGCGCAGCGGTCGCAGACCGTTGCGGTCGAGCGCGGCGCCGACCACGTGGCCGTCGCTGAAAGCGAGCGCTGCGGGCCCGTCCCACGGCTCGAAGCGAATGGACTGGTAGCGGTAGAAATCGCGGACGGCGCCGGCGAGGTCTCCGCGTCCCTCCCAGGCGTCGGGCACCAGGCTCATCAGCGCCTCGGACACTTCCCAGCCGCGAAACACCAGCAATTCGAGCGCGTTGTCGAGCGACGCCGAGTCCGAGCCTTCCGGCCAGATGACCCCGCGCAGCTCCGGCTCCAGCTCGGCCTCGCGGGCGCGCATCCAGGCGCGGTTGCCGGTGACGGTGTTGATCTCGCCGTTGTGGGCGAGAAGGCGAAACGGCTGCGCCAGCCGCCAGTCGGGCATGGTGTTGGTCGAGTAGCGCTGGTGAAATACCGCGAGCCGGCTCTCACACCGCTCGTCGCTCAGGTCGAGATAGAAGTCGGCAAGCCGCGTGCCGGCCATCAAGCCCTTGTAGACGACGGTGTTGCTCGAGGACGACGGCAGGTACATCCGCACGCTTTCGTCGGCGCCCCTTCTCTCGGCGCGGCGGCGCGCGAGGAACAGGCGGTGCTCCAGGTCGTCAGCGTCGAAGCCGGCTTTCGAGACCAGGCCCTGCCAGATGGCAGGCATGGTTTCGCGCGCGCGCTCTGCTTCGGCGATGTCCTGCTCCACCGATGGATTGCCGAGGAGCCACATGGGCGTGACCGCGCTGCGCACCGCCCCACCGATGAGGTCGACCAGCGATAGCCCGGAGGCCGCCAGGGATTCGGCGACGATTCCTCGCGCCCGCTCGTCCCACGCGAAGAGAACCGCCACCGCGTGCTCGCCAACCAGGCGGTGGGGGACCTGGATCAGAAGGCCGGCGCCGTCGCCGCTCTTCCCGTCGGCGTCGAGCCCGCCGCGGTGAGAGAGTCGCGCGAGCGCCTGCACCCCGAGAGCGATGGCTTCGTGGCCGAGCCCGGGCGTGGCGACGAAGCCCATGCCGCAGGCTGCTCGGCTGGCGGGCAGGTCCCCCCGCCAGGCGCGGCGCGTCGAATCGACAGTGGGGGGCACTGATCTGCAGGCTACTGGGAATCGTCGAACGGGGCTAGTGCGCTAGCTACAAACCAAACCTGGAAACGTTATGTGGAACTCACATCCCCAATAACGCCTGGACGCGCAGAGCGACAGCCAGGTTGAGGCGGGTTTCGGGATCCTCCAGGTCGACGCCGCTGATCTCCCGGATGCGGTCGAGGCGATATCGAAGCGTGTTCGGGTGCACGCGCAGGCGCGTCGCCGCCTGCTGCTGCTCGCCCGTCTCGAGGTACGCCCGCAGCGTCGACACCAGGCTGCCCTTCCGCGAGCTGTCGTGCTCCATCAGCGGGCCGAGATGGCGCCGGCTGTAGTCGACCAGGCGTTCGTCGGTGACAGCAGCGAGCAGGCCGGTGAGCCCGAGCTCCGGCACCGCCACGACCTGGCCCCACCGCTTGAAGCGGGCGAGCGAATCCATCACCGCCACCACCTCGCGCTGGGCGGCGGCTACACCCGCGGGCGCGTCGGTCGGCCCGCTGAATCCGACTGAAATGGTGAACCCGGGCTTCCAATCGGCGATCGCCTGGCGCACCTGCATGCCGAGGGAATGGCCGCGCGCCTGGTGGTCGCCAGGCTCCGTGCCGAGCGGCAGCAGCGAGACGACGCTGTCTGAGCGTCCCTGCACCAGTGCGCGCGGGTAGCTGGCGCGCACGACGCCGGTGACACGGCGCAGAAACTCGCGCTTCAGGCCCTGGATGGCATCCTCGGATATCTGTCGCGTCTTGTTGAAGCCCCGGAAGTCGTCGATGTCGACGAGCATCACGATGTGGCTTCCGTTCATCGGGTAGCCGAGGTGGCGGGCCCGGCGCTGCGCGGCTGCCTCTTCGCCGTACGTGCCGTGGAGCAAGTCCTCCAGGAACTCGCCCCGAACTCGGCCCTCGACCTCTGCGAGCTCGCGCTCCTTGGCGATTGCAAGCGCCAGAACCAGGGCTGCCTGCTCGATGGCCATGTACGCGAGCTCCTCGTGGTGCGGCGGGTGATCAAGCACGGAGATGTAGCCGAGCACCTGGTTGGCGGCAAGGATGGGGGCGATCAGGCGCTCGCGCGACATGCCCACGTGCGGGAATGCGGGTACTTTCACCGGGCCTCGCTTCTGTTCGACCTCGCGCAGCATTCGCTGGATCTGGGGATCGAAGAGCACGCGCTGTGGCGTGCCCTGGCGCTGGATGGTCTCCTTTCGGTGCGGGTCACCCGAGCCGCCGGCGTGCGCGAGCAGATGAAAGCTGGCGTCCTCGATGACGACGGCGCTCTCCAGCAGCTCGGCGAGCGTGCGGCAGATCTCGTTGACGCCTTTGCCGTCGAGCACGAGCTCCGTGAAGCGCCGGTGGATGTCGAGCGATCGCTTGAGGCGCCAGTGCTCGGCATTGATGATCCGTTCGAGCAGCGGCGTCATCAGGTCGATCATCTGGACATCGGCGCTGATCGTGAACACCGGAACGTTGAGCCGATCGGCTTCGGTGAGCATCTCGGGCGGCAGCTTGCGCATGTAAGGGTGAGGCCGGACCACGAGGCCAGCCCCTCCGCCCTCGGCGATGCGGGAGATCAGGCGCACCTGGGCATCCTGGTCGTCCTTGATCGGGAAACCGGTCGTGAGGATCAGGTCCCCCGCTCGGGGCTGTACCTCCGGCGTCTCCATCATCCGCACCCACTCTATGGGCCTGTCCAGACCCTGGCCTCCGGCCACGAGCTTCGCTGTTGCGAGGGCGCCAAAACTCATGGCCTCGCGCACCGTTGGCGGGGGCTCGGTGATCTCGTCCGACGCCTTCTTGGTCGCCATACGCCCTCATTATGTGTGTGCGCGGGCAACAACGGCTTTGCCATCCGCCTTGTAGAGGGCGCACTAGGCCGTTTTCGACGCAGTGCGTAATCTTGGAGGCCTTATGAGCCACGAAGACGCGCCGAGCTGCGAGCGCCACGAGGCATCCGTCCAGATGCAGCTTCGTACCCTGCATTCGGACCAGTCGCGCCCAGACACTGTGGTCGGGCTCTATGAGTGTCCGGAATGCGGGCACGAGCGCCGGCTGCCGATCCGAACTTCCGACGCCGCGGCCTAAGCGGGCAGCTCCTCCGGCTCCGTGGGATCGGGTTCGCTCCACATCCACACGGCCGCGGGCAGGGTAGTTCCGAGCAAAGTGACTCCTGCATAGATCAGGAACGCGTCATTCAAGCTGCGCACACCGCCTAGTTGCACAACGATTGAAGTGAAAACCCAGGCGATCAGTACGACGGGGGCGAACACTTGATACGCGGCTCGAAAAGCACGGGTTAGTCCTTCGAACCGACCTCGGGGTGCGTGAGCTTATGCACCACGAGCTCGTCGATCTCCAGGCGGCGTATGTGGGCGCGCCCGATTGCGAGCCGGCCGACGGCCACCGCACCGATTGCCAGTGCACCGAACGCGACAGCCCCCACGGCCATCGCGCCGAGGGCGTTGGCGGGCAACAGGCGCCCCTTTGCCATGGCTACTTGGCGATCAGCTCGCGCAGCACCAGCGGCAGGATGCCGCCGTTGTGCAGATAGCCCACCTCGGTGTCGTTGCCCACGCGAGCGTGGGTCCGGAAGGTCGTCGCCTCGCCGTTTTCTGATCTCGCCACCACGTCGACGGCCTGCCCCGGCGTTATCGAGTCGATGCCCTTGACGGTGAACTGCTCGCGACCGCTCAGCCCGAGTGATTGGGCGTTCTCACCGCGGGCGAACTCGAGAGGCAGGATGCCCATCCCCACCAGGTTCGAGCGGTGGATGCGCTCGAAGCTCTCCGCGATGACCGCGTGAACGCCGAGCAGCAGCGGGCCCTTCGCGGCCCAGTCGCGAGAGGAACCCGAGCCGTACTCCTTGCCCGCGATGACGATCAGCGGCACGTTCGCCGCGCGGTAGCGCTCGGACGCGTCGTAAATCGTCATCTCCTCGCCATCTGGGAAGTGGCGAGTCCAGTAGCCCTCGCGCTCGACAAGCTTGTTGCGGAGGCGGATGTTGCCGAAGGTGCCGCGCGCCATCACCTCGTGATTGCCGCGACGTGACCCGTAGCTGTTGAAATCGGGCTTCTGCACGCCGTGCTCGATGAGGTACTTCCCTGCGGGGCTGTCGGCGGGAATCGCGCCCGCGGGCGAGATGTGGTCGGTCGTCACCGAGTCGCCGAGCACGACCAGAGTGCGAGCGTCATCGATGTCGGTCAGGTGCTTCGGCCGCGAAGAGAAGTTGTCGAAGTACGGCGGCTCCTTGACGTACGTGGAGCTGCTATCCCACTGGAAGATCGGACCGGTGGGCGCCGTCATCTGCTTCCAGTGCTCGTCGCCGTCGAAGATGCGTGAGTATTCCCGAGTGAACATGTCCTGCTGCACGCACTTCTGCACCACAGCGTTGACCTCGGCCTGAGAAGGCCACAGCTCCGAGAGCATCACGGGCTTGCCGTCGCGGGTCGTGCCCACGGGGTCTTTGGTCAGATCGATGTTGACGGTGCCGGCCAGCGCATAAGCGACCACGAGCGGGGGCGAGCCGAGATAGCTCGCCTTCACGAGTGGATGAATGCGCGATTCGAAGTTCCGGTTGCCCGACAGCACCGCGACGACGCTCAGGTCGTCCTTGATGACGGCGGCCTCGATCTCGGGCGTGGCCAGCGGACCAGAGTTGCCGATGCATGTCGTGCATCCAAAACCAACCAGGAAGAATCCGAGCTTCTCGAGCGGTTCCATCAGGCCGGCCGTCTGGAGGTAATCCGTGACCACTCGCGACCCTGGGGCAAGGCTGGTCTTGACGTATGGGCCGACCTCGAGGCCGAGCTCGACGGCTTTCTTGGCGAGCAGGCCCGCGGCGACCATCACCGACGGGTTGGATGTGTTGGTGCAGCTGGTGATCGCCGCGATGACGACGCAGCCGTTCTCGAGCTTTTTCGCGGGCTTCGCGGCCACTGCCACGGCGCCGCGGCCGTTGACCGGTCCGCCTTCCTCGGCCAGCTTCGACAGTGCATCGGGGTCGGGGTGGGGCCCGTTGCCGAACGCGGTCGTGAAGCTCTCCCACACATCTGGCAGTGACACGCGGTCCTGAGGCCGCTTCGGGCCGGCGAGGCTGGGCTCGACCTTGGTCAGGTCCAGCTCGAGCAGCTCGGAGAACTTCGGCGTGGCGGCGCCGTCGACGCGAAACAGACCCTGTTCCTTCGTGTATCGCTCAACGAGGGCGATCTGGTCGCGGCTGCGTCCGGTGACCTCGAGGTAGCGAAGCGTTTGCGCGTCGACCGGGAACAGCGCCGAGGTGGCGCCGTACTCGGGGCACATGTTGCTCAGCGTCGCGCGGTCCGGGACTGAGAGGGTCGACAGCCCATCCCCGCAGAACTCGACGAACTTGTCCACCACGCCGTGCTTGCGCAGCATCTCGGTGAGAGTGAGGACAAGGTCGGTGGCGGTCGAGCCGGCGGGCAGGGCTCCGCTGAAGCGCACGCCGACGACGATTGGTGTGGCGAGGTACGCGGGCTGGCCGAGCATCGCCGCCTCGGCCTCGATCCCGCCAACGCCCCAACCCAGCACGCCCAGCCCGTTGACCATCGTCGTGTGCGAGTCGGTGCCCATGAGCGTGTCGGGGATCGCCATCTTGCGGCCACCGATGTCGCGGATCTGCACGACCTTCGCGATGTACTCGAGATTCACCTGGTGGCAGATGCCCATCCCGGGCGGGACGAGCGAGAAGTTGTGGAAGGCTTGCTGGGCCCATCGCAGCAGCGAGTACCTCTCGCGGTTGCGTTCTATCTCCTTTTCTATGTTGCGGGTGTAGGCGTCGCGAAAGCCGAAGGCGTCGACCTGAACCGAGTGGTCGATGATGAGGTCAACGGGGACGAGTGGGTCGACTTTGCCCGCGTCTTTACCGGCGCGCTTCATCGCCGATCGCATCGCCGCCAGGTCCACCACAGCGGGCACGCCCGTGAAGTCCTGCATGAGGACGCGAGCGGGAAGGAAGGGCAGCTGAGCGTCCTTGGGCGGCGGCGCGGGCCACGCGGCAAGCGCGGTCACGCTCCTGTCGTCGGAAACTCCCAACTCGCTCAGACGCAGCAGGCCTTCGAGGAGGACCTTGACCGTCATCGGCAAGCCCGAGGGGTCAGCATGCCCGTTCTTGGGAAGGGCGTTGATGGGGTAGATGTCGAGCTCCGTGCCTGTGAGCCTGGAAGGCGGCGCGATCATGATCGAATCGTACTAGCCTCCATAACGGCGGATCCCAGAGGTGCGAGCTCGATCGGATCTGGCATCCCCGGCAGCTTTCGGCGCTGGGGTCTCACGCTGAAGTTGAGCGCCACCATCACGCTCTCGTCGTCGATCGAGCGCTCGTAGACGAATATCTCCGCGTCCGCCAGCACTGTGCGCCTCGCGCCGCGGCGTAAAGCGCGCGATTGGCCGCGCAGTTTTCCGAGTCGCTGGAAATGCTCGAGGATGTCCTGGTTCTGGTCGCCGCCCCACAGCATTGGCAGGCGAGCTTCGGCATTTTCGACGATGCCGTCGTGGCGCTGGCTGAGGCCGACCTCCGTGCCGTAGTAGATGACCGGCATTCCCGGCAGTGTCAGCAGAAGCGTGGCCGCGAGCTTGACCCGATCGGCGTTGCCGTCAGCCATCCACAAGAAGCGATTCATGTCGTGGTTGTCAAGCAATGTCGCGCGGGCGAGGCCGCCAAAGGCGGCATCGTGCCCATCCAGCCAGCTCGCGAAGGCGGCCGCGTCCATGCGCCCGCGTGCCATGGCCTGGCGCACGTAATACGCAAGGTCGAAGTCGAAGATCGCGTCCAGGCGGCCGGCGTATCGCGCGAGCCAGTCGGTCGTGCCCGTGGCCTCGCCGAGCATCAATGGATCAGGCTTGACCTGGCGCAGGCCGCGCCGAAGCTCGATCCAGAAAGCCGGGTCGACGCCGGCGACGTGGTCGCAGCGGATGCCGTCGACGCCGTATGCGGTCAGCCAGTGCTGGGCGGCCCGAACCAGGTGCTGCCGCACATGGCGGCTGCCGGTGTCGAGCTCAGGTAGTGAGATGACGTCGGAGAAGCAACGGTAGTAGTGAGGCCACTGCCAGAAGCGGTAATAGCTCGCGGCGTCGCCATCCTTCGCGATCGCGTCACGGAAAAGGTGATGGCCTCGCCCCGTGTGATTGGGGACGAAGTCGAGCAGGACCCGCATGCCGCGGCCGTGCGCGGCCTCGACGAGGCGAATGAGCGCCGCGTCGCCGCCATAGCGTGGCTCGACCTCGATGAAGTCCTCGTGGTCGTAGCCGTGATGGGAAGGGCTCTTGTGCACCGGGCTGAGCCAGACGGTGTTGCAACCGAGCGACGCGATGTGGTCGAGGCGGTCGCGGACTCCATCGAGCGTACCGCCGTATAGCGCGGTGGAGTCGCCGGGCGCGGCCAAGCTTTCGCCCGGTCTTGCGAACCGGTCGACCATCACGTGGTAGCAGAGCGCGTCTCTCACCCAATCCGGGGGAGGGGGCGGGGCCGCCTCGACCACGAATTCCTGTCCGCCGGTCCTCGGGTCTGAGTCGGAGGCCCACATCGGAGGCGCTTTGGGGTCGCGCTGCTGAACTCGAATCCGATAGGTCGACACTTCGCCTACCTGTGCCGGCGGAATGTGCCCAGTCCAGCGGTCGGGCAGGCCGCGTCTTTCTTCGTGGCGCTCCATCTCGAGGACCGCTCCGTTGTCCATGTTCATGGTCACGGCCGAAACGTCCACGTCGGTGCGCACCTCGGCGAGGATGCGCCGATCTGCGCCCAGCTCCGGCATCCCGGCATGGAAGGCGCCGGCGTAGAGGGCCCGGGCGCGCCTCGTGTTCTGCGCAGTCGTCTGGTGCTCGAAAAATCCGTCGTCGACGGCGCCCATGCCTGGAATGAGGGCGTGCAGCGTGAGCAGCAGGAGGGCGTGGGCCGGAAGGTCGACGGCGCCTCCGGTGAGAAACAGCCTCAACGGGGTTCGCTTGATCGCCGCGGACTGCAGCGCGGCGATCGCGGCGGGGCGGCGGCCGGCCAGGGCGTCCTGCCATGCCGTCCACAGCGTGGCGCTCGTGCCCGGCGCAGGCTGCGGCGGCTGCTCGAGACTGGTCTTTGCCTTCAATTCCTCGAGACGCGTGCGCAGGCTCGGACTGTGCGACCAGTGCAGGTGCCGCTCGAGGCCCCAAGCGAGACGTGGGTCCGCACGTCCACTCGCAACCGCCCATTCGAAGAAGTCGCGCGCCGCGCCTCGTTCGCCGCAAACGTCCAGCGCGTGGGCCACCAGGGCATCCTCGCCCTTTCCGGCCGCCAGCGCGCCTGAGCGATCGTGATGCTGGGCGATCACGAGGATGCTTCGCGCGTACAGGTCGGTGATCGCGGCGCGATCGCCGAGGTCGGGGACGCGGGCCACCACCCAGGCCCGCGTGGCCCCTCCGAGCGGCGGCGGGTCGAACTCATCGGGCCATTTGTCGCCGGCGCGGACGCCTGCCTTGGGCATGAGATCGCCAATGCCGCGTTCCCAGCCGACCTCGGCTTCCTGCTCACACCGAAAGGCGGAGCACAGGCAGTCGCCCACCGCGGCCAGCCGGCGTTCGACCTTGAGGCCGCTGGCGTGGCGGGAAAGCACGCGCAGCACGTTGGTTCCGCGGACGTACTCGAGGTGGTGTTTCCAGCCGCGACCGCCGAGGCGCCGCTTGCCGTCATGCAGCACGATCACCGCGTGAATCGGCCGGTCGACGAGCTCCTGGTCGAAATGCGGACTCTTGAGCCCGACGAGGGTGCCGTCGCGGCCGATCCTGGCCAGGATGCGCCCGTTTCCAACCGTGGCGGCAAAACGTGAGCTCATCTGGCGTGAGTGAGGGTACGGCCGGCGCGCCTCATTGCGGCCGCGATTCTCCGCGCGCCCGGAGATCTTTCGATGTCCTCGAGCAGCGCTGGCAGAGCCAGCCGCCAGTTCGGGAACTCGGTCGTGGTGCCTGGAACATTCGGGCGTTCCTCGACCCCCAGGGCATCCTCGAGCTGGGCGAGGACGATGCGTGTTCGGCCTCGGGCAAGGACCCTGTAAGCGGCGACCGCCACGTCGATTGCCGGCGTGCCGTCGGGCATTTTGGTCACCTCGAGCAGCTGCTTGCGCAGCCGGTGCAGGCGGTGGTCCGGCTCGGTCAGGTTCCAGATCCCCGCCACGGTGGGCAGGTCGTGGGTGCCCACCGCCCCGACCGCATCATGTGGCCACCGGCGGGGCGACTCACCCTCGAACCAGAGGAGCCGGTACGACAGCGCGCCGCGCTTGCGCAGGCGCCTGCGCACCGAGGGCTCGACCAGGCCGAGGTCCTCGCCGACCACGAACGCGTTCGCGCGGCGGCTCTCATCAGCCAGGTGTCCGAGCATCTCGTCTGCCGGGTACCGGACGTACAGCCCTTGCGATGCAGTCATCCCGTTCGGGATCCAGAAGAGCCTGAAGAGGCTCATCACGTGGTCGAGGCGGACGCCGGTGGCGTGCCTGGCCGCGGCGCGGATCGCCTCGACGAATGGCTCGCATTTAGCCGCGCGTAGCTTCCAGGGGTCGAACGGGGGCACGCCCCAGTCCTGGCCGTCTGGGAAGAACTCGTCCGGCGGCGCGCCTACGCGCACGTTTGGCGCCAGCAGGTGCTGCCAGTGCCAGGCGTCGAAGCTGTCCGAAGCGAAGCCAAGTGGAACATCGGCGACCAGCCCGATCTCGTTGGCAGCGCGCCCGAGCTGGTGGTCGAGGTGGAACTGCAGCCACTCGTGGAAGGCGATTCGGTCTCGCAGCTGAGCGCGCTTCTGTTCCACCGCGTCGCCATTCGGCGCTCGCAAGCCCTCGGGCCAGCTGCGCCAGGCGGGGCCGAGGGTTTCCGCCAGCGCGTTGAAGGTGGCGAAGTCTCGCAAGGCCTCGCCTTCACTCTTTGTCCACGCCGCGACCCCACTCGGCCTGGGCTCGGCTTTGTAGATCGTCTCCAGCGCCTTCGACTTCAGCTTGTACACCTGGTCGTAGTCGATGAGCCGGTGGGCGTTGAGCGCTTGCGCCGCCTTGCGCAGCGGCTCGATCTCTTTTGCGCACCTACGCGCGCCCGGAAGCTCTTCGACGCTGATGTAGATCGCATTCAAGAATCGCCGCGAAGACGAGTAGTAAGGGGATGGTTGATATGGCAGCGTCGGCAGCTGCGCTCCGAGCGGGTTGAGAAGGATGAGCGATGCGCCCCTGCGCTTCGCCGAGCGCCCGAAGCGCCGCAGGTCCGCGAAGTCGCCGACCCCCCAGCTGTCGCGTGACCGCAGCGCGTAAAGCTGAACCGCCCAGCCCCAGACGCGTCCGGGTGCGGGTGCGCATGGCCCTGGCGGCAGCTCGTAGCGATTGGTTCGGGCCGGGCGGTCTTTGGTGGCGCCGAGGGCGTCGAGGACAGCCTCCACCGCGGCGGGGCTGGCGGTGACCTTCTCGCCGGTGTACCCGAAGTATTCGGGGACTACGCCCCAGCTCTGCGCGCGATCCACCATCCTCGAAGGCAAGTATCGTTGCTGCCGTGGGACGGCTTTATCACGTGCCTTCCGAAGCGTGCACCTCGGCCACCGCCCAGACAGCGGGAATGTCGCGGATGGCGGCGCTGTCCGGCGACTCCGTCGGCAGCCGTGCGATCTGGATGGGCGAGACGCATGTGGCCCCCGGGGTTGCGTCCGGACCACATCACCACGGAAAGAGTGAAACCGGGATCTATGTCGTGTCGGGCAACCCGTCGTTCATCTATTCAGAGGATGGGCGTGAGATACGAGTGCAAACCAAGCCTGGCGATTACATCTACATCCCGCCGTTCGTCCATCACATCGAATCGAACGCGCACTCCGCGCTCGAGGCCGTGGTCGTTATCGCTCGCACCACGCAAGAAGCGATCGTCGAGAACCTGGACGAGCTCTAGTCTCATGCACGACTGATGGCGGTGAGCTCCGCGCTGGGTGGCGCGGTCCGAAGGCGCGAGGACCCGACGCTGGTCGCGGGTGCGGGGCAGTACACCGACGACGTCCGCCGGCCTGGATCTGTGCATGCCGTGTTCGTGCGCTCGACGCTCGCCCACGCTCGCTTACGTCGCGTTGACGCCGGCGAAGCCGCGACGATGGCAGGCGTCGTCGGCGTGTTTCTGGCACGTGATCTCGGGCTGAAACCGCGAGCCCAGTTTCCAGCCCCAGACACGATGGCCCGGCCGCCTCTCGCAACCGATGTGGTTCGGTTCGTCGGGGACATGATCGCCGCTGTCGTCGCCGAGACCCAGGCCGAGGCCATCGATGCCGCGGCGGCGGTGGTGGTCGACTATGACCCGTTGGTTCCGGTCGTCGATACCGCTGCCGCCCTCGAGCCGGGATCGGCAATCATCCATCCCGCCAACGAGAGCAACCTGGCGTTCCGGGTCGAGCTCGGGCAGGCCGGCGCGCTCGATCGTGCCGAGGTCATCGTTCGCGGCCGGTTCGTCAACCAACGTCTCGCCGGCGTGCCAATCGAAACCAATGTGGTGATCGCGGAACCCGATGGTGAGGGCGGGCTGCGTATGTGGGTGTCAAGCCAGGTGCCGTTCCGGGTTCGCGACGAGGTGGCCGAGGCGGTCGGCCTACCGGAGGCGAAGGTCCGCGTGGTCACACCTGACGTCGGCGGCGGATTCGGCGCCAAGCTCGCCACCTATCCCGAGCACAGTGTTGTCGGCGCCCTGGCGATGAAGCTGGGCCGTCCAGTTCGGTGGCTGGAGTACCGCACCGAGAGCATGGTCGCGATGACGCATGGCCGGGCCCAGCTTCAGAAGGTGAGCCTGGGCGCGATGCGCGATGGCACTCTGGTCGGGCTGGAGGTCGAGCTGATCGGCGATGCCGGAGCGTATCCCGCCATCGGTGCGTACTTGCCACTTCTGACGGGCCAGATGTCGTGTGGGGTGTACGACCTGCCCAAAGCGTGGGTGCGCGCTCGGGCCTCAAGTACCAACACGTCGGTGGTCGCGGCCTACCGCGGCGCGGGCCGGCCCGAGGCGACCGCATTGATCGAGCGCGCTATGGACATGCTCGCGGATGAGCTTGGCATCGATCCCGCCGACCTGCGGCGCCGCAACCTGATCACGCCGCCGTTCCCTCATGACACTCCGACGGGTGTCACTTACGACTCAGGCGACTATGTGCGCGCGCTCGATGTCGCGCTCGCGGCGGCTCATTACAAGGAGCTGCTGCGCGACCAGGAGGTGCGCAGGAATCGGGGGGATCGGCTCCAGCTCGGAATTGGGATCTCGTGCTATGTCGAGGTGACCGCGGGCGGCACCCCGATGGAGCACGGGGCTGCGCGGGTGGATGCCGACGGCAGCTTCACCATTCACGCGGGTACGACGTCGAGCGGGCAGGGGCACGAGACGGCATACGCTCAGCTGGCGGCGGCGTTGCTGGACGTGCCGATGGAGTCGGTGCGCGTGATCGAATCGGATACCGGTGTGGTCAAGAGCGGAGACGGGAGCTACTTCTCGCGCTCGCTGCAGCTGGGTGGAAGCGCCGTGCGCGGCGCGTGTGTTTCGTTGATCGAAAAGGCTCGCGAAGAAGCGGCGCGGCGGCTGGAGGCGAATGTGGAGGACATTGTTCGCATCGAAGGCGGGCGGTTTGGTGTGCGTGGGGTGCCTGCGTCCTCGCTGGGGTGGGCGGACCTTGCTGCCAACGCCGTCCTGGTCGCCGAGGAGGACTTCGTCCAGACCGACCAGACGTTTCCGTTCGGGTGCCACATCGCCGTGGTCGAGGTCGACACGGAGACGGGCGAGGCGCGCCTCGTGCGGCATGTGGCGGTTGATGACTGCGGCACGATTCTCAACCCGATGCTCGTCGAGGGCCAGGTCCACGGCGGCATCGCGCAGGGAATCGGGCAGGCCTTGTACGAGGAGTTCGTGTACGACGCCGACGGAAACCCATTGACGACGAGCCTGGTCGACTACGCGATCCCGAGCATCGGGGAGATTCCGCCTATCGAGACTCTGCATACCGAGACACCGTCGCCGCACAACCCACTGGGCGCGAAGGGCGTTGGGGAGGCGGGGACGATCGGGTCGACGCCGGCGGTGCAGAACGCGGTGATCGACGCGGTCTCGCACCTCGGCGTGCGCCACATCGACATGCCCTGTCACCCGATGCGGGTGTGGGAGGCGATCCAGGCCGCGATGTTGCGCTCATAAGGCGGCGGTAGGCCGCGCGTTAACAAGCTGGGTTCCGTTGTCGAACCTATGTTCGTAACCTGGCGACATGGACGAAAAAGCAGCGCCGATCAAGGAGTCTGGCGAGGAGCGGCGGGCTCGGATGATGCGCAAGCGGAAGGCCATCGACTTGATGGAGCTGTCCTTTGCCGAAGATGCGGCCGCTTTTGCGTCGACGGACGAATATGACGAGTTGGGCTTTGTCAGCCCGATCGACTGGATTCGGTTCAACTGCCATATGACCAGCGGCGCCGCCGCAGCCAGCGTTGCGGTAGGCAGGACGATGGATCGGTTGCCTCGCAGCGTCGAGGCCGTGTCTCAGGGCGAGATCGGGCTCGCGCATGTGACGGTCATGGCCAGGACGGCAGAGGCTCTGAAGGACCGCTTCGACGAGCGTCCGCTGATCGAGTACGCGCGTGAGCACACGCCTGGAAAGTTCCACTTCTACTGTCAGCACGCAAAGCATGCCGCCGACGCCGACGGGTATGCCGAGACGGAGGCCGACCAGGCCCAGAGCCGGCGCCTCTCGCTCAGCACCTGGATCGACGGCTCGATGGTCTTGAGTGGCGTGCTCGACGCTTTCGGTGGCGCCGCCTTACGGGCCGCGCTCGAGCCGCTCGCGTACAGGTCGGGCGAGCACGACAAGCGTGAACGCGCGCAGAGGCTCGCGGATGCGCTC
>Ga0209802_1000858_pt1 | contig 23322 bp, 27 predicted proteins | sample GraSoiAngelo_129_FD_185886 | JGI IMG/M metagenome (GOLD analysis project Ga0209802, IMG submission 185886) | Grasslands soil microbial communities from the Angelo Coastal Reserve, California, USA - 14_0927_12_40cm (SPAdes) (version 2) | ecosystem: Environmental > Terrestrial > Soil > Grasslands ... | reverse complement strand
AGTTTTTTCCGTCTATGATTCTCTTTCTTACTTCGGTTGCCGTAAACGCGCCTCGGTTGAACATGGGTATCTTCTCGACTCGCATTCCGGCCTCTTTGAGAAGCCTACCTGTCAGCGGTTCGTTTGTAAAAACCAGGTCAAAGCTTGGCGTTTGAGAGAGAAGGTGTGAGACCCATACCTTGTGGAACTCGGCATCGGGAAGAGGCAGTATCGTGTATCGGTTCGCATCTATCTTTGCTTCCTTTAGAGCCAGCCGGATCATTGTAATCCGTTCGCCGGCGGTAAACGGGTTGTCGATAGTATGGCTGTCGTGCGCGCTTCCTACGACTATGACTAGCTCGTCCACTTTGCCCAGAATATGTTTTACGGCTTCAAGGTGCCCGAGGTGGAATGGCTGGAACCGGCCGATATAGAGGCCGGTCGTCAACTCTCAGGCTCCGGTTGGAACCCAGAGGGCCTTCGATGCAATTTTGTCGCCTTCAATTGATACGCCCTCTCGCTCCAGAAGGTCCCGCTTGACCTCGCAACCGTAATCAGACAGCGCTCCTCCAACGGAGTAATTGCCAATCTCCAGGCTTGCAGGTACAACGCGATGACATGGGACGAATAGTGGCCAAGGGTTTCTAGCGACGCCAGTCCCGACGGCTCTTGGACCGGAATGGATTCGTTTGGCTAGCATTCCATAGCTCGCGACTTTTCCCTTTGGAATCTCCTTCATGGTCCGACAGACGGTCTTCTCGAATTCTGACACATTTTGCCACTCAAGACGTACTTGGTTGGTCGTTCGTCTTCCCTCGTAGAGGTCGATCATCTCGTTCAGCGCAACGTTCGACTCGTTTGTGAACTTCTCAATCGGCTTTCTGGGAGCGTCGGCGCGAAGGTGTCTTACGAGGTTTTTCTGTGATTTTGAGAATGATGAGGCGAGTAGTTTGTCCCGATTACCGATCAGGACACCGAACCAGGTTCCATCGTGCTCTTTAGTTGAGAGGGTCAGCTTCTCCATGTGTTGCTTCGCTCCTCCTTTCAAGAACTGGTCTCTTTAAAGAATAGTCTTGCGATGTTCTGCTACTAGTCTTGCCCATACGTATCTAGGCTAGATCCCCAGTTCTGCTCGGAGAAACTCCTTGACGCCATTCTCTCCGGTTAGCTTCAACCAGGTGGGTCCTTGATTGCGATGCAACTCTAGGGTGAGTGTGAGGAAGGGGCAGCAGAGTTGTTCCAGAGTGGCCCACTCTGATAATGCTGTAGAGAGCAAGCTGTCGTTCGGGAAGCGAAATCCATAGCCGTCAGGCAGTTCCCGAATTTCAAGATTCTTCTCTAGCAGGTCCTTTGTAAAGAGCTCGTGTCGTTTTCTTTGTTCTTGGTCCAGCGCTGACATGTTGCAGGAAAAAGGAAGAGGCCACTCTCGTTTGCTGGTTGCTCACCGTTTACCCCACTTTCAGATAAACCAGACACTTTCTAGAGTAGTTAAACAGCGGAGTTCCTGCGTAGTAACTTGGTTACGCTACAGTTAGGATGATCCGACGAGAGTTGCCTCCTAATGTGACGAAGACTTAACAGAGCGTCTTGGGACGCTCGGCGAAAGATGATCGAGATAGACGGGAGCTACGGTGAAGGAGGAGGCCAGGTTCTCCGAACCGCAGTTGCTCTAGCGGCAGTCCTATCGAAAGAGATCCATGTGTTCAATATCAGGGCAGGCAGAGCCGAACCAGGATTAAGACCACAACACATGACCGGGGTCAAAGCGGCAGCCGAGCTTTGTTCTGCTAATTTGCAAGGGTTGGAGGTTGGCGCTACGGAGTTCGTTTTCAAGCCTGGAAACCTAAGGGCGGGGAGTTTCCGATTTGATGTCGGAACTGCGGGAAGCGTCACTCTCGTCCTTCAAACTCTCATGCCTATCCTTGCCTTTGCCCCCGGACCAGTTCACTTGGAAATTGCGGGTGGAACCGATGTGAAGTGGAGTCCACCAATTGACTACGTCCGTCTTGTACCTCTGCCCATCCTAAAGAAAATCGGCTACCAGGGTGGGTTGGAATTGGTGCGAAGGGGACACTATCCGAAGGGAGGAGGACTGGTCAAGTTCTCCAATAAAGGTGCCTCCACGCTGCAGGCGATGATCTACGAGAAACCTGGCTCAATCTCGAAAATCTACGGGATGAGCCATGCAGTTGCCCTACCGAGACACGTCGCCGAACGACAAGCAGCCGCTGCAAGGAAGAATCTCGAAGACGCAAAGCTGCCGTCTCCCTCGATAGACATCGAGGTCATAGACGACAGGAGACAGTTGGGGCCTGGAAGCGGAATAGCGTTGTCCGCGGAAACAGATAACGGGAACATTCTGGGATCAGATGCTCTGGGGGAGAGAGGAAGGCCCTCGGAGGATGTGGGCTCGACTGCTGGAAAGGTCCTCGTCGAAGAGGTCGAGTCGGGGGCAATGCTGGATCGCCATATGGGAGACATGATCATACCATATCTCGTACTGGCAGAAGGGGCATCTGAAGTCTCAGTCTCGCGAGTCACACAGCACACCCGAACCAATATCAAGGTCGCAGAGTGGTTCACGGCAGGGAGACTCCACCTCGAAGGAGAACTTGATCATCCTGGCAAGTTGCGGGTCGAGGGACTTGGCTTCATGTGATCGCCAACTGTTATTTGTTTAGAGCATTCCAAATCCCTCGGGTAATTCCAATCCCAGCTCCGAAGAGGAGAATTCCACCCAGAAGCCAGAGAACGGGAACGTAATGTGGCGCCCAATTCAACGGAGCCGAAATAGCATAAGCGAAAGCCGACCATTTCGGTAGCTTGCCGGATCGCCAAATGGCCACGGAGAAAAGAATTGCCCCAAGAACCGAGAATAGAACAGAGACTCCGCCAAAGGCAAGGGCAGCAGGGTTCGATGTGCCTGTTGCTTCTGAGATTATGCTGACTGCCTGAAGATTACCGCTGAGATAGAGTCTCCCTGCAACCGGTGCGGCAAAGGCAATGATGCCCAAAAAAGGCAAGAACAGGCCGAGACCGCTCACGCTGAGAATCAGACCCGCAAATGCGCACCTGTCGACGGAATTTCTTTCGAGGAACACCTGCAAGGCTTGGAAGCCGAACAGCAAAAAGACCAAACTGACTATGCCGACTAGGTTAGCGAGACCCACGTAATTTGCGGCCTGAGCGAAACCAGCAGCGTCAACAGCAGGATTGATACCGATCCCCGGAACTAGAGCTGCCGAAGCTGCAACGAGACCAGAGATCGGAAAAGCTAGAACGCCAATACGCGTTCGATTCGCGCGTGCTACATCTAAGGGCGATTTGGCCGCTAACAATGAAAGGCCCACACGTCTCTCCTGACGAGTTACTTGATCTTATGAGGTCACTTTACTCGGGCCCTTGATGGGACGTCTGTTCTGACAATCGCTCCGGGGCCAATCCAGGCATTTGCTCCAATCTTGACTCCAGGGAAGATGGAGACGTTGATCCCCGTCTTTACCCCATCGCCGAGAATTGCGCCGAGCTTTCGTTGTCCAGTGTCGACCAGACTCCCTTTCACTCTCGACTCTACATTGGAGTCATTGAACTTCAGATTGGCGGTAATCGTGCCGGCACCGAGTGATGTCCCGTTTCCAAGAACGCTGTCTCCGACATAGCACAGGTGGGGAACCTTGGCCTCGTCCATGACGATGCTGTTCTTGACTTCGCAGCCTGCACCGACTTTTGCTCCCCTCCCAAGCGAGGTTCCCGATCGGAGGTACGCGTTAGGGCCAACTACAGCACCCTCGCCAACATAAACCGGACCCTCGATGTAAGATCCAGATTTCACGAGTGATCCTTTCGCTAGGCTAACGCTGCCCTTTAGATGCGCGCCCACTTCCGTCTCTCCGTCGCGAACCTCTTCGTCAGAATCCAGCGCCGACCGGTTCGCCTCTAGAAGGTCCCATGGATAGCTGATTCCCACCCATTCCCCCTTCCCAAAGGGAATCGTCCGGATCCGTCTCCCCTCAGACATCAGCAAGCTGAGCGAATCTGTGAGTTCGAACTCTCCGCGTTTGGATTTGCGGGTCTTCTGTATGGCAGAGAAGATGGAGTTGTCGAGAACGTAGATACCCGCGTTAACGACTCCGACATTTCCACTAGCCACCTTCTCGCGGATCGAGACAATATTCCCCCTCTTGACTTCCAACGTGCCAAAGCGCGATGGGTCTTTGACCTCCGCTGCACCCATTAGCAGGTCCTTAGAGTCCGATGACTTGACGAATTTGTTGAGAGCTTTCTGATCGTAGTAATTGTCGCCGTAGACGATTAGGAAGCGGTCTTCTCCTTGCAGCTCGTTCTCGCACGTCCTCACCGCGTCGGCGGTTCCTCCGAGCCGCTTCTGTTTGAGGTAACTGATCTCGCAGTCAAGCCGTCGACCATCTCCGAAGAAGCTCTTGATCTTCTCCGCCTCAAACTGGACCACCATTACGATCTCGCGGACTCCAATTTTCACAAGCCCTCCGACTGTTCTCTGGAGGAGTGGTTCTCCACCGATGGGGAGCAAATGCTTAGGATTCTTCTCATCAAGCGGCCAGAGACGTTCTCCTCTACCCGCGGCGAGGATAGCTGCCTTCAATCTCCTCACCGACCCTTCAGGACTTGTCTCAAGAGTCGAAGCGTTTCTCTCATAACTCTCGTTGCCTCGGATCTGTCCTTCGACTCTCCGGTCACGCGTATCACAGGCTCTGTGCCGCTGTCCCGGACGAGAACCCAGGCGGTCTCAGTGCTCACCCTCAGCCCGAACTTCGTCTCAACAGACGCGTTCTTCCCAAGGATCTTTTTCAAGCCCGTAGCCATCTTGGAGAATTTGCCCTGGGAGAGTTTTCCAGTATACCTCATCCCTTCTCTGATCATATGGTACTCCGGGACATCCCTGACCATTTCTGACACACCGAGACCAAGGTCTTCAGTCGCTTTGAGAAATAGCAGTCCAGATAAGAGTCCGTCTGGACAGTTGTTGTAGTCTCTGTGAATCCATGCCCCGGACGGCTCTCCAGCAAAGTTCGCGTCCAACCGTTTCGCTTCCCGTAGGAGCTTTGCATCGCCCACCGGACCCCGAACCAGCTTCGCGCCATGTTTCTCGGCTATCTCATCCACGACCATAGAGGCATCGAGCGGGATCACGAAGGGCCCCTTGGAGCGTTTTGCGAGAAAGGCGATGTAGGATGCGAGTATCCTATCTTGCAGGGGGCAGGCCCCCTTCTCATCAACGATGTACATTCGATCCGCATCGCCATCAAATGCGATCCCGGCATCAAAATGAGTCTCGACAACCATGGTACCAAGAGTTTGCACGCTCTTCTTCGTGGGTTCCGAGCCTCTGCCCGGGAATCCTCCATCAGGATACCCGTTGATTGTCGTAACCTTATCCAGTCTCTCTCGATAGATTGCAGGAGCGAGTTGTGACGCGGCACCGTTACCGCAGTCGAGCACAACCTTCCACTTCTTCTTGAAGACCACACGTGCAAGCAGTTCCTTGTACTCTCTTGGGTCCGCAGGCTCAAGACTAGAAGCTCTCCCATTGTACGGGAGCTGCTTCGGATTCTTCAAGCTCAGTCTTGTCTCGTCGTCGAGAGCCTCCCCTAGCTTGTTGAACACCTTGAACCCGTTATACTCCGGTGGGTTGTGGCTAGCAGTGATCATTACCCCAGCTGATCGCCCAAGAGATTTTGTCTGATAAGCGAGTGCTGGTGTTGGAATCAAACCGTAGTCTAGAACTTTCGCTCTGTTTTCAAGCGCAGCCGCAAGAAACGACGCTTTCAGAACGGGGCCAGAATATCGCGGATCGTTTCCAAGCGCCAGCTCTTCCCCGATGATCCTTGGAATGAGCTTGCCTAGCTCGAAGGCAACTGACGAATTTACAGTTTCAGGATATTTGCCACGGATACCGGAGCTGCCGAATTGCAGGTTCAAAAGCGGGCAGCGCTACGCTGCTTGCTCGGGAGTAACTGCGACGATTTCAGGAGTAGGCGCGATTATTTCTGGAGCTGCCTTTGGCTTGGGCTCTGCTCCCTCAAGCGTCAAAGGCATAGAGAGCAGTTTCGATTTGCGGACCCCGATATGACGTAACGGGCAGACTTTCTTGGCTTCGTTGTAGACATCGGATCCCATCTTTCCAAGCACCATTTCGTGGCAGAGTTGCGAGTAAGTCAGCTTTGACGCTTTTTCTGCAACGATCTTGCCCATGACTTGGCGTATGCCGTGTTCTTGGGACCCGTTTATCCTGCCGTGGCTGAATCCTACGATGTAGACTCGTGTGAGATAGTTGTCCACTGTTCGACCTGTGAAAATCCCATCGACACGAGTACTTCCTCGCCTGACCAGACTTCTCAGATAGTCCGTCGAGTATTCGTGGCTCTTGAGGATCGTATCAGCTCGGTCGCCCGTGATGGAGGTGACCAGGAAGTATAGTTTGATGGACTGGTGGGAGAAATCATTAGTAATATCATACAGTGTGGTTTCGACGACTCGGCCGATAAGCTTCTTCGGATCCTCGCAAGGTATTCCCGCGACGTTCTGTTCTCCAAAGTAGGCGGGCGTGTACACGGAGTACCACTCCTTGGTTCTCCACTTGTCCCGCACTTTCTTGGTAGTCTTTGACACAGTCTCTATTCCATTTTCCTAGTTTGATACTTTTTCCAGCGTCTCCCTTGCAGCTTGAAGACAGCGGAGCAGGTCGTCCAAGGTGGATATGAAGGTTTCAATCTTTCCACCAAATTCGAGAGTAAAATATGCCGAACGATCCAATGCTCTTCCCCTCACCTTGAGACCTTTCATGTTCAAGTTATCCGGCTCGACCGATGCTACAAGCGATCTAGAAGTCACCTTATTCGGTGTCGAGATCCTGATTTGTGCTCTGATCACTTGATCGTTGACTCGACGGTCTTTTCGAATTGTGTGAGGAACGATTCGAGGCTCTGACGCTCTACGGTGGCGCCTGCGGCTATCGCGTGGCCGCCTCCGTACCCTCCGAATTTAGGCGATAAATCTTGAAGTATCTTGCCAAGGTTCAGTCCTTTTTCGATAAGCTGATCTGTTCCACGTGCGGAGACTTTTGATTCGCCCTCCTTTGTCGCGGTTACCACCAAGGTTACTTTCGATCCCCCGAAAAGGTTCGAGGAAGAGAGTATGGAAGAAACGGCTCCGGTCATGTTTTCATCAATCACTCCCTCGCCCCTTACAATTACCAAGTGTCCTTTCTGAACCAGTGACTTTGGATCAGAGGTTATCCAGTTCATGTATTTCGACAGGAATTTCCGGTACTCTGAGTAGACTTGTTGGGCCTCCTCGAACGCTGTTCCACGGTCCCCAAGGCCCAACGCGATCCCAAGCCCAGGTTTGCCCATGCGGCCGCAAGCGTTCAAGAGAGATCCGTATTCCCTGGCGTCGCGGAGAGGAGTTGAAGGTTCTTCTTTGCGTAGCGTGTACACGGACCCTATCAGCTCAAGGGCGACTTCTCCGCTGAGTTTTAGTGAAATCATGTGTTGAATGATCTTGTCGACAAGTCGCTTTTTCTCTTCAAGTGAGAGATCAGAGATAGTCCTCCAACGATCATCCACCTTCGTGGGAATGTTGACGGAGTCGAGTAGAGCTAGACAGCGATCTTCCTCGCCGCTCAAGCCCGGCAGGAATGGGGTTGTGGTTGACGCGATCGCACGATGAATCGGCCTCGTCTGTCGTCCGAACAGGACCAGGTCCTGCGTGACCTCGACCAATCGAGCTTTGACCGCGTCCTCCAGAATCTCTGTGTTGAGGCCGATTAGGGATCTCTTGGGACCCTTATCCTGTTGGTCACCAAGACATCCAACAATGGCGAGAGAGGAGAGATCCACGTTTTTCGGATCGATCGCTTTTGCGAGGAGATAGGCTGTTCCGGCTCCGCTGATTTCTTCTGAGCCGTTGAAACCCATCAGATGAGTATTGAAGTGATGGAGGTTCGGCCGAGCATTCCCCAGGACCTGGTGATGGTCAGCGATGACGATTTCTCGGTTCTTGAGGCCGTTCGATACGATGTCGAGATAGCCGCTGCCTATGTCAGAGAAAATGATGAAGTCAGCGTCAATGGCTCCGATCTCCTCGATCGTCTTCTCGCTGAGATTTTCCACGATTCGCAGATGAACAATCGTATTGAGACGTTTGACTGCTTGAAATGAAATCGCACCGGCTGTTAGACCGTCAGCGTCGAAGTGGGTCACCGTCAGAATGGTTGATTCTTTAGAAGCTGCTTCTCTGATTATCGAGGCTGTTTCGTCGGCGGTTCGCTGGAGCTCTAGTCGACGCTCGTTGAGGCTAGTCGAGTGAGGCTGCAACTGGCTTGTATACCCAATCCTTAGGAATTCTCCCAATCTTTCGATAGTAGCTTACAAGCCGATGAATCTTCGATTCGATCAAAGCCAAATCCCGCTTGTTCGGATAGTCTTTCCGATTCTTCTCAAGATGTCTAGTTGCACTGGTCGCTTTCCTCAACAGATTCTCAAGATCCTCAGGAAGCTTCGTCCGACTCTCTTCCGGGATAATGTGTTCGAGGCGTCGGCCGGCAACTTGCGATACTAAGGGAATGCCATACTTGTCTCGGAGGATCTGCCCGATAAGGCTAGGCGTGTTTCCCTCTTTGGATAGTTTCAAGACAAGGGCTTCTACTTCTTCAGGCTCGTACTTGAACCAGGCAGGGGGTCGCCTGCTAACAGGTCTGGTCGACCCTGAACTTCCTCTCTTACCCGAGTAGAGCCTTGCCAAATCGTTGGTCCCTTGTTTACACCGCGGTCCCCGCGTTGGGCGTTATTTAAGTCGAACTGGGAGCAGCACTCTTTGACATCAACAACCCTCGCTGACGCATAGGATAGATAACGGGTAAACCGAGCTTGGTTAGAGAGGCCCTCAATTTGCGATCAACTGTTGCGACTGCTAACAGCTCATTCTTGGCCAATGAGAAAGACAGTATCGCAGCGTCTGTATCTGAGGTTTCGATTCCAGATGTGAAGATCGAATATTTTCTCGATTTAAAGAGTTCAAGAGCTGCATTCGCGAGACCGCCAGTTTTCGAGGACCGTGTTCTTCCGAGGCGTTGCAGTTCGCGTTCCACGATGTCCAGAGTAACGATACGGATTGGACCTTTGATGAGGTCTCCCATTTCTTCCTCGATGTCTCTTCTCTGCTCTAGCATCATCAGAAGGAAACTGGTATCGAGGAGGACGGTAAGAGAGCGGCTTGTATTCATCGGTTTATTCCGAATCATGGCTATTGTCTCATAGGGTTGGATCTTTGGCAGGCGCAATTGTCATATTTGTGGAAGCGTTGAGTCACTCGGACAGCGAGACAGGGCAGAGGATTACTCTATCGAGTGGATCGTATTCTCGATCCTAACCCTAGTACTGCGAGAACTGCCCCTGCAACTATTGAGACTGCTCCCCAGAGCTCTTCCATTTGTCCCATGCTGAGGGTGGCGCCCTCGCGTTCAGGGCAAGGGATTCCTTGCACCCTACAAGCGTAGGATACTGCGTTGACCGTCATTACTCCAGTCAAGTACGCTAGGATCCCAGCGGCGAGAAGACCTGTCCCGATGGCCAGAATTACGATTTTCGAACCCGAAGCCCCTTTCAATCCTTTCAAGTCGGTCAGTCCTATTTGTTTTCTGCTCGGACTTGGAAATGCCTCGAATCCTATCTTATAGTTCCGAATCCGATCAAGCGCCAACTCTCCCCAATCCTTCGACTTAGGGCGACTTTTGAGCCTGAGTCAGCGCAGACGGGTTTCTTCAGTTGTACATCTGCAATGTCTTCCCTTGCTGATACGACCAATCCAGAAGTAACCGCGGTTCCCGCATTGAGCACTAGAGGTTCGTTCATCTTGATCTTCTGCACTGGGACCAATTGTTCGGTCCCGACAGCTCTTTCGAATAGATCAACATCAAGGCTGACCTTTTCCAGAATATCCGGCAGTGTCCCGGATCTTCCCAGAACATTTCCCACCAGCCCGTCAGACTTTGTTATCGACGGGTCCAGATCGGTTCCGACCGCAACCAATCCCCCAGGCGTCGCCTGTTTCACTTCTCCGTCTCCGGCTTTCAAAGTCTCCACGTTGGCGACAAGTCTCTCGTAGGTGACCCGGTTCGACTCGCCCACCTTTATGCCCGGCTTGATCTCTATCTCCTCTCCCCTCTTGAAAATCCCCTGGACAACAGACCCTCCAACAACTCCTCCCAGAAGATCCTCCACCTCGGTACCCGGCTTGTTGACATCAAACGATCGGAGAATCGACATTCTCGGCGCGACAGAGGAGTCGCGTTTGGGAGTGGGAATCTTCTCTTGGATCGCAGCAATCAAAACATCCATGTTCAACTTGTGCTGGGCTGAAACCGGTATCACCGGAGCGTCCCCAGCAACAGTGTCTTTCGTAAACTCGCGAATCTCCTGATAATTCACCTTAGCCCGGGCGCGGTCTACCACGTCGATCTTGTTCTGCACTACAACCATCTTTCGTAGGCCGACCATTTGCGCGGCTAGCATGTGTTCACGATCCTGTGCTTGTGGACACTTGACGTTGGCGGATATTACGAAGAGCGATCCGTCCATAATCGCGGCCCCGGACAGCATGGTGACCATGAGGCTGTGGTGTCCCGGACAGTCGACGAAACTCACCGATCTTAGGAACTTGGCCTCGCTCTTACAGTTCGGACAAATCTTGCTCGTTGAATAGTTGAACGGGGGCTCACAGGACGGGCATTCATAGAATGAGGCGTCAGCATATCCAATACGGATCGTGATACCTCTTCGCAGCTCTTCAGAATGTCTGGCAGTCCAAACCCCTGTTAACGCTTGGACAATGGTGCTCTTCCCATTGTCGACATGGCCAAGAGTACCTATGTTAATTTCAGGCTGCAACCTATGTTCACCTACCAATAGAACGTCCTCCGATGTTGTTAAGCGCTTGTCTCATGGAGACGGTGACTTCTGAATCAGTTAGACCGAAGAACTGGATATTAACGCTCTGTTGGAACGCAGGAATGCGCCACGATTGTACCGGGATTGGCGTCAGAACAAAACCTCGTGTTCACGAGAACCCCCTTACGAATCTTGTCTGTTTCGACAACACGGGCAGCTAGCAAGCTGCTTCCGCAATCTTCTTACGCCTAATCACTCTGGATCAGGAACAAGGTAATGCTCCGCCCCCGGCTCAGGTATCTGATACTTTTCTTCTCTCTCGGACTAGTAGCGAGCTATGTTTCCGTAAACGTCCTGACCTCGTACAGTTACTTGCCTAGCGGAACAGCAACAACGAACTATGGCTTCCCACTGCCCTGGGAGACAGTAAGTGGAACTGTTTGTGGTCAAAGCCCTTCTCAGCCTCATGAAGCCTACTCTGTTTTGAATGGGCCATGCTTGAGTTCTTGTTGTGTGACGACTTACAATTTCGCCTTCTTGTTGTTTGATATGCTCTTCTACACGGGAATCGGTTACCTGTCTCTTCTGAGCTATCACAGACTACTGCGAGGCATAGATAGGCGGGCTTCCGAACTGGTCGGCAACCAACCGTCAGAGTCCGACGAATCTACAAACAAAGAGGACAACGGCCAAAATCGGGAATCGTAAGGCGAGTCTAACCTCGATGGAGGTAAAGTTTAGACAGGCTCATTTCTTCCCCTCATGAGTCTGAAGGCTTGAGTTCTCTTGTTTGATTACTCAAGTCAAAGGATCCTGTTTTGATCTCTCCGTCTCGTCGATATGTTGCTACGATAACGCCTGTGGTTGAGGTCTTACTTTCAAGAAGTTTGAAAGAAGCCGGTATGGTGTCGGCGCCAAAGAGTCGCTTGCCGTGTCCTATGGTAACAGGATATATTTTCAGCCAGAACTCATCAACGAGATCGTTCTTCAGAAGGGTTTGGATAAGATCAGAACTACCGTGAACTTGCAATTCAGGCCCGTCCTGTTTCTTGAGTTTCCTGATCTCTTCCGGGACGTTACCCTTGACGAGTACGGAATTCTCCCAGTCAAGTTTCCTAAGCGTTTTCGAGACGACGTATTTCTTAGCCTTGTTCAGTCTATCCGCGAACGGGTCGTTTCTTGCCTTTGGCCAATGGGCTGCGAATATCTCATAGGTCTTCCGGCCAAGCAAGAGGTCGTACGGATTTCCCATCTGCCCACCCATAACCTTTTCCATAACACCATCCCAATAGCCGACAGACCACCCTCCGTGCTTGAAATTGCCACTCGCATCCTCCTCGGGTCCGCCTGGCGCCTGCATGACTCCATCAAGCGTTACAAATGATAACACAACTAATTTTCTAATGGTTCATTCCTCAAATATCTGAGGACCATGATTGTCCTACAGGCAAAATTTAACCTTTGCAAGATGACCAACCTGGTCGTAGTTTGTTTGGGACCAATAACTGCTGTGCGAGCCAAACGATTGGCAAATATTGTGAGTTCGGCGCTAATTATGGCTTCGATATTCATGCTTTGGATTAGATACAACACCGGTCCCGCTCTCTCTGCGATTCAAACCGCAGATGCATCCTTTGCGCCGAATGCGTCCTTAGCAGTATCCTTAGTTGTGGCAGGAGGGATTATCTCACTACTATCGAGATACGGTGGCCTTCTAACAATGGCCGGTGTTTGGTTATTCGTTGCAATTCCTCCAGAGCGGTTTCTGTTCGTAGCGTCGAATGTGGTAATCACGTCTTCCTTTGAGACAGGAGTTTGGCTAGCCTGGGCAGGAGCTAGTATCTCTCTTCTCGGCAGTTCTTGGACACTTCCATTTGGATTGCTGACGACCGAGGTGAACCGGAAAAAATTAGGAATGATACTATTTCCTTTAGGAGTGGTAACCGCTGTCTTCGGAGCCCTGATTCCACTGCCAGTATCGATAGTCCTGATCCTCACTGGATTCATAGCCCTTGGAGTCTCTCTCATTCTGCTCCTTCCCCGTCAGCGCCGAACCCTAGCGCAAATTCTCAAAAGCTTTGGAAGGGGCGATAAGCATGACCAAAGCGAACTAGAAGAAATTGGCCAATAACATGAGGAGGTGTCAGTGGGCGACTATGGGCAACAGTCCACTCATGATTGAGTACCACGATAAAGAATGGGGTGTCCCCGTGCATGATGACAGGACCCTGTTCGAATTTCTCGCATTAGAGGGCGCACAAGCAGGACTCAGCTGGCAGACAGTTCTGAGCAAACGCGAAAACTACCGCAAAGCATTCCATGCTTTTGAGCCTGCGAAAATTGCCCGTTTCAAAAGGGGAGACGTCCAGCGTCTTCTCCGCGACCCAGGAATCATACGCAACCGTCTCAAGATCCAAGCCACGATCAACAACGCAAAACAAATCCTTCAAATGCAGAAGGAATTCGGTTCTTTCGACAAACCCATCTGGCGGTTTGTAGGGGGCAAGCCAATCAAGCACAGATTCGACTCGCTCAACGGAATTCCTGCGACCACCGTGGAATCCGACGCTATGAGCAAAGACCTACGAAAGAGGGGCCTACGGTTCGTCGGCCCTACAATCTGCTACGCGTTCATGCAAGCTGTCGGAATGGTGAACGACCACACCACAAAATGCTTTAGGTACGACGCGGTCTAGCCTGAGACTCTGATCCCGCGCTATACGTGCACCCGCTAGCGCCAATGAAGGTCCGGAAACCATTAGAAATCACTTAACCAAAAGGTTAAATAATCTCCGAGCGTATCCCTCTGCTAGATGGTTAGTCAAGCTAAGGTCGTCCTTGACCTGGACCAGGTCTTCGGGGCATTGGCCCACCCCATACGGCGGGCCATCCTTGAAGAGCTGTCGGCCGGCGACGCCACAGTTAGCGAACTGGCAGAACCCTACAAGGTGAGTCTGCCGGCGATATCGAAGCACCTGCGGGTCCTGGAAGATGCAGGACTATTGCGGGTAGAGCCGGAAGGCAGGGTACGCCGCTGCCAGATCGACGCAGCACCGCTAAGTATGGCGTTTGGCTGGCTGACGCAATACCGGGTCCTGTGGGAGGACCGCCTCACCCGACTGGCCAAACATCTAGAGGAAAAAGAATGACAAGTAAAACAGAAGAAATGAGTCAATCGAGGAATAGAAACGAGCTAACAATCGTACGGGTGTTCGACGCGCCCCGCGAGGCAGTGTGGAAGGCGTGGACAGACCCTGAACGAGCAAAACGATGGTGGGGACCCGAAGGCTTCACCGCCCCCTTCATCAAAATCGACCTCCGCGTAGGCGGCAAGTACCTCTTTTGCATGCGATCCCCGGACGGCAAGGACTATTGGAGCACGGGTGTGTATCGGGAAATCATTCCATTGCAGCGGATTGTCTCCACAGACAGTTTTGCGGACGAGAAGGGGAACGTGGTTCCGGCCTCTCACTACGGGATGCCCTCGGACCTCCCAATGGAAATGCTGGTGACAGTAACGTTTGAAGAACTTGGTGGGAAGACCCGGATGACATTGAGACACGTAGGCCTGCCGGCGGGCGAGCAGAGCAAGATGGCTGAACAGGGCTGGAACACATCGTTCGATAAACTGGCCAGAGCCCTCAAGTAACACAAAGACGCAGCACCCCTGACACAACCCGTTGCGTCAGGGGATGATCCAATGAAGCAAAGCGCTCGAGAAGAACCCATGCTTTTTCTGGGAATAGAATCGACTGCTCACACCTTTGGGGCGAGCATGATCGACGATCAGGGTAGGATAGTCACAAATGTGAACTCCACTTATCGGCCGCCGACGGGGATAGGAATACATCCTAGAAAAGCCGCAGAACATCACAACGAAGTTTCAAGCGGTGTAATAGAGAAAGCCCTCCAAGGCGTTGGAGATAGAGCCTCTCCAGATGCAGTCTGTTATTCCGCAGGACCGGGTCTCGGACCATGCCTCAGAATAGGAGCAACGATCTCCAGAGCACTAGCCCTTTACTTGGACAAGCCTCTCGTCCCCGTCCACCATGGTGTTGCACACTTAGACCTCGCTATGGCTGCTGGACATTCGCATGATCCCTTGGCTGTCTTGGTTTCAGGAGGACATACTGCGATCGCTGTTCATCTGAACAAACGATGGCGGATCTACGGTGAGACCGAGGACATCACGCTAGGAAATCTCTTGGACATGTTTGCGAGAGAGGCAGGCCTCCCTTCCCCGGGAGGACCTCCTATCGAATCAAAGGCGAACGAAGGTCGGAATCTGCTTCCCCTTCCGTACACGGTAAAAGGAAATGACGTTGCATACTCAGGGCTGCTCACGGCGGCAAATCGACTACTAAAACAAGGTCATTCCATAGCCGACATCTGCTTCTCGATACAGGAGGTGTCGTTCTCAATGCTAGCTGAGGCTGTTGAGCGGAGTCTAGTCCAAACGAGAAAAAACGAGGTTCTGCTGGCTGGAGGCGTCGCCATGAACAGACGGCTTCGCGACATGATCAAATCCGTGGCGGAGGATCACGGAGCAACATTTCATCCCGTCCCTTTCGAATACACGGGAGACTGCGGCGCCCAGATCGCTTGCTCGGGTAGACTCGCTTTCGAATTCGGCACCACTGTTCCTGTCGCAGAAAGTTTTGTCAATCCGCGATGGCGTCTAGACGAGATTGATGTTCCATGGATTCCTCGACCCTAGACCTTCAACCACTGCATCGAGGTGCAGAGGCCGATCTCTTTCTCTCACAGCTGCCCCCTTGGAAAGTGGTGGTCAAGAGAAGAGTTCGAAAAGCCTACCGCCACGAACAGCTAGACTCTAGTATCAGAAAAGAGAGGACCATCAAGGAATCATCTGCAATCCGCGATGCCAAGATCGCTGGAGCGAGACTTCCCAGCATTCTCGGCCTCGACATCGAACGGTCTACGATCATCATGACTTTCATAGACGGAATGCTCGCCAGAGATAGTATTGATACGATGAGCAACGCCCGTCGGATCGCTCTTCTTGAAGAGTTAGGCAGACAGGTTGGTTTTCTCCATTCAGCAGGAATAATGCACGGCGACCTAACCACATCAAACATCATCGTGCCAGCTGACGAAAAACCGTTCATGATAGACTTTGGAATGGCCAGAAAATCAACGGACCATGAAGACCATGGAAGCGATCTGCACCTACTCCAAAGGTCACTGATCGCTACTCATGCCCTCGACGCTCCAAGTTCGCTGAGAAGAGTTGCGAAGGGCTATCGCAAGGTTGTCGGCGAGGAGATGGCGAAATCGAGTCTTCGGAAAGCCGCGGAGATCGCACGGAGAGGAAGGTACTTCGCCATCCGATAAACGGACACTATGGTTCGTAACGCAGAACGCTCACAAGTACCAGGAAGCCCGCAGAATTCTTGATCCATTTGGAATAAAAATCCGCATGCTCGCTTCGCCGAAAACCGAGATCCAGAGCACGAACCTTGGCGAGGTAGCCAAGTTCGCCGCGGAAGAAGCTACCGAGAAACACAACCGTAGGGTCCTGGTAGAAGACTCGGGGCTCTTCATTAGAGTCCTGAACGGTTTCCCAGGTCCCTTCTCATCATACGTCCACGACACCATTGGCGTTGAACGACTCTTGCGCTTGATGAGTCGAGAAACACGACGAGAAGCATATTTTCAGGCTTCCTTGGCTCTCGCATCTCCCCGGGACTCGTCTCAAGAGTTCTCGGGAAAAGTGCATGGGACGATATCGCACGAGTCTGTCGGAACGCAGGGGTTTGGGTTTGACCCAATATTCATTCCAAGAGGCACTCGGAAAACGTTTGCCCAAGGCGGAACCCAATTCAAAGACAAGTATTCACACCGAGCTATCGCGTTCCGAAAGTTAGCACTCTGGTACATCAGAACCAAGATCTAAACCTAGAATCATGTCTATTCCCACAGCGGAGCCCTAAAATAACGCGTTCAGCCGTGTTCCGTGAATATGTTCCGCATAGTGACAGTCGAAGACGTAGTACGGATTCCGCCCCAGAAATTCGGGCAGCCCATCGACGAGGTTGCGCGTGAACAGATCAAGCTCAAGTATGAGAACTATGTGGACGAAGAACTCGGCTACGTCATCCTAGTCACAGATGTCGATGTCGAGACGACCGGAAAAATCCTTCCGGGCGACGGCTCGACTCATCACAAAGCCCTCTTCAAGTTGCTCACCTTCTTCCCAGAGCTCCACGAGGTGGTGGAGGGAGAGATCGTCGAGGTCACTGACTTTGGCGCGTTCGTAAGAATAGGTCCTGAAGACGCTCTTCTCCATGTATCCCAGATCATGGACGATTTCATTACCTATGACGAGAAGCACGGCGTACTCGCTGGACGAGAGAGTCACCGAAACCTAGGAAAGGGAAACATGGTCAGAGGACGAATAATCGCCGTCAGTTTTCCCCGAGGCGGCTCAGGAGGAAAAATCGGGATCACGTTGCGCCAACCTTTTCTGGGCAGGCTCGAATGGATTCAAGAGGACCTCAAGGGGAAACCTCCGAAGCTGGAGCATAAAGCTTGACAGACAAAGCATGCAAGAACTGCCGCATGATCAGTGCAGGTCCCGTATGCCCAAACTGCAAGTCTACCAACCTAAGTGATGACTGGACTGGCTTCGTCGTTGTGCTCGAACCGGCAAACTCTGAAGTCGCCCATCTAATGCAGATCAAGGTTCCCGGAAAGTTCGCTATCAGAGTTCGATAGAATGCGACAGAACTAGTTGTCAAAGCAACAGCGCGTGTTACGGAAAAATAGTATACCTCATTTGGGCCCGTAATCGGTGAAGCTGCAGGCCCCGCAAACCCACCGCTGGGTAGGTTGCTTGTGAGACGCCATTACTGAGCCACACCGTGGACACTTTCTATTCTTCAGCTTCGTCGTCGAGCCGGAAATCTCGTAAAGCTCGCTTCTCATCCGCAGCTTCTTTTGTTTCGGCTTTGCTGCAGCTGGTGCTGGCGTCTTTGGTTGTGCCGGTGGCTTTGGCGGTGCTTGGGACATATCTTTGACGCATCGGCCTCCGCGCCATATTTAGTGTTGTTTCCATCGGCTGTCGAAACGTTCTTAAAAGCCGGGCGTTGCCCAGCCTGCTGGCCGATGAGAGTGAGTCTGGATGGCACAAAAATCCGTTTACGTACGATTCCAAGTTCCCAAAGAGGCCGTTGACAAGGCCTATCAGCTTCTGCAAGTCGCGAAGGACACCGGAAAACTCCGGAAGGGTACAAACGAGTCGACCAAAGCGATCGAGCGGGGAATCGCCAAACTAGTTATCATCGCAGAGGATGTTGAGCCCCCGCAAGTTGTGGCTCATCTACCTATCCTGTGCGAAGAGAGAAAGATATCATACCTCTACGTCCCCAGCAAGCTTGAGCTGGGCAAATCCGCCGGATTAGACGTCGGCTCCGCCGCTATCTCTGTAGTAGAACCGGGTGATGGCGCACAGTCTCTCAAAGATCTCTTGAAGATAGTCGAGAATATCAAGAAGACCGGTGCAGGGAAGTGAGCAAGTCAAAAGACAGGTCCGACGAACCACTCATCCCGGCCGAAGTCACACAAGTCATCGGACGGACCGGGGTCACGGGAGAAGTTATCCAAGTCCGAGTAAGAGTGTTAGAAGGCCGCGACAAAGGACGAATTATCACAAGAAATGTCAAAGGGCCTATCCGACTCAATGATGTTCTGATGCTTCGAGAGACTGAGAGAGAAGCGAAAAAGATCAGGTAGGGCGTAAGCGACGCCAAAGACGTTCAAATGTTCTTTCTGCGGGAAGAGCTTTCCGAACTCCACTGGCATTATGCACGTGAAGAACGATGGGACGATACTCTATTTCTGCTCGCGGCGATGCCGAGTCAGCACACTGTCCTTCAAAAGAGATTCGCGTAAGCTGAAGTGGACGGCTTACTACGGGAAGAGAGAGAAAGGACACTGAGCAGTCACCCTAACAACAAAACATTCGCATTCCTCAAACCTGAAGCCCTACAATCGAAGGTTGCAGGTGAGGTTCTATCTAGACTAGAGCGGAAAGGATTCGCCATCAAACAATTACGTCTTCACAACATATCCAGAAAGGAGGCCGAGACGTTATACAGCGTCCACAAGGGAAAACCATTCTTTCAAGAACTCGTGGACCACGTCACTTCCGGGCCTGTTCTGCTGATGATTCTTGAAAGCTCGAACGCGGTTGACGTTCTGCGTCGCGTCATTGGCGCCACCAACCCGCAGACGGCCGAGCCAGGCACTATCAGAGGAGACCTATCGCTGTCAATAACCGCCAACATCATCCACGCCTCTGATAGCCTCGAAAACGCAAAGAAGGAATCGTCAATATTCTTCAACGACGGAATCTAGCAAGTAGCCTTTCTCTCGAAAAAATCATGGTTTAATACCGACATCGGAAAACGAGAGGGCAAGATGGAGCCCTCCCCAGATGCCCATTCGTTCACCCATCGCCGTCGTTCTCGGACACGTGGACCATGGGAAGACCACGCTTCTGGACAAGATCAGAGGCACCTCCGTCGCCGCCCGAGAACCTGGCCAGATCACCCAGTGGATTGGCGCCAGCCTCATCCCAGCTCAAACCATAACCAGGATTTGTGGACCCCTCCTAACCAGGTTTAATCTCAAGATCGAAGTCCCCGGAATACTCTTCATCGACACTCCAGGTCACGAAACGTTCAGCAACCTTCGCAAACGGGGGGGCTCAGCTGCCGACGTCGCCGTCCTCGTCATCGATCTCACCAAAGGGATCGAGCCTCAAACCGTAGAATCCCTGAATATCCTGAAAGCACGCAAAACACCCTTCCTGGTATGCTGCAACAAGATCGACGCGATCCCTGGGTGGAAATCCTCACCTGACGGCTCGTTCCTTGCGAACACAGATCCGCAAAGACCGGAAGTCCTAACGGATCTTGATAACAGAATTTACACGATGATGGGGACGTTGTCCCGGTACGGCTTCCGCGCCGATCGGTTCGACAGGATCAAAGACTTCTCCAAGACCATAGCCCTCGTGCCCGCGAGCGCCAAAACAGGAGAGGGGCTGCCAGAACTGATGGCGATGCTCGTCGGACTCACCCAGATCTTCATGAAGGGAGAGCTAACAACAGGAGCGGGTCCGGCCGAAGGAACCGTTCTAGAGGTGAAAGAGGAACCTGGACTCGGAGTTACCGTTGACGCAATGATCTACGACGGGACGATCAAAGTAGATGACGAAATAGCACTCGCGGGACGGAACGGAATCATACGAACAAGGGTCCGGGCACTACTCGTGCCAAAGGCGCTTGACGAGATTCGTGACCCTAGAGACAAGTTCGCCCGCGTCGAGCATGTTGACGCTGCCGCCGGAATCAAGATTGCAGCCCAAGGTCTCGATGACGCAATCGCGGGGTCGCCCATCTACGGCGTAGATGACCCATCGAGGCGAGCAGAATTGGAGCGGAAAGTGCTCAGCGAGGTAGAATCGGTAAAGGTCAGCACTGATCGAACCGGGGTTATCGTGAAAGCTGATGCGCTAGGCTCGCTAGAAGCGCTCACAACCTCCCTGTCAGTTTCGAAGGTGCCTGTCCGTCTCGCAGACGTGGGTGAAATCTCTAGGCGTGACGTGGTTGAGGCTGAGGTCGTGCGAGCAAAAGATCCCTACTTGGCGGCGGTCCTCGGTTTCAATGTTAGACTGTTGCCTGATGCTGAGCAAGAGATCAAAGAGACAGGAATACCGGTATTCAGAGGCGACATCATCTATCGCGTCTTGGAAGACTACTCGAGATGGGTCGAGGCTCAGAGAGCTGCTGGCGTTAAGGCCGAGATGGAGCTACTTATCCGCCCTGGCAAGATGAAGATTCTCAAAGGATTCGTCTTCCGCAGAAATGATCCGGCCATAGTTGGGGTGGAAGTGCTAGAGGGAATTGTAAGACCAAAGTATCCAGTGATCAATGGCAGCGGGAAGCGTATCGGCGTAGTCCTAAGAGTCCAAGACCAGGGCAAAGATGTAGCAGAAGTGGGCGCAGGGAAACAAGTGGCCGTCTCCATCGACAAGCCAGTCGTAGGTAGACACATTTTCGAAGGCGACATCCTCTACGTCGATGTTCCTCCAAAGCATGCAAAAACTCTTTCATCAAAGTTCAGAGACCACCTCTCTCCAGCAGAGCTCGCACTACTCGATGAGTTAGCCGCTCTATCTGCAAAAAATGCCTCGGGAGCGGTCTCATGACTCGAAGGACGTTTATTAACGGCCTCAGGGGAACTCGCGTCTAACGGGAGCACATTACAAGATCATGGCGAAGTTCCAGCTCATAGTATCGGATCCTGTGAGCAAGACCTCGAAAGCCGCGACTGTTGAAGGAGCTAAGGCTCAGGCACTTGTTGGAAAATCGATTGGGGACGAGGTCGATGGGAAACTTCTGGGGATTGGAAACATGAAGCTCAAGATCACTGGTGGTACTGACAAGGATGGGATTCCTATGCGTTTCGATATTCAAGGAGGAGCCAAGAAGAGAGCGATGCTTTCAGGCGGAGTAGGCTTCAAACCGAATGACCGTGGGGAAAGGAGAAGGAAGCTTGTTCGCGGGCGCGTAGTTGGCGAAGATACTCTCCAAGTTAACAGCGTAGTTATGGGGGATGCAGTTCCGAAGCCGGTGGAGGCTAAGAGTTGAGCGTCGAGATAATTGCCGAACATGTTAACCCGCTTCTAGGCCGAAAGGACGCGAAGCTTATCGTTCACCACGAAGGTTCCGGGACTCCCGACCGTTTGGCCATTCGAAAGATCGCCTCCGATCATTTCAAAACTCAACAGGACAAGGTGTACGTTCGAAGCGTTCGGACCAGGACAGGGGGGTCATCGGCCATTTGCCAGGTCGAAATATATGGTGATTCGAAACTTGCCGACAAGAATGTTCCAGCTTACATAAAGAATAGAAATCTTCCGAAGGACCAAAGAGTCTCGAGAAAGAAGGGAGCAGAGGAAGAGAAGCCTGCCCCTGCAGCGCCCAAGCCAGCAGCACCGAAGCCAGCGGCTCCGGAAAAGAAAGCTGAGCCAGCTAAACCCGCCCCGGCCAGAGAGTCAAAACCAGCGCCCGCTAAGGACTCAAAGCCGGCCCCAGCCGAAACGAAAACACCCGCGAAACCGGAAACCAAGCCCGCGGCTAAGCCTCCTGCAAAGCCTGACACCAAACAGAAAGCCTAGACAACCCTGCCCTTCAGAGGACCATCTCCGGAAATCGCCCATTATCAACCCTGATCTCGAATCTAAGCCCGCGATTTCTAGACCATGATCTTCCACGCTTATCCCTAGGGGAATCCACGGGGATCGAAAAGGGCCAGACAAGCCGATAACGTACCCGTCTCGAAAAACAAGCCCGGAATCCCACCCCAGATAGAAAGAGCATCTCGACAAGAAATTCCTATAACTTTTGCATAGTCCTCGTGCGCGAGAGCTGCGACTAAGGAAGTAAGAAGAATGTGAAATCGCCCGTTATCAGCCCTGATTTTGAAAAGGGGAGGGGGTCCCTAGATCTCCCTCTAATCGTTCGGGATGTACCGATGAAATCACATTAACCGCCCTGGCATCCAAGCCCAGTCTCAGCCCTGAATCACTAGACTCGCCCAGAATCCATGCCAGATAGGAAATGACCTCAGGGGAGGGGGGGGTCTAAGCGACTCGACCTCGTGACGCACAAGTGGTTAGTCCGGACTGGACACAGAAACTAAACCGTGCCTGGAAAAACCTCTCTCCAGTTTTCGTCCTACGCCCTTTTCGCGGCGCTGACGATGCTTACAACATCTCGCGCTTTGAGTAGGTAATTGTCGGAGAGACGCATACCGTTCCGGGCGTTGATTCCATACAGCATTTGTTCGCCGATTTCCGTGTGGATTTTCAAGGCTAGTTCCTTGAGAGTTGTCCCGTTCGGAACCAGATACGCGTCCGGGAGAACATTCCCTGCATGATCACTGAACTTTTCAGGATTCTCCACGGGATATACCACGATCATATTCAGAAGATCTAGAAAGGCCGAGTTGATACATCTCTGAACGCCAGTGGATCCAACTGGTTTCAGGACTTTTTCTCGGATCATTTCAAGGGCAGCCTTCTGCTCACTGCTAACAGCTGCCGCGTCCGGAACCCGAAAATCCGGATCTCCAGGTTTGTACTCTATCAACCGTTTCTCCGCCGCTCTTCGCAGTGCTAGCTCTGCCTCAGCGGAGACCGGTAGTGTCAGCTCGCCGGTTTGCTTCAGTCGGCTGATATTCCCAATCGATGTTGGCAGGTCAATCTTGTTGGCGGCGAGCAGCAACGGTTTCGCTTCTCTCCGGATAATCTCAACAAGCTTCAACAGGTCTTCCCTGGTCCATCCGCTCGGTTTTCCTTTGAGGCCTGCTTTCTTGATCGCGTTCT
>Ga0209802_1000854_pt1 | contig 23454 bp, 19 predicted proteins | sample GraSoiAngelo_129_FD_185886 | JGI IMG/M metagenome (GOLD analysis project Ga0209802, IMG submission 185886) | Grasslands soil microbial communities from the Angelo Coastal Reserve, California, USA - 14_0927_12_40cm (SPAdes) (version 2) | ecosystem: Environmental > Terrestrial > Soil > Grasslands ... | reverse complement strand
CTACTACGACGCGCTCGTCCGCGTGGAGGGGACCGAGGGATTTTGCGCTCGCCCAGTCGCCGTCACCTGGGGATCGGATGGAGACCCAGAGCGGCATCCCGGGACGGCTGATCTTGCCGAGAGCCAGGCTGAAGCGGTACGCCGCGGCGTGGCGGCCCCGTTCCGGCAGCTAGTGGCTCATGTCCCAGCCTGGGGCATGCAGGTCCAAGTCTCGCCGCTGGATGCGGACTTCCCTCAGCTCGTGCGCTTGTCCGATCCGCGCTACGCGCGCGACGTGGTCGCGGGCGCCTACGCGGCGAGTGGGGTAGCGCCAGATCAAGTCCAGGCCCGCCAGTACGCCGTCACGTCCATTCGCTACCGTCCTGGCAAGCGCCACGTGCTGCGCTACGATTCCCTGGACACAACAGAGCGCGGGAGCATATTCGCCAAGTTCTACCACAGCGAGAAGGGCGAGCGGGTCTTCCGCGTGGCAACACAGGTTGCAGAATGGCTGGCGGAGCACGGAGAGGGCGTGACGCCTGTGCGGCCGCTGGCGTACGTGGCCGAGGACGTGGTTGTACTTTCCCCGCAAGTTTTCGGCGCGCCGCTCTCCGAACGCCTGCACCGCCCCGGTCAGGGCGTCACGCGGTGCTTGGCGCGCGCCGGGGCGGCTCTCCACGCGCTGCACCACCTGCCCCAGGCGGTTGCCGGCCCACTTCCACGCTATGACTTTGCGGCGGAGATTAGGGAGGTTGAGCGGGACAGCGCTCACGTTCCCGCGCTGCTGCCGTCGGTAGGCGCCGCGATCAGGGCGATCCTCGACCGCGCGCAAGAACTGCACGAGCGGCTACCCCAGGAGCCGCCAACCTTCACGCACCGCGATTTCAAATGCGAGCACCTGTTGGTTGCTCCTGGGGGGCTCGCAGTCATCGACTTTGACCGCTGTGCCTTGGCCGACCCGGCATTCGACGTCGGGAAGTTCCTGGCCGATCTGCAGTGGTGGTTCACCGCCTACGACCAAGACGGACTGGAGCAGGCGCAAGAGCAGTTCATTGCCGGGTACGCCCCCGGTGAGCCGGCGGAGCGCCTGGTCCGCGCCCGTCTCTACGAGGCAGTCGAGTTGGTCCAAATGACCGTTCTTCGCGCGCGCCTGTTCGAGCAGCACGCAGCGTGCAGAACCGAGCGGCTGATCGGCCGCGCCCAAGCCGTGATGAACAATCTTCAGCTTATCCTCGGTTTGCCTGGGCCGGTGGTAAATCAAGAACGGCTTGTTGCCGTTTCTGGATGAGGAGGTCGTCAACCTTGAACCTCGCCGATGCGCTGTCGGAGCGCGCCAAGCTGGAAGTCATCCAGTGGCTGCTGCTCTCCCGGGCGCCGCGCCGGGCATTGCGGGATACGCTCAAAGCACTGCTGTCTCCTCCGAACATGCTGGGCCCCTGTCGGCTACGGCGCGCGAGATTCAAGCCCGGCCACAAGCTGATGGGCTACTACGACGCGCTCGTCCGCGTGGAGGGGACCGAGGGATTTTGCGCTCGCCCCATCGCAGTCACCTGGGGATCGGATGGAGACGCAGATCGGCGTCAAGGGGGGGATGATCTGGCCGGGATACAGGCCGAGGCACTTCGTCACGGCGTGGCGGCACCGTTCCGGCAGCTAACGGCGGATCTGCCTGAGTGGAGCATGCATGTTCAGGTCTCGCCGCTGGACGCGCGGTTCCCCCAGCTCGTGCGCTTGTCGGATCCGCGATACGTGCGCGATTTGCTAGCGGGCGCCTACGCGGCTGATGATGTAGCACCAGATCAGCCGCTGGCCGGCGGGTACACGGTCACCCCTGTCAGCTACCACCCCGGCCAGCGCCACGTCCTACGCTACGACCCCCTGGACGCCGCGAAGGGAGGGGCGGTGTTCGCCAAGCTTTACACCGACGAGGAGGGAGCGCGCGCTTTCCGTGTGGCAAGGCGAGCGGTAGACTGGCTCGCAGAGCACGGAGAGGGCGTGACTGCCGTGCGGCCCGTCGCCTATGTAGCCGAGGACGGGGTGGTGCTCTACCCGGGACTGTCCGGCGCGCCGCTCTCCGAGCACCTGCGGCGTCCCGGCCAGCGCGTGGCACGGTGCTTGGAGCGCGCTGGAGCGGCTCTCCTCGCCTTGCATCACCTGCCGCAGGCGGTCGCCGGCCCGCTTCAATGCCATGTCTTCGCGGCGGAGGTCAGTGAGATCGCGCGGGAGGCGAGCGACCACATCCCCGCGCTGCTGCCGTCGGTGGGCGCTGCGATCGGCGTGCTCCTCCACCGCGCGCGAGAACTGCACGAGCAGCTACCCCAGGAGCCGCCAACCTTCACGCACGGGGACTTCAAATCCGAACACGTGTGGGCCGCCCCTGGCGGGCCAATGCTGATCGATTTCGACACCTCCTGCTTGGCCGATCCGGCATACGACGTCGGGAAGTTCCTGGCCGACCTGCAGTTGTGGCACGCCACGTACGCCCAACCGGGACTGGAGCAGGCGCAGAAAAGGTTCCTGTTGGGCTATGCCCCCGGCGCGCCGGAAGGGCGCCTGCTGCGCGCCCGTCTGTACGAGGCGGTCGAGTTGGTCAAAATAGCTCGTCGCGTGCCCCTGTTTGACCACGACTGGGTGACCCTCACTGAGCAGGCGATCCGCCGCGCCCAAGCCGTGATGAATGATCTTGAGCGTACGCTCGGTTTACCCGCGACGCCGCCCTCATCACCTGGGTTTCACAAGCGCCACCATACCCGCTGCGAGCCATGTCGTCTACCTCCTGGGAAGGCAGCATGGAGCTAATGCACGACAAGAAGACTAGCAGGGCTTGGACTTGCGTTCTGCCATTGCTTCGCCCGTTTTGGAAGCAGTTCTGTGCGGCGGTGTTCGCGATGGGATTGGGGGCCCTCGTTAGCGTCTGTCAGCCTTGGCCGCTCAAGATTGTCATTGACCGTGTACTTTCGCATAAGCCGACCCGCCTGCCTTTCCTGGACGCATGGCTGGATAGCGCCCAGTTAAGCGAGATGGCGATTCTCTTCGGCGCATGTGCCGCGACCTTGCTGATTGCTGTCGTTACGGGCCTATTGACCTACTACTTCACGCGCGCGATGGGCGATGTCGCACAACACTTTGTCTTCGCGATTCGCCGGGATCTATTCGCACATATGCAGCGCCTTTCGTTGCGGTTCCATGACCAGCAACGAACGGGGGACCTGATTACGCGACTGACTACGGATACCCAGGCGATCCAGGAGATGATTGCCGAGGGCATCATCACTTTGGGCACCAACGCCTGCGTGCTCGTGGGAATGCTCGTGGTGATGTTCTGGCTAAGCTGGAAGTTCGCCCTCGTTTCCCTCTCGGTAGCGCCCCTGTTGTTTTTGACGGTCTTCCGCTTCAAACGGCGTATCAAGTTTGCCTCCCGCCAGGCGAGTGCCAGCACCGGCCAGCTGGCTTCACTGGCGCAGGAGACGCTCGCTTCCATCCGGATCGTGCAAGGGCTGGCGCAAGAAGAGCAACAAAGCGAGCGCTTCCACGCCCGAAGTGCGAGGCACCACCAGGCGTATCTGGACATTGTGCGGTATCAGGCGCGCATGGCGCCGGTGGTAGATGTCTTCGCTGCGACAGGACTTACACTCGTGATGTGGTACGGGGCCACGCGCGTGCTAGCGGGCGAACTCACGACCGGGGATCTCGTCCTCTTCTTTGTCTACATCACGAACCTTTACAACCCGATAAAGGGGCTGGCGCGCTCCTCCGTTCGGTTTAGCAAGGCCAGTGTGGGAGCGGAGCGGATTGCCGAGGTCATGAGCGCGCGGAGTGATGTGACGGACCGAGAAGGAGCGCGGGCGGTCTCGGGGCTGAAGGGCGATATCGAGTTCCGGGACGTCTCGTTCGAATATGAGGCCGGTCGACCGGTGCTGTCTCATATTAACTTCGCGATCAAACCGGGAGAAAAGGTTGCCATCGTCGGAGCAACTGGTGCCGGCAAGAGCACCCTGGTGAGCCTGATCCCTCGCTTCTACGACCCGATCGAAGGCGAGGTGCGTATCGATGGCGAAGACATCCGCAATTATACGCTCCAGTCGCTGCGTGAGCAGATCAGCCTCGTCTTGCAGGACCAGTTGCTGTTCAGCGGCACCGTCCGCGAAAACATCGCGTTTGGGTGTCCCCGTGCCAGCGACGAGGAGATAGTCGCCGCGGCGGTAGCCGCCAACGCCGACGAGTTTATTCAGCAACTCCCTGATGGCTACGAGACCTTAGTGGCGGAGCGAGCCACGACCCTTTCCGGCGGACAGAAACAGCGGATCGCCATCGCGCGGGCGATTCTACGGAACGCGCCGATCATCCTGCTTGATGAGCCCACCACGGGACTCGACGCGAATGCAGAGGATCTGGTGATGCAAGGCCTGGCTCGCCTCCTCAAAGGCCGCACGGCGATTGTGATCGCCCATCGCCTCACAACTGTGAGTCGGGCCGACTCGATCCTCGTGCTCGACAAGGGAGAAATTGTGGAGAGAGGCACACACGAGAAATTGGTGGCAATGGGGGGCCGCTACGCCGAGTTCTACGAGCTTCAGTTTCGAGGACAAGTACCTGTCGAAGCAGGGCAAAGTCGGCAGAGGTATCTTGACAAAGGAAAAGCTTTTAGCGAACACTGAGGCTGCACCTATCGAGCCGGATGCGCTTGCGTTCGATCCTTCGCTTCCCGGCATGGCACTGCTGCATCAGCCGATGCGGTTGCTGGAGACCTTGTCGCACGTGTTGGCGGAGTGGCTCGGTCCCCATGCAAACCTCCTCGACAGTCGGGTTGCCATCCGACGCATCGTCCCTGGTCAGCCTAGAAACAATAAAATCACATTCGTTGCTTCGATTGGTTTGGCGCTGCTGGTTGGCGCCACTATCGTGGAGGCAGAACGAGCGCCGACCGGGTCGGTAATGCACGTTGCTGCGGTTGGCGATATACACGACGAGGGAGCCTCATCGGTCGCCGCTGCCACTTCGGCTGAAGCGGCCAAAGCCGATTTCATCCTCGGACTGGGCGACTATCAGTACGATGACGGAGCGATGGGGAAATACAACAGCTATTTCGATAAGGATTGGGGCCCGAACGTTCCGAAGATGTACCCAATCTTGGCCCCAAACCATGACCAGTTCTGGAAGAACGCTGATCCGCTGAAGTACTTTAACGGTGGCGGCGCTCATGGCTACAAGAGTCCCATAACCCTTCAGCCGTACACCCCCTACTCCTTTGACAAGGGGAGCTGGCACTTCATTGCGCTTCCCGACGCCTGTAGCCGGACGAGCGGATGCAGTGTAAGCGACATTACCTCCTGGCTGCAGCAGGACCTCAACACCCATACGAATCACTGTACGATCGCCTTCTGGCACCAGCCGTACTTTACCAGTAGGTCCAGTCACCCCCAGGAAGCCAGTATCAAACCCTGGGTTGATCTCCTGGTTGCCAATCATGTCGATATTATTTTGCAGGCTCACAATCATTTTTACGAGCGCTTTGCACCTCAAAACCCCGCTCGCGAGGCTGACCCGAATGGCCCTCAAGCCTTTGTGGTCGGCACTGGGGGCCGGCACTTAGACAAGTTTAAAGGCACGGCGCCCAACAGCGTCACTCGCAACAACCGCACGTACGGCGTTCTGCAACTGACGCTTAAGGATGGTTCTTACGACTGGCAATTCGTACCGGTAGCGGGCGGGACTTATACCGATAGCGGCTCGATGAACTGCCGCTAGCGGGCATCCGCCATACGGCGGCTCAAGTGTTTTTGCTGCTTCGATGCTGGTATTCACGTGATTGCGACGCGGTCCTCGTTAGCTCTTAATTGTGGTTTCATGATGATGACACTCGGGTTTGATCATGGTTACGTGGGTGCTGACACCGTTCTGCCCACAGACGCCGAGATCGAGGAACTTGTCTGCGTGATCGGGTGGGGGAGATCCGCCCCGCGTCATTGCATGTAAAGGAGGGAAACCTATGCGTCGGCCAACCAGCATTGCCTCACCGAAGGGAAAGCTGGGCGTGCTCATGCCCGGCATGGGAGCGGTGAGCACCACATTTATGGCCGGGGTGGAATTGGTCCGCACGGGATGTGCGCTGCCGATCGGCTCCGTGACCCAGCTCGCCACCATTCGCCTGGGCAAGCGTACCGAGCGCCGCTCGCCGCTGATCCGGGAGTTCGTCCCGCTCGAAAAGCTTGACAACCTCGTCTTCGGCGGCTGGGACATCTTTCCCGACACCGCGTATGAAGCCGCCCGCAAGGCCGGCGTGCTGGAGCCGCCTCACCTGGAACAAGTCAAGGGCCTGCTCAGCAGCATCCAGCCGATGACGGCAGCGTTCGACCAGGCGTACGTCAAAAAGCTGGACGGGCCACACGTGAAGAAAGCCAAGACGAAGTTGGACTTGGCCGAGGCTATCAAGGAGGACATTCAGCGGTTTAAGAAGGAGTCCGGGGCGCAGCGGCTGGTGATGGTCTGGTGCGGCTCGACCGAAGTGTTTCAGACCCCACACTTGGTGCACGCCGACCCGGCGAGGTTCGAGAAGGCGATGAAGGAGAACCATCCCGCGATCGCGCCCTCGATGCTCTACGCCTGGGCCGCGATCACCAGCGGGGTGCCGTTTGCCAACGGCGCGCCCAACCTCACCGTGGACATCCCCGCGCTGCAGGAGTTGGCCCGTGGGCACAACGTGCCCATCTGCGGCAAGGACTTCAAGACCGGCCAGACGCTCCTGAAGACGGTCCTGGCCCCCGGCTTCAAGGCGCGCATGTTGGGGCTGCACGGGTGGTTCTCGACCAACATCCTGGGCAACCGCGACGGCGAAGTGCTCGACGATCCCGACTCGTTCAAAACCAAGGAGGAGTCCAAGCTGGGCGTGCTGGAGTACATTCTCCAGCCCCAGCTCTACCCGGAGCTCTACGGCAAGCTGTGCCACAAGGTGCGCATCAACTACTACCCGCCGCGGGGCGACAACAAAGAGGGCTGGGACAACATCGACATCTTCGGCTGGCTCGGCTACCCCATGCAGATCAAGGTGGACTTCCTGTGCCGGGACTCGATCCTGGCGGCGCCGATCGTGCTCGACCTGGTGCTGTTCCTGGACTTGGCCAAGCGGGCCGGCCTGGCCGGCATCCAGGAGTGGCTGAGCTTCTATTTCAAGTCGCCCATGCATGCGCCCAAGCTCTATCCGGAGCACGACCTGTTCATTCAGTTGATGAAGCTGAAGAACACGCTGCGCTGGCTGAGGGGCGAAGACCTGATCACCCACCTCGGCGCGGAATACTACGACTGAAAGTCGCGCCCGGCTCTTCGCCTCAATTCGGCTGCGGAGGGGTACCAGTACCTGCGGCTGCGCTGGTTTGACACCACGATAGGGCCATCCCTAGAATGTAGCCTCAGGCGCATGCCCTGATGCAAATTCAACTAATGTGGTCACCGCGGTGTCTAACACAATATGGGCAGGGTCTAATCCGGGCCGATAGACACTTGTGATGGAAGGAGGCGAGAATGGGACGGAAAATGGTGGTGCTGGTGGCGATAACCGTGGGCTTCTTGGTGGGAGGGCACAAAGGAGCCGCGGTGTTTGCCGACGAGCTTCAAGCACCGCAGGCTATACCGGAGGTCTTGACGTTAGAAAAAGCCATGGAACTGGCACTGTCAAACCATCCCAGCCTCCGGGTTGCCTCCGGAACCCAGGCGATCAACGAAGCTCTGGTGGGGCAGGCCCAGTCCGGGTTCTATCCGCAAGTCCAAGGAACGGCTGGCAAAACGCTGAGGACGACCAATTCTACTACCCAGTTCAGTGGTAGTTCGGTTCCTCGAAGCACCAGCGGCAAGACCACAGGGTTCTATCAGAACAGTGTGACGCTCAACCAGTTGTTCTATGATTTCGGGACGACCAGGTCCCAGGTTGACACGGCGCAGTTCAACCTCAAAGCCGCCAACTCGGACGCGGAGACCACCGTCCAGACGGTCGTGGTGAACGTGCAGCAGGCCTATTTCAATCTCCAGCAGACGCAGCGTCTGGTCACGGTAAACGAGGAGGCCATCAACCAGTTCCAAAAGCATCTGGATCTCGCCAAGGGCCGGTTCAAGGCCGGTGTGGCGCCCAAAATCGATGTGACCACGGCTGAGGTCGACCTCTCCAATGCCCAACTGAATCTGATCACGGCGAGGAATAATGCCCTGGTCGCTCGAGTAACCTTGAATAACGCGATGGGCATCCAAACGGCCAGCCCGTACCGCGTTCAGGAACCTTCCCGAGGGGAGGCTTATCAGGTTGCCCTGGATGAAGCGGTGGCTCGGGCGATGCAGCTTCGGCCGGAGATGATCTCCCAACGGGCCCAGGAACGAGCGGCTGAGGCGGCCATCAAGGCAGCCCAAGGCAATTTCTTTCCGACGGTTACCGGTACAGCAAATTACTCCTACAATGGGGTAGAATTTCCACTGGTCTATAACTGGAGCGCTGCAGCCTTCGTGAACATCCCGATTTTTAGCGGATTCCTTACCGCACAGCAAGTTGCCCAAGCCCGTGCGACCTTCCTGAGGACCAAGGCCAATGGGGATGTGCTCAGACAGAACATTCTGTTGGAAGTCAACCAAGCCCTGCTGAATCTGGAAGCCGCCAGGGAGCGCTTGCGGGTGACGGCGGTGACCGTCGAACAAGCCAAGGAACGGCTGGCGCTGGTAGAAGGACGCTACAAGGCCGGCCTCAGCAACGCCGTGGAAGTGACGGATGCCGAGGTGGCGCTGGTGAACGCGCAGGTCAACGATGTCGTCGCGATGTCGAGTTACCAGGCGGCGAAGTCCCAGCTCGACCGCGCCATGGGCATCATCACGCCGGTGCGGGGAGGCTGATGAAACCACCTGCGTGGATCATCGTCGGCGCGTTGCTCCTGGCCGGCATGGGGACCGGGGGCTATGTCTATTGGAACGGAGACCAGAAGGCTCTCGTCCGGTATAAGACCGCCAAAATCGAGCGCGGTACGGTGACGCAGGCCGTCACAGCTACCGGCACGATCAATCCCGTCATCACAGTCCAGGTGGGCAGCCAAGTCTCCGGCATCATCAAGCGTCTCTACGCCGATTTTAACTCGGTGGTGAAGGGCGGCCAGGTGGTGGCCCAGATTGATCCCGCTCCGTTTCAAACCGCCGTCACGCAGATGGAAGCGAATCTTCAAAATGCTTTGGGAAGTCTGGCTCGCGCCCGTGCCGACTTGTCCTTACAAAAGCTCAACTTTGACCGCGCGAAAGTTCTGTTCGAGCAACAACTGAATGCCCAGCAAGACGTGGATAATGCCCGCACTGCCTATGAAACCTCTAAAGCCAACGTGCAAATCGCGGAGGCGCAGGTCAAACAAGCTCAAGCCCAGTTGGACACGGCGAAGGTCAACTTGGAGTACGCCACGATCCATTCGCCGGTGGATGGCATCGTCATCTCGCGAAACGTCGACGTCGGCCAGACGGTGGCCGCGAGTTTTCAAGCGCCGATCCTGTTCCTGATCGCCAAGGACCTGACCAAGATGCAGGTGGACACGAACGTCAGCGAATCGGATATCGGGGGCCTCACGGAGGGCAAGTCCGCCACATTTGTCGTGGACGCCTACCCCAACCAGGTCTTTAAGGGTAAGGTCACCCAGGTCCGGAATGCGCCGATTAACGTGCAGAACGTTGTGACCTACAATGTGGTGATCGGGGTGGACAATTCCGATCTGCGACTCAGGCCGGGTATGACGGCCAACGTGTCGATCATTGTCGCCAGCCACGAGAATGTCTTGCGGATTCCCAGTCAGGCCTTGCGGTTCAAGCCGGGCCTGGCGAAAGTCAAGAAGAAGGCGGGAAGCCAGTCGGCCTCGGCTTCAGGAAAGACCGAGGGCGATGACCAAGGGGGCCCGTCCGAAAGCAGCGGCCGTACGAGCGCAGAGGGTAAGGGTAAGCCGACGGTCTGGCTCCCCAACCCAGAGGGAGAGCCCATAGCGGTCAAGGTGAAGACCGGCGTCACGGACGGGACGTACACGGAGCTTGTCGAGGGGGCGTTGAAAGAAGGCGATGAGGTCATCGTAGGAATAAAGACGCCGAAGGAGCCACAGGGCGTCGGCGCGGGGGGGGCTTTGCCGCCAGGATTCGGGTCCCAGCCGTCCGATCGCCCCGGCACCCGGATGCCGAGAGGGCTCTAATGAGCCTGATCGTCTGCCGGGACCTGGTGAAAACCTATCGCTTGGGCGAGATGGACGTCCACGCCTTGCGGGGCGTGTCGCTGAAGATCGACGCCGGAGGGTTTGTGGCCGTCATGGGGGCCTCGGGTTCCGGCAAGTCCACCTTGATGAACATCGTCGGGTGCCTCGACGTCCCGACAGGCGGCACGTATAGCCTGGAGGGAACCGATGTTTCCACGTTGGGGGAAAATCGGCTGGCGGAAATCCGCAACAGCAAGATTGGCTTCGTATTTCAGAACTTCAATCTCATCACACGGACGACCGCCATGGAGAATGTGCAACTGCCCCTCTTCTACAAAGGGATCCCGTCCCGCGAACAAAAGGCGATGGCCTTGCGGGCGCTGGAACGGGTAGGACTTGCCGACCGTCAACGACACCACCCGGCCCAGTTGTCCGGCGGGCAGCAACAGCGGGTGGCCATTGCCCGTGCGCTGGTCACGAACCCATCGATCATTCTTGCCGACGAGCCGACCGGCAATCTGGACAGCCAGGCGTCCCGAGAAATCATGGAGACGCTGACGCAACTGAACCGGGAGGGAATCACCATCATCCTGGTCACCCATGAAGCGGACATCGCCGGCTATGCCCGGCGGACCATCATGATGAAGGACGGGGTGATCCTCTCCGACCGCGACGCCGGCGGTGTGGCCATTGCGCGTGTCGTCCCGCTGGAGGCACGGGTATGAACTTTCTGCTGATGACGGTGCTGGTGGCGTTCCGCGTGCTGGGCCGGCACCGCATGCGCTCGGCGCTGACGATGCTCGGCATCATCATCGGGGTGGGGGCCGTGATCGCGATGGTCAGTATCGGAGAGGGGGCGAAAGCCGCTGTCCAGGCCCAGATCGCCTCCTTCGGCACCAATGTCATCACGGTCTTGCCCGGCGCGACGACGGTCAGCGGGGTGCGGACCGGACATGGCGGGATGGTAACGCTGACCGTGGCGGACATAGAAGAGTTGAAAAAGATACCCGCAGTCACGGAAGTCGGCTGGTCCCGACGTGACACCATGCAAATCATCCATGAGAACAAAAACTGGTTCACGACGGTCAATGGCGTGACGTCAGGCTACCTGACCATCCGCGGCTGGTCGACAGTGAGCGGGGATTTTTTCACACAGACCGAAATGGATTCGGGCGCCAAAGTGGTGCTCTTGGGAAATACCATCGTCAATAACCTGTTCGAGCCGGGGGAAGATCCAGTGGGTGCCACGATCCGGATCAAGAACATACCCTTCAAGGTGGTGGGCGCACTCGATGCAAAGGGGTACGATACAAGAGGAGCTGATCAGGACGATGTGGTTTTCATCCCGTTCACCACCGCCGAACGGAAAGTCATGGGCACGAAATTTCTCGGGTCGATAGGCGCAGGGTTCCTGTCGGCCGAATCCCCCGAGCAGATGCCGCAGGTCGTGGACGAGGTCAAACGGATCCTCCGCCAGCGGCACAAGTTGCGCCCAGACAAGGATGATGATTTCACGGTCCGCAATCAGCTTGATATAGCCAAGGTTCAAGAGGGGACCAGCGAGTCGATGAAATTGCTGCTTCTGGCCGTGGCATCCATCTCGCTGCTGGTCGGAGGGATCGGGATCATGAATATCCTGTTGGTGTCGGTGACGGAGCGTACTAGGGAGATCGGCATCCGCATGGCGGTGGGGGCCAAGCGCCGGCACATCCTCCTACAGTTCCTGGTAGAAGCCGTGGTCCTGAGCGCCATGGGCGGGTTGATCGGTGTGGGGTTCGGCGTTGGGGGTGCCAAGGCCGCCTCTAACGTAGCCGGCTGGCCCACTATCATTTCGGGAGACATCTTGTTGATCGCTTTCGGGTTCTCAGCCTTGGTGGGCGTCTTTTTTGGTCTCTATCCCGCCAACAAAGCCTCCCGGCTCAACCCGATCGAGGCCTTGCGTTACGAATAGTCGCTTCGGGAGCGAAGGATGTGGAAGCAGAACTTCATGTTTACCCAGACAGGGGCTATGCCCATTGACAAGACCGAGAACGAGCTATTCCACGATGTCCCGCAGGCTATGGACAGTGCGGGGTTGAATGGGGAACGGTATATCTCAGTCTGGGTACAGGGTGAGGAAAAAAGCGGCAAGGCGGTCATGTATACGAACATCTACGCGCGGACGGCCATCCTGGACATCGGGGGCCAGGCTGGGCTCTTACAGCCGCTGCAGGGGCGCTCCCATCAAATCAAGAGGCTCCTGTCTGATTCGCAGAAGACCTGGATCAGGGAGTGGTTGATGAAGACATCGGCCGAGGCCTGGGAAAACAGCGACGACTCGTTCAAGGTGATTTTTGAGGAGGATTGATCGAGCGGGAAAAAGAAGACCGACGGCGCTGAGTTGAGCCACCGTCGGTCTGCACGGAACGTTACTTCTTCTCTTCCTTCTTCTCCTCCTTCATGGCCTTCTTGCTCTTCTTTTCCTTCTTCGCGGCCTTTTTCTCCTCCTTCTTCATCTCACCGCCGACGGCTGGGGTTGCGGCAGGAGCAGCAGGAGCGGCAGGAGCAGCAGCGGGAGCGTCCATCTTCTTCTCTTCTGCCGCGTAGGTGGAGCCGGCAAAGGTCAGTCCGATCATTACGGCGAACAGTGCTGAAAGCAATGCCTTCATCTCGTTTCACCCCCCTCCTTTGTGTGTAGTGCTGTCATTAGTTAGCAGGTCGTATGCCACGCCGAGAAGCGCAGCGATTCGAGAAAAATTCTTAATTATCAAATGGATTACGCCATGGACAGAGTCGCAGTCCAAGACCTGTCAACCGTGAATGCCGGGTTTGGGGTAAGAGGTGCCTCTAAACAGCCAGGACTCTCCTCGTTTCATTGCAAATCCTGGGAGCGCCCCCTATACTCCCCGGCCACTTACTGAGGAGAGCAGGGCCATGACATTCAAAGGAAGATGGTCGGCGGCGATCGGTGCGGGCGTGTGTGCATTGCTCGTGGTGCTCTGGAGTTCGGCTGTCGGGTTAAAGGACGCCGGCACGGACGTCACGGCCGCTCCCGAGGTACTCTATGCCCCCGAAGACAAACCGGCCGACCGCCTGGTCGCACTCTACCAAGGAGCCCAGCACACGATCTATCTCGCCACCTATGGGCTGACGTACCCTCCTGTGGTGAAGGCGCTCATCGCGGCGAAAAAGCGCGGCGTGGAGGTGCGTGTCATTACCGACCGGGGGAAGCTCGACGATCGCAATCAACGCGCCGCCCTGGAAACCTTGCGGTTGGCGGGTGTCCCGATCAAAATCAATCGTCACGACGGTCTGATGCACCTCAAGCAGGTCGTCGTGGATGATCGGGTGAACACGTCAGGCTCGATGAACCAGACGTCGAGCGCCGCCTTCTACAACGATGAACGGTTGGATATCTTGCATGATGCGGCCAGTACTCTGCGGGCGAAGGAAAAATTTCTGAAGATGTGGGGCGATCACACCCGGTACCAAGATTGGTGATGAAGCTGTGAAATTCGATGTCGTGGTGGTCGGCGCTGGCGGCGGGGGGGCAGTCCTGGGCCTAGCACTTGCTCAGATGGGCGTCTCAGTCCTTGTTTTGGAGCGCCAACCAGGCCCGCCGACTGCCCTTCGGGGAGAGACCATCCAGCCGAACGGCCAGCAGATCCTCGCCCGGCTGGGCCTCCTTTCGGCGCTCACGCCGGAGGTTGTGGAGCCGGTCCGGCGCTTCCACTTCATTCGGATCGGGGGGGAGCGCCTCTGCACGATGGACTACGGCACGCTGCCAGAGCCCTACAACCGGGCGCTGGTGGCCCTCTCCAGCGCGATGCACCACCTGGTCCTGAGCCGGCTGTCTGCCCAAGCGGGTGCCCAACTCTGGTACGGGGCCGAGTTCCAGGGAATCCTGCAGAACGATGGTCGTGTGGGTGGAGTTGTGGTCAGAAGGGCGGGAGAGGAATCGAGCGATGAAGTGCAGGCCAGCCTAGTGGTGGGAGCCGACGGAGCGGCATCACTGGTGCGGCGCGCCCTGGGGATTCAGGCGGAGGTCCACCACTATCGCCACGGCTATCTGATCACACTCCTGCCGCGCCCGGAAAGTATGCGCGGCGAGGCGCGGTACTATGTCGGACGCGCAGAGTTGCTGGGACTATTCCCGGCTCCGGACGACCATGTGGTGGTGCTGTACATGGTCGAGATCGACCCGCGAGGAGAAAAGATGGAGGCGCTCAAAGCGCGGGGCTTGTCCGCGCTAAAGTCGCGTGTGGCGGCGATCGATGCGGCAATGACCAAACCCCTGGAAAGCCTGACGTCGTGGGAACAAATCGGTCTGCTCCCCTGCACGCGGGTGCGGGCGGACCGATGGGTCGTGGACGGCGGGGCCCTGATCGGCGATGCGGCGCACGCGATGAATCCGCACGCGTCGCAGGGCCGGATGCAGGCGATGGCCGATGCGATGGCGCTGGCCCAAGTCATCGGCCGGTGCCGTGAGACCGGTGATTGGTCGGCTGAAGCGCTGGCGGCCTACGAGCGGGCGCGCCGTCCGCAAGTGGAGATGCTGCAGCGGCTCGCGGACGAGCAGACGTTCTTCTGGAATGCGGCGGACCCGGTGCGGTGTTTCTTGAGAAATCGCGTGTTCCGCGGACTGGACCGGAACGCGAGGCTGCGCTATCAGGCGCTCACCGCCACCGCCGGCCTGCGGACCACACCGCCGTTGACCTGGCTCGACAAGTTCATGGCCGCCGGGTTTCTCCCCGATCCCTGCGCCGACCAAGTTCCAGCGTAAGGCTGGTTAATCAGGGTGGGCGTACAGGGTGGTGACGGTGGCGTCGGTGATGCGGACGGGAATGAGGCTGCCCGGTTTGATGCCGTCCGCGGTCTTGGGGAACACCGTGACGATGTTGCCGTCGGTGCGGCCCCGCCATTGATCGGAGCGCTTGCCGTCCCCTTCCACTAGGACCTCGACAACCTGCCCGATCAGAGCCCGGTTCTTCTTGAGGGAAATCCCCCGCTGAAGCTCGACCAGGCGGGCGACGCGCTCGGTCTTGATGGCGTCGGGGACATCGTCGGCGAATTTGCGCGCCGCGATGGTGTTCTTCCGCTCCGAGTATTTGAAGATGTACGCGGAGTGGTATTCAACCCGTCGCACGAGGTCATAGGTCTCGGCGAACTCCGCGTTGGTCTCGGAGCAGAACCCGGCGATGACATCGGTGGTGAGGACGATGGCCGGGCAACGGTGCCGGATGCGGTCCACCAGCGCGAGGTATTCCGTCCGCGTGTAGGTCCGATTCATGAGCTGGAGAATGCGACCGCTGCCGGCTTGGAGCGGCAGGTGGATGTGCTTGCAGACCTTGGGATGTCCAGCGACCGCCTCCAACAACTTATCCGGGAAGTCTTTGGGGTGCGGCGACGTGAACCGCACGCGCTCGATCCCCTGGATGTCCGCGACCGCGAGCGATAGGTCCGCAAAATCATGGGAACCGTCTCGGTACGAGTTGACGTTCTGGCCGAGAAGGGTCACCTGTTTGCACCCGGAGGCGGCGAGGCCCTCGGCTTCCCGCACGATGCCCATGAGGTCGCGGCTGCGCTCGCGTCCGCGGGTGTATGGAACCACGCAGAAGGTGCAGAAGTTGTCGCAGCCGCGCATGACGGCGATCCAGGCCGTGACGCCTTCGATGCGGTCGGGGACGATATCGGCGTAGGTCTCGTATTCGGAGAGGTCCACCGCCAGACCTTTCCGGCCTGCGGCAGCCCGCTCCAGCAGGTCGGGCAGGGCCCGGTAGCTGTCCGGGCCGACCAGCACGTCGATGAGCGAGTCGCCGGCCAGGAGGTCCTTCTTGAGGTTTTGCGCCATGCAGCCCAGCACGCCGATCACGAGGCCCCGTTCCTCCTTGAGCGGCTTGAGCGCACCCAGATGCCCGTAGACCTTGTTGTGGGCGTTCTCGCGGATCGCGCACGTGTTCAAGAGGACCACGTCGGCCGTGTCGGCCGAGTCGGTAAAGCCGTATCCGCGGGCTTTGAGGATCGCGCGCACGAGTTCGGTGTCGTACTCGTTCATCTGGCAGCCGAACGTTTCGATGAAGACTCGAGGGACGTGCATGGTGTCAGCGCTCTTTTCGAATCGCGTCGATGGCCGCCGGGAGGCCGACGCGGACCGTGGGGTACTTGAGCATCCATCCGAGCGTGGACTTCGCGCGGTCGTTCTTGACGCGCACCGAGCAGGTCACGGATTCCGTCCAGAGCTCGCCGGCCTGCTCGGCGCTCTCCTCCACGGAGATGGACGGAGGAATCGGCTTGGCGAGGGCGAGGGCGACCACCGAGAGCCATTCCTTCTGGGTGACCGGCTGGTCATCGACAAGATTGAACGTCTGCGCCACGGGCCGTTCTTCCGGCGGCGGGGAATACCCGATTTCTTCGGCGGCGAGGACGTAGGCTTCGGCCAGGTCTTCGACGTGCACGAAGCTCATGTAATTCTCGCCGGAGCCGACCGCGCGTGCCTGGCCTTGCTCGAAGGCCGGCAGGAGCATGTCCTTGAACCAGCTCCCGCTGCCATAGGCCCATCCCGGGAACATGAATTTCGCGGTCACGCCCTTGGACTCCGCCAGGTGCGCGAGCTGGTGAACGGCTGGACCGCTGAACCGTCCGTAGCCGATCGGCTCGCGCGACGTGTCTTCGTCCACCCACTCCTCCCCGTGATTTCCATAGGAGAGGATGCCGAAGGTGAGAATCACCCCTTTCAGCATCCCCTCATGTGTCGCGAGAATGAGATGGCTGCAGGCGTCTGTGTGGGATTTGAGGAGGTCGGGGACCTGCGTCATAGTCGGCGGCTGGCCTCGCCGGCCCGGCATGGTGCACCCGATCGCCACGTCGAATTTCTCGATCGCGCGCTCCCACGGGCCGTTGGTCAAGAGGTTGCCGATGATGGACGTGCACCCCAGTTCCTCCAGGACCTTGCCTCGCATCCGGTCCCTGGCCAGCCCGTACACTTTGTGCCCGCGGGCCTGAAATGCTTTGGCGAGGTGGCGGCCGATGAAACCGGTCGCACCGGCGATGAAGATTTTGAGCGGAACAGCCATGGTGTCAGGCTCCGGTTACAGTCGTGGAACACGTGGGCGTGAGAGCCCCGACGGCCAGGCCGTCCGTCGTGCCGGTCAGGTGCACCAAACGGATCTGATTGCTGAGGTCCTCGTCGGTGGGAACCCCGACCCGGATGTAATTGTCCGTCAGCCCCGTGAAGAGACCGGACCGATGGCGGGTCTCGAACAGGACGGACACCGTCTGGCCGACGAACCGGTGGTAGAACTTCAAGCGCTTGGCGCGGGAGAGCGCGCAGAGTTCCTCGCTGCGGGCCTTGACGGTCGGCGAGGGGACCGCTCCGGGCAACTTGGCGGCGGCCGTGCCCCGACGCGGGGAGTAGCTGAACACGTGGAAATAGGCGAAGGGGAGATCGGTCGCCAGCGCGCGAGTGTGGGCGAAGGCCGAGTCTGCTTCTCCCGGAAAGCCCACCATGAGATCCGTGCCGAGCCCGAGGTCCGGCACCGTCCGGACCGCCTTCTCGATGAAGCGGGCGTACTCCCCAGCGGTGTATCGCCGGTTCATCGCCTGTAAGATGCCATCATCCCCGCTCTGCAGGGGCACATGGAGGTAGCGGCACAGCTTCGAAGGCCCGGCCATGCGTTCCAACAGCTCATCGGAGATCGTGGTGGGTTCGATCGAGGAAATGCGGATGCGGTCGAGGCCGGGCACGGCCTCCAGCCTGCGGATCACGTCCGCCAGCGTGAGTCCCTCGCACCGGTACCGGCCGACGTTGACGCCGGTCACAACCACTTCGCGGTGCCCTCTCGTCACGAGGCCCTCGGCTTCCCGGAGGATGTCGTCCGGGCGGCGGCTGCGTTCGTGCCCGCGGGAGAAAGGGATGATGCAGAAGGAGCACATGAAGTTGCAGCCATCCTGCACCTTTAAATTCGCACGGGTCTCCTGGTATTCTCCAATGCCTTCAATCGTAAAATCGTCGCGGCTGACAGTCCGGGTGTGGAGGACCTCCGGTGCGGAAGGGCGCTCCAGTGAAGTCAGGTAGCGGGGCAACTCCATCTTGTATTGCGTGCCGACAATCAGGTCGATGCCCTCCATCTGTTGCAGGACGTCGACGCCGGTCTGGGCGTAGCAGCCGGTGACGGCCACGAAGGCGTCCGGGGAAGTCCGGCGGACCCTGCGAATCAGACTGCGGCAGTCGGCTTCCGCGTTGTCCGTGACGGAACAGGTGTTAACGACCACGAGGTCTGTGGGCTGGCCGACCTCGACCAGTGCGTAGCCGCGACGTCGGAGCTGATCGCCCAGCAGCGCCGTTTCAGCGTGGTTCAGGCGACACCCGATGGTATAAAGCGTTGCGCGTGGCATGTACGGGACAGAATTATAACGGGCGACTCGGCCACGGCGCAAGGAAGATGGGCTGGGTGATTCATGGCGAATGAGGCGCGTGAGAAGCACTTGCTGGCCGGGCTGGACGAGCGCGCGCGTGGGTTCACGCGCATGGTCTCCGTTGAGCCGCAGGCCGAGGCCTTCCGCGCGTCCCTCCAGTACGAAGCGCATGTGGTGGTGAGCGCGGACGCAGACAGTCCATCCGTCGCGCTCGCCGACTTGGCTCGCCGGCTGCACGAACGGGGATACACGCAGCTCAGGAGTCGGTTGACGTTTGCCGGGGGCACCTATCTGGGGAGCCAGGAGCAGTGGGTGGAATACGCCGACCCAGAAAAGGAACCAGAAACAGAAGGAGGATTCGTCGGCCTCGTGCGCCGGATCCGGCGGATGTTTACGCGCCGGTCAGGTGATTAGGCGCCGCTGGTCAGCGGCTTCTTGATTTTCTGCAGCAGGCTTTCGACCGGGACCATCCCGGACGCCGCGGCGGTCAGCACGCTGATCCGAGCCGCAATCCGGGAAGCGATGTCCATGAAGGCCTTGGCCTGCGGAGAGTCGGGGTTCGCCACGACGAGGGGCAGACCCATATCTCCACCAACCCTGATGGCCGGATCGATCGGGACGCGCCCCAGGAAGGGGATACCGAGCTTTTCGGCCGCCCGCTCCCCACCCCCGTACGAGAAGATCTCGGTGCGCTCGCCGCACTTGCCACAGACGTAGTAGCTCATGTTCTCAACGATGCCCAGGATCGGCACGTTCACCTTCTGGAACATCGCCAGCCCTTTGCGGGAGTCGTGCAGTGCGACTTCCTGCGGCGTGGTCACGATGACGGCGCCGGTCAGGGGGACCAATTGGGCGATGCTGAGCTGGGCGTCTCCTGTTCCCGGAGGGAGGTCGACCACCAGGTAGTCAAGATCGCCCCAGATCACGTCCCGCAGGAATTGCTGGATGGCGGTGTGGATCATCGGCCCGCGCCACGTCAGCGGCTGGTCATCTGGAACGAAGAACCCCATCGAGATCAGCTTGACGCCGTGGCTCTCGGCCGGCGCCAGCTTGCCGTCCCGCTGCTCGGGCGGACGCTCCACGCCCATCATCATCGGGACGTTGGGGCCGTACACGTCGGCATCCATGAGCCCGACCTTCGCGCCTTGCAGGGCCAGGCCGACCGCTAGGTTGACCGCCACCGTCGTCTTGCCGACGCCGCCCTTGCCGCTGCTAATGGCGATGGTGTTCTTGACGGTCGGGATGAGGTTGTCCTTGATCTGGGAGCGACCCTGCTGCACGTTGGCGGTGAAATCCACATCCACTTTCGTCACGCCGGCAACCGCGCCCACCGCTTTGTCGCAACTGGCTTTGATCTCGGTCTTGAGCGGGCAGGCAGGGGTGGTCAGAACGACGGTAAACTTGACGGCGCCTCCCTGGATCTGAATATCCTTCACCATGTTCAGGGTGATGAGGTCCTTGTGCAACTCCGGCTCCATCACCATGCGGAGTGCGTCGATGACTGCCTGTTCCGTCACTGCGGCCATCTCGTATCCTTCCCTAGGTGATTCTTTTTCCGCGGCCTCCGCGCATACCTGCGCGTGGCTTCCTGGCACACGTGCTGTCCTCTTCATTCACGCCAGGAGCGTGATCAGTTTACTTGAGCGGCGAATTTCTTCCGGGCTCGACCCAAAAGAGGCTCAGGATGTGATCCGCGATTGTTGGCAATCACGGGATCAAGGATTTCTCCGCATGAAAGACACCGCCAACCTTTAAAGCAAAGGTTTCCCGTGTCGTCCAATAAGTCCTCAAATACCTCTTGGGTCATGACGCCCTTGCACCGAGGGCAGTCCATGGGTTCTCCTCCTGTTACCAGACGACCTCTGGTCCCAGAGTGTCCCTGTTTTTCTCGAACGCTGACCGCTTCCTCTACCAGATTGTATCCGATCAAATCAATCGCCGACTAAATCAATCGGAGACCAACTTGGTCGCCAATATATTTATACTCTTTGAAATTGAGCTTGTCAACTCCATTATTCTTCTGCTTTATCAAATAGTTACTTTTTAAGCAGGGGTTCGAGGATGGGCCACGCATTCTGAACGATGACTGCATAGCCAGCGCCGGTCGGATGGATGCCATCAGCTTGATTGAGGTGAGCCTTCGCGGCGACGCCTTCGAGAAAAAATGGAATGAACGGAATGCCATAGTGCTTGACCACGTCTGCATACATAGACTGGAACGCGCGTGTGTACTCGGCCCCGTAATTGGGCGGCAGTTTCATGCCGGCGAGGATCACTGTGGTCCCGCCAGCCATGAGGCGCTGAATGATCTGCTCGAGGTTGGCGCGCGTTTGGGAGAGGTTCAGCCCGCGCAAGCCGTCATTGCCGCCGAGTTCCAGGATCACGATGTCAGGTTTACTTTTCAGGATCCAGTCCACCCGGCGAAGTCCGCCGGCCGTTGTCTCGCCGCTGACGCCGGCGTTGACTACGCGATAGCGATAACCGGTGAGCTGGAGTTTCTCCTGGAGTCGAGCCGGGTAGGCTTCCTCCGGCGAAACGCCGAGCCCTGCCGTCAAGCTGTCGCCGAAGGCCACGAGGACCCGTTCTTCTGGGCGAGGCGCGGCATTGGACGGAGGCGGCGACTTGGTGCCGGGCCGCGCGTCCACGCTCGTGCCCTGGATTTTGGGCGCGGGCTTGCCGAGCTGCTGATCGCAGGACCATAACCCTGTGCCAAGCAGCGCGACGAGGCAGACGATTCTCAGTACTCGATCCATGCTTCTGTATAATAGGGGGCATGATCGCAATCCGCAACCTCTCCATGCGGCTGGTCAGCGGCGGCCGCGAAGTCTCCATCCTTGATGACATCTCGCTCGATGTTCCCGCCAAACAGTTTCTCGCCATCATCGGGCCGTCAGGAAGCGGGAAGTCCACCTTGCTGGGGCTCATCGGCGGCATGGACACTCCCACGTCCGGCACCATCTCCATCGACGGACGGGACATCACGAAGTTGTCGGACGACGAGCTCTCGCGGTTGCGCCTGCAGGGGATCGGCTTTGTGTTTCAGTCGTTCCATTTGATCCCCACCCTGACCGCGCGCGAGAACATTGCGGTTCCGATAGAACTCGCCGGCGATCCCGAGGCCGACGCGAAAGCGGGCGAGTTGCTGCGGGCGGTCGGGCTCGAGTCGCGCGGCCATCACTATCCGGTGCAGCTCTCCGGCGGCGAGCAGCAACGGGTGGCCGTCGCGCGGGCGTTCGCGAACCGTCCGGCGATCCTACTTGCCGACGAGCCGACCGGCAACCTGGACACGACCACCGGTGAGCAGGTGATCGAGCTGATCATCCGCCTGAACCGGGACCATGGCAGCACGCTGGTCCTCGTCACGCACGATCCCGCCCTGGCGGCCCACGCCGACCGGATCGTCCGACTCCGTGACGGGCGGATCGCATCGGACGACCTGCAGCATCGTGCGTCCGGTGCCCGCCCATGAGCGCGTTCGTCTCCCGGATGGCCTGGCGGGAAACCCGCGCGGCCTGGCGGCACTTCGCCTATTTCTTCGTCTGCATCGCGCTCGGCGTGGCGGCCCTGGTCGGTGTGGACCTTTTCGCCGCGAACCTGGAACGTGCCATCCAGCGCGAGGCCCGCAGTCTCATGGCCGCCGATGTGGAACTACGGACGACGCGGCCGCTGACCTCTGAAGCGGACGGAGTCCTGATGAAGCTCGACGGCCGAGGCATCGCCCGGATGCAGGTCAGCGAACTGGTGGCGATGGCCGCGGTGCCCTCCGGGACGCAGCTCGTCGAGCTCAAGGCTGTGGAGCCGGGCTATCCTTTCTACGGGAAGCTGCGGGCTGACCCCGAGGATGCTCTGGCGACGCTGTTCACCGGCACCCATGCGCTGGCTGAGGAGACCTTGCTGATCCGGCTCGATCTGAAGGTGGGGGACACGCTCAAGATCGGCCACGCGGAGTTCCGAATCACCGGCGTCCTGAAGAAAGAACCGGATCGAGCGGCCGGCGCGTTCAGCTTTGGCCCGCGCGTGCTGATTTCCCGGCAAGGCCTGGGGGCGACCGGGCTGGTTCAGCCGGGAAGCCGCGTGACGCACCGTCATCTGCTGAAACTACCCGAGGCCCTGACTCCGAAGGCTGTTCAAGCGGAGTTGGCCGCGACGTTCCCGGACAAGACTGCGCGCGTGAACACGTACCAGGACGCCCAGCCGATCCTACGGCGCTTCCTCCGCCAGCTCACGATGTACCTGGGCCTGGTCGGGCTCATCGCGCTCATGGTCGGCGGGATCGGCGTAGCCAGCAGCGTCCGCGCGTTCATGAAAGAGAAGCTCGAGACAGTCGCCGTGCTCAAGGCGATCGGCGCCGGATCGGGCACAATCCTGCGCATCTACTTGACACAGACGTTTTTGTTGGGCGCGCTGGGGTGCTTGGCCGGGGCAGCCTTGGGGGCGGCCTTCCAGATCGCCTTGCCTCCGTTACTGAAGGCCTGGCTGCCGATCGAACTGGAGTTCCGCCTGGCCCTGCTGCCGTTCGTGCGTGGCGTGGGCATGGGGCTCCTGACCACAGTCCTGTTCGCCCTCTGGCCTCTGCTGGAGGTGCGGCACGTGCGGCCGAATCTGATCCTCCGCCGGGAGGTGGCCGACGAGCCGGCGGGGTCGCCGGGACGAATGGCGTGGGCCATCAGCGGGCTTCTGGCGTTCGCCTTGGCCGGGATGGCCCTCTGGCAGGCCGGATCGTGGCGGGCCGCCGGCCTGTTCATCGGGGCGTTGGCGGCGGCGCTGGCTCTCCTGAATGCGACGGCGTGGCTGGTGGTGCGACTGGCAAAGGGTCTATCTCGTTGGCGGCTGCAAGCGAGCCTCCGGCTCCGCCGGGGCGAGCGCGGGGTCCGGGGGTATCGGAGCCCATTCC
>Ga0209802_1000848_pt1 | contig 23503 bp, 26 predicted proteins | sample GraSoiAngelo_129_FD_185886 | JGI IMG/M metagenome (GOLD analysis project Ga0209802, IMG submission 185886) | Grasslands soil microbial communities from the Angelo Coastal Reserve, California, USA - 14_0927_12_40cm (SPAdes) (version 2) | ecosystem: Environmental > Terrestrial > Soil > Grasslands ... | reverse complement strand
TGGCCGCCAATGACGATGAACGGAATCCACAGCGGCAGCGTGAGCAACGGCAGCAGCAGCTCGCGGGCGCGCACGCGAGCGACCATCGCAGCGAACAGGCAGCCGAGGACGGCCATACCGATGGTGGCGAGCAGGACCGCGGAAACCACTTCGAAAGAGAGCGGCACGTTGAAGAAGAGCGCCAGCGCCGGCAGCAGCACGGCCTCGCACAGCCCCAGCAGCAGAGCGGCGGCGAGGGCCTTGCCCGCGAAGATGGCCGCCGGCGATGCGGGGGTCAGGAGCATGGCTTCGAGCGATGCCTGCTCTCGCTCGGCGGCGAATGCGCGCCCGAACGCAACGAGCCCTGCGAAGACCAGCGTCATCCACAGCACCCCAGGCGCGATGGCGGGAGCGGTACGCGAGTCGAACTGAAAACCGAAGTTCGCGATGACCAGCGCCAGGACGATGAACTGTGCCAGGGCCGGGACCAGCTCGCGCGTGCGCCATTCGGAGGTGAGGTCCTTTCGCGCCACGGCCAGCGCGACAGCCACTGTCCGCATCTAGTGAACGACGCTGAGCCGCGTCGGGACGCCTACTACGCGACCATGCCTCAGCTCCATCGTGCGCGGGCATAACCGGTTGGCGAGCGCGTGGTCGTGCGTGGCGATTACTGCGGTGCGATCCCGCATGACCCGCGCCAGGAGGTCGGCGCCACCGGAGTCGAGGCTCGCGTCTGGCTCATCCAGGACCAGCAGCTTGGGGTCGTGGAGCACCGCCCTTCCAATGGCGAGCCTCTGCTGTGCGCCCCTCGAGAGCTTGCCTGCCGGCCGCCGTGCCACATCCACAAGGCCGACCAGGTCGAGCACCTCGTCCACCCGCGCCCGATCGACGCCCTGCAGCGTGCAGAAGAACTCGAGGTTTTCGGCTGCCGAGAGCGCCGGGTACAGCCCGGATGCGTGCGCGACGTAGCCGATGCTCGCGCGCAGCCGCCGCCGCTCCCCGAACGCATCGAGCCCGAATATCGCGAGGCTGCCCGATGTCGGGCGCGCGGCGGTGGCGATGATGCGAAGCAGTGTCGTCTTGCCCGCACCGTTCTCACCCAGCACGGCCAGGTGCTCGCCCGTGTCAACAGTAAGGTCGACCATGTCAAGCGCGAGCTCTGAGCCAAAGCGCTGTGTGAGGGAGGTGGCGGCAACGGCACTCATCTGGACTCGACCTCGACGCCGTCTTCCGGTGTCTTGATCAGCGGCCACAAGACAAAGGGGCCCGCGGCAAAGAGAAGCAGCGTCGCCACTATCAGCGTCATGACGCGCCCACAGCACTGGGCACGCTCGCCGTCACGGGCTCGGCGACCTGGCGACGCCTGCCCGTGTTGCCGAGAATCACGCCCACGATGATGATCGCCCCGCCGGCCCAGATCCAGGTCACGAGCGGGTTGACGAAGATTCGAAACGAAGCCGAGCCGTCGCTGTTCGTGCCGGCGAGCACAACGTAGACGTCGGCGACGGGGCTGGAGCTGATTGCGACGTGGGTCAGTGACTGGCCGCCAAGGCCGGCGTAAGTCGCACGCGCAGGCTCGAGCGTCTGGCCGCCAAGCGTCATGGCGGCGACGAGCTCGGAGTGGTCGGCGAGCTCCCTGGTTTCGGCGCCGGAGTAAATCAGCGTGTAACCGGCGACCGTGACCTGCTGACCCGCCTGCAGGGTGACGTCCTTCTCTTGCTGCCAGAAGTGCGACGCCGCCAGACCCACGACCACGACCGCGAGTCCGAGGTGGGCCAGGTAGGCCCCATAACGCCGCCGCCTCCGCGCCAGCAGCGCCACGGCCCGCGGCCACCCGCCGCCGGCCCGGCGCCACCTGCCGATCCCGCGTGCGTACTCGTACACGACCGTGCTCACCACCGCGGCCGCGAGAGGCACGCCGATCAGCGCGGGCAAGCCGCGCACGCCGGCGGCGAGGAGGATCGCAAGCACCAGCGCCGATGCCGCCGCGGGCCACGTAAGCGAGCGCCAGAAAGGCGCGCCCGCGTGCCGCCACGGAATCAGCGGGCCCGCCGCCATCAGCGCCAGGATGGCCGCGAACAGCGGGCCGGACGCGCGCTCGTAGTAGGAAGCGTTGACGACGCGCTCCTGCCCGACCAGGCCCGAGACCAGCGGCAGCATGGTGCCCCAGAACACCACGGCGATGACACCGATGAGGAGGAGGTTCTGCAGCGCAAACGCCCCCTCGCGCGACACCGCGGGCGCCGGCTCGCCGGTGTTGTGTAAGCCGCCCGATCGCAACGCGAGAAGACCGATCGAGAAGACGAGACACACACCCAGAAAGCCCAGGAACCACGGCCCGATCGCGCTCACCGCGAACGTGTGCACCGAAGGGACGATCCCGCTGCGCACGATGAAGGTGCCGAACACGACCAGCAGGAACGCGAGGATGACCAGGCCGAAGTTCCAGGCCCGCAGCCGTCCGCGCCGCTCCTGCACCTGCGACGAGTGCAGGTATGCAGTTGTCGCCAGCCACGGCATGAACGCGACGTTCTCGACGGGGTCCCAGCCCCAATAGCCACCCCATCCCAGCACGTGGTACGCCCACCACATGCCGAGGAGTAGGCCCGTGCTCTGCAGGCCCCAGGCCACCAGCGCGAAGCGGCGCGTGTGTGCGATCCATGCCGCATCGAATCGGCCGGCGAGCAGGGCCGCCGCCGCAAAGCTGAACGGGATCGCAAAGGCTGCGAAGCCGGCGAGGACGACGGGTGGATGAATGAGCATTCCGCCGTCGCGCAGGACCGGGTTGAGGCCGAGGCCGTCAGGCGGCGTGATCGCCAGGACGTCGAACGGGCTCGCAACCAGCACCAGCACGACCAGGAAGAAGCTCGCGATCGAGGCCATGATCCCCGCCGCGTACGCGGCCAGCCGCGGCCCCAGCCGCGCGCTAGCCAGCAGCGAGGCGCTGCCGAGGATGCCGAGGATGAGCGCCCAGTAGAGAAGCGATCCTTCCTGGCCGCCGTAGAAGCCGGCCGCCACCAACGCAATCGGCGTCGAGAGATCGGTGTGCTCGGTCACGTAGGCGAGCGAGAAATCGTGGGTGACCAGAGCAGTCTCGAGCAGCGCGGACGCGATGAAGATCATCGCCGCCGTCGCATAGAACGCACGGCGGCCGACCTGGATCATCACGCTGTTATCGGTGCTGCCGGCCCAGAACGACAGCAGAGCGGAGAACACGGCCATGACCAAGCCCGCCAACAGCGCACCCGATCCGATGAAGGCGAGTATCACGACGTATATGAGGTTGTCGAGAAGCGTGACGGGCATTTCGCCAGCACAGCCCGCGCATGAAAGACCCCGTCCCCCCCGAGCCGCCCCTCCGCGACAACCGTGATGCCCGGCTTGAAGATGTCAGGCAGCGTCCCCGTGTAATCGACCACGACCGAGGCGGTTCCATCCTTCTCGGTGAAGCGGACGTGCAGGCCTCCGTCGCTGCGCTGGATGTCGTCCTGGACGACCCCGGCGACGCGAACATCGCCACTCGCGGGCTGATGCGAGCGCAGCTCCGACACCGTGACGTAGTACTCAGACGCGCCGCCCGACGCCGAGTAGACGAGATAGCCGACGCAGGCGGCGACGACCCCCATGACGATGGCCCACCGGATCATGCCGAGATGAGGCTCAGGTAGCGATCGAGCGTCGTGGCGTCGAGCGGCCCGGCGAACGACGCGGCCACGACGCCGTTGGCGTCGATGAAGATCGTCACCGGCGGCCCGACGACTCCGTACGCCTGGTAACTGCCCGAAACGATCTGCCCAACAGGGTACGAATGAGGATGCTGTTGCTCGAAGGCGTGGACTCCGGCCGCCGTGTCCTGCATGTCGGCGCCGACAAAGGCAATGTTGCGATGGGACTTGGAGGCGTCTGTGAGAAAAGGCAGCTCCTGCGCGCACGGGCCGCACCAAGACGCCCAGAAGTTGACGACCACGGGTTTCCCGCGCAAGTCACGGACCACCACCTTTTGCCCGTCAAGCGGCTGGATGGCGAGGTCGGGGGCGGTGTGGCCAAGGAGGTGCGGGCTCGACATCGCCGCGTGCTGTAGGCCCCATGCCAGCGAGACCATCAGGACGCTGCCCACGACGATCGCGACGGCCGAGATCAAGCCAGACCTGAAGTTCAACGCCGCTGAGTCTAGTTGAGCCTGAGATGGCTAGTCCGGAAGTGAATTCGCGGCCGCGATGCGTCCGTAAAGACGGCCGCTGGGCTTGATCGTCCGCTCCAGAGTCTTGCGATCCACAGCGATCAGCCCGAAGTGCGTGCTGTACCCGCGCGCCCACTCGAAGTTGTCCATGCTCGTCCAGTGGAAGTAGCCCCGGACATCAACGCCGTCGCCGATCGCAAGCTGCACGTTTTGAAGAGTTTCGGTGAGGTGGCGCGCACGCCATTCGTCGTCAGACGTCGCAAGACCGTTCTCCGTGATGAACACGGGCTTGCCCAGCGGGTGCAGCTCGTTCAGCACTGTCCGCATCCACATCGGGTCCGCGCTGAGCCCCATGTCCGTGACCGGACGGCCCGGCACGTTGAAGCGTCGAAAGAACTGGTCCAGGGGCCGGCGAGGATCGAACGCGCACATCTGTCCCCAGTAATGGGCGATGCCGACGTAGTCACATTGCGCCTCCACGATCCGGGCCAGCCGCCCAGGCGCGACCGGCCAGCGATCCAGCGCCATCTGCGACGCCTGCGCGGCCCAGCGGTCGCGCCGCTTCTCCGTCGCGGGGATGAAGAGCAGCTTGTGATGCGAGAGCCCGACCATCGCATCGGGCCACCTGCGCTTGATCGCGGTGTACGCAAGCTCGTGAGCTTTGCGCATGTTGCTAGTCACGCTGTAGAGGGCGAGCAGGTCACCTTTGCGTCCAGGCGGAAATTCGCCGGTGACCCAACCGTTGGCGCCGTAGATGCTCGGCTCGTTGATGGTGCACCACAGCCCGACCAGGTCGCCGAGCTGATCGACGACGCGATGCACGAAGGGCAGGAACGCATGTGGCGCGTCCTTCGCCGCCCATCCTCCTTTTTCGGTGAACCAGATCGGGCTCGAAAAGTGGTGAAGCGTGACCATCGGCTGGATGCCCTGCTCGCGCAGCTCGCCAAGGACGTCGCGGTAATGTCGGATCTGGCGCGCGTCGAAATCGCCCGGCGACGGCTCGATGCGCGACCACTCGATCGATAGCCGGTGAGCGTTCTGGTTCAGCTCGCGCAGGAGCGCGAAATCTTCGCGGTAGCGGTGATAGTGGTCGTTCGCGACCGCCGACCTGTCGCCATTCGCGATGTGGCCCGGCTGCTGCTCGAACGCCCACCAATCGCTGTTGCGGTTATCGCCTTCGACCTGGTGGGCGGCGCTGGCGGTCCCCCACAGAAATCCGGCGGGAAAGCTCAAGAGACGGCAGCCTGTCTTTCGACCTTGGGTGGCGGCACGTACTCCCATCCCACGGGCTTCTCCCCTTCGAGGTCGAGGACGAGCATGCCCGACTTGTCGATGGACTTCCGATACATCTCCCGCTCGTTGTGTGGGCGGCCGTCGAGCACGATCCAGGCGGCCTGAAGAGGGTCTGCGTGGCTGACGACGGCCATGGTGTCGCCCGGGTGCTCGCGCACTATCCGTCGCACGACGCCGAGGACGCGGTCGCCCATCTGCTCGACCGATTCGTCCCCCGGAACGAGCCCACGCTTGGTCTTGTGCACGAACCACAGCGGCCGCCTCATCGGGATCTGCCAGTAGGGCAGCCCCTGCAGGTACCGGCTGAACTCGGCCTCGCGCAGCTCGGGTTCGGCCTCGAGGATCGCTGGAGGCTCGAGCCTGGAGCTGATGATCTCGGCCGTCTCGACCGCCCGGGCCAGCGGGCTGTGCACGATTCGCTGGACGTTCTTGTCCCGCAGCGAGTCGCCGAGTGCTGCAGCCTGCGCGCGACCGAGCGCGCTCAGCTGGAACCCGTCGAGATGCCCGTAGAGGAGCCGCCGGGGATTCTCGACGTCCGCGTGGCGGATCAGGTAGACGCGCGTGGGCGCCAAGGTGAATCCGATGCTACGCAGTCGCCACCGCTACGAGCGGAAGGCGCCGACCGAGGTGCGGTTGGTGCCGGCCGAGCGGCCGGATTCGAGTGCGTGGTAGGCCTCGCGGAGTAGGTTGCCGGTGTACTCGCGGCGGTTCATGAGCCCGGGCTCATCCCCGGACGGTCGAACCACGTCGATCGTGGCGGCACCGCAGCTCACCGTGATCCGCTTCCAGTCGCCGCTGGTTGCGAAGTCATAAGAGGCGATCGCGCGGCGGATCTTGTCGGCGGCCAGGGTCGCGCCCTGCTCGTCGGTCTCGGGCAGCACGATGGCGAAGTGCGGCGGCCCCTCGGCGTCGAGGAAGGCGACCGTGTCGGTGTCGCGGATGGCGCGCCCGAGCCGCTCGGAGATCTCCCGCAGCAGGCCTTCGAGCTGGATGTGCCCCAGCTCCTTGTGGACGTGCTCGGCGTGGTCGAGCTCCATCACCAGGACCGAGAGCGGCCGGTGGTAGCGGACAGCTCGGTTGGCCTCCTGCCCGATTAGCGCGTTGATGAACTTGGAGTTCCAGATCCCGGTCACCGGGTCGACCACCCCGAACAGGGGGCTCGAGGTGCGGTCGGACTGGCTGTGGCCGCAGGTCGGGCAGTACTGGGCCCCGTCGGGCAGCTCGGAGTTGCAATACCAGCAGGCGCCCACGGCGGGCATTCTACAGACAGGGTCCAGAATCTCAGTTATGACCGACCAGGGGGAGCTTTTCGAGCTTGCGGCCGCGCCTGAGCCGAGCGCGCCCCTGGCGACCCGCCTGCGCCCCCGCAGCTTCGACCAGCTGGTCGGCCAGAGGCGGGTGGTCGAGGTCCTGCGCGGCCTCACCGCCTCGGACCACCTCCCCAGCATCGTGCTGTGGGGACCGCCTGGGAGCGGCAAGACCACCCTGGCCGGCCTGCTGGCGGCTGAGACGAAGGCTCGGATGGTCGCCATGTCGGCGGTGACCGCAGGCGTGGCCGATCTCCGGAAGGTCGTGGCCGAGGCCAGGATCCACCGGCGGGCCGGCCTCCGCACGGTGCTCTTCATCGACGAGATCCACCGCTTCAACAAGGCCCAGCAGGACGCCATCCTGCCCCACGTCGAGGACGGCACCGTCACGCTGATCGGCGCCACCACGGAGAACCCGTCGTTCGAGGTGATCGCGCCGCTGCTCTCTCGCAGCCGCGTGTTCAGGCTGGAGGCGCTCGAACGCGACGACCTGAAGAAGATCGTCGAGCGCGGCGCCGCCGAGCTCCGGGCGGCCCTCAGCGCCGAGGGCATGGACGCGCTGCTGGAGGGCGCGCGCGGTGACGCCCGGGTGGCGTTGAACGGGCTCGAGACCGCGGCGGCGCTTGCGGCTGGAGAGGAGATAACCCTTTCCCACGTCGAGCGCGCCCTTCAGCAAGGCCACCTCCTTTACGACCGGGCCGGCGACCAGCACTACGACATCGTGTCGGCGCTGATCAAAAGCGTTCGCGGGAGCGACCCCGACGCGGCCGTTTACTGGCTGGCGCGAATGCTCGAGGCCGGCGAGGATCCACTGTTCGTCGCTCGCCGGCTGGTGATCTCGGCGGCTGAGGATATCGGGCTCGCGGATCCGCAAGCGCTGCAGGTGGCGATGGCCGCGCAGCAGGCCGCTCACTTCGTCGGCATGCCGGAAGCCGTGCTGCCTCTGACAGAGGCGGCGCTCTATCTGGCGCTCGCCCCGAAGTCCAACTCGGCGCTCACGTCCTACGGCGCCGCGCGCGAGCTCATCGCACAGACCGGCAACGAACCGGTGCCTTTGCACCTGCGTAACGCGGTCACCGGCCTGATGAAGTCGATGGGTTATGGGCGCGACTACAAGTACGCGCACGATTACGAAAGCGGCGTCGCCGACCAGGTGCACATGCCCGCGAAATTGAAGGGCCGCAAGGTGTACACGCCCGGGCCGCGCGACCGAAAAACCCAGTAACTGGCAGCGACCTGACTCACCAGTCAGGGGCGCAGCCAATGGCATACCTCCAGTCGTCGCCGCACTAGTGCTGGCGATGCGCGTTCCTTCTTTGGGACATGCCCACACCAGACATCGGGCTGAATGTTTTCCTCGGCGGGTGCGCGTTGCTCGGGATCGCGTGCTTGGGAATGGGTTGGTTCGCCTATCGCAGTGAGGATGCTCCTCGGCTGCTTCGCGACCAGCTTCTGATCCGCGCCATGCCCGGAACGTTGTGCGGCCTGCCGGTGGCCGGCGCGGGACTGTTCGCCTTCGCCCTTTCGTTCTGGCTCCCCAGCGTGCCACGACTTGTCGCGGTCCTGCTGTCGAGCTTGACAACTTTCGTTGGAGTCATGTTGTTCGGATGGTGTCCGGCAAGACTGTTGCCTCGCTGGCTGCGAGCGACCGACCCGCATTTTGCCGGCGACTGACTTTTGCGTGCCTTGACTCTCTGGAATCAACGGCCGCCCGGCTCACTCGAATAACCTGAGCCCGTGGCCGATGCTCTCGTCATCTTCAAGCCCGACGCCGCCTACCGGCTCGCCGCGCGCGCCGGCATCTGGGGCTGGCTCTGCTCGGAGCGCGATTGGAAGGTCGAATCGCTCACGTGGTTTCAGCCGCCGGCGGCCCTCATCGAGAGTCATTACGACTTCCTCATAGGGCGGCCGTTCTTCGGCTGGCTCGTCGATTTCATGACCGCGCTGCCGATGCCGGTCGGTCGCGTCAGCGCGTCGGCCGAGGCCCTCGAGCGAATGAGGTACGACCTCGGCGAGACGCGCATCCAGCAATCGCGCCCGGGCTCGCTGCGCGAGCGCTACGGAATTTTCGGGGGGATCAACTGTATGCACCTGTCCGACGCACCCGAGACCGGCGCTTCAGAAGTCGAGCGGTGGGCGAAGTTCGTTCAGCTCGACAAGATCGACGCCAAGCTCGAGGTCGACACCGACAAGCCCGACCACACATTCCACCTTCGCTCGCTCGCCACGCAGGTGGCCGCCGGGATCCACGTCGAGCTCGCTTCGCAAATGATGCGCGAGCTGATGGCCGAGGAGTCGGACATCGAGGGCGCCCAGCTCGAGGCCCTCTGGCGGATCACTCTGGGGGCGCTGCCTTAGTCTCGGCGGCTCGCTCGACCGCGCGCACGTGCACGGTTACGGCTTTGTTGAAGAGCTCTGAGTTCGGCACCACCACGAGGTCGCCCGCGTCGGTCTTCAGCAATGTCACCCTCAGCCTCGCATCGGTCACCGTGCCCGAGCCGACTCCTTCCAGCGAGATGCGATCACCGACTCTGATATGGCGCTCGAGCAGGATGTAGTAGCCGGACACGTAGTCCTTGAGCAGGTCCTGCACGCCGAAGCTGGCGACGATGGTGGCCAGCAGGATGCCCGCGAGCGTCAGGTTCTGGCTCTGGAAAGCGAAGCCGATCGCGAAGGAAATCCCGAGGCCGATCAGGAAAATGGCCACAACTCGGCCGCCGACCTGGACCATGTCGGAGCGCACGTTTCGCCGCCGAAGCGCCGCGACGACGGTCGTGGAGACGACCCGTGACCCGATCACGAACACCAGGAAGACCACGACGGCGACGACGACGTATTCGAGGTTCGTATCCGGAACGCCAGGAACCACCGCCAGCGGCGGCAGCGTCATTCCTTCTTCTCGGGAGCCTTCTTCTCGGCAGCTTCCTCTGCTTCTGGCGCTTCGCCCTCGGCAGCTTCTTCGCCCTCGGCGGGAACCACGGCCTCCGCCGCCGGAATCTCTTCCTCGACTTTGAGCTCGCGCTTGTGCACGATCTTGACGATCAGCTCTTCGGGGTCCATGAGCACGGTCACGCCCTTGGGCACGCTCAGGTCTGACACGCGGAGCTCGGACTCGATCTCCTCGAGCGGGGTGAGGTCGACCTCGAAGGCCTCGGGGATGTCAGTCGGCAGGCACTCCACGCGGAGCGCGTGGATGGGCTGGAGGATGTCCGCGTCGCCTCTCTTCACGGCGGCGGACTCACCCGTGAGGTGGACAGGGACCTCGACGGTGATCTTCTCTTCGAGGCTCACCGCGTAGAAGTCGACGTGGATCGGGCCCAGCCGCCGCGGGTGGGTCTGGATCTCGCGGACGAGGACCTTTTCCGACCGCCCGCCGTCCACCTGCAGGTCGACCAGGTGGGTCCGCCCTGACTTCACGAACACCTTCTGGAACTCGAGCCGGTCGAGGACCAACGGGGTCGGCTTGGCATTGTGGCCGTAAACCACGGCGGCCAGCTTTCCCTGGCGGTGAAGTCGCCGGGAACGCTTGCCGAGGAGTTCGCGGGTGGAGGCGTTCAGCTGCATGTTTAACCCTTTTCCCCACGAACTCGGAAGCCGGGCCGCGAGTTCGCGGGGGCCCCATTCAAGCTCTGGTGGAGAGGCGTGGCTATGATACCGCGCAGAGCGCGCGCTACGCCGGCAGCACGATTGCCTGGAGGACAAGCCATGCAGAGCCCACCGCCTCCCCCGCCGCCGTCCGGAGGGATGATGCCTCCGCCACCGCCACCTGGAGGGGGCTACATGCAGCCGCCGATGGGTGGGGGCGCCGCGGCGCCCGGCAACCTCGCCTCTCCAGGCCTCCGCATCGTCGGCGGCCTGATCGACGTCGTCATCCTCATCGTCGTCTTCCTGATCAGCGATGCCATCTTCCGAGGCACCCACTACCTGGCCGGGCTGGTCAACCTCATCCTGTTGCTCGGGTACTTCGGCTACTTCTTGAGCGCCCGTGGGCAGACGGTCGGGATGATGGTGTTCGGCTTCAAGGTCCGAGACGTGGCGACCGGTCAGTATCCGTCGATGGGCAAAGCTGCGCTGCGCGGGTTCATCTGGTGGCTCGAGGTCGCGTTCACGATTTGCATCATCGGCGCCATCGGCTGGCTGTGGCAGCTGTGGGATCCTCAGAAGCAAGCCATCCACGACAAGGTCGCGGGCACGATCGTCACCACCTCGTAGGTGCAGAGCCCTCCACCGCCGCCCCAGCCCCCACAGGGGTACATGCCCGCGCCGGCGTATCTCGCGCCCCAAAACTACGGGGGGCAGACCACCTATGCGGGATTCTGGATCCGCGTCGTCGCGAGGCTGGTCGACTCGCTGATCCTCGGAATTCCTTTCAGCATTCTCTTCATCGTCTTCGCAACAGCTGCAGGTGTTTTCGCAGGAAATACCGGCTCGGACAATCAGAACGCCCAAAGCGCGCTGGCGGTGCTGTTCGGCGGGGCTTTCGTGCTCGTGTACCTCCTGGCGCTTGTGGTTACGTTCGGGTACTGGATTTACTTCTGGGGCAAGTCTGGGGAGACCCTCGGCATGCGGCTGCTTCGCCTCCGCATCATCGATGCGAACACGGGCGCACCGATCGGCTACGGCCGGGCCACGATTCGACTCCTGATGAGCTTCGTCAACACCTGGGCCTGCTACATCGGCTGGATCTGGGTGGCGTTCGATTCACGAAAGCAGGGTTGGCACGACAAGGTCGCCAACTCGGTGGTGGTCCACTACTGACCGGAATTCCGCGTCTAGCGAGCACCCTCCGGGAAACGCTTGCGCAGCCAGTCGACGATGCCTTGCAATGGCGTGCCGGGCGTGAACAGCTCCGCCACGCCCTTTTGCTTTAGCGCGGCGATGTCGTCGTCGGGGATGATGCCGCCGCCGAACACCACGATGTCGGTTGCCTTGCGGCGCTTGAGCTCCTGGACTACGGCCGGGAAGAGCGTCATATGCGCGCCGGAGTGGATCGACAGTCCGATCACCTGCGCGTCCTCCTGCAGCGCCGCGTCGACGACCATCTCCGGCGTCTGCCGCAGCCCGGTGTAGATGACCTCGTAGCCCGCGTCCCGCAGCGCGCGGGCGACGACCTTGACGCCGCGGTCGTGCCCATCGAGCCCGACCTTGGCGAGGACGATGCGAATCGGCCGGACCTCGGTCTTGGCAGCCATCAAATGACTGCGCGCTCGGTGTAGATGCCGAAGACCTCGACCATCGCGTTCATGATCTCGCCTTCCGTCGCGTATGCCCGAACGGCCTCGAGGATGTAGGGCATCAGGTTGTCCGTACCGGCAGCGGCCTTACGCAGCTGCGCCAGCGCGTTGGAGCAGCGCGCCTGGTCACGCTTCGCACGCACATCGCGAACCCGCGCCACCTGCTCGCTCTCGAGCTTGGGGTCGATGCGCAGTGTGTCGATCGGCTCTTCCTCATCCACCGTGAAGTCGTTGACCCCGACGACCACCCTCCGCTTCTGCTCGAACTCCTGCTGGTATCGGAACGAGGCGTCGGCGATCTCCTTCTGAAAAAAGCCGACTTCGATGGCGGGGATGACTCCGCCAAGGTCCTCGATGCGCTTGAAGTATGCCTCCGCCTGGCCCTCGATCTCATCGGTCAGCGCCTCGATGAAGTAGCTGCCGCCTAGCGGGTCGATGGTGTTGGCTACGCCCGTCTCGTAAGCGAGCAGCTGCTGCGTGCGCAGCGCAATGCGCGCGGCCTTGTCGGTCGGCAGCGCAAGGACCTCGTCCATCGCGTTCGTATGCAACGATTGCGTGCCGCCCAGAACCGCGGCCAGGGCCTCGATCGCAGTGCGAGCGATGTTCAGCTCCGGCTGCTGCGCCGTGAGCGAGACGCCCGCCGTCTGCGTGTGGAACCTCAGCTTCCAGGAACGCTCGTCCTGTGCGCCGTAGCGCTCGCGCATCCATCGCGCCCAGATCCGGCGCGCGGCGCGGAACTTCGCGATCTCTTCGAAGAAGTCGATGTGGGCATCGAAGAAGAAGGAAAGCCGCGAGGCGAAGTCGTCGATGTGCATCCCTCGCTCGAGACACGCGTCCACGTATGCCATGCCGTCCGCGAGCGTAAACGCGAGCTCCTGCGCCGCGGTCGAGCCCGCCTCGCGAATGTGATACCCGGAAATGGAGATGGTGTTCCACTTCGGTACCTCTTTGGCGCAGTACTCGATCGAATCGACGACGAGTCGCATCGATGGCTCTGGCGGAAAGATGAACTCCTTCTGGGCGATGAACTCTTTCAGGATGTCGTTCTGCAGCGTGCCACCGAGCCTGGCTGCAGGCACGCCCTGCTTCTCGGCGACGGCGATGTACATGCAGAGAAGAATCGCGGCGGGTGAGTTGATGGTCATCGACGTCGTGATGTCAGCGAGCGGGATGCCGTCGAACAGCGTCTCCATGTCCGCGAGCGAGTCGATGGCCACACCGCAGTGGCCGATCTCCCCGCGGCTGGTCGGGGCGTCCGAATCCTGCCCCATCAGCGTGGGCATGTCGAAGGCCACGGACAGGCCGGTCTGGCCGTTGGCGAGGAGGTATTTGTAGCGGCGGTTGGTCTCCTCCGCCGTCGCGAAGCCGGAGAACTGCCGCATCGTCCACAGCCGCCCGCGATAGCCCGTGGGGTGGATCCCCCGGGTGTAAGGAAACTGCCCCGGATATTCCTCAGGGCGCCGCGGAAGATCGCCCGAGGTGTAGAGGGGCTTGAGGGGGATGCCGGAGATCGTCGACGTCTCGAGGCCATCGCCGCGGGCGGGCGCGGACTCGTAGTCCTCCTGCCACGCCTGTTTCGGGTCGCGCGACCTGACTTTCAATTTGTATTCAATTATCGCTTTCGGTCCAGGATCTCCTCGGCCGTGCCGTAAGGCGTGCCCGCCTGGAGCAGGCGCTCGGTGAGCGCGGGGTCGTCGGCCAGCGCCTGCCGCACCCGGTCGCGGGCGAGCTCGGCGGCCACCTCGGCCGTCTCTTCTTTGAGCCGATCCGCCGCCAGCTGCTCCGCCTTGCCCGTAGACGTCAAGTATTTGCGATGGGCCTCGGTCGCCGACCAGAGCTCTTCGATGCCTTCCTGGCGCACGGCCGAGGTCGCGATGATGGGCGGCTTCCACGCCTTTCGCTCGCCGGGGACATTGGACAGGCTGAGCATCGCCCGGAGTTCGGTGACCGACCGGTGGTGGCCCTCCAGGTCCGCCTTGTTGACCACGAAGACGTCCGCGATCTCGAGGATGCCGGCCTTGATCATCTGCACGCCGTCGCCCAGGTTCGGAGTCAGCACCACCACGGTGGTATCGGCAACCGCCGCCACCTCCAGCTCCGACTGCCCCACGCCGACGGTCTCCAGGATCACGGGGTCGAAGCCGAACGCCCCGAGCAGGCGGATGGCCTCGCGGGTCGCGAGCGATAGGCCGCCGAGATGGCCGCGTGCCCCCATGCTGCGGATGAACACCTTGGGGTCGAGCGCGTGTCGCTGCATCCGGATGCGGTCGCCCAGGATGGCGCCACCAGTGAAAGGAGAGTTGGGGTCGGTGGCGATCACAGCCACGGACCTGTCGTCCTTGCGCAACGCGGAGACGAGCGCATCGACGAGGGTCGACTTGCCGGTTCCAGGAGCCCCGGTGAAGCCGACGACGTAGGCCCGCGCCCTGTCTGCAAGCTCGTCCTGGAGGGCGCGGACCGACGGGTCGCGTTTTTCGACGAGGCTGATCGCGCGGGCCAGGGCCCGGACGTCGCCGGAGCGGAACCGCTCGGCTAGGTCGGCTTCGCTCAGCTCACTGGCCCAGCCAGCGCCGGGCGAAGTCGTGCCCCAGCACGACCACGAGGCCATAGGTCTGCTGGCCGCTTGCCGGGGCCGGGCTGGTCGGGGTCGCGGCCACCACGCTCGCCCCGAAAAACGTCGCGAGCCACTTCGCGGTCTGTGGGAACTGGCCGTTCGAGTAATCGAGCACCACTGTCTGGGCGACGGCGCGGTGAGCGATCGGATCTGCAAGCTGCAGCCCTGTGGGGTCGAACATCGACGTGACCCGGCTCTCGAGGCCGGGGAAGTTGTTGGCCCCATTGGCGAACTGGACGGCCGCCTTCTCGGCGAGGACTGCCGGGTCGACGAGGACTGCGGCGATGTAGCGGTGGATCATCGCGAAGCTGGGGTCGTCGGCGCAAAGCTGCGATACGCCGGGCCCCATGCCGCAGTTGTAGGAATCCAGGAGGTTGCCTTCGGTTGCCGGTGCAGGTGATGTAAGGGCGACCCGGATGATCGAGCTGTCCGGAAGGTTCTTGCCCCAGTCGTAGATGGCCCTCATGTCAGACAACGACATGTCGGTCGTGATGTTGTTTTGAAGCGCGCTCAGAAGGGCCGGCGCTTTGGAGAAGCCGTTGATGGTAGTCGCCTTCTTCTTGATCGCTTGCATGATGTCCTGCTGGCGCCGCGCGCGGCCGAAGTCGGACGACTGTGCTGCCTGTTCGGCATGACGCGAGCGGGCGATCTGAAGCGCCTGTTCGCCGCTGAGGTGCTGGCATCCGGCCTTGAAGTGAATGGGATGGTAGCCGCCCCCATAAGAGGGATAGGAGTAGTCGTCCAGATTGGTCGAAAGGCAGATGTCAACGCCACCGAGCGCATTGACCATGTCGCGGAACGCCTTGAAATCGACAGCGATATAGCGGTCGAAGGTCAGCCCCGTCACCTTCCCCACCTCGTGCTCAGCCGCGTGCCCGCCCCCATCTCGCCCCTGGTACTGCGACGCGACGCAGCAGATGATGTTGGTATACGGCACCTCGTATGCCGCGTTGATCTTGTTGTACCAAACGCGGCTCGGGTTCGATTGCAAATTCATGCCGATGACCAGGTCGCGGGGGATGGAGACCATGGAGACGCGACCGCTGGCAGGGTCGATCGTGACGGCCATGATGGAGTCGGTCAGGTACGGCGCGTCGTTCTCGTAACCGCCGCGGCCCAGCAGCAAGACGTTGACCTGCTCGCCGTGCTTCAGCTTGTAGGCGATGGTGCCCTGCGATGGCTCCACCGCCTGCACCACCTCGCCGATCGGATTGAAATGTCGTCCGGTCGTGGTGGAGAGGAAGTCGTCGATTCGCTTGTATGTGAATGTCGCGGTCACGACCACAACGATCAATACAAATGCGGCAATAACCGCCGGAGCAGACCGAGTCAGGCGGTAGGAGACGTTGTAGCGGGATCGCCTGGCCCTAGGCCTGGCCCTCTGCATGCGCACGGGGATTCTACCCTGCAAGACCACTTGGAACGTTGGTCGCGCCTGCGCGGTTACGCCGTGGACTTACTGGAAGAGCGTGGCCAACCCGGTGGTCGTAGTCGTGTGGCCCGACAGGATGTAGACGAAAAACGTGATCACGCTCGCTATGAAACCGACCACACCAAGGATCAGCCCTGCCAGAGCCATGCCTCCGCCTGAGAGCATGCCGCCGCTAGATGCGATGCGCTGGCGCGATACGAAGCCCATGATCGCGGCCGTCGGCCCCGCGACGATGCCGAGGCAGAGGAAGAAGCACACGACGCCGACGATGCCGACGATGAGCGAGGCGATCGCAAGCCCGTCAGTCCGAGGCTGCGCGTACCCGACGCCACCCTGCATGTATCCCATCGGCGCCGGCGGCACATAGCCGCCACCCGGCGTGTAGCCGCCGCCTGGCGGCGGGGGCGGTGGGGGCGGGTTGAAGCCTCCTCCCGGCGGAGGCGGCGGCGGGGGCGGATTGAACCCTCCTCCCGGCGGAGGCGGCGGCGGGGGCGGATTGAACCCTCCTCCCGGCGGAGGCGGCGGAGGTGGAGTGGGAGTGCCGCCCCCAGGTGGCGGCGGCGGCAAGTCCGACATCAGATCCCTCCTATCCCGCTTGCGGGCTGGTTGTGCCGATCTCGAAGCTGCGAATAATCCACGCCTGCATCGCCAGAGCAAACGCGGCGGTATAGAACGCCCCGATGCCGCAGGCGATCACGCCAAGGCCGCCGATGAAGCTGGCAGCGATCAGCATAAGCCCGGCGATCAGGGTGTTGATCGGATTGGCGAGGCAGCGTCCGACCACTGGGCGAATGTTGAGGCCTGCACCGATCCCGCCTCGGTCGGTGGCCAGGACGATCGCCGGAAGCAGGAACGTGTAGGCCAGGCTCCCGATCGTGATCAACCCGAACGCCGCGAGGTTGAGAAGGATGGCAAGAGCGATCAGAACCGCATTTCCTTGGCCGTGGCCCTGGTGAGCCGCAATCGCCACCCCGGGCACGTAAAGAACCAACCCGACGGCGACAACCACCAGCGCGTAGACCAACTCGACCACGAACAGGCGTATGCCTCGAGCGAGGTATGAAAGGTTGGCAGGGGCCAGTTTCTCGTCACCCGCTCGAAGGCGATCGAGAGTGGCCAGCATCCAGCCGATGCCGTTGATCGTGCCGATGATGGGGATCAACGTGATGAGCGCGATGATCAGGAGCTTCACGGGCCATTCGGGATCGCGGAACGGCCAGACGAATGCCTCGGTGATGCGCTCCACGGATTACTGGGGAGGCGGGCCAGAGATCTGGATCAGCAGCAGGACCAGCAGGACCAGCGAAATCACGGCGCCGACCACGGTCGCCACGATGCCGAAGATCCAGGCCGCGGTCGCGAGCCCGCGCCCGCCCAACGCGCCCCCCGAGGCGTCGATCCCACCGATCGCCGAGCGGCCCATGAAGTAGGCGATAGGTCCGCAGATCAGGCCCGGCAAGCCCAGCGGCAACCCGAGCACCAGGCCGGCGATCGCGAGCGCGAGCGCGATGATCGCGCGGTTGTCGGTCCGCTGCGTCGCGCTGTGCATTGGCGGCGGGTATGACGGAGGAGGGTGGTATGGCGCCACCGGATGCGGCGGTGGTGCGGATCGCTGGACGCTCACTTGAGCAGTGAGCGTGCGATGACGACGCGCTGAATCTGGTTCGTCCCCTCGTAGATCTGCGTGATCTTCGCGTCTCTCATCATTCTTTCAACCGGGTAGTCCGAGATGTAACCGTAACCGCCCAGGATCTGGACGCAGTCGGTGGTCACCTTCATCGCCATGTCCGACGCGAAAAGCTTCGCCATCGCAGCGACCTTCGTCAGGTCAGCCCCTTTCGCGTCGACCTTGGTGGCGGCCAGGTAAACGAGATGACGCGCTGCTTCGATCTGTGTCGCCATGTCGGCGAACATGAACTGGATTCCCTGGAAGCTCGAGATCGCCTGTCCGAACTGCTTCCGGTCGCGCGCGTAATTCAGCGCGTAGTCGAAGGCGCCCTCGGCGATGCCGAGGGCCTGGGCCCCGATCCCCGGTCGCGACCGATCCAGGACCGCCAGGGCGAGCTTGAAGCCGGCTCCTTCTTCACCAAGACGGTTGGCAGCCGGCACCTTGACGTCGTCGAAGACCAGCTGCGCGGTGGGCGATCCGCGAATACCCAGCTTGTGCTCCAGCTTGGGCGCCAGCCAGGCGCTCGTCTCTCTCTCCAGGACGAAGGCCGAGATGCCTTTGTGATTGGCCTCCGGGTCGGTCTGCGCGAAGACGACCAGAGTCCCCGCAACACTGCCGCCCGTGATGAACTGCTTGGTTCCGTTGAGGACGTATTCGTTTCCGTATCGCTTGGCGCGCGTCTTCATCGCCGCGGCGTCGGAGCCGCTGCCAGTTTCCGACAGTGCGTAGGCGGCGACCTTCTCGCCCGACGCGAGGGGCGGGCACAGCCTCTTCTTCTGCTCCTCCGAGCCGGCCACCAGGATCGGGTACGAACCGAGGGCCTGCACGGCGAGGATCAGCGACGAGGTCGCGCAGGCCTTGGCGATCTCCTCGATACCCATGCAGATGGTGACGCTGGAACCCGAGATGCCGCCGTACTCCTCGGGAAACGGGATGCCCAAGATGCCGTTGTCGGCGAAGAGCCTCTCGATGTCCTTCGGGTACTCGGCTTTCTCGTCGATCTCGGCGGCGCGCGGGGCGACGCGGTCCTGTACGAGCTCGCGGATAGTGTCCCGGATCGCGACCTGCTCTTCGGACAGCTCGAAATCCATCAGCGTGAGATTAGACCCAATTCGAATCCCCTATCGGGGGCGTGGCACGGGTGGCCAGGGTCCCCCCCGGCCACACTAGGTTTGCAATTGGGTCTCTCATACCCGCATCACTTCTCGTGCGATGACGACCCTTTGCACCTGGTTCGAGCCCTCGTAAATTTGGAGCGCTTTGGCGTCGCGCACGTGACGCTCGAATGGGCTGCCCGCAAGGACACCCTCATCGCCGGCCAGCTGCAGCGCGTCGAGGGCGACCTGCATGGTCGTGTCGGTGCAGTGCAGCTTCGCCATCGAGGCTGCGAGGGTGAACGGGCGCCCGGAGCTGCAGAGCCACGCGGCGTGGTAAGCGAGCATGCGGGCAGACTCGAGACGCGTGGCCATGTCGGCCAGCCAGAACTCTTCCCCTTGCCCGCGGGTTCGACTCTTCAGCAGGGCCGTGGCCTCATCCACCGCCGCAAACCCGATCCCCAGCGCCTGACCTGAGATTCCGATCCGGCCCGAATCGAGGGCGCGCATCGCCACGGTGAAGCCTTCCCCTTCACCGCCGAGCCGATTCGCCCTGGGCACCACCACGTCCTCGAGGACGAGCTCGCCGGTTGGCGAACCGTTCAAGCCCATCTTCTTGAATACCTGGCCGACCTTCACGCCCGGCGATTCCGCAGGGACTATGAAAGCGCTCACGCCGGCTGCCCTCTCCCCCGGACCGGTGCGGGCAAAGACGATGTAGAGGCCCGCGCGCCCGATGTTGGTGATGAATACCTTGGTGCCGTTGAGGACGTAGCCGTCGCCCTTGCGACGGGCGCTCGTCTGTAGCGACGCGGCGTCGGAGCCGGCCGCCGGCTCGGTCAGCGCAAACGCCCCGAGCAGCTCACCCGAAGCCAGGCGGGGTAGCCACCGCTTTTTCTGCTCATCGGTGCCGAAAAGGAGGATCGGCTCGCTGCCGACACTTGTATGAACGTCGACGATGACCGAGGTCGAGGCGCAGGCGCGGGCGAGCTCGTCGATGCAGACCGTGAAAGCGAGCGCGTCGAGCCCCGCCCCACCGTACTCGCGCGGGATCAGAACGCCCAGCAATCCGGATTCGGCAGCCGCGCGAACCGACTCATCGGGGAACCGGTGATCGCGATCCACCTCGGCCGCGAAAACCAGCGCCACGCCCTGCGCGAGCTCTCGCACGGAATCGCGGAAGCTGGCGTGCTGGGGCGGCAGGGAAAAGTCCACTAAGTAGCGACTAATTACAATATTCGGTTGCGGCATGGAAGCAGGACCGAGATACCTCGAAGGAACCACTGTCGGCAGCGGACGCGACATCATCGGGGTGCGCAGGGACCGGATCGCCGACATCATCAGCACGGGCCGCGAGATCATTGCCCGCGCCAAGTCGGAGAAGCTCCTTCCTGACACCATCACGGGCGCGACGGCCGCCCTCCTGGTGACGATCGCCGGCTACGGCGAACCACTTTCGGAAGGGCAGTGGCGCGAGCTGGCGGGAGTCGTGGGCGGGATCATGCGCGACACCACTTATGCGGACTTGGCCCGGCTGCGGACGTTGATAACCCAGGAGCAGTTCTTGAACGTCGCACGCAATCAGGGCTACGGTCGCTTCATTCGCCGCCTGGACGATGGGCGGTGGGTGTGTGAGCTCGCCCCCAAACTTGAAGATCTTCCCGACGAGTAACGCGTTCGCCGGCCTGGTGAGATCCAGGCCGGTACGCATCGCCTCGGCGATCCTGTTCACCCTCGTGATCGTGAGCCCGGCCGCAGTCGTGTTTGCGGTCGTGTGGACCACGCCCAGCGTGGCGCAGCCGGCGACGGCCCCTATCGACACCGAGCCTGCCCGTCTGCTCCCGGTGCCCGACGCGCAGCAGGGACCGCTTCCCGCAACAGCGGTCAATGTGTACGCGAACACCATGTCGGGTGTCGTCCCCTGTCCCCTGTGCCTGCTTCCGCCGCGCGTATACGTGCCCAACAGCACGGCGGGCACGGTCGACGTCATCGACCCGCTCACGTTCAAGGTCATCGACCACTACGCGGTCGGCAACATCCCGCACCACATCGCGCCCGCGTGGGACATGAGCGCGCTGTACGTCGACAACGAGGGGTCGAGCAGCCTGACCGTCATCGACGTCCACACCGGACGCCCCACCGGCAAGATCAGCATCCCGTTTCCGTACAACCTCTACTTCACGCCCGATGGCACGAAGGCGATCGACGTGGTCGAGCGATTGCAGCGCATCGAATTCCGCGACCCGCACAACGGCTGGAAGCTGCTCAAGGCGGTGCCCATCCCATGGCCGGGCGCCGACCACCTCGACTTCAGCGCCGACGGCAGCTACTTGATGATCTCGACCGAGTACTCCGGTGTAATCGCCAAGGTCGACACGATCAACATGAGCCTCGCCGGCTACGTCCGCGTCGGCGGCCTGCCCATCGATATCAAGCTGTCGCCCGACGGCACGGTCTTCTACGTCACCAACCAGGGCCGCATGGGCGTGTCGGTCGTCGATCCGATCGCGATGAAGGAGATCCAGTTCATCCCCACCGGCCGCGGGGCACATGGGCTGCAGGTATCGCGCGATACGAAGTCGCTGTATGTCTCCAACCGGCTCGAGGGTTCGTTTTCTGTGATCGACTTCGCGACGCGCACTGTGATCGCGAAGTGGCACATCCCCGGCGGCGGCAGCCCGGACATGCTGCAGCTGAACCCTGCCGGCACGCAGCTGTGGGCGTCGGGTCGCTACAACGCGACCGTCTATGTGATGGACACGACCACGGGTGCGCTGATAGCGAGGATTCCGGTCGGTTCAGAAGACCACGGCCTGACCTACTTCCCGAACGTCGGCCTGCACAGCCTGGGCCACAATGGGGTTTACAGGTAGCCGGCTTCTCGGTCGGCGTATCCGCACGTTTGACGCCAAAACCTCGAAATTCCGGCGGTCGATACGCACGTTTGGGTGCAAACGTGCGGAATGGGTGCGAGGGGCCTAGGCGCCCAGGAGGCGGGCGATCAGCATCCGCTGGACCTCGGAGGTGCCTTCGCCGATCTCGTTGACCTTGACATCGCGCCAGTAGCGCGCGACCGGATAGTCCTCCATGAAGCCGTATCCGCCATGGATCTGCACCGCCTGGTCGGCCGCGCGCTTCGATGTCTCGGACGCGTAGAGCTTGCACATCGCGGCGAGCATGCGGACGTCGTCGGTGGCCTTGCCGCCGCCGTGCGCGTAGGCCGTCGCGGCTCGATACACCATCGTCCTGGCGAGTTCTGTCTCCATCGCCATGTCCGCCAGCTTGAACTGGATCGCCTGGTGCTTCGAGATCGGGACGCCGAAGGTGCGGCGCTCCTTCGCATAGGCGAGCGATGCGTCCAGGCACGCCTGGGCGACGCCGACCGACAATGCGGCGATCGCGATCCTGCCGCCCATGAGCGTGTTCAGGAACTGCCGGTAACCGCCACCACGCTCTCCGAGGATGTTCTCGGCCGGAACCTCGCAGTTGTCGAAGCTCAGCGGGTGCGTGTCAGACGAATGCCAGCCCAGCTTTCGATACGACTCGAGCACGTGATAGCCCGGGGTGCCGGTCGGGATCATGATCGCGCTTATCTCGGGGCCGCCGCGCTTGTTCTTGCCGGTCACCGCCGTAACCGTTACTCCGGCAGAGATCTCGGTTCCGCAGTTGGTGATGAATTGCTTGGCGCCGGTGACAACCCAGTGGCCGTCACGAAGCTCGGCCCGTGTCTTGGTGGCACCGGCGTCGGAGCCGGCCTCGGGTTCGGTGAGCCCGAAAGACCACAGCTTCCTGCCCGCAAAAAGGTCTGGGAGCCATTTCTGCTTCTGCTCGGCGCTGCCGAAGTCGTAAATCGGCGCAGCGCCGAGGCACACCGCCGCCTCGAGGGTGATCCCCACGCCGGCATCGGCACGCGAGATCTCTTCGATCGCAAGGCATAGCGACAGAAAATCCGCGCCGGCGCCGCCGTACTCCGCAGAGAAGGGCAGGCCGAACAGGCCCAGGTCGCCCATCTGCCGCACGATCTCGTAGCCGAACTTGTGATTGCGGTCGAGATCCTCAGCAGCCGGCGCGACGACCTCTTTCGCGAAGTCGCGGCACAGCTCGCGGACGGCGCGTTGCTCCGCGCTTAATTCGAAATCCACACCGGGACTTAGTATCCCGTACGGCGATGAGCGGCGATCCCTATCTGGCTGGAATCGAGATCGCCGCCAGCCTGCAAGCGCTCGACGGGCCCAATGTCAACCCCGTGTGCCACACGCGCCTCTACACGCATGGCCGCCGGACCGAGCGCTCGCTGGTCCTGCTGCATGGGTTCACGAACTGCCCGCAGCAGTTCGATGCGCTGGGCAAGCACTTCCATGAGCTGGGCTGGAACGTCCTCATTCCGAGGTATCCCCGGCACGGCTATTCGGATCGGCTGACGACCTCGATCGCCGAGCTGCGGTCAGACATGCTGATCGCGGTGGCCAATCGGGCCGGCGAGGCGGGAGCCGGCCTTGGTGAGCGGCTCACCGTCGCGGGGCTGTCCCTCGGTGGCGTCCTCACCGCGCATCTCGCCCAGAGCAGCGAAAGGGTCGAGCGGGCGGTGCTGATCGCGCCGATGTTCGGGCTGCGCCCCATTCCCGGCTGGGGCCTGGCCTCCCTGGCACGCCTCGCGAACGTGCTGCCCAACTTCTACATCTGGTGGGACCGCGAGCTGAA
>Ga0209802_1000846_pt1 | contig 23521 bp, 26 predicted proteins | sample GraSoiAngelo_129_FD_185886 | JGI IMG/M metagenome (GOLD analysis project Ga0209802, IMG submission 185886) | Grasslands soil microbial communities from the Angelo Coastal Reserve, California, USA - 14_0927_12_40cm (SPAdes) (version 2) | ecosystem: Environmental > Terrestrial > Soil > Grasslands ... | reverse complement strand
ATGAAGAGCATAGATGAGCCTGTAACGAGGATGATGGCGCGCATCTGCCCGAACTTAGTCGCGAGTCGAGGACTAGCGTACGCGGAGAATCCGATGAGAATATTGGAGAAGGCGAGGATAGGCCCGCTGTAACTGTCGGAGACGTTGAACCGGTAGTAGAACCAGGCGCCCACGAGCGGGATAATGAATCCTGCCCCGAACCCTATGGTGCTCGCGACAAAGCCGAGCTTTGCGAGCGTTCCCTTGTTGGTCAGCCCGGACCATCTCCGCTCGGGATTATGGGTCTCCCGGTGGTTTCGGAGTAGAATGTAGAACATCAGGGGACTGATGAAGCTCGCCAAGCCTAGAATCAGGAGCGTCTCTCTGTGAAGCGTATAGTTTGTGAAGCCAGTGAGAGACTGCAGGGCCGGAAACGCTCCGGGCAGGACGAGGCCGATTCCGGTCGTGACATTGATCATGATGAAGGAACGCGAAAAGACCCTGTTCCGGTTGGAATTATCAGTAAGATCAGCCAGAAGCGCATTCCAAGTGGTCACGCTGGCTCCTTCCGCGAATCCCAGGGCTACGCTCGCGGATATGAGATACGAGAAATTCGTTGTAAGCGCGAAGACCAGTAGCGCGGCAGCGCCCGCTAGATTTCCAAGGATCAGTAACTTCTTTCGACCGTAGATGTCGGAGATGATTCCGAGAGGAATGGATGTGAGAACGACGGCGATGCCTTGGACTGAGATTAGTAGTCCTGCTTGTACAGCTGTGAACCCGACAGTGACTAGCCAAGCTCCGAGGACGATGTAGAGGAAACCAAGTCCGAGGAAGATCGGAACGAATGATAGAATGAGCATCGTGGCGGTTGGCGGGACTGGGCTGGCTTCTTGGTTGGCCAAGCGATCTTCAAGATGGGGCTTCTGGTTTCCGTCCGATAAACCAATGGGTTCAGAGAAATGGTTCACTTCATGTCCCATGATCGATGTCGAGCGTCGACAAACCTACAGGTTCCAAAGTATATGTAGGCGGGACCCGTGCCATAGGTGTCTGCTTTTCGAATGGTAAATAGGAAATTCATGCTAACTCTTGTTCCGGCTGTCTATCAGACGCTTGTCGACCAAGCTGATGAGCGAGGAATCTCGATACAAGAGCTTGTTCGAGCGGTAATAGTCCCTCACTGGCTCGTAGTGCCACCACTGCCAGCCCCGAGTCCGAGCCTGGTAGTAGGCCCAAGACCGGGCCAAGTCGGAAATCGCTGGCCGAAGGACTAGCGTCAATCCTTTAGGTTCTGATTAGAAGACGCCCGCGATTCTGTGCGAGCCTATCGAGGGCCTTTTTTATCCGGATTTTTCTTCTGCCTTCAGAGCGAGTTCTTGTTTGTGTTCGATCTGTTTCTGTTTTATCTCCTCGTAGAGGTTGCACCAGTCGCGGCCGGAGACGACGAGCTGGTAGATCTTGAGCTTCGGATGAATGCACTTTGCCCTTTCGAACAGATCAGCGTTGAGCGGATCTTTTGTGGCAAACCATATGCAGGATAAACAGTTTCCGTTCTGCCACTGTATGCCCTTCAAGCGCTTCTGTAGTTCGGACTCAGGTCCAGACATAATGTTTCAGCCTTCGACCCAGTGCGTTATCAAGGTTCACACGTAGTTTGTTACCCGAGGCACAAGCTTCTGATTGGAACCCAACGAGTGAACTCGTGAAAAAATACTTAAGCTCTGAAAAGACGAATCGAATTATATGAAACCTGCACAGAAGGGCACGCAGAAGTCCGCCAAAAGCACCACCGCGACCAGCAAGGCATTCACTGAGGAGGAACGAGGCGCGATAAGGGACCGCGTCCAAGAGATGAGGGCTGGCAAGGGGGGAGGGAGAGAGCGTCGTGCTGGCGAAGATCGCCGAGATGCGGGAACCGGATCGCACCATGGCCAAACGGCTCCACATTATGATCAAAGAGAGCGCGCCAGCCCTCACGCCGAGACTCTGGTACGGGATGCCCGCGTATGCCAAGGACGACAAGGTCGTATGCCACTTCCAGGCAGCGGCGAAGTTCAAAACGAGGTACGCGACGTTAGGGTTCAGCGACAAGGCGAACCTCGACGAAGGCAACATGTGGTCGACCGCCTTCGCGCTGAAGGGGTTGACTCCGGCCGAAGAGGCAAGGATAACCGCGCTCGTGAAGAAAGCAGTGAGCTAGGCTTTCTGTATTTCGCTTCATGGTTAGTTTCTTTCAAGAACAGAAATCGGTGGCATGGTGGGGCCAGCATGGATATCGAAGATGGATGGCATAGCCGACGGTCATGAATATTGGAACGATTGCCCCGAGCAAGACTAGAATTGTAATGCTCAACCTTCGCGTCCGGGTTGAGGCGAAAAACCACAAGTTCAGCCCACTCGCCACTAGAAGGATTGAAGCCGGAAGGAGGGCAAGAAACACTACGCCTATTCCATATTCTCCCTCTCCAAAGATTCCGCTTTGAGCCTGCGCAAGAACCAGAGCAAACAATGGGAAGCCTAGGTTCCAAGAATGATTCCTGTCATGGACGAGAGTTTGGCGATCCGATCGAGCTCGTTCCACTTTGGGGGAATTCCTCCTTGCATTTTGGTTTCCTGTGTCTTTTCTTTGATGGTTACTAAAGACCTGGGATTGGGCTCACTCGAGATCTCAGAAGGCCGGAAATGCCGAAGTATTTCCTCTTGTGGTGGATTCTTCTCATCTCAACCGCGGGTGTCTCGGACCCGGCTCAACCCTCACGTGTTTGCATGGGACACTTAGGTTGCCCGGAGGCAGAAAGGAGGGCTGTTAGCGTCCGAGTTTTCCGCCGCGGGCGATGTCGCTCTTCGGTGTTTTGCGGAAGATGATGAGCACTCTATCCTTCGGGTAGCCAAGGGTCTGGGAAACTATCTCCGTCAAGGATTCGGCGAGCTGCCTCTTCTGGCCCACGGTGATCTTTGAGTCGAGCAGGTCCACTCTGACCGTGGGCAAATCCTAGCTAACCACTCTCGAGTACTGAGACGCCGGCCCGACTCACATTCTCCCGCTTGTACTCTAGGATAGTTACGCGGACATCTTCTGGAGGGCAGTGGAGAATTCTCACAACCGCTTCTGTTGTTTTCTTCACGAAGGCGAGTTTCTCGTCCACAGTATGGTCGCCCTCGACCATGTTGATCTCGACCCTAGGCATCGCGGGGTCAGTTCAACTTCTGATATCGACGACCTATATGCCTGTTGGCTAAGAGGAGCTACCGTGCCGTCGACAAGGTCGAAACCGTCGAGTAGATGTGGCCACTATGAACTGGTAAAGGTCGGCACGAACTGGAAGTGTGTTGATTGTGGACAAATGCTCACAATTTCGGAGAGTATTCAGAACTCCGTTGAATTGTCCGAGGTCATGAGGACGGCAGTCGAAAGTAGAGTGCCTTTGAGCGAGAGTTTGGATGTTTTGTCGGGACGTAGAGAGTGGGAGGAAATCCGGGCGAAGATCCCAAGCGTCGAGAGACCGTCAACGCAGAACCCCCGAAAGCGCGCCGCGTCCCTAAGCGACGGCTGGCTCGCGGATAATTTGGTTATTCGCCAATTGATGAGCGGAGAAAAATGATCCCGGTATCGCCCTTGCAGCTCCTTGAGCATCCAATCTCTACCAGTTATCGATCTTCTACAAAGCTGTGAACCACAAGAACAAACGTTCCTCATTACCCAATCGGGATCAACAAAATGCATTGCATAATCCATCGTTACCTCCTGGCCCGCTGGTATGTCTCTCCGAGCGATCAAGGTCACTTCGTCCTTCATCCACATGTTGGGGTCGCACGAATGATTGATGAAATAATCGTCCGTCAAGGGCTCATCGACATGGTTTCCTAACCAAAGTCCTTCGTCGATCTGCATCAGCGTTCGCTTGTCGGCCCTTCCCTCATCGATGTCATCCTTGGCAAAGACGGTGCCACCGAATATCCAAACTACTTCACCCATGCCGATGAATGATTTAGCAAAGGTTCCTGCCCCCTGAATGCGCGAAGACCCTACGTCAAGGCTCGGGTGCTTCCAATCTCGAGCACGATAATGCTTCTGGCTCGCCAATATTACTCAGGCGTTCTAGCTCCGTTTCTAAGCACAAAATCGAGTGCGGTTCTCAACTTGTTCTCAAATCCTTCGGGATATTCATGTCCAAGTCCAGTCTCAACCTGTAACTTCCCATCCAAACCCCTCTCGACCATCAACGTGAACAACTTTTCGATCTTCGGGAAGAAAGGATCCTTATCGCCTATGATTATCGATCCTCTGAGTCCACGACAGTCACTTGCCTCAACGATGGAGAGGAAAGACTCGCTAGGAAGTTGTCTCTCTGTTGCAGGTTTCTCCTCCGGAATGATCCAGTCGGAGGGGGCGACCGCTACAAAGCCGCGGACCGGGACGATTCTCTTGAGCACCGTGTAAATGGACAATGCTCCGCCTTGCGAGAATCCGCCTACAACCAAGTTCTTGAAGTCGAGCCGATAATCCTTCAATTTCGAGAACACCCACTGGACGTCCCTCTCCGACACTTCCAGATTGTCCCAGGAACGACCATCGTGAGCGTAAACCTGCGACGACCACGGTACAGCGAGAATCATCCTCATTGAGAGAACCGGCAACCACGGCGCGGCCGACAGCTCAGGTCGCTCTCCATACCGTTGGTGGAACATCATCAGAGCCGGCCAATCCTTTCCCTCGCCGTAGCCTGGTGGAAGGCGGACCATTAGGTCGGGAGAAGTTTTCTGGTTCATCTGTTCGCGCTTGAGGCGGTTGGATTCGGCTTCGAGAGTCTTGAATTCGGGTCTTTCGCGGATCGGATCTAGGTCGGTGTCTCGAAGTACTTCAGCCGGCCACCAGACGTTCCTTTTGACCGCGTCCTGAAGGGAGAGAATGGCCTCGGCATGGTCTCCGAGACGGCTCTGAAGACATGCAATCCAGAAGGATGTCTTGGCATCGTAGTCGTGAAACTTCTCCGCGGCATCTCGTGCCACCTCTAGGGCTTCACGGTATCTTGACTCATTGTAGTAGCGAAAGACTCTGTTTCTGTAATCAAGGAATCCTGTGCTTGCCATCAGGTGCGAAGGAGAACTACGTGATTTCTCCTATTGAACATTTATCGAATCGATGACATTCGACTCCTGGGACCCTTCGAGTTAGTCGGTGAGGTGGGACAGGTCCTGGATGCGGGCCGGCCAACTCTCGTTCATAACTGGTAAGTCAAGCGCGAAAGGAAGCAAGGGGCCCTGAGGGTGCCTAGGAAGTCGCCTGAAAAACGCCTGAGGGTCCGAGTCGATGATAAAATCGGCTTGACGGCAGAGAGATGCGAACGGGGTTCTTGCTCGGTCCCTGTTAAGATCCGGCTAGCGATTGACTATCTAGAAAAAGAAGGTATGAAGGCCAGCCTCGTGACGCAGAACTGCCAGTGATTCTACAGTTCCCTGATTGCTAATAGAACGTTTCAGAAAACGATTTGCTATGCTGCCTTCTCTAGGACGATCTCTATGGTTGAGACGTTTCGTGTGTCTCCTTCTTCTCCTAGAACTTCGCTGGCGATTCGTACTTCTTTGATGGTGAGTTTTCCCTGGAAGAACCGACGCCGGACCACTTCCACAACGTCCACCGCATGGCTAATCGACTGTCCTCGAGCCTTGACTGTTAGAGTGTTCTGGCCGCTGTTGAAATGCATCATAACAGCAGTCGCATAGGCCATCAGCGGCTTTTTGCCGATAAACACGGTATCTGGCGGAATCTGGCCACGAGGCCTCTCTACGCGCGGTCTCTCCTCGCGTCTTTCTGGAGCGGATTCTGTTCTCTCTGTAGTCTGTTCGGTTCTCTCTGTGCGGGGCTCGCGACGTTCACGTGCCGGCTTGTGCTCTACCTTCTCACTCATTGTTGTGGTCTCAGTTGTCATTCGATTATGCTCGAACTATCGAGCACGACGCTAAGCGTCGCGTCTTAAGGGTTTGCGCACCCAACTCGGAAAAATAGTAGGAGAAAGAGAGAAAAAAAGAGGAAACTGAGAGGGGTTTTCTTGGGAGAGCCGTGTTTAGAGTATCTCTCTGGTGAGAGCTTCTCTGAACTTGACCCTGCAGTCCTGGCACTGGAAGAGCCCGATCAGCACGTTCTTCTTCGACTTGCCGCCCTTGAGCTCCCAGACCTTCGCCGGTTTCGGAACATCAGCACCGCATTTTGGACAGACCACCTTGTAGAACTGGCTCGGGGGCGCTAGGCCGACCGAGGACAGGTCCGGTGAGCCTTGTATGCCTGGAACCGCTTCTGTGCCTGGTATCGCTGGCTGGACTTGTGATGTTTCCGTTGTTGCTACTTGTGCGGATGCGTCGAGTGTCGGAATGTCGTCGACGACTTTGACGACAAGCGCGTCAGCAACATCCTCCGCAACGTCTTGTGATGGAGCGAGGTTGAATGATTCGTCGAGAGTGCTTGAGGATGCAATGTCCGATGATGCGACTGGACCAGTGATTGGAGCTGTGCTCGCGGCGAGAGCGTTCAGCGGCGTAGTGGATGGTGCATTGGTTGTTTCTGGAGTAGGAGACCCGGTGCCATTGCTCGCTGGCAGAGCAGGAGCCGGAGATGCTGGTTCAACGTGCTCCTCGACAACATTGCTCGGAGCAAGAGTAACCTGCGCTGGGGCTGCGAGAGGCTGTGGCTGGCTAGGAGTCCATGACTTTGAGGACGCGAGAGCGCCTATTCCCACCCAGCTTACTGTCGCGGGCTTGTTTTCTGGGTATGTCTGTTTGAATTCTCCGGGGAATAGTGGTTTGGTTTCGATGTGGCTGAGGGTGTCGATCATCTGTTTGATCTCTTCGATGCTCTTGAGATTGTTCTCTAGTAAGCCTTTGAATTCCGCGCGCTGAGTCCGATACTCAGACTCGTTGACGTCACCAGTCACGAATTTCATCTCTAGATTCAGTAGCCGTTGTGGTGTTGTTGCCATCTGGTCCTTTGTCTGTTTCAAGTGCTCGTTCAATGTGTAGCCGAGTACGTTGATCCGGTCTTGCAGGTCCGAAGAGGCTCGTCCGTACTCTTCGTGTATTGTCCGCATCTTCTCTTTGTAGCCGTTGATCTCAGTGATCAGTTTCTCTATGGTCAGATCGTTTAGACCCATTTTTTCTACCTAGGATTCCGTCATCTATGAGGTAAAATGGTAAAAGCGTTCCAACGCAAAAACAGCTGATAAAACCGCGTCAAGAGTCCGATTTTCGATACATGATAACAAAAACAGTGTCAATGATCGAACGGATCGCGGATGATTCTAAGCTAGCAAAGATAAATCGAAATTGTGCAAAACACAAAATCGATCATCATTTTCAGGATCGCATATAAACCAAAACCGATCTGTGGACCCCACAACAAGCACCGACATAATCCGTCGAACACACGTTCTCTATTGCCTAGCCTAGTAAAACCACCCACGTAACCTGTTCAAACAACACCTAGCCATGTCAAGAATTCAATTGGCAAAACCCGCCATCAACCGGGGAAACAAGAGGAAGAAATTCCCACATGTCCTACAAGTCCATGAAAAACTGGGACCGCGGGAGCAGAGAACCACTGCTCTCGAAAATAACCGAGCGCGTCCACCACCAAGAACCCCTCAAAGAAAGAATCAGCCAAGTCATCTACAAGCTGAAAGTTCAGCAGAACCGGCTTGAAGGTGCCAACCTCAAGACACAGCAGCACGACAAGTCGCTATTCGACAAGTGCGTACAAGCACAGATGAATCATGATACCGCACGCAGCACAATGTACGCCAACGAGATCGCCGAGATCCGCAAAATGGCAAAGATCACACTCCGCAGCGAACTCGCCCTCGAACAAGTAGGCCTCCGACTGGAGACAATCCAGGAATTCGGCGATGTCGCAGCCACAATGGGCCCGATCGCAGGCGTAGTAGCAGCCATCAAGAACCAGGTACAAGGCGTCATTCCACAAGTCGGCTACGAACTAGGCGAGATCTCTGAGTCACTGAACAGCGTAGTCATGGAAGTCGGCGAAGCGACAGGCCAGTCATACGACTTTGAGGCGTCCGGAGTAGAGTCGCAGAAGATTCTCTCTGAAGCGAACAGCATAGCAGAGACCAGGATGCGCGAAAAATTCCCGGAGCTACCATCACCCGCTCTCGGCGCACTCGAGAGCACGGTGCCGAGGTAGCCCGGACTAATCTTTTTGGAGAATAATGATCATGCCCATAACCCTTGAAGAAATCAGAAGATTCCTCGGCAGAAGCCTACAGGACCCCTACGGGAGAACCTTCGGCAAAGTCGTAGGAATCTCCGCCAACCTCAAGGACGAAATCACAGGCGTAGGAATAGAAGTCGGAAACGGCGAATTCGTGCAATGCCCCGGAGACAGAGTCAAAATCAGCGCCGACACACTCGTTCTAGCCCCAACCTGGAAGGTTGAAGCCGAAGAGTTCCGGAAAGAATTCGACGTAGTCACACGGCGGCTAAGAGCCCTCGACGAGCTCTTCAGTGTAGGAGACATCCAGAAAGATGTCTACGAGGACATGAGAAAACAGCACGAGGATGCAATCAATGAACTCAAGTCGAAACGGAAGTCGATTCTTGACACTCTCAGCCAGAGAAGCAGCACCCTAAACACCCAGCTCCGACAGCTCCAGACCCATCTCGCTGGCAACAAGATGTTCCACGCCTCGGGAGAATTCGATGACCAGAGCTACAAAGCTGTCAGCGATGCCATTGACACCGGCCTGGTCCGCGCAATGGCGGAGCGGAAAGAGGTCGACTCTATCTTCGGATACCTCTCAAAGCTAGACTCCTCCAGTTCCACCGTCCCGGCGCCGGCGATCCAGACACCCGTAGCCGCCCCAAGCACCGCTCCATCTGTTCCAAGCCAGCCGAAGGACCAGGTCATGGTCCTTCATGTACGAGAGACCTAGGGGGTTTCGTCGCCTGTTTAGAAGCCTCGAGGAAAAAGTCCACCCGGTTCCGCTGAAAGAGAGAGTGGATCAGGCTCTCTATCGGCTCGCAACCCAGAAAGAAAAACTGGAGCACATGTCGTCAAGGCTGCAGCAGCGAGACAAAGAGATGTTCCAGCGCTGCATAGGCGCCCAATTATCGAAGGACAGCGCCCACGCAGCCCTCTACGCTAACGAATGTGCCGAGATTCGAAAGATGGCACACATCACGCTAAGCAGCGAACTCGCACTTGAAAGAGTCGTGCTCAGACTCCAGACAATAGAAGAGTTCGGAGACATCATGGCCCAGATAGCCCCAGTTATCGGAGTCGTACGCGAGACCAGAGGAAGAATCGCAGGAGTCATCCCCGAAGTCGCTACCGAACTCGGAGAAGTGAACAACATGCTCAGCGACATGGAACTCGAGACAGGAGAGATCCCGGACCAAGGAGCCGACGTTCAAACTTCTAGCGATGAGGCGAAAAAGGTCCTCGAAGAGTCCAGCGCCATAGCGTCCCAACAAATGAAAGAGCGTTTCCCAGAACTACCCTCGCCAGAACCGAGGCAAGCAACCACTGTCCCAAGGCCCCAGGCACCAGAGCCTAGAATTCCAATAGCAGTCACTTCCAGCGGCGGGATGGAAGAAGAGGCAGAAGTGCCGTTGGAAGATCGGGTCCTAGGCTACATCAAGACTCACAATGGCGAGCTGAGCGTCAATTCAGCATCAGCCGAGCTCTCGGTACCGGCCGAAGACATACGCGGGTCTCTCCAGAAGCTGAAGGATGACGGCAAGATAGTCATGGACTAGGGCGAGGCCAGCAAACGCCCTCTCCCTTTAGGATCACATGGAGGAAAGGCTGATCTCAGCTTCAGAAGAGTTAGAATCCCTTGCAGTGAAGTATGCCCATGAAGCGATCGAACTGGAGCGAAAAGGCTCCAAACGAATCGCCGGGACAAAGTACCAGCGAGCCATCGAGGTCCTCCTGAAACTCTGCTCACTCTATCCCAACGCCCCGCAGAACAAGGTCTACCTGGAGCACGCAGAAGCATACCGCAAGCGAGTCCAAGAACTGCAATCCGACTCCGAACCAATCGCACATCCATCTGACTCCATTGAGACAAAGGACTCGAAGAACATCAAGTTCGACCAGTGGGTCCTCACCGAGAAGCCTGACATCAGCTGGGACGATATCGCAGGTCTCGAAAAGCCGAAGCGCGCGATAGAGGAATCAGTTGTCTTCCCGGTGCGGCGTCCAGATCTCTTTCCGCTCGGATGGCCTCGTGGAATACTATTCTTTGGTCCGCCAGGATGTGGCAAGACCCTGCTCGCTGCTGCAGTGGCGAGTGAGATCAAGGGGGTCTTCTTCTGCGCAGACGCAGCCTCTCTAATGTCCAAATGGCTTGGAGAATCAGAGAGGAATGTTTCCCAACTCTTCGTGAAGGCGAGAGAGAGTTCCGAGAAAGGTCAGCCCGCAATCGTATTCATCGACGAGATAGACTCCCTTATGGGAGTTCGAGGAGAAGAAGTCGGCGGAGAAGTCCGCGTCCGGAACCAGTTCCTGAAGGAAATGGATGGCATACTCGACAAGAACAAGAAATTCCACGTCTACCTAATCGGAGCGACGAACAAGCCATGGGTCCTCGACGAGCCCTTCATCCGCAGATTCCAGAAGAGAATCTACATCCCACTTCCAGACATCAAGACGCGAATGGACATGTTCCAGATCTACGCTCACGATCTAAAACTAGACAATAATGTCGATTTCGTCGAACTTGCCCGAATGACAGAAGGATACTCGGGCGGAGACATCAGAGACCTCTTCCAATCAACCCAACTGAGAGTAGTCCGGAACTTCTTCACTCACGGAAACGTGAACGATCTTAACTCCGTCCCGGACGCCATCACAATGGAAGACTTCCAGTCAATAATCACCGGTCGCCGACCCAGTGTTTCATCAGGAATTCTCAAGCGATACTACGACTGGGACGAATCGTTCAAGGCAAGCTAGGAGGGTGCAAGAGTGAACTTGGATGGAACTGACTTTCGAATCCTCGCAGAACTCGTAGAGAACTCCAAACAGTCCTACGTCGAGATCGGTCGAAAGCTCGCTCTCCATCCTAACGTCATAGCCTACAGAGTCAACAGACTCGAGGATCAAGGCATCATACGCGAATATACGACCCTCGTCGACTTTTCAAAACTCGGCCTCTCAGAACAGGTCGTTGTAGCGGCGAATTTCCCTTCCGACTCGTCAAGGGAGGACATTATGAAGCAGATCTGTGAGATTCCAGAGACAGTCAACGTGATCAGCTCTCTCGGAACTCCTGAAGGTCTAGTGTTCATCGTTGCTCGCAACAAGGAGGATGTAAACGCGGTTCTAGGAAAGCTTCGATCGATGAATCTTGACATCGACTTCGCCTCCTCCGTAATCCGGACTTATGATGAGGGCCGTTTAGGAACTTACTTCAGGGCTATGGCCGGGACCGACGAGAGGTAGCCGGCTATTGGAGAGACCCAGCTGGGCTCCAGTCGTACTCTCAGGAGCCCTTCCCAGGGAACTATCGGACCTACTTGCAATATCGATTCTAGGCCTCGCTAGTCTCGAAAGCGTATTCGCCCAGCTCCAGCCATTCAATCAGCCCGCGTGGTTCGCAACGGTGCTGGTTCTTGCACCAATGACGTGCGCACTAGCAGCTCTCTCTAATTCCTCCAGGACCCAGAAGGAGGAACTTGCACTATTCGCATATGGAGGATCAGGATTGCAGATTCAGCTCCGGTACGTTCTACGGGGAGTTGTCGTGTCAATCATCGGACTATCGCCTCTGTGGCTAAGATTCTTGGCGACCGAGAGTATTCTCTCAACCAACTTGTTCTTGCTCCTCGGCTCCGCAATGGTCGGAGGACTAGCCTACGCTGCGCCCGCTCTCAAACGGACCCGTTCGCTGGCATTCGTTGAACAATACAAAGGTTAACCGCATGAAACCTCTTCTGGAATGCAGATCAATCACCGTCACATACCCAATCGCAGACGGAATTCTAAGACTCTACGGCGAAGGAGTATCCTTCACCCTCGAAGAAGGAGGATTCCTATCAGTCGTCGGAGGATCAGGCTGGGGAAAATCTACCTTGGTCAACATAGTTCTTGGTCTGGAGAAACCAACCCGCGGAATTGTTCAGCTGGAGGGAGAAAACATAACTGAGCAATCATTCGTAAAACGCTCGGCACGAGTCAAAACTGCTGCCGTCTTCCAGCGACCAACCGCCCTTCCCCAGCTAACAGTTCTGCAGAACCTCCACCTCGCACTCTCAATGATAGGGATTCCGAAACGTGATAGAGATGAGAGGATCAAAGAGGCAATGATCTTCTTTGGACTCGAGAAGCTCTCACACTCCTACCCAGACTCGCTAAGCGCGGGTCAGAAGAGGCGGATCGACCTCGCACGAGCACTTGCCGCGAAACCTCGCTTCCTCGTTTTGGACGAGCCAACTGGAGATCTCGACTCCTCAGTGACGAACATAGTAATGCCGTTGCTTAGGGGATTGAACAAAGATCACGGCATGACAATACTGATGACCACAGCGCTCGCTCGGCATGCGTCCACGGCAAAGCGCATGATTCACCTAAGGCCCCCGATATTCCAGACGGAACAACCGATAGCTCGGTAAGAATCATGTTTAGAGACAATCCTTCAATCACAGATAGGCTTCGTGAAGCAATCAAGCCGACACCTGTCAAGCGGAGAATTCAGATGGCAGCCTACAAACTGCGCACGCAGACCAACAGACTCGAAAAGACGATTGGCCAGATGGAGTCAAGAGACAGAGTGTTGCACGACAAGTGCGTAAAGGCTCTCGAAGTCAGAGATACTCAGAGCGCGACCTTGTTCGCGAACGAATGCGTCCAGATTCGCAAGCTAATCAAAACCTCGCTCAGCAGCCAGATCTCACTGGAACAGGTACTCCTCCGCTTGGAGACCGTTGAGCAGTTCGGCGACATGGTTCACAGCATGGGAAGTGTTCGCGGCATTCTTACAACCGTCAAAAACGAGCTCGAAGGAAAACTCCCGGAGATTTCAACTGGCATACACGACATCGAGGACTCCTTGGAGAACCTCACAACGGAAATCGGAGAGGTAGTAGACGCTGATGGAGCCTACGTGCTTCCCAGCGACGACTCCGCTAGGATTCTCAAAGAGGCAGATCTCATGGCAGAGCAGAAGATGAAAGAAAAGTTCCCCGAGATTCCGCAGATTCCCATCGACGCCCACAGGGTGAGGTAATCTAACTGTGCTCTCACCAGAGCTTGAGACCAGAGCATTCCTTGGGCGCCCGGTGGTGGATATCTATGGAAGGAGCCTCGGGCGAGTAATCGGAATCGAAAGAAACGCCTTCGGGGAACTCGAAGGGGTCCAAGTCGAGGCTGCAGGAGGGCTCATCGTTAGCGCGAAAGCCAGGCAGCTGGGGCTCACGCCGAAAATCATTACGCTGACACCGGACTGGAAACTCGAGGCGGTCGACATCATCTCCGAGCTTTCCCTGTTGCGCAAGCGAATCAGCGCTCTAGAGTCGTTGAAAGACACGAAGGAGATAGAGGGAGAGATCTACACGGAACTGCTGGACTCACAAAAAGCAGGCTATTACGACAAAGTGAAGACGGGAGAAGCCCTGTCAGCATCGATGAAGCATCGACTCTCAGAGGTAGCAGGCCAGATTTCCAGTCTCACGCGATACCTAGTGAATGCCAAACTGGATCACAAGAGCGGCGAACTCGATGAAGAGTCACTAAAAATGGCTCAAGGTTCCATAGAGCCAACCTTACATCCCCTGATCGCTGAGCGGAACGATTTGGCAGGATCCTTGAAGACCCTTGAAGAAGTCCTACCGTCAAGGGTTACGATTAGTCAGAATCGACAATAGCTCTGTTCTCGGCTACATTTTCTAGGAACCGCCTCACTCAACGGTAATATATCCTCCCCGGCAACCTGCAACAAGCGGGTCATCATCCTGATTGCCGATATCGACCGGGAGATGGAGAAGAAGAAAGTCGAGTCCATTCTGGTATTCGGGGATGCGACGGTTGGAAACCCTGATCTTCGCTATGTTGTCGGAGCGTCACTTGCGAGAGGAGGAATCTATGTCAAGCGGAAGACGCATGACCCCACGCTTATCGTCAGCAACATCGACGTTGGTAGCGCCCGCTTGGGGCGGGTCCGGAACATTCGAACATATTCTGATTACGGACTTGAGCGTCTGTCGGGACGATACGATCGGGACGAGGCCAGAGCACGGTTCTATGAGAAAATAATCAGGGACACCAGTGCGAGCGGGCCCATAGTGCTGGCTGGACGAAACGAGACATCAAATTCACTCCTGCTTATCGACGCTCTGCGCAAGAAGGGAATCAAGGTCGTGGGCGAGAAGACCCCGACGATATTGGAGGTCGCTAGGGAGACAAAAGAGCGGCGTGAGATCGAGAAACTGCGGGAAATGGGCAAAAAGACGAGCAAGGTCGTTGAGAAGACAATTCGTTTTCTGTCAAAAGCCACATCTCGAGGCACGAAGGTCACTCTCAAGTCGAAACCATTGACCGTTCACACGGTCAAGAGAGTCATCAACCGCCTCTTGGCCGAAGAGGGGATTATTGCCCCGGAGGATACTATCTTCGCACCAGGAAGAAAATCGAGCGACCCACATTATGATGGGAAAGCCGGTGACACGATCCGTACGGGTGAACCGATAGTATTCGACATATTCCCATCCGAACCCGACGGGTACTGGCACGATTGCACCAGAACCTACGCGTTCTCATCCCCGCAGAAGAAAGTCAAGGAGATGTACGATGCAGTGCTAGAGGCACAGACTTCTGCGCTCGACATGGTGCGGGAACAAGCTTCCTGTAGCGAAATGATGATCCACGTCTGCAAACTGTTTGAGAAGAAAGGCTACCCGACCGCCCGATTACTATCCAAAGGCAACAAGGAAGCGAGAGTCAGGGGGTTCATGCATGGTCTTGGCCACGGAGTCGGTTTGACGATTGGCGAGAGACCCTACCTGAGTCTTTACGGCAAGGAGAGGTTGAGAAAGAACTCGGTCGTGACGATCGAACCAGGACTCTACGACCCCAAGGTTGGGGGAGTAAGAATCGAAGACATAGTCGTAGTCGGCTCACCCTCAGAGAATCTTACACACTTACAAAAAGATCTGCAGATATGATCACGGAAGGAATCTCATAGATGGCAGACTGGACGGGGATGCAGCCCAGACCCAGAATCAAAGTCATCTCATCCGGAGGAGTCGTCTACCGGGTTGAGAACGGCATCCCTCTCTTCCTCCTCTTGACCAGCAACAAGCGGGGAATCTGGTGCCTGCCCAAAGGGCTGATCGAAGAGAATGAAGACGAGGTCACGACTGCGATGAGGGAGGTTAGAGAGGAAACCGGCGTAAGTCGTGTCAAGCTCCGCGGAAAGGTGGGGCAAATCAAGTACCAGTTCGGATTCCGTGCAAAAACGTTCGATAAGACAGTCCACTTCTTCCTCTTCGAGACAGACCAGGCGGACGCGAAAGTGGGAACAGAGCACGACGCAATGGAATGGATGCCCTACGAAAAAGCGTTGCCGACGCTTTCGTATCCGAACGAGAAGGATATGTTGACCAAGGCTTGGAACATGATACAAGCGAAAGCAAACCAGCCAAAGACCCCGCCCCCTGTGTAGCGAGAATGACCGAGAGCCTTCGCTAGGACCCTTAACATGTCCCAATCAAAGCAGTCGCGATTGAAAGTCTACAATACGCTAACCCGACACCTAGACGACTTCGAACCCATCCATCCAGGGAGGGTCAACATGTTCGTCTGCGGCCCAACAGTCTACGACGTATCCCACATCGGACACGGAAAGAGCTACGTCGCGTACGACATCATCGCCCGATATCTCCGAAAGAAAGGATACAGCGTATTCTTCGTCCTGAACATCACAGACATCGACGACAAGATAATTAACAGAGCAAAGGAGACCGGGGAAGACCCTCTCAAACTATCCGAGAGATACGCCCAAGCATTCTACAAGGACATGAAAGATCTACACGTCACGAGCGTAAACCTCTACGCGAAAGCCTCAGACTACATTCCCGAGATTATCAACCAGATCCAGGGACTAGTCGACAAGGGAATAGGGTACAAGATAGCGGGAGGAGTCTACTACGACATCTCCAAGTTCCCCGAATACGGCAAACTATCAAGACAGAACCTAGAACAGATGACAGTTCACCGGGTAGACCCGGATCCGGAAAAACGAAATCCTGGCGACTTCGTCCTCTGGAAGAGTCAGAAGCCTAGAGAGATCGCCTGGGACAGTCCTTGGGGCAAGGGACGACCAGGCTGGCACATCGAAGACACCGCGATAACACTCACACATTTCGGCCCCACGTATGATCTTCACGGCGGAGGGACGGAGCTAATCTTTCCACATCACGAAGCAGAGATCGCGCAAGCCGAAGGACTGACCGGAAACAAGCCGTTGGCAAAATATTGGGCCCACACAGGGCTGCTTAGCATCAAGGGGCAGGAGATGCACAAGTCACTCAGCAACTTTGTCCCAGTACAAGACGCCATCCAGAAGGTAGGCGTGGAAGCACTACGCGTTCTCTACGCATCAACCCACTACCGCAGCCCACTGGACTACACTGAAGATACGCTTGTCCAGGCGGCAAGTCTCGCACGCCGGTTCCGACGGGCCTACGAACAACTGCAGAGAGTCACAGGGGCAAAAGCCGAGAGTAAGGCCGCCGACGAGCCATTGAACCGACAGGTGGATGAAGCGCGAACGGAGTTCTTTGCTGCGCTGGATGACGATTTCAATACTCCCGGGGCTCTCGCGGCCTACATCAGAATCGTTGGATTAGTGGAGGAACATGGAAAGTCACTGAGCACCGGGTCCGCATCGATGCTTCTCGACGCCATGAAAGATCTTGCTTCAGTACTCGGACTGTTGGAGACCGAGTCGGTTCCGAGACAAGAATTTCTCCAGCTTGTGAATCTCTTGACCGCACTAAGGAATGAGCTTCGCGCCAAGCGCGAATACGCGTTATCGGATCGGATTAGAGAACAGATGCAGAAAGCAGGCGTGACAGTAGAAGACGAGGCGCTGTAATTAGCTCAGGAGGAGACAGGCTGTTTCTTCTTTAGCTTCTCAGGCTTGAGGATGTCTTTCGCCTCATCCAGCTGTTTGAATGAACCAATGTCGTAGTGGCGCTCCTTCGTCAGGAACCCGTAGACTTTCTCCCCCTTCGCGATAACCTTTGGGAGGACATCCGCAGCCAGGTCCGTCCCGGCAGACAAGTACGTCAAGAATCCAGGCTCACAGACATAGACTCCAATCGAGACCGGGTATTCGGGCAGAATCGGCTTCTCAGCAAAATACTCTATTCGACCTTCGCGGTCGACCCTGCCGACTCCATAGTCGATCTTGACACCCGTGCTCAATGCCATGGTGCAGATCGCCCCCTTTGCCTTGTGGTATCGTATCATCTCACTCAAGTCGAGATCGGTGAACACATCTCCATAATAGACGACGAACGTGCCGTCAACGTGTGCGGACGCTTCCTTCAACGCGGCAGCCGTTCCCATACGCGGAGTAATACTATACCCGATATTCACGCCGAACTTCGAACCATCATCAAGATGGTTCCTGAAAACCTCGGAGTCAGCATCCGACAACAGCATCATGATATTCTTGATACCATGCTTCGAAAGATAGCTGACCACATAGTCGATGAACGGCTTTCCCCCGATCGGTATCATTCCCTTTGGGACGTAGCTCGTCAAAGGGGAGAGGCGGGTTCCTGCTCCGCCTGCGAGCACGAATGCCTTCACCGCAGCAGACCTTGCCGGGGACGCACAAACTCCATTCTATAAGTGCTTCAGGGTTCGACAGTGGAAGCAATCGAAATCGTTCAGAACAAGCCCGGACCGGCAATCAGGCACGAGGGTCCCATATGCTGCCCAGTTCACGCTTCCATCATCCAATAAATGCCCGGATTGAAATCGGCTGATCAGCCTGTTCTGGGCGAAAAACTGATAATCTCGCCCAGAAACGCTTCAGTAAGCGAATGGACCCGTCCTAGAATTTTGAAAATGAAAACTTCCCGCGACACAAAACAGCTCTCCAGGGATCTTTTCTCTTCCGAAAGTCGTTTACTATCTTTCTCTTTTCCACGATCTTGTTTTTCGGTTATCTTTCTTTTTCTGCTAGCTAATGTTTTCCGTTATCTTTTCCTCGACCCCCCCTGGGGTATGTCAAAACAAAAAAACTCCTTCACACTTTAGACCGGCGCGTAGCGACGAGAACCCTAATCCAGAATCCTACCGCTTGCGCCGCTCCGGCCGAACCGAAGCAACAGCTTGAACTGGGGCGCGAGCCGGACCCTCCAACCTGCGATGCCGTCTCCTCTGCTCAGTCCTCTTAAGTTCTTCCTGAGACTTGCGCATCCAGTCAGGAATCACAAGAACACGAATCAGCTCCTGGACAGTAACGCCCCGGCTCTTCGCCAGCTGCTTCAGTTTCAGGAATATTCCACGATCAAGCACCTGCATAAATTTCACTGACTCTTTCCCGTCGCGCACCTGCGATCAATGCCCTGGAACCACCCCAACACGCTCCGGCTATACATGGCTCACCTACCCTTCCTATAGAATAACGTACAATCCCCGCCAATCCATTAAATCACAACCCAACAATTGCCACAACCATGCTAGCATGCTTCCTAGAAGCCCCAAAGCGAGTCGCGGTCAGAGACGTGCCCATCCCGACACTAGGAGCAGGCGACATTCTCGTCCGGATGGAGGCCAGCGGCATCTGCGGAACTGATCTAGAGAAAATCGGGGGCCAGCTCGGCCCAGGAGGCATTCTAGGACATGAGGTCAGCGGCACAATCCAAGAAGTCGCAGACGACGTGACTGCCCACAAATCAGGCGATCGAGTAGTAGCACACCATCATGTCCCATGCTACCGTTGCGCAAGTTGTTCCAACGGCGACTATACGATCTGCGACGAATTCAAGAAGACCAACATCGACCCGTGCGGGTTCGCAGAATACTTCCGCGTCCCACAGTACAACGTGGCCAGAGGGGCAGTAATCCCGTTGCCCCCAGAACTCTCGTTCGAAGAAGGCGCCATGATCGAACCTACGGCGTGCTGTGTCCGAGCAATACGCAGAGCCCATGTCCAGAAATCAGACAACGTCCTCGTCGTCGGACTCGGACCAGCAGGCCTAACTCAGATTCAGCTACTCCGCAACGCAACCACTGGAAAAATAATCGGCACGGACATCATCGATACGAGGCTCAAACTCGGCAAGAAGCTAAGTGCAGACCTAACAATCAACGCTCTCACAGAGGACGTACCGGCCCATGTTAGGAAGATCACGAGAGAAGGAGTCGACCTCGCAATAGTCTCGACCGGCAACGAGAAGGCGCTCAGCCAAGCCTTCAACTCATCACGGAAAGGCGGCAGAATACTTCTGTTCGGAGCCCCCTCCCAGGGAGCCTTGTATCAGCTTAACGTAAGCGACCTCTTCTCCCGCCAGATCAAACTGCTCTCCAGCTACTCTTGCATCGAGGCGGAGATGGAAGAAGCGGTAGAGCTCGTCTCCGAGAAGAGACTAGACTTGAAGAGTCTGGTGTCAGACCGGTTCAAGCTCAGGGACGCCGAGAAGGCGATGGAATTCGCCAAGACATCGAAGACTGCTGTCAAGACGATAGTCGTTCCCCGATAAGACAAGCAACTTCACCAAAAGACTCTAAAGTCAAATTCGACAGGCTCTAGTCTTCATTGCGCGGCTCTCACGCGAGGCAACTCGTGACACTCAAACAACGAACGCGCACAATCACCGTTGGTCGAAGGGAAGCCTAGAATGCAACATGGATTCGGTGAGAGAATTGACCTCCTCCTTCAGAAGTCTGTGAGGGCTGCTTCCCGGCTGGTGAAGGAGCGTCAGCGAGAGGCGCGCGAGAAGGGAATGCATCAAGAGCCTCCGAGCTTCGAAGAGTTCTCGGCCCTCGTCAATGACCTAATGGAGAATGGCAAGAGAATCGATTTGGACCGTCTACGAAACCTGAGCTTGAAGGAACTCTTCGAACAGACGTGGTCCCAGAAGCTCCGCAACTATGCGATTCAGAGACAAATCAAGGATGCATACGACTCCCTCGTGCGCCGATCAAAAAGGGATTCCTGAGCTGAATCCCTCGATTTCGATCCTCCTCGTGAACGAGGAGCCTTCAGGATAGCGGCGTTTTGTCCGAGCTCAATTCTGCTCATATCAAGAATAATATTTCATATTCGACTTCATAATCGTCGTCGTGCGCGAGAATACCGAGTTTCCAGGCTAAACCCACTCCTAACGGCTTGAAATGGCATCCGTTCGACCTGTCCTCCTCGTGGGGTCTCCGCCTTTCTGCGCGAGTGTTTTATACCCCCACACTGCTCAACCACGCTCAGTTGAGAACGAAATGCCAACAGCATACTGCGTAAAATGCAAGACAAGCATCGAGATCAAGAACCCACAGAACGTGACGCTCAAGAACGGCAAACCCGCCGTCAAAGGCGTCTGCCCAAACTGCGGAACCTCAGTCTTCCGCATAGGGAAAGCATAACGAGCCCCTTCCCTCACACTGGCCACTCCTTCTCTCGTTTTCTTGGAGAACCCGACGTTCGCAGAACCTTTTAACTTCGAAGTCGACTTTTCCTTAGTAGATTGCACCGTCGAGCATCGATAATTATCGTTCCACTTTTCTTTATTCTCCTTATCGCCGCTTTGCCGTCGAGAGAGGCGCATGCTTCTGCACTGGCTCCTACCGTAAGCAGATCCTTCTACTTTTCCGGTGTATCTCATCCCAACGCCTCAATTCCAGGATCCCTCAGTAGCAGTCCTCTCACTGGGCCCGCGATCAGTGACAATCTCTCTCGCGTTCCCACGTTCTTCGTCCTCCCGTCGTTCTTGCTCTCATCCCTCACTGTGTCAGGATTACCCACCTTCACGATATGGCTATCAGGAAATGCTTCGGCTATCACATCAGTCCAGGTGCAAGGCGTTTTCAGTTGGAAGCCCCTGAATGGCTTATGGTCTAATTCCAGTACTCTGCCGGTGCCATGCCCAATGAGTCGTTCGACGGCGGCGTGCACTCTCAATTATGCTCAGCCGTTCGGGCTCTCGCTCGCGTTCGGTACTCAAATTCGCGTAGGTATCAACGCAACGATTCCAGCCAGGATGCTCGTAACGATGTATTGGGGCGAACCTTCGACTCCTTCGTTTGTACAGCTACCTTTGTCAGGCTATTCTTCGGTTGGACAGGTCCAGATTCTAGATTGGGCCGGCAACGCTGCCGCAAGCTTCAATCTCAATGCAACCAAAGGACAAAACACTGTCCTAGTGCAAGCACCTGTGACCTCAGCGTTCGGCAAAGACGACGTTCGAAGCGTAAATCTCACGATTGTAGATTCTTCCGGCCGATCGGTCACTAGTGCGATCAATATTCCGTTTTTCCAAATTCCTCCGATTTCTCAGCCTCAACAGACGTATCCCTATGTTGCGGAGTGGATTTATCCCCCGAACCTGTCTGAGGGGAACTACCTAGTTTGGATCGACATTGTCGATATACAGGGGAATGTCGCCTTCAGCCTTCACGGTCCCTTCGGTTTCGGGTTATTCAAACCGGGCATTCATCCCTTGGATCTGATACCCTATGTCGTGGGTGCGGCTGGGGGAATCGTCGCGGGTACATTCTACATCAAGAGACGGAGGAGGAAGGAGTATCTGGCACCATTCGACCACTTCTACTCTTTGACTGGGGGTAGCTTCCCTCAAGGCACAATGGTTACGGTGGAAGGTAACACAGGTGCTGGCAAGACTTTGTTGACAGAACAGCTCATGTACGATGACCTAAAGGCGGGGCGACCTTGCGTTTTCGTCTCAACCGCCGACTTTCCTGCAAAGATTCGAGGTGGAATGCGGTCTTTGGGATTAGAGACTGAACCCTATGAGAGCAAAGAGTCTCTGAAGTTTGTCGATTCCTACTCAATGGAAGCGGGTCAACCATCTCAGGAGAAATTCTACGTCTCTTCTGGTGGAGATCTTACGTCTCTAGGCGTTAAGATCTCGTCTGCAATGTCCGCACCGGGCGAAGGTGCAAGCGTGTACTTTGACTCTCTTACTCCTCTTGCTCCGCGGTCCAAGTCCGAAAGCATCGTTTCCTTCGCTCAGACCATTGGAGCGAAGGCAAGAGGAAGCGGAGGCAAGATCTTCTTTACAGTTGGATCGAGCTTAGACGAGTTGATTTTGAGACAACTCGAGGAAGCCTCGGACTGCATAATTCAGATGGAAGCTTTTGAAGAAGGTGGCCAAAGGAGGCGAAGGATGCGCATTGTCAAGTTCAGGAATAGACGTTTTCATGAGGGCTGGGTAACCTTTACTGTGGAAGACAACAAGGGGATAATATTCTACTCCAAGAAGTCCAGGACTTGATGTGCTAGAATACCTTGTCTCTCGGGAAGACTTCTATTCCTGTGACTCCAAACTGGTATGGCCGTATCTGCGTGTCGTGAGCTATTCCCCGCATCTTCTCTATCTGGACTGCCCTCACGACATTGCCTTCATGGAAGAGAGTATGGAGGAGGACGACTCCATGGGAAAGGAATTCCTCCAGCTGGAATCGTCTATCCATCAACGACGTCTTCAACTCGCTGGTTATCAGTGAGGTACAACCGGAGTCTGCTAGTGCGTCAAAAAACGCGACGGTCGCTCTCCGCTTCTTCAACTCCTCTACGTAGCGAAGCATAAGAGAAGTAACCGGGTCCAACGCGATCCTTCGAACATTCTCTCCCTCTACAACCTTGTTGATAGTCTTCAAAAGTTCAGTAAAGTCTGAAACGTCAGTCGCGGACCCGCCATATGGGGATAAACGGTTGCTTTCGCCTACCGCTCTTCTCAAGCCGCTTGCATCGATGAAGAGCAGCTTTCCCTTCTTCTCCATTCCATCTATGTCCCAATCGTAAGATTGTAGATTTCTCTTCACGTGATCAGGATGTTCGTCCAGTGTAACGTAGAGTCCCGTTTCGCCGAGCATCGCGCCATGATACAGATATTGCAGAGCGAAGGTAGTCTTTCCCGAGCCAGGGCTCCCCACGATCAGGATGCATCTTCCATCAGGGAATCCTCCTCCTAGAAGCTCGTCTAAGCCCTTGATGCCGGTAGGAACTCTGTCCAAGAAGAATGCCAAGGGTTTTCAGTCCGTTGAACATATAAAAACAGTATCTCGAAAGACGGTCTAGACTTCTCTAAACTCACCCTGGGGAGTTTGAAGCCATATCTTAGACGATATCAGATTGGACGAGATCTTCTCCGAAAGAACGCTCCTGACGATCTGTCTGTTCGCCAGATCAGCAGCGAGGTTACAGCCTATCGCAAAGCACCAGCAGACCCCCATGAACAATAGCAGGTAGTGGATTAGACTGCTAATGATAGGCTGAGTGAGAATCGAGTAGAGAAGAGTGAAACCCCCAGACACTCCCACGACAAGTGAGAGAATCGT
>Ga0209802_1000845_pt1 | contig 23522 bp, 23 predicted proteins | sample GraSoiAngelo_129_FD_185886 | JGI IMG/M metagenome (GOLD analysis project Ga0209802, IMG submission 185886) | Grasslands soil microbial communities from the Angelo Coastal Reserve, California, USA - 14_0927_12_40cm (SPAdes) (version 2) | ecosystem: Environmental > Terrestrial > Soil > Grasslands ... | reverse complement strand
CCCCGCCGTGGTGTTCACCGAATCCTGAGTGGCGGGCGGCGCGCTTGGTTTTGTGCTCCGAGAAGCTCCCGAACGCGCGAGCTTTCCAGCCGGCTTGGCCTCGGATGCAGGTGCAGCCGTGGCCGGCGGAGCGGATGAAGCAGTTTCGGCGCGGTGGCCGAGGATTCGGGGCAACGCGAGGATCGCCGCGATGACGATAGCGGCAACGGCTAAAGGAATGACATAGTTTGGCAGGACGATGCCTTGTTTTGGCTCGCTTGCATCGAACGGCTGCGGCGAGGGAGGTGTGGCGACCGGCTGCACGGATTTTGGGGTTCGCAGCTTGGCGGCGGGTACGGGGGAAATTGGCGACAGTGGCACGGCCAACGGAGAAACGGAATGAGCAGCGGCAGCAGCTGCGGCCGCGGGATTCAAACAGACACGGATGTCCGCAATGGTCCAGCGAAGTTTGGGATCCAGGTTTAAGGCGTGCCGCACAATATCCAGAAACGGTTGCGGAAGATTTTCGGGCACAACCGGGTCGGCCTGGCTTGCCGGCTGCCATTCCGGCGCGCGCTGGGTGAGCGCTTCCACGAGGGTCATGCCCAGGGACCAGACATCGGAAGCCGGCGTGAGAGCCGAAGCGGCGCATTCCGGCGGGACGTAAACATCGAACTCGCCCGGGAATCTGCGGAATTCCCCTGATGGGAAAAGCGACTCGCTAGAAAGCTTGAGTCGGTCGCCGGTGGCTAAGACATTCGAGGGTTTGATGTGCGAATGAATCAGCCCTTGCCCATGCAGATAAGTTAGAGCATCGAGCACCGGTTCGAGCATATCGCGGGCTTCGGCCGCGGCAAGCGGCCGCTCAGGGAGAATCTGCGAGAGATCTTCTTCGGCATATTCCATGACGACATAGAGAAGATCCATATCCGCAAGCTGGCAACGGCCACTCTGATACAAACCAAGCAGATTCGGGTGCGAAAGCTGCGAACCTCGGCGCCAGAGGGAAAGTTGAACATCAGCAAACTCACCGGCGGGAATGAGTTTTACTGCCGCCTTTGACGACTGGGGGCCGGAGAGCTGCGTGAGAAAGAGAGCAGAATGGCCGGACCCGCCAAGGTACTGCCGCAGCGGAAAGGTGTTGTTTATAACCTCGCCTTCGTATTCTTTCCACGAAACGGTCATAGTGCACCTCAAACTGCAGAGTTCTTACCGCCGGTGAATGGGGACACCGCCATTCGGCCGGTAGACTTTCGTCGAGGGAGCGCCACGGCGTCTGAGGCAGGGCTGGTAAGTCTAGACTCGTGATTTGCAGGCGCCTGGGGGCGCTCAACGCCTTCATTCTTGCATGAAATGGGCAAAGAGGGCGATACAGATTCCTATGAGTAAAGAAAGGGCCACCGGCGGGCCTGCGGTCGGCGGTCGAGAGCGGCGGAGAAGCATGGAAGCAATGGTTCACGGCGCATGGGAACGCGGAGACGAGCACTCTTCTCTAAATCATGTGCAAAAGCCACCCATGAAATCATCGCCATATCCGCTACTTTCCCGCCGATCAGCCGGACTCGAACCGAGCCCTCTTGTGCTTTTCCGCTGCGAGAAGAAGGTGCCTGGGGCCGCTCACAAAAGGATTGCCGCGTTCATAGAAGCGCAGGGGGCGATTGGCCGCGCGGGTGATCCCAATGCGCACCGTCCTCGCGATCCGGCCAACCGGTTGATTCGAAACCCCGAGCCACAGAGTGCGGTCTGAGCACAGATCGACGCCGTCGCAACGGCGATCAATCTGGAGCGCCGCTGCAAGGCGCCCCGGCCCGCGAGTGAGATCGAGCAGCCGGGTGGTTTTGCGGCGCCGTTGCATGATTTCGATTCCTTCGAGTGGCTCTAGGGCACGGATCAGAATGGCCGCTGCGGTGCCCACCGGTTCGCTTACCACATTCAGCATGAAGTGGGCGCCATAGTTGAAGAATATATAGACATGGCCGTGGGCCAGATACATTGAGCGAATCCGCGGCGTCGGCCCGCGGAAATGGTGTCCGGCGGGATCGCCCGGTGGATATGCTTCGGCCTCGACGATCCGGCCACTGAGGCGCCCGGTGGGCAGATCGTGGACCACCACTTTGCCGATCAGGAAACGCGCGAGTTCAATGGTGTCATGCGGGAGTTCGGATCGGCGCAGCCGGCGAATGGGGATGATTGCCGATGAATCATTCCGCGCCGCAGTTGGTGAGGGCATACGAGGGCTTTTAGCGGGAAAGGACCTTCTGCAAGTCGCCGGCAGAAACAAGATCCTGATACTCGCGGTGTTTCCGGATAAAGCTGGAGACATAGGGGCAGAGGGGAACGACGCGCAAATGATTGGGACGCGCAAAGTCGACTGCGGTACGCGCTAGCTTTGCGGCTAGACCTTTACCTTCAAGCGCTGGCGGGACTTGCGTGTGGCGCAGCACGAGGCGATCGGGGAAACGACCGTAAGTAATGAACGCGCGAAGGCCGGCTACGGTTGTCTCGAATCGGCGAGCCTCTTCATTGTGGGTGACAATTATGTCGTCCACGTTCATCTTCTCCACTCACCCAGCCGCATTGGTGGTCTTTTTATTGCGAACATAGCTCAGTGCGCCCGAAGGGCACTGCTCGACCTGCTTACTAATGCGATCGGTGGACGCGCCGCCTATGTTGATCCAGGGACGAGCGCTCACATTGAAAACTTCCCTGAGCCCCTGGACACATTTGCCGGAATGGATGCAGATGCCCGGTTTCCAGATGATCGTGATTTCGCCGTTGCTATAGGTCTTTTCCGATTCGCTCACGTGGACCTCCGGGTGATGGCGAAATTCTATCAGGGAATTCGCATGACTCTATGTTCCGGGGGAGTCGGACGGCTCGTTATTGAAAAGCCGCGCCAGCTCCGCATGTTCGATCACCACGGCGGGATCTTGCTGGATGGCGTCGAAGTATTTTTTCTGGAAAACATCCCCGGACTCCGTGGGGACAAACATTTTTCGCGCCAGCGAAAAAGCCACGCTCGTGTATTCGGGTGTGATGGGCTCCTTGGCCGCCAGAGATTCATCGATACGCACTACGAATTCCGAGATGTTATGGAGCCAGGCGAATTGTGCGTGGTCCACGACCAGACGAAACAGTTCGCCAGCGTTGACATAACCGTGTTCGCGTTCATAGGTTCGGCGTTCCATTTCCAGAAGCGTTTTGTGCACACGGAGAAGAGCGAGACGTAAGGCGATCAGCCTTCCGCGCGCCGAGGAGTCATTGTCCGACGCATGCAAATTGGAGTTCGCAGAATCCATTTATCTTCCGGCCTTCCTATTTTCCGATAGCCGGTTTCCATTTTCAAAAGGAATGTCCGCTGAATCGTTGTTCAACGCGAACATTCCCCTGCTCTTCGCCAAACGCAAAACGGAATGCTAATCCTCGTCGTGATAGCGCTGTTCCCCGACGGGCAGAGGGATGGGGAGCCTGTTCTCGCGAGGCGGCAGCGGGCACGTCGCAAACGCAGTGTACGCGCACGGCGGATTTTCCAGGCGGTTGAAATCCAGCACAAGTTCCCCCGGCTTGTCGAGGCCATTGGTCGGAAAACCGGTGTACAGAAAGCGGCAAGCGCCATAGGTTGTCGTCGTGCTCGTCGTATCTCGAAGAATAAAGAAAAGTTTGGCAACCGCAGGATCTTCGAGCACCGGCTCAAGGCGGAATGTCTTTCCAGCGAGGTTGAATTCCGTGGCTCCGGGGACGGGTTGGTCGTAGTTCGTGCCCACCAGAGTGGCGAGTGTAATCGTCTTGAAAGGACTATAAGGAATCCACTTTGCCGTCACGCGGTAAGCCTCGTCCGGTGCGTACCATTTAAGACCATGAAAGCCCAGGATCGAAGGAGAATGGGCATCTTTGATTCGCAGAGCGAAGCGGGCTTCGCGGCGGATCACGTACATACTGAGAGTGCCGATCGTCATCCGGGGCGCAACTTTATCCTTGTTGGCCTCCGCACGCAGATCCAGAGCTTTCGCAGGGGAGCGCGCTACCAGGAAACCTTTCGGGAATCCCTCGGCCGGCGGCTTTAGTGTGACCGTTTCTCCTTCGAGATGCAGGATGCCGAGATGCGCGGGTCCCTTCGCGAGCTGGACTTTGTTGTCGGAAGCGGAGCCCACCGTATTATCGCCGGGTTGGAGCCATTCCAGTCCTACCAGTGAGAGCCAGCCGTCCGGTTTCAGCAAATCCGCAGTGTGCGCGGCGCGCCAGTTGGCCAAATCCTTCTCAAAACTGCCGTCTTGAGCGAGCAGAGCCCCGGATAGAAGGAGGCTGGCAAGGATCACAGAAATCCGCCTGGCGGCTCGATGGAAGCGGCGCATACGGAAGTATAACCCGATGCTGTGCATCGTGAGGAACGCGAGCCTCATCACATGGAATGGTGACCAAGTTACGGAAGTGGAGAACGACTAGCAGGTGGAAAAGGTGAGAAGAAACCGTGTGCTCTCGCTTGCTGGAACAGGAGTTCGTCCATTTTCCTTAATGATTAGAGTAAGCTGCGCGGCATGAGGGAACTCGCTGGCACTTACCGGAATGCTCTCGAAAAGTGTATGCTTTGGTGCGATCGGTCCGGTGGGGTTAACCTCTGATTGAACTCGCTTGGGTGTATCTCGTCGATAGTGTGCAATCTCCCTAGGCAGTTGACCTTTTTGGGGTCGGAGGAATCTTCATGATTGTGGGCGTTCCGCGAGAAAGTTTCCCGGGAGAGCGGCGAGCCGCGCTTGTTCCTGGAGTGCTTCAGAATCTTGCCAAGGCAGGCTTGGAAGTTGTCGTGGAGGAAGGAGCTGGCGCCAGCGCAGGCTACCCCGATGCGGACTATGCCGCCAAGGGCGCAAAAATTGTTCCCGATCGTGCCGAAGTTTTTCGCGCCGCCGATATTATTGTTCAGGTTCTCTGTTATGGCTCGAACGACAAAACCGGCAAAGCCGATGTTCCGCTCTACCGCAGCGGCCAGACCCTTGTCGGGTTCCTGCGCCCGCTGGGTTCCATCGAGACCATCCGGGAAATCGCCTCCAAAGGCGTGACTTCCTTTTCCGTCGAACTGATGCCGCGCACCACGCGCGCTCAGAGCATGGACGCTCTTTCTTCAATGGGAACCATCTGCGGATACAAGGCGGTAATCCTTGCCGCGGATAAATTGCCGCGCATTTTTCCCATGCTCACCACCGCCGCAGGGACCATCACGCCGGCGCGCGTGTTCATTATTGGCGCCGGCGTGGCCGGGCTTCAGGCCATTTCCACGGCCCGCCGCCTCGGTGCCGTCGCTTCTGCTTACGATCTACGGCCCGCCGCCAAGGAGCAGGTCCAGAGCCTCGGCGGCCGTTTTGTCGAACTTCCCATCGAAGCCAAGGATGCCGAAGATGCCCGCGGCTACGCCCGCGCGCAGGACGAGACTTTTTACAAGCGCCAGCGCGAACTACTGGGAAAAGTCGTTGCCGAAAGCGACGTGGTCATCACTGCTGCTGTCATCCCTGGCAAGAAGCCTCCGGTGCTGGTCACCAAAGAGATGGTTGCGAGCATGGCGCCCGGCGCCGTGATCGTGGATCTGGCCGGCGAGCGCGGTGGAAATTGCGAACTCACTCATCCGGGCGAAGTCGTCGTCGAGCACGGCGTCACGATCATCGGCTGGTTCAATCTGGCGAGCAGCGTGCCCTATCACGCCAGTCAGATGTACGCGCGAAACATCAGCGCATTCCTCTTGCATCTGGTCAAAGACGGCAAGTTGCAACTCGATCTCGACGACGAGATTGTTCGCGAAACCCTGCTCACGCACGGCGGTGAAGTCTTCAATTCACGCGTCAGAGAATTCTTCTCGCTCCCGGCTTTGCCGCCTGTTGCAAAGGAGGTCGCGAAGTCATGAAGCTGGACCTGCTCACCAGCCTCTATGTTTTCATGTTAGCCGCGTTCATCGGATTTGAAGTTATCCGCCGAGTCTCTCCTCTTCTCCACACTCCCTTGATGTCCTTGACCAACGCCCTCGATGCCATCGCCGTCGTCGGTGCCATCATCCTGGCCGGCGAATACCACGCCCACGGCGCGCTGCTTGCCAAAATCCTCGGCACGATCGCCATCGTCGCCGCCACCAGCAACATCGTCGGCGGCTTCCTCATCACCGACCGAATGCTGCGGATGTTCAAAGCCAGCGGGCCGAAGAAACCATGATCAACGTGCCCGCAACGGAATACGTCATTGAAGTCACCTATCTGATTGCCACCGCCCTCTTCATTCTCTCGCTGAAGTGGCTGAGCTCCCCCGCCACCGCGCGCCGCGGCGTCTTTGCCGGCGAAATCGGCATGCTCCTGGCCGTCGTAGGCACTCTTCTTCACCACGGCATCGTCGAATACAAATGGATCTTCATCGCCCTCGTTCTCGGATCCATCATCGGCGTGCCTCTCGGCGAAGTGGCCATGACAGCCGTGCCGCAGCGAACCGCCCTTAGCCACGCCTTCGGCGCTCTTTGCGTGACGCTCGTCGGCACCGCCGAATTTTATCTCCGCGCGCCCGATGTACCGCCTTTCATGATGGGCGTTCTCTCCATGGAAGTGATTCTCGGCTCGCTCACGTTCACCGGCAGCTTGATGGCCGCGGGAAAACTCCAGGAAATTCTTCCCCAGCGCCCCATCACCTATAAAGGCCAGAACTTCGTCAATCTTGGCCTTCTCGGCGTAGCCATTGTCATCGCCGGCGCGCTTGTCGCGCATCCCGGAAGAATTCAGCTCTTCCCGGTAATCGTCGGTATCCCGCTTGTCTTCGGCGTAATGATGATTATTCCCATCGGCGGTGCCGACATGCCCACGGTCATCTCCCTCCTGAACTCTTACGCCGGTCTTTCCGCTGCAGCGATGGGCTTCGTTCTGCAAAGCAAGCTCCTGATCATTGCCGGTGCCCTCGATGGCGCTTCCGGCTTCATTCTCTCCGTTAACATGTCCAAAGCCATGAATCGCTCGTTTTCTAACGTGCTCTTCGGCGCCTTCGGCCAGGAACAGCACGCTGCCGCCGCCACACAGCAGGCCCGCAGCGTGCGCAGCGCCACTCCCGAAGAAGCCGCCGCGATTCTGGCCGCCGCGAACAAAGTGGTCATCGTCCCGGGCTATGGCATGGCCGTGGCCCAGGCACAGCACAAAGTCCGCGAACTCTATGACGCCCTCACCAAGCGCGGCGTGGACGTCAAATTCGGCATCCATCCTGTTGCGGGCCGCATGCCTGGTCACATGAATGTCCTCCTCGCCGAAGCCGACATTCCTTACGACAAGTTGTGCGACATGGAGGAGATCAACGGGGATTTTCCGCAAACCGATGTCGCTCTGGTGATCGGCGCGAACGACGTCACGAATCCCGCCGCGCGCACGGATCACTCCAGCCCCATCTTCGGCATGCCCATCCTCGATGTGGACAAGGCGCGCACCGTGATGGTCATCAAGCGCAGCATGGCCGCGGGCTTCGCCGGCATCGAAAACCCGCTCTACTACCTGGACAAAACGCTCATGCTCTTCGGCGACGCCAAGAATTTCGTTGGCTCCATCGTTCGCGAGCTTGGCGGCCACCACGAGTAGAGTTTCCTTACAAGAAACTGGTGAGCGATCCTTGCGTCCCGCTTCCCCCGACCAGCGCGAGCGCGACCCAGCGCCGCGTCATTTCGCGTCGTGGAAGATGATCCCCAGCGTGTAACGCGTGCCGCGGTGCACCCGACTCACCCCGTGCCGCATATTCACGCGGTAGTAACCACGTGTGCCTCTCACAGGGCGGTACCGCGTCGTAAAAATAATCGCCTGGCCTTGATCGGCCCGTACTACCTCGGCTTTGGATTGCGCCCGCGGCTGCTGCTCGACCAACAGGAACTCCCCGCCTTCCCAGTCGCGCCCCTGCTGCCCCAGCAGGAATACCATCTGCAGGGGAAAGCTGACGTCGCCGTAGATGTCCTGGTGCAGGCAGTTGTATCCGCCCGCGTTGTAGTGGAGCAGCAGCGGCGTAGGCTTGGTCTGTCCGGCCTTGTGGCAAATTTTCAGAAAGGCATCATGTTCAGCAGGGAATCGCGGGCTTTTCTCGCCGAGAACTTCAGCCCACTGATTCGCAACATTCGCGAGATGCGGATAAGCATGCGTCCGTAACGAAGTGACGATTTCAGGCAGTGGATGGCCAAAGTATTTGTAATCACCAATGCCGAAGCGATAGCGCTCCATGATGATTTCGCTGCGGAACCGGCTCGCGTCCTTATACAGTGCGACGAGTCTGGCGCATTCGGCACTCGAAAGAACCTGCGCCGTAACCGCATAGCCCCGCTGCGAAAGGGATTCGCCCACGCTCTTCCAATCGAGCGCCTCGATTCGTTCGGCGATCGATTGAGCTTCGGATGTCCTTCGAATGGCCTCAGCCATGCCAACCTCGATGCCCATTGGTCCAGAACAACAAAATCAAAGTCTAGAGCAAATCAAACGGGCAAATCTATCCGATACCCGCCATCAAATTGGTTCCAGCGCACAATCTCGGGTTCCAGAACATACCGCCCGTCGTTGCATTTTCTGTCTCGCGCTGAAGCTAAATGCCCCATTCGGTGGTATAGTGATGGGCGTAAATTCCATCCTGCCTGCTTCTGGGAGGTTCGTATGAGCCAGAACAAGACCCTTCGCAACGATTCCCGCAGGATGTTCCTGCAAATGTCCGTAGCGGCGGCCGCCGCCTCCGCCTTTCGCATCGTAAACGAGCCCTTGCTTGCTGCCGCTGCCATCGACCGCGACCGCAATCAATTTCCCCCGGGTGCCGTGGTCATCAACGCCAATGAGAATCCTCTTGGCCCCTGCGATGCGGCGCGGGCTGCAGTTGTCTCGATGGCACCGCAAGGGGGCCGTTACTCGTACTGGCTCACCGATGAACTGGTCGACACTTTCGCGCAGCAGCAGGGCCTTAAGCGCGAATACATCCGCACCTTTCCCGGCTCCAGCGAGCCGCTGCACTTCTCGGTTCTGGCTTTTACCTCGCCAACGCGCAGCTACGTCGCTGGGGATCCCGGCTACGAATCCGGCGGACACGCGGCAAAAATTTCTGGCGCCCGCGAAGTCAATGTTCCGCTTACCAAGTCCTACGCCCACGACATTCCCGCGATGCTCGCCGCCGCGCCCGACGCAGGCCTATTCTATGTCTGTACACCAAACAATCCCACCGGAACGCTCACGCCGCACGCCGACATTGAACAATTGGTCTTCAAGAAACCCAAAGGGTCCGTCGTTCTGGTGGACGAGGCCTACATCCATTTTGCGGATGGAGCCGACACGGCAATCGACCTGGTTAAGGCGAACCAGGACGTCATCGTGTTGCGCACTTTTTCGAAGATTTACGGCATGGCCGGACTGCGCTGCGGCTTCGCCATCGCGCGCCCCGACCTGCTCGCCAAACTCGAAAACTGCGGCGGCTGGAGCGCCCTGCCCATCACCGCCGTGGCTGCCGCAACCGCCAGCCTCAAGCACGAGCATCTCGTTTCCGAGCGCAAGCTCGTGAACACCACCGTCCGTCAGAAAACTTTTGACTGGCTCGACCGCAACGGCTATTCCTACGTGCCTTCGCAGACCAATTTTTTCATGGTGGATACCAAGCGCCCCGCCAAACAGGTCATCGACTCCATGGCCGCCAAGAATGTCTTTATTGGGCGCATCTGGCCCGTCTGGCCGACGTATGCGCGCATCACCGTCGGCACCCAGGCGGAGATGGATGCCTTCACACCCGCCTTTGACGCGGTCATGAAGAATGCCAAGACCGTCAGCTTCGCGCGCCCGGCCAGCCTGGACAATTCGCGCCGCATCTATGCCGACGGCCAAATGCTGCCTGGCACCTCTTCTTAAGCCGTCATCAACATGGGCAGAAGTTGACCTCCATCCCTAAGGGCTTGGTGTATGAACTTTGACGCCCCAAGCATTCTGGCTGTTTTGGATCGTTGCTGCGATACGTTCATATTCCCGATGCTGGATAATGGCTACGTGTATTTGGCGGCTACCAGGCTTTCGCTCTATCGTTCTGTGACCGACTGGGCGATGGTGATCGAGGTGTTCGGGTTTTCGCCGCGCGCAGGACTGCCTGACACGCACATTCACACCTTCGCAAGTACTCTCCACGATCGCGATTCGCCAGAAAAATATGCAAGTCGCAAGGCCTACGAAGACTACCTCTCGAACAATCCACACAATGACTCGCGGTTCGTCTTTCCAATAAGCGAGGGTCCATGGCAAGACGCAATGGACAGTGAGCTTGTAGCAACAGACGCAAAGGGGATCGCGTTGAGAGGAGAGCCTTTGGCACTTCCATCCTACGATGAATACGAAAAACACGGCATTGAGCTTGAACAACCCTCAAGAATCCAGGTCTATGAACTGTGCCGTCTTCTGGCAGACATTGCGCGTACGAAAGTGCTGGCAACCGCTCAAGAACAGCGCATTAGTGTGCTGCCCGATATGAAGCAAATCCTGCAGCTTGAAGAGTGGCATCACCCCAACATAGTCGAGGATGATCGCCCAAGTAGTTCGGAAACGTTCCGGCAGCTCGCCCAAGTTCTAGAAACTGGGGACTTGAAACTCTATCACCCTTCAAAGCAACCCAACACGCATTGGCGGAATTGGCCCGACGGCGGAACTCTATAGCCCAGCCTCGGTTCGGGGATTCCAAAAATCTTAGGCGTGCGCTTCACTCGTGTGCCCATTTGCTGGAAGCGGTGGCACTTCGCCGTGGAACTGCTCCGCTTCCGTTGAGCCCGCCAGGGCCGTTGTGGACGAATTTCCGCCCGACACCACCTGAGCGATTTCGTCGAAATAGCCCGTGCCGACAAATTTCTGGTGCGTCACGGCACGGTACCCGAGTTCCTGCGCCGCGAACTCTTCCTGCTGCAGCTTCGAATACGCCGTCATGCCGGATTGCGCGTAGCCGCGCGCGAGGTGGAACATGGACATGTTCAGCGCGTGGAAGCCCGCCAGCGTCACGAACTGGAATTTATAGCCCATCTTGCCCAGCTCTTGCTGGAAATTTGCGATTGTCACGTCGTCCAGCTTCTTCTTCCAGTTGAACGACGGCGAGCAATTGTACGCCAGCAATTTGCCCGGGAATTTCGCATGAATTGCGTCCGCGAATTTCCTCGCTTCGGCCAAGTCCGGCGTTGATGTCTCGCACCAAATCATGTCGGCGAAAGGCGCGCAGGCCAGCCCGCGCGCAATCGCCGCATCAATCCCTCCCCGGAATTGATAGAAGCCTTCCGGCGTGCGTTCGCCATAAATAAATTCGCGGTCCCGCGGATCGGCGTCCGAAAGCAAAAGTCCCGCAGAATTCGCGTCCGTGCGCGCGATCAGAATCGTCGGCACGCCGCAAACATCAGCGGCCAGCCGCGCCGCAATCAATTTCTCGATAAACTCGCGTGTGGGTACGACCACTTTTCCGCCCAGGTGCCCGCACTTCTTCGCCGAGGAAAGCTGGTCTTCGAAGTGCACCGCGGCGGCGCCCGCTTCGATCATCGCTTTCATCAACTCGTAGGCGTTCAGCGAACCGCCAAAGCCCGCTTCCGCATCGGCGACAATCGGAGCAAACCAGTACGTCCCGGACTTTTTGCCTTCTGCGGATTCAATCTGGTCGGCACGCAGTAGCGCCCGGTTGATGCGCTTCACCAGATTCGGCGCGGAGTCGCAAGGATAGAGCGACTGGTCGGGGTAAACATCGCCCGCTGTATTGTTGTCCGCGGCCACTTGCCATCCGCTGCCATAAATCGCTTTCAGTCCCGCCTGCACCATTTCAATTGCTTGATTCCCCGTGATTGCGCCCAAAGCCGGAACATACGGCTCCGAGTGCATCAGGTTCCACAGCCGCTCCGCGCCCAGCCGCGCCAGCGTGTACTCAATCTGAATCGAGCCGCGCAACCGCACGACATCTGAATACGAATACGGCCGCGTGATACCGGACCAGCGTGGATCGGTAGTCCAGTGATTGATGGGCAGATGCCCGTTGCCGTTACCTTTGCCATTGGCCCCTTTTGCTGACATTCCGTGCTCCTTGCCTTTCGAATCTCCTCAGACTGCCGAATATTCTGCGGATCTGCTTCCCAATCCCTGTCAAATCAAGTGCGCTGAACTCTAAAATCCTCTCTCACGCCGGATTAAACTCCTCGCGCCGAATCATCTCCTCGCTGATCTGCCGGGCATCCCGAAGCGTCGCCGGCATCTGCGGGTCATTGTTCTTCCCCGTCTCGCGCAGCAATCGGTCGAGCTCTTGATCGAAAAGTCGGCTGATCAGTTCCGGTGAATGTCGAACAGGCGCGCCGTTTTCATCCACAACCTCGATGTGGGCGGCATGCCGCATGCGCTGCGCAATCATCAAGCGATAAATCCGATCGGTCGCCAAGTCCTCCATGTAGCTATCGAGCAAACTCGCGCCTTTACCGTTCAACACCCCGTTGCGATAGCGAATCACCGTTCGAATCGCCGCGCGCGTTCCCGCCAGAGTGCGCTTGCCCATTCCAGTTGGCAGCGGCCGCAGCTCCGGATGCGCATTGGCGTTTGCCGGCCGCGCCTGCAACTGGTTCGGAACAAGGAACTGGCTCACCGCGATTTCGTTCTGGTCGGGATGCCCCGTCCACGCGCCATCCATCAGCGAATTCGCTTCGTTTTTCTTGTCCTCGGCCAGAACCTTCAACGCTCGCGCGTTCAATTCCGCGTCTTCGCGGCTCGGATAGAGCGCGGTCATGCCGCCGATCGCCAGCATCCCGTGCTTGTGGCAAATCCCCGGCATCAGGTTGCGCAAATTCTGGAAAAAGGCCACGTTGTGTGGAATCGTGTTGCGATCGGGCAGCACCCACTCCGGATTTTCCAGATTGAAGTGAATCAGGCTGGCCATGTAGTCCCAGCGGCCCAGATTCAAGCCGAGAATGTGATCACGCAGATTCCAGGCAAACTCTTCCATTTGAAATGCCAGCGGATGCGATTCCACCAGCGCCATGCACTTGATCGCATTCGTCGGCGATCCCTTCAATCGCGCAATCATCTGGAAGAGATCGCGCCACCACAGCGCTTCGTCCGCCGATTCCGATTTCGGAATGTAAATGCACAGCGGATGCTTCAACACGTTGAAATCCAGCTGATAGGTGACCATCGCCACATCAAACAGCGAAGCGGGCAGCAATTCTCCCGGCAGAACTCCCGCTTGGTGAAGGTGCAAACCGCGCGGCCTCGTAAAAATCACCGTCGTGCTGGGGTTGATGCCAACTGTCTTGTTGCGCTTTCGGTCAAAATAAGTGAGCCGTCCCACCAGCGCTTCCAAGATATTCTTGATTCCCTGCGCGTTGTGTTCCCAGGCGTTGGCCGTCGAGTCTTCCAGGTCCAGCATTACGCCCGGCGCGCCGGAATTGAGCATCTTCACGACGAGTTCCGCGTCATCTGCCGGGCCAGTCATTTGATTGCGCTGGTCCGCGCACCACGCAGGGAGCTCGATGCGCCAGGGACTCATGGTCCCCACCGATGGGGGCAAGTAGGAAGGAACTTTGCCTGCATGTGCTTCAGCCAGTGCGTACTCGCGCCGCGCGATCAAGGCCCTCTGCCTCAGCGTCAAAGCAGCATGCAATGGCGCCAGAAAATCCAGAAACCCTTCGGGGAGATCGCGCTCCGGGTCAAACTCCGCCGGAGCGGAATTCACCGGAACGATTCGGTTCGCGAAGGGCAGGAGAGCAAGCACAGGATTCAGCTTTGTCGTTGCGGTCGCCATACGGTGTGTCAACCCCTTTCATCCCGGATTCGAACCCAAACTGGTTGGCGGACTGGAAAGGCAATTCGATGTCCAACCCCTGGGAAAATCTTGCCTCTAAACCCCTCACCTTCAAGGAGATAGAAAGGCCTTGCAACCCGCTGTCGGATGCTGTCGGAAAATACAGACAAAGAGTCAATAATTTTGCATATCTTCGCCGGGTCCCTTCCCTTGTCGATCCGCTTGTTCAATAGGCTGAACATGCGTTCACTCTTCACTCTCTTCTAACCCGCCCCCGCGCCGCTCGGCAATATCTTGTTCAATATTCTGAACAAATATTCTATAGTGTGAACTACTGAATTTTTCATCAGGAGTTTCCATGCCTGTCTCGGATGCCAGCCCCGCCACTGCCGTCGAACGCGCCCTCAATATTCTGGAAGCCGCCGCGCACCGCCGCGATGGCCTCACCAACTCGGAAATCAGCCGCAAGCTCGGCATTCCCAAAAGTTCCGCAAGCTACATTCTTCGAACGCTCGAGCGCCGCGGCTACTTGCGGCGCGAACCCGAAACCGGGCGCTACCGCCTCGGCCTGAAAATCCTGAGTCTTGGCGGCTACGCCCAGGCCAACCTCGATATCGCTGACGTCGCCTTGCCTTTCATGCGTACACTCGTGGAGAGAATTCACTTGACCGTGCACCTTGCCGTACTGGACCAGGGCGAAGCGGTGTATATCGAAAAGGTAGAGGCCCCGGGATTTTTTAGGGTGAATACCTGGGTGGGCCGCCGCATGTTTTTGCATTCCACGAGCGTCGGCAAATGCCTGTTGGCCTGGTTGCCGAAACAGGAAGTGGAAACACTCGTGAAGCAACAGGGCCTAAAGAAAAGAACACCGAAAACCATCTCCACGATGACCAGGTTGCTCGCGGAATTGGAGCACATCAAGCACGAAGGCTACGCGGTAGACGACGAAGAGAATAGTCTCGGCGCACGCTGTCTGGGGGCACCCGTCTTCGATGCTACAGGAAATGCGGCCGCAGCTCTTGGCGCCAGTGGCACGCTGACCCAGGTGGATGAACCCAGCATGCCCCGGATTGTCGAAGCGTTGAAGGATACCGCGCGCCGCATTTCGCGCCAGTTGCAAAGAACCGGAGCCGCCGGCGTCGCTTGATCGGCGGCCTCCGTTCGAATCAATGGATTCGAATCGCCTCCTTCGAGGCCGTTTATTTCGAATTGCCCGCCACCACCAGGTTGTTCTTCACGGAGAACACGTTGGGAACCTGATTCGCTCGCAAGTTGGCAAGGTTCTTGTCCATCTCGTTGTCGACCACGCCTTCCAGCGTCACGTTTCCATTTTTCACGATGATGTGAATCGACGGCACCGCCTGAATCGCATACCGCTGCAGGCCTGCCTCACCGTAAATTGCGCGGAAAAGCGCGCGGCGGAGCTGATCGTCCATCGGCGAGAGCGGAAGAACCTCAATATTGTTCACCACCGACGCAACTCCTTCGATACTCTTCACCGCTGCTTCCGCGTCGGATTTTAGCGTCGGCCGCGTGACTTGCCCGATCAGAGTTACCTTGTCCCCTTCCACCTGAAACGCGAGATTGTCGAACACCGAATACCACGGCAGCATCACCAACTGATGGCGCACTTCCTTCTCTAGCCGCGTCCGGTATTTTTCTTCGCTGCGCTGGTTCTTGCTTTGTGGAGAGAAGGCGGCTGCATGGCAAGGCGCCGCCACGATGGCCGCGACGAGTACCAGGGACACGAACAGGGCCCGGAGTTCCTTTGTCATGGTTTCCCTCCTCATCGACTCTTTCTGGGTTCTTCTATCAGTTAGATTCAAGGTGCACGGTCACGGGCTGCCCGGAGGAATCCCCGCGGTGAGTGCTACCATGCTCCTTGGAGAGTTCGCGGGAAAGACGAAACTGGCGGGAAGACAACAACTCTGCCCGCGGAACAGTCTTGGGTGCAGGAACTCAGGAACGGAGAGCAAATCGGGATGCTGGTGATTGGTCATCGCGGAGCGTCAGGCCACGCACCGGAAAATACTTTGGCCGCGTTTCGAAAAGCGGTCTCGCTCGGAGCCGCGTTTATTGAAACGGATCTCCAGCTCTCGCGCGATGCGCATTTCGTGGCCATCCATGATGCAACGGTGAATCGAACCACCAACGGCAAGGGAACGGTACACGACCTGACGCTTGCGGAATTGCGCCAGCTGGATGCCGGATCGTGGTTCGGAAGCGAATTTGCCGGAGAACGCATTCCCACCTTGGAAGAGATTCTGCAGTTCTCCAAAAAAAATGACGTGGTGTTTTACCTGGAATTGAAACCTGGCGGTTCCTGGGGCGGGGAGCACGCGCTGATCGGCGCTCTGCGCGATTCGGAAGAAATCCCGCGTGCCGTGGTGATTTCCTTCGACGCTTCGATGGTGCTCAATCTGCACACGATCGAGCCCACGCTGATGACTGGGTTGCTGTACGACGGACAGATGGAAAAGCCAGTAGAGAAGGCCGTGGAAATCGGCGCGCGGCAACTGATCGCGCGGGGAGACCTGGTGACCCCCGCTTTGTTGGAGCGAGCACGGAAGAAAGATTTGCAGGTGGTCTGCTGGACCGTGAATCATCCCGCGCACATGCGCATGCTGATGGAAGCTGGAGTTCACGGAATTATGAGCGATTATCCTGATCGCCTAATCGCGGCCCTGAAAAGAGAAGAGAGAGTCATCTCATGAGTTTTCAAAATCAAGCGTCATCATGGCCCTGAATCTAGATTTCATTCGTTGCGCCGCAAGCGACACAGCGTGTCAGATGAACGTCTCGCATAATTTCGCGAAGGAACTCCTAACCGCCCGGGAGCTGGGAGAAGAGAGCCGCGAGCTGGGAGACGGTGAGTTGTTCGGCGCGGGCATCGGGGCGGAGATTTTGAGAGGCGAGAGCGCCGCGAATCTTTTCAGGCTTGACGAGAGAGCGCAGGTTGTTGACCAACGTTTTGCGCTTCTTCGAGAAACATAATTTCACAAAATCGAGAAAACGTGATTCGGCAACGCGGGATGCGTCTGCGCGAGAGTCCGCGGCTGAGGAAAATTTGTGTGAGCGGGACGCCTGCGCGTGAGCGTCCGTGGCTGATGAAGAATTGCCGGCGATGGACGCGTTGGCCTGGGCGTCAGCTTCCGAAAATTTGCGGGTAAGGGAGAGGTTTGCGCGTTCGCCGGGAAGGCGCAGCGTGACGAGCGCCGAATGGACTTCGGGACGCGGATGGAATGCGTCGCGTGGAATTTCGAAGACAAACTCGGGGCGGGTATAGAACTGCGTGACGACAGAAAGATAGCCATAATCGCGTGTGCCCGGCGGCGCGGAGAGGCGCCGGGCAACCTCGGCTTGGATGACGAAATGCATTTCGTCGATGAGGTCCGCGAACTGGAAGAGGTGGTGAAGGATGGGCGAGGTGATGTAGTAGGGGAGATTTCCGTAGACGCGCACGCGCCGGCCTGCTGCGATCGCGGCGAGATCCGTTTTGAGAATATCGCCAGGCACGACGGTGAGATTGGGAAAGTCTTTCGCGAGGCGGCGCAGGCCAGCGACCAGGGGCGGATCCAATTCGATGGCGTAGACGGGACCGCCGGCCCCGAGGAGATTCCGCGTGATTTCGCCATGGCCGGAGCCGATCTCGATCCAGCAATGCTGCTCGTCGCCGGGGAGCGGCGCGGTGGAATGCGGAGAGACGCGGATGGCGCGGGCGATCTGTTCGCGCCAGTCGAGGTCGGCGAGAAAATGCTGGCCAAGGCGTTGGCGAGCCATGGGTGGGAGTGTAGCAGCAGAAGTGAGTCCGTCTGAACGTCAAAACGTCCGAATGTCTACACGTCCAAGAGGAATCCTTTCCGACAAGGGCGGGTAAACGCCAACCGAGGGGTTGGGCACCGGAAGCCGTCACGGGGTTTGCGTCCGGGCCACTCGTCCGCCGCGCGCAGCAATAAACTCGTAGGCCTCCTCCGTGATAATCCGCCAGCAGATTAGAGGCTTCTCCTTATATGGAGTCTTGGGGGCCCGTACCCTTGCTGACTGATGGAGGCCGAACCGATGATGAAAGCTAACTCAGGTCTTGCAAACAAAGGCATAGAACGAATCCTCGAACTCTCGGCGGATGCGCACATCCGAAGACGGTGGACGGCTAAGGATTCTCCGGAGTTTCACAAGTTGACCGGAGCGATAGCAGCCTACGGAAAAGCGCTCGCGCTTCTCACCGCACTTCGACAGCGGGAGGAATTCCACGCAATCATCTATCAGTGTGACGTGCCGCCTGCGCTTCAACCGGTTGGTTGAGAAAGGGTTGGTCCAATATGTGGCGCAAGAATTGTCCCGTCTGCCGCTGTGCTCGGAATGACGGACACCGGACTGAAGTCCGGCCTCTACGTAGGTGGCGGCGAGCCGGGGGTGGAGGGGGAAAAGGCTCGTGGTTTAAGCGAGGGCGCGCTTGAGGCGCTTGGTGGTTTTCTGCAATTGGCGCTTGAGGGCGTCGACTTGCTTGGAAATGTCGGCGAGCTCTTTTTTGGCGAGCACGCCGGCCCTGGCGATCTGATGGGCTTTGCGATCGGCGCGACCCATGGCGGCGCCGATTTTCACTGCGACTTGCGTGAGCTTGCTTTTCTTGGCCATTGTGTCCTCCGATTGCAGCGCTAGCCATCCTACAGCGCGGAAGGGGGCCTGCCAAGAGCAAGGATCATGCGGATGCGGGGAAAACGGAACGTCCGAACGTCGAAACGTCTAGAAAGGCGCACAGCCAGGAATGGCTGTGCCACAAAAGACGAGTCAGATGGAAAGCGAAGCGAAGAGAGATTCCTCATATGCACAGGTGGACCACTTCGCCAGAACGAAGTGGGAAAAGAAAGTCAGCCTGCTCCGTTCGGAATGACGGGTGGGGCTGGGACGGCGCTAGGAAGGCAAACACTTGGCGATGATGAGGGTGATGTCGTCGTGTTGTTCGCGGGGGCTGAACTGGCGGACTTCGTCCACCACGGCGGTAAGCGAAGCTTGTGAGGAGAGGGCGCGATGGCGGCGCAAAGCTTCGACGAGGCGCTTTTCTCCAAATTCTTCCCCTGCTTCGCTGAACGATTCGGTGATGCCGTCAGTGTAGAGAGCAAGGGTATCGCCGGGAAAGAGCTGGCTCTCCGCAATCGCGCAATTCCACTTCTTGAAAATGCCGAGAACGGTGGCGGTGGAGTCGAGACGATCGAGGGTGTTGTCGCGGCGGAGGAGAAGAGCTGAGAGATGGCCACAGTTGGCGTAGCGCAAACGGCGAGCGGCGTCGTCATATTCGGCGAAGAAGAGCGTGGCGAAAGCGCCATCGGTGGTATTCTCGCAAAAAAGGCGATTGACCGATTGCAAGAGGCGTTGCGGCTGATCCAAAGCGATGGCGCACTGGCTGCGCAGATTGGCCTGGAGGTTGGCCATCAAGAGAGCGGCAGCGATTCCTTTTCCGGAGATGTCCCCGATGACGAAACCGAGGCGGTCGCTGCCTAAATCGAGAAAATCGTAGTAATCGCCGCCGACCTGACGGGCCTGATGGCAAATTCCTGCGTATTCCAGGGTTCGGAGGGGCGGCAAGGTTTGCGGGAAGAGCCGGGCCTGAACTTGTTTTGCAATTTCCAGTTCCTGGGCAGCGCGGCGTTCCGCTTCACGCTTTTCGGCGATGGCGCGGCGTTGCGCTTCGACAGCACGGGTCACTTCGTCGAAGCTGACCAGCGAAAACGAATTGCCATCGAGATCCTTGAAGCGGGTGAAGACCCCTCCCCAAATCGGTCCGTGTTCCGAGTCTTGCGCCGACGCCGCCGATTGCGGCGCGCGCACGTGTACCCCATGCTTGAGTCGCTTCAAGCGCGGCGCAAAGTTGAAACGAACTCCACGCTTGCTCCATTCGCGGAACTTGGCGAGCACATCTTCGGTGACAAAGGTAATCTGGGTGGACCGGCCAATGAGCTTGCACTCCTCTGAGTCGGGCTCAGGTGCGCACAGTGTCAGGTTCGAAGTGCCGTCGGGCGGGGCGACGGTAATCCAGCGGCGGCGTGGTTGATCGCGGGCGTCAAAGACTAATTGGAAACCGAGCTGATCGACATAGAAGCCTAGGCTGCGGTCCAAATCGCGTACGAAGATCGTGATGGACTGAAGGCGCAGGTACGGGTCCTGGCGATCCAGGCGAATCGTGGACCCGTCTGCCCATTCGCGAGGAGTGCTGCCCATGCGCAGCATTATATCTAAATGCCTGGACGGTTCTTTCTGGAGCGCGCAACTGCTCCAACCTTGTTGAAAGAGCGTCGCATCAGAAGCGCATAGGCTGTGCCATAGAGAAGAAGAGAGAGCGGACTCAGGATTGCAGCCACATTGACGAGCCAATGCCGCTCCAGTAGCGTAAGATAATCGGATGGCGATGATGAGCAAACCATGAGGATTCTGTTTGTGGCGTCGGAAGGGCTGCCGTTTTCCAAGACCGGCGGCCTGGCGGATGTCGTGGAGGCGCTGCCGAAAGCGCTCGTGGCGCAGGGCCATGAAGTGGCCGTGGTGTTGCCGCGCTACCGGGGGACGAAGGCGACGGCAGTGGTGATGCCAAGCCTGACGATTCCCATGGGAGGCGCGCGGCTGCACTTTCCGGCAATCGCTGACGGCACGCTGCTCAACGGGGTGCGCTATTTCTTCGTGGATGATCCGGCGTACTTCGACCGCGACGGATTGTACGGAGGCAGGCGAGGGGATTATCCGGACAATGCCGAACGCTACGCGGAGTTTTGCCGCGCAGCGATCGAAGTTTCCAAGCATATTTGGCCGGCGGACGTGATTCACTGCCACGACTGGCAGACAGCGCTGGTGCCGGTGCTGCTGCGGACGTCGTACAGCGATGATCCTCTGGTGAAGGATATTCCAGTGGTGTTCACGGTTCACAATATGGGGTATCAGGGACAGTTCCCCCGAGACGTGCTGGACCGCGTCGGGATTCCACAAACGCTCTTTCATCCGGGAGGGCTCGAGTTTTACGGAAGTGTGAACCTGCTGAAGGGCGGATTGGTTTATGCGGACTATTTGACGACCGTCAGCAAGAAGTATGCGCAAGAGATTCAGACGCCGGAATTCGGGCATGGTTTGGACGGCGTGGTGAAGGGCCGGGCGGACCGGCTGGTGGGCATTTTGAACGGCGTGGATTACATGGCGTGGAACCCGGAGAAAGACGAGATCATTGTGGCGAGATACTCGGCGAAGGATTTGAGCGGCAAACAGGTGTGCAAGAATGAGTTGCTGGAAGTGTTTGGATTGCCGCACGAGCACCTGGAGCGACCGCTGCTGGGAATCGTGTCGCGCTTCGCGGATCAGAAGGGATTCGATTTGATCGCCGAGAAAGCGCACGAGCTGATGCGGGAAGATTTGGTGCTGGTGGTGCTGGGGACGGGCGAGCGCAAGTATGAGGAATTGTTCCGTGCGCTCGCGGCAGCCTATCCGGGGCGCGTGGGAGTGAGAATTGAATACAACAATGAACTGGCGCACACAGTGGAAGCGGGAGCGGACATGTTCCTGATGCCGTCGCGCTACGAGCCGTCCGGGTTGAATCAGATGTACAGCCTGAAGTATGGTACGGTGCCGATTGTGAGGGCGACGGGAGGGTTGGACGACAGCATCGAGCCCTTTGACGTGGAGCACGGCACGGGCACGGGATTCAAGTTCCAGGAGTACTCCGGCGAGGCGCTGTTGTACGCGGTGCGGCAGGCGTTGCATCATTACATGGACGAGCGAATCTGGAAACGCATCCAGTTGAACGGAATGGCGGAGGATTTTTCCTGGAAAGGGCCGGCTTCGGAGTACGCAAGGCTGTATGATGCAGCGCGGGCCACCCGGGGATTCGCGCCGGCGGCACAAGAGCCGGGAAAGGTCGCGGAGGCCGCGGGGCAACAGAGCCGCGGAGCGGCGGCGCAAGGCAGCCGAAGTTCCGGGCAAGCCTCGCGCGACCCGGGGCAACCGGCAAGAAACCAAAAGCAAGCTAGAACATCTAATTAAGGTGACGAAGGATAAAAGGGCGGCTGCCAGGTGGGCAAGCCGCTGAGGACAACGAATATGGCTGACAATTCAATTCCGGCGGTGAACGACGGAAATTTCGAAGCGGAAGTGCTGACCGCTAGCAATTCGAAGCCCGTCATGGTGGATTTCTGGGCCGAATGGTGCCGGCCTTGCCACATGCTGGCGCCGACCGTGGCCGAGATCGCCCAAGACTACGAAGGTAAGCTCAAGGTCATGAAACTCAACGTGGATGAAGCGATGAATTCGGCGGGAAGGTACAACATTCGAGGAATACCGACGCTGCTGGTTTTCAAGAACGGACAAGTGGTGGAACAGATCGTGGGAGCCGTGCCCAAGGAGCAGATCACCAAGGCGCTCGAGCGGCACCTGGGGTAAATGGAAGGCAGAAGTTGACGAAGGCGTGTCGTACGGTGGGGTGCGACGCGCCTTTTTTTTTGCGAGCGTTCCCCGCAAATGTAACGATGAAAAAAACTGAAGAAGAAGTTGCGCGATGCCCCTGGGCGCAGAATGCGCTGAACATTCCTTATCACGATGAGGAATGGGGTGTGCCTGTTCACCATGAGCGCAAATGGTTTGAGTTCTTGACCTTGGAGGGCGCGCAGGCGGGATTGAGCTGGGACACCATCCTGAAGAAGCGCGCGCGATACCGTGAAGTGTTCGACGGTTTCGATCCGGAGAAGGTGGCGCACTATGACAAAAAGAAAGTACGCGAGCTGCTGCGCGACGCTGGAATTATCCGCAACCGCCTGAAAATCGACGCCACCATCGGCAACGCCCGCGCTTTCCTCGAAGTACAGAAAGAGTTCGGATCGTTTGATGCCTACGTCTGGCGATTTGTGAACGGAAGCCCCAGGCAAAATGCGTGGAAGACGCACAAACAGGTGCCCGCCAAGACGCCGCAATCCGATGCCCTGAGCAAAGATTTGCAAAAGCGCGGATTCCGGTTTGTCGGCTCGACGATTTGCTACGCGCTCATGCAGGCCACCGGCATGGTCAACGATCATCTTGTGAGCTGTTTTCGGCACAAAGATTTGACACGCTTGAGCTAACTGCATGACAGTTGCTCAGCTTCCGCTTAGCGCGTCACGCAGAAAGGGGATACTTCCGAGCGGCCCGTAATCCGTCCAGGATCAATGCACAAGCGTGGAGATCACTTCCTACAAGCCGACTTCCCGGTACTAATCCGGCCAACTTCCTTGAACCCGTTTCGGGATAGTTCCGAGTTGCCGACGATTCGTTCAGGATGCAAAATTGGATGTTGACGCGCTGTTTCAAAACGCTCTTCAGCATAAGGAGCATAAATCGAGATTTTCATACGCGCGAGGCGCAATTCACAGCGATGGACGTTCGGGGGTACGGGAGTCGAACAATGGTGAATTATGAGCAGACTGTCTAATAAAGTGGCAATAGTGACGGGCGCGTCCAAAGGCATAGGCGGTGGGATTGCAACGGCCTTGGGAGTTGCGGGGGCGCGCGTGGCCGTGAACTATTCCTCCGACCGGGAAGGCGCCGAACGCGTGGCTCGGGCGATCACCAACAACGGGGGCAAGGCGATCGCGGTCGGGGCCGACGTGTCCAAGGCCGCGGATGTCGCGCGGTTATTCAAAGAAGTGGATTCTGCGTTCGGAAGACTGGACGTTTTGGTCAACAACGCCGGGGTATTCCGCTTCGGCGCCTTCGCGGAGATCACCGAAGAGAGCTTTCACCTACACTACAACATCAACGTTCTCGGGGCGATTCTCACCGTGCAGGAG
>Ga0209802_1000842_pt1 | contig 23556 bp, 17 predicted proteins | sample GraSoiAngelo_129_FD_185886 | JGI IMG/M metagenome (GOLD analysis project Ga0209802, IMG submission 185886) | Grasslands soil microbial communities from the Angelo Coastal Reserve, California, USA - 14_0927_12_40cm (SPAdes) (version 2) | ecosystem: Environmental > Terrestrial > Soil > Grasslands ... | reverse complement strand
GACTACGAAAAGGAATGTGACTACTTAGAGCTACTTTTCAGAGAATTTGCAACGAGAAGAGTTCGCCGAATCCTAGACGTTGCTTGTGGGACAGGCGGGCACACCATCCAACTAGCCAAAAGGGGCTACACGGTGTTAGCGAGAGACCTCTCAGCGAACATGTTGTCAATAGCTCGAACAAAGATAACCTTAGCCGGAATTTCCGGCAAGGTTCGTTTGGAGAAGGGAGACATGAGATCCCTACAAGGAACGGGAAAGTTCGACGCCTGCCTGTGCATGTTCGCCTCAATCGGATATCTCCCAAGTCTTGGACAGACCCTAGGGGCGTTTGAGGCGATGCGAACGCACGTTAGCGACGGCGGACTCTTGATACTCGACTTTTGGAACGGACTCGCAGTCTTAACCATAAAACCATCCAAGAGGGTGAAAACAGTCCATCGAAAAGAGCTTACAATCGTAAGGTCCGCAACACCGAGACTGGATCCTCTGCACGACCTATGCAGAGTACATTACAAGATGTTGATCAAGAAAGGGCCGCGAAAGATAGACGAATTCTCCGAACTCCACTCAATGAGATATTTCTACCCTGAAGAGATCCGATTATTACTCAAGCTTGCTGGATTTGAAACGGTATCTTTACACCCCTTCCTCTATCCAAGCCGTTCAACGGGAGTGAGAGATTGGAACATTAGTGCAGTTGCCCAGGCTGCATGAATCCTTCAAGAAACTGGCTCGAGAGGGATGGCTTGATTCGAGACGAGATGAAACGTGCCTTATGTTACAAGTTGAAAATGGGAACAATCACCACTGCATCGGCGACCCGGAAGAGCGGAGGTTGAGTCCATGGTCACCTGTGACGTCTGCTTCGTTACATTTCCAAACTATCCGACCAAGAATTCAGGAAGAGGTCTCGATAGATATGCTTACGAATTGATTAGAGGTGTAGGTCAGCAGTCTGGACTCGACGTGCGCTTTGTTGCTCCTAGGACCAATAGAACTAACTACGTGATCCGCGAAATCGAGACCGCTCTCCGCCTCAAGCAGATTGATGCAAAGATCTATCATGCCACCTCAGAGTATGGCCTGGGCAGTCTGATACTAGCAAGGAAGAGGCCGATCGTAGTGACCATTCATGATTTGTTACCTCGACTGTTCTCGAGATACTCACCTCTTATCTATGCGAACCAGAGGATGCACCTCCTCCTGGCAAAACATGCTGACCAGGTGATCACGACCTCCAACTTCTACTCAAGCCTGCTGAAGCAGGAATTCAACATTCCCGCCGGTCAAATCGACACCATTCGTTACGGGGTCGACCACCAAAGGTTCAGATCGAAAGAGGGTAGGCGAAGAGGAAAGATCGCCCGTGTCTTGTACCTTGGGGGACTAAACTCCTTGAAGGGTGCCAAAGACCTCATCGAGGCGTTTGCACGGCTTTGCAAGTCCCATGAAGCACAACTTTTCATCGGAGGGAAGGGTGGGTATACTAGGAGCCTAACTGAACTTGCTGATAACAAGGGTATAGCTGAAAAGGTGTCTTTCCTTGGTTTCGTCGAAGAGGAACAACTATCCGACCTTTACAACTCCGTCGACGTGCTTGTATGGCCCTCCTATTTTGGATTTGGACTGTCAACGTTAGAGGCGATGTCTTGCGGAACGCCAGTAATCGGAGCTAACTGCCTTGATTCCCAAGAATATCTCGGAGGAGCCGGCTTGCTGTACTCTCCCGGAAACGTTGGGGAGCTATTCGAAGCGTTATCTATCCTCTTGTATAGGCAAGATTCGTGGGCCGATTGGTCAGGAAAGGCATTGATATGGAGCGAGAATTTTTCCTGGCGTAAGATGGCAGATCAAGTCTGTTCTACATACGAGAAACTTGGTCGGAATGAGTATCTTCATTAGCAATGTTCTGCTAAGTCAGGTAAGAATCTCTATGGGAATCGGCCGGACCCTAGTAAAGCTGAGACAGAAGGGCGCATACTACTACCTTTACTTCGGCTGGCAATGGGCTCCCTTCCAGAAGTTTCTATATAAGAGAAGAAGACCCAGCGTGTTCCTTTTCGGAGGGAAGAGAATTCCATACCTCTATGCCAACTACAACCGTACTTGGATGAATGAGCGAGCGATCGAAATTCCTGTTATACGGGACTTTGTTGAGCAAGAAAAAGGCGAGATCCTGGAGGTTGGAAACGTTCTATCGCATTATTTTCCAGTGAATCACGACATCGTAGACAAGTATGAGAGGGCGAAGAATGTTATCAACGAAGACATTGAAACATATGCATCCAGCCACAAATATGCTCTCATAATAAGCATCTCGACCCTCGAGCACGTGGGATTCGATGAGGCGATTCCAGACGACGACAAGATTGTTAGAGTTTTCGAGCATTTGAAGTCAATGCTAACCCCGACGGGAAAAATTGTAGCTACACTGCCTATCGGATACAACCCAAGTATCTCGAGACTCATCAAGGACAAAACGTTGACTTTCTCGGACGTCTACTCCTTCAAACGCGTAACAAGAGGCAATTTGTGGCGCGAAACAAGCTTTGATGAGGCTTGTGACACGCCATACGGCCAACGGTATCCGGGAAGTGGCGCCTTCGTAATAGGAATCTATGATGCACGAGCAATCGGTGCCTCCATCCGTTCGGAATTGAATCGAAGAAATTGCTAGACTCATAGTCTCCGAAGTGCATCCAAGAACCTGGTAAGCCTAGGGATGGAACTGAGTCCATCGACCATCACATAAAATTCCGTTGTAAACAACATTTCCCTGAGACCTACCAGACATAGAAATCTGTCAGAGATGATCTGATACCGGCCTAACCGGGTACTTGGTTGCTGAGGAGGATTTAGGCGAAATCCAACTTGCCCACATAAACTCCCGTTACCGGCTGGGAGAGCCCAAGAAGTCCAGGCTGGCTCCCACCGTACAGAAATGAGACAACTATAATCGTAAGGTTGGACTCGGAGAGTTTTGAGGCAAAAACGGTCGAGTAGAACTTGAAATTGGCCTCCTCATTGGATGAAATGAAGTCTATAGGAATATGCATGGTAAGGTTCTCCAAGGTTCCATAATAGGTGAGGTGCGGCCCGACAGTTGCGAATATCCAGTTGTCGTAGAGATTGGTCCATTGGCTCACCCCGCTCGGATCGTAGGTCCTTTCCGGCGGGTATACCAAGAAAACGGTGGAGAGGCTACTAACATTGCTCGATCTGAGATAGTTGCTCACGCTGGATAGGATCTGATATTCTTGTATAGAAATGTACGGTGAGGTAGCATCTGGACTTGTCTGCGTCACGAAAGTGGTAGCTGAATACAAACCGATACTAGTACCTACAATCAATAATGCGAGCATCATTAGTGGCCTTGCGTACGGTTTGATCCGGCTGACACTACGATATGTGTTACTCACTGAGATCGTCGCCTCAGGCAGGAGGAAGTAAACAGGGAGAAGAAGAGCAACTCGATAAGCCAAGCTTGGTCTGAAGAGTAGTGAGGCTGCCGCAAAGAGAACAAAAGCAAGAACCCAACTCAACAAAATGCTTGAACGCATACCACCCCTCCCTCGTATCACCTCGTAAGTCACATAGACAATCCCGACAATCCAAAACGGTACGATTACTACCCCGCCAAGTTGCGTCCAGAGAGCTGACCAATCGAGCGCCGCGGATCCTGCGATGGTCACCGCTGAGATCGACAGGTAACTGCGAGCATAAGGTATCCATAGAATGGATGCGGTGATCAAGCCTGCACCAAGCGGGGTGAAAATACCTCTTGTTTCGTTACGGTTCGAGTGCTCTCGAAGAGCAGTCACCAAGGCTGAACCCCAGAGAACGAAGAGTCCGAAGATCCCTATCTCGACGTCAGTAAGGAGCAAGAGCGTAGAAGAGAGATAGACTGTTAGAGCAGCGGTCCTTCCGGGTGCAATCCTTAGCTTGGCCAAACCAGCCAGACCTAGCTGAAGAAAAGCCATAGTCAAGAGGTTGGCGTATAGGTCCCTCGTCATACGTATGAAAGCGGAGTCAGTAACCAGAAAAAGAAACACGAGAATCGAGTAAGCCAACGACTTACGGAAGACCCGGCTCAGAATAAATGTAGAGACGACGAAGAAGGAAAGGATTACCGACTGGAAAACGACGTATCCCATCAACTCAGAATTGGTCAGTGAAATAGTTCCAGAGAGCAGTAGAAGGGGTGAAAGGTTCAGCCCGCTAAACTGCATGAATCCTGGGTCCTGAACGTAGCCGAACCCGCGTAGAGCGAAGCTATTCGCCCACGCGAGATAAGCACCTGTATCCCACCCCGTGGGCATTCCATTTCTGAGGTATGGGTCGACGACGGTTCTCCACACGTATAGGATGGGCAACCCGACGAGGAGACCAGCGCCAATCTGGATTCGGTGTCTAAAGACGCTATTTCTGGTGACTCTGCTAAACGCTTCAGCTCACCTCCTCGAATCATCCGTCACCGGAAGCACTCTGCCCCACGTTATCTAAATCACCCGCGCCAGGTAAGCGAGAAGCTGTTCCGCTCTGTGATCATAGGTGTGCTCCTCAAGCACCCGAGCTCTCGCCCTCAAGCCGAGTTCCTGCATCAATTGTCTGGAGTCAAGAAGTCGCCTGTAGACGTCCGCTGGACGATCGTTGTCATGAAGAACAATGATCTCCTTCTCGGGCTCAAACCATTTTTCCAGCCCTGCGTGAGGGCTCGACACGATGCATGCCCCCAATGAGGCCAGCTCGAAGATTCTGGTCGAACTTGTGCCCTTAACTGAGGCGTGCGCCACCCGCGAAATGTTCAGGCAAATTCTACTCTGGCATATCTGCCTCTTCCAAGAATCGAAGCCCAGGAAGCCTAAGGACTTCACATTCTCGTAGTGCTCTTTCATTAAGCCACTCATGGCAAAAATCTTGTTCGGCATCTCACGAGACGGCTCTCTTATCATTCTGTCCATCCATCCTTGGCGGAACGCGCTTGTCCCGCCTGTGTAAAAAACGTCAGTGTCTTTCTCCACCGACAAGGGGAACAGAACTTTTGGGTCAGCTGCCCAGTGAAGTGTTGAAACGTTTCTTGCCCCCATCTTGGTGACTATTTCTTCCACACCATCGGAATCGCTTAGGAAGCCGTCGAATTGGGAGAGGTCCGCCCCAAAATAATAGCTGAAGTGAATACCACCGTAGGATGGAAGAATTGACGGCATATCCGCTTCGTAATACACTGAAGGGACTCCACAACATTGCCTCAGATGGGCAGGAACGGTGGAAAGAAGGTTCAGGGGTACGCTGAAAAAAATTGCGGCGTCGAACGGCCCCTCCTCGGCAACTGCCCTGTTTATGCTCTCCCTCCATCTTCTTGAAATGATGAAGCGTGGAAGAAATATGATCCGCCTGTAATGTCTGGCATAGAATGCTTTCGTACGGGCCGATTTTGATCGACCTCGCCATCCCGAATATAGGATAGATGAGATTAGCTTGCTTGGATTGTCACGAGACCGCCACCATGGCGAATCGACCGGTCTTCCCAAAAACGGGAGTACAACGATTTCATGACCTTTCTCACTCAATGCTCGAAACAGGAACCACCAAGCTTTGGTAGCCTGGGGTTTCTCGATCAGGTCAATAGCAGAAACTGCCATGAGTAGCTTCAAAGCAGTGTCACCCAGATTCTGTCCTGTCTAGTCGAAGCGACCGCAATGTTCGTTGTAGGCGCCGTCTTAGCAGAGATCTTCTCACGCATCGCTAAGAGTTTTTCCACTGATATCCAAGGAAAGCCCAATCAAGGAAGTTGAAATCCAACGCGCCTGTCATAAGAATTTCCCCCAGAGAAAATGATCTTTCACCTGATGTTAAGCGCCATGCCTTTGCATAGATTGGCCCTGTAGAGTTCTTCGACCAATCCCGGATTGAATCATGTGTAGATTAGAGCAGATTTTTCTGAAATCATATATACAGCATTTTTGTGCCCCCTCGAATGTGCTAACTAGGAAGCCGGCTTCCGGCTCTAAGTTGAGAGAGACACTCGGAGCTTCCAGATTTCCGTTTTCGAGAATGAGCTGTGCCCCGCGCTCTTGTCTGTTAAATGCCGACCTGAGGCTGTGACCTTGAATCGTGTCCTGTTATGTGGTATAGATGGGTATCTAGGCTGGCCGCTTGCACTTCGCCTTGAATCCCAAGGATTCGAGGTTTATGGGATCGACAATTTTTCCCGGCGCAAGATCGTGCGCGAAGTGGGATCTTGGAGTGCGACTCCGATCACCGGAATGCAGACGCGCCTTTCGGCAGCACGTAGGATTCTCGGGGCCGAGATTACTTTCCTTGAAGGAGACCTCCGTGAATACAATGATGTTGCTAGGATAGTTAGAGAATCCAAGCCTGACGCCATAGTCCACCTGGGAGAGCAGCCATCCGCGCCGTACAGTATGATCGACCAGGAGCATGCAGTCTTTACACAGGAGAACAATGTGACTGGAACACTCAACATTCTCTTTGCAATGAAAGAGTGGGCTCCGAACGCTCACCTTCTCAAGCTTGGCACTATGGGTGAATACGGAACACCTGATATCGACATCCCTGAAGGGTTCTTTGACATAGAGTTCAGAGGCCGAAAGGCCCGTCTGCCTTTCCCTAGACAGGCGGGAAGCTTCTATCATCTGAGCAAGGTGCACGACTCGGCCAATATAGCCCTAGCGTGCAAGATCTGGGGTCTGAGATCCACGGACGTAATGCAAGGCGTAGTGTACGGAAGCCGCACCAACGAGACCGAAGATAACCAGCTGCTGACTAGGTTTGATTTTGACGAGTCTTTCGGCACAGTTATCAACAGGTTTTGCGCTCAAGCCGTCATTGGATACCCTCTCAGCCCCTATGGGTTGGGAGGACAGAGAAGAGGCTTCATCGCCCTCGTAGACTCGATAAAGTGCTTGTCGATCGCTATCGAAAACCCACCAGACACTGGAGAATATCGGGTCTTCAACCAGCTGGACGAGGTCTATAGCGTCCGGGAACTCGCGGAAATTGTGAGTCGGACGAGTGAAGGCCTCGGCCTCCAAGTAAAGATCGGGACGGTCGAGAACCCGCGCATCGAACAAGAGAATCACCACTACAACGTCGATCATGATAACCTCAGGAAGCTGGGCTTCCAGCCAACGAGGAGCCTAGAGGGCGAGCTGGAGATAATGCTTAGAGACCTTGTTAGATTCAAAGACAGAATCGCGGCTAAGAGGAACGTAATCGCTCCAAAAGTGAGATGGAGAGCTGGAGTAGCGTCGCCCGAGGCCGTCTACGCTCAGACCGAACGGGTTGTCGAGCCCGAGGCGACCGTTAGTGTTGTTCCGTGAGAGTCTACAGGATTAGCCACGAAACCATTATCAGAACAGCGAGGGTTGGAGGAGGCAGTTGTTCGGGCCCTCTTCGAGCAGATCCGCGTCACATACATAGAGCAAAGCCTCGCCGGAGTTAATCTTGAGTATTGTCTCGTAATTTGCTGGCTTGGCCGAACGATTCTGCAGAACAAGATTGAGAAATTCCTCTTGGGATCTTGACCCGAAGCCGTTCCTCTGGGAAATCTCATGGAGAGGCGCGGTCAGTGCCTGAGGGCTAAGGAGCTTAGCTCCGGATGCGAAGTGAGCGGGAAGCACTTTAATTCGGGGGTTCAACCGCATAACCATTCGGCAACAAGTATCGTAGAGTTGCATGGCGTTAGCGATTGGATCCTCGTGAATGTCAGGTCTACCAACGCCATCCAGAAACATTGTGTCGCCAGTGAGAAGTGCTTCATCAGACACTAGCAAGCTGATACTTCCCTTCGTATGTCCAGGAGTATGTATGGCAGTGATCGAGACATTCTTCCTCCCAAGCGATATTCTGCTATCATCCTCAAGCGGCTTGAATTCGTCAAATCGGTACGAGTCCATGGGATTGAGGTGGAGAGTGGCTGCCGTTGCCTCTGCGAGCGTCCTAGCTCCAGAGATATGGTCGGCGTGTTTGTGGGTGTCAATAACATGCGTGATCTCGAACTCTTCGTTTCTTGCGATGTTAAGATACTCTTCTATCTTTGACGAGGGATCCACCACGACGCATTCGCCCCCTGAAGCAATGATGTAGCTGGCACAGCCCTTAGACATTCTCCTGATTTGTAGAAGAGTGGTTTCGGAATCACGGAGCGGCACAGCAGCACTGGTGTACACCTTGCCCCATCCCACAAGACCACCAGAGAGAGATCTTGCCTCAATACCCTCTCGACGGAGAGTCTCTGCTGCGAGCATGCTCCTTGTCCCGTGTGAACAGATGGTCAGAACACTTTGTCTTGCGACGTGTTCCCTTACACGTTGGGCGAAACCGCTCTGGCTGAGCGGAATGTTTACGCTTCCCTCAATATTCCAATCTTCAAACTCGATCTTCTCGCGTACATCGACTAGGACGACTTCACATTCTTCCCTCTCTAGAATGGACTTCAGCTGGAGAGGAGAGACCTCCATGGAGTTTTCGCGGCGACTCATAATTAAGTCCCGGCTCCGCCGAAAGCGCTAGCGAGACCGCGGTAGAGCAGATCCAGCATGTTGACTCAATCGATTGGTTTTTGATATAAACTTCTTAAGGTTAGTAGCCACAGCCGGTGTTCTCATCAATAGGAATCGGGGCCTATAGCCGCTAGTCAAACAGTTATGGCAGAATCGTCTTTGTCGGATACCGATATCTCAAGACTCCGTATGGCGGTCTTAGCTTCGACTGCCTTCGTCGTCTTCGCTTTCTTTGTATCTTACATTCTGTGGGGACATGACGGACTGCCCATAGGATCGGACACTCCAGGCTATGTGGCTCAGTCTAATCTTGTAGCTTCGCAGGGACCATTAGCCTTACTCGCGTTGCAGGGGCCCTACGATTTTCTCTATCAGCTATTTGCGGGATTCATCGTCTGGACAGGAATCCCAGCAATGGATATGGAAATAGTTCTCCCAGTGATTCTCGCTGCGTCTCTTCCCTTTCTAACGAGCAGACTGGCACTCATTCACCTGGGCCTTCGCACCGCAACCGTCGTAGCACTTGCTGTCCCAGCCTGGTACGCCGTCTATCGGATTCCCGCCGATCTTCACGCGAACTTGCTAGCCTTGATACTTGTCCTCGCGTCGATCATCTTTCTATCAAAGGCCTCGTCAATAAGACAAACACGGTGCATCGCTGGGCTGACATTATTGGGCCTAGCCTCGCTGACTCATATCGAAACAACCCTACTGTTTACTTCGGTGCTCTTGGTTGCAAGCCTGAGCACGTTGAGACCTTACCCTTCCAGAGTTGGATATGCAATCGTGGCCATTGTCCTCCCTGCCTCCATCTTATATGGCGTACACCTTCAACAGATTCTCTTTCTCACCGGCGGTACTCTCGATTTCTCGTCGGGCCCAATGACTGCGAGTTCTTGGATCTTGTATCTGGGGCCCTTGCTACCTCTAACCATACTTGGGATTGTCGCATTGTCCGCGCGTCGGACAAATTGGCTCGAAGTCGTTGTTCTGGTTTGGGGAACGGCCGCTCTACTTGTCGGTATGTCTCAATACGCGAGCCCTCAACTGATTAACTTTGCAAAACGCAGCGTAATACTGGTTCCGACACCACTGCTCGTCGCAGTGGGATGGAGCAGATTACTCCGCGTTGCGGGAAACGTAAGAACTCGCCTTGCGCTAGTCCAAAACTTTCAAAGAGGACTGCTCGTCGCAATCGTTATTGTGATCGTATCATCTTGGCCTCTTGTCTATGGAACCGCAACCCAGAGCCATAATCTGTTCATTACCACATCGCAGTATCAGCATCTCCTTTGGGCGAGCTCAAATCTCAAGTCCTCGACAGTCCCGATCTTCATGTTCAATGACCTAGACGAGTACGCGGGGGGACTATCCCAACTCTACGATAATTGGGCCTCAGCAATAGTTGGAAACCATCTGTCATACCTCGGATCCACCAATTATCTCGTCCAACTGGAAGAGACCCCATTCGCGGACCCAATAGCCCGGGCCATGTCTACGACATTCATGCAGCAAATCAGGGACTCGGGCATAAACAACACGGTGTCCCTCCTGCAGCACCCCATCGTTATATTCAGCGACTTCTATCGCCCGTTCCCGCTACCCCGCTACACGTCGAATCTCTTTACAGAGGTCTCGCCTGGAGTATTCGTTGACAATCCCACCATGCTGGGGTACTTATCCAACGTAACCATACCTTTGTTCATTGGCGATATTGGCCACACAGGGCCCTGGAGGCCCGTACCAGAGCCTTGGGCCGAGAGCCTCAACGCATTCGAGGTCTACGTGGATAAGGCTCCGATACACGTCCAGACTTCATACTACCTCAACGTAGCTTCGGCTGGAACCTACACTGTCAGTATTCGGTATTGGGACCAGACTGGCAACAACCTCACCGTAACACTTGACGCAAGAATCCTAGGAATCATTTACTATAATAACTCTAAGACTCCAATCATTCGAGATTTCAATGGAATCGATCTAACCCCAGGAACCCATACGGTGACGATAAAGATCGATCAGATCCCCTACCCCCTTAGATGGGCGTCGCTCGACTATTTAGTGCTCTCAAGATCTTAGGTCTTGTCGATTCTTAGAATGTGATGAAGCCGTTCTTCAATAGTCGGATTTCGAGCCACATTTCAAATAAGTTCCCACAAGCCCAAACTGACGGACCAATCTGGCGCGCAAGAATGAGATGATTGACTCAGATCCTATCTCGTGGCTTCTTGCGAATCCAATGAAGAGAAGATTATCTCTTGGCTGAAAAGACAGCGAATATTCGTTCCAAGTGGTTTGGGCGAACTATGCTGAATGAGCACAAGGGGATACCTCTCGCGCTCGTTATCGGTGTCATTCTGTACACTGCGGTCTTGACATACTTCACGTGGGTCCAGTACGATAATCTGGGGGACCCATCCTTCGACATGGGTGTCAATGTGCAAATGAGCGCGACGATCCTTCAAACCGGTCTTCCTCTTGAGACCGCCAACTGGGCTATCACCAATGGAACATTATCGACCAACTTCTTCGGAATCCATTTCTCTCCGCTGAAGTATCTCTTTGCGGGCGCATACTGGTTATACCCCAGCGCAACCACTCTTCTGTTTCTCCAGGCTCTGTTTGTGGCCCTCGGAAGTTTTCCCGTCTACAGGCTGTGCGCGTACATAACAAAAGACCAGAGAATATCTCTGTTTCTCTCTTTCCTGTACTTGTTGTTTCCGCCCCTGATCATGGCTAATCTGTACGACGTCCATGAAGAGGCGATCATTCCATTTGCACTTCTCTCGGGCTACTACTTTTTCACATCGAAGCAATACAACAAGGCTGCTCTCTTCTTTCTCTTCACAGGACTAATCCAAGAGTCAGCTAACGCTCTGCTGTTCTTTACGGCAGTCCAGTTGATTGTGGTCAATCGTCAAGATTTGCAAATTCTCATAACGAATCGCCGGTTGACCAGAGGCGTCGCATTGGCGATAGGCGTCCTCACTGCGGCTGCCGTAGCATTTCTCTTAGAGAATCGGTTATTCCTCGAGATTAACCCCAGCGTGGGCTTCATCCCTACCGCTACGACAGCCTACGGAATAAGCCCGTTCAATCTTACCAACCTCCTCCTTCAGAAAATAGGATACTGGTTAGTTCTTCTTGGACTTGCAGGATTCCTTCCTCTTGCCAGCAAGAAAACCTCGATCATGGCCATCCCGTGGTTCACAGTATCGGTCTTCGGAAATAACCCGAATTTTTCCAGCCTGTATTGGCAGTACAACTTCCTGATCGTGCCCGCCTTGTTTGTTGCGATGATCTTTGGTCTCAACAATCTTTCCCCTTCAAACCGGATATGGGCAGGTTTTTCACGAGTGTTGAAGATCGCCCCCATTCAAAGGAACGTGTCGACATTGCTTCTGGTCGCCTTCTTGGTCCTTTGCCCCCTTTACCCCTCGCTGGCACCCTATTTGCAACCAGGACCTCATGTGGTTCAAACATATTTGCCCCCGTCTAACGACGCGCAATTGGCACAGCTCTACAACCTAATACCAAACGGGGCCCCAGTCTTAGCCTCGGATCTCATTTTTGCACATGTAGCCAAAAGCACCAACGTTTACCCCATAATTATCGTCCACAATTCAACATCGCAACGGGGGTATCTTGCCACAACCCTCCCGAACGGTTTCACACCGAAATATGTTATCATTCTTCCCTCAGACTATAACGCTACAGTCCAACTTGTCAAGGGTTTCCCTCAGAACTACAGTTTGCTCCGATTTGCCCAACCCGTTTCACTCTACGAAGAGAATTCGGTGGTTTAGGCCGCGACTTCCTACTTTCGACGATTATTGTCTGTTTGAGATGCTATGAGAATCGTAATGACGATTCTTCGATTCAAGCCTGCAATCGGAGGGGGAGAGGAACATGTATTCCGGCTGTCTAAGAAACTAGTCGACAGAGGCCATGACATTATCGTATACACGTCCGATTTAGCAACACATTATCCAAGAATCAGCTACCTGAATAGGGAGACCATCGGACAAAGATACTACCGAGGCATACGGGTCAGAAGGTTCCATGCCTCAAATAGATTCACTAGGTATCCTTCGCTCCAAGGCTACTTCCGGAAACTAATGAAGGAAGACTGTGACCTCATACACGCTCATGGGTTTGGCTATTTTACCTCGGATTGCTCAGCTCTAGTTGCGGCAGTACGTCGAATACCTTTGGTCTTGACTACGCACGGCTTCTTTCCAGCAACAGCACCGACTCATCCGGTCTTGGATAGCCTCTATGTAGCATTAGCTCGTAACTGGGCGCTGAAGATTCCGAAGAAAATCTTGAGTATTTCCGACTCCGACGCCCGCCAGTTCAGAAGACTGGTCGACCCCCGCAAGGTCACGGTGATACGTAATGCCGTTGACACAGAGTTCTGGTCTAAATCCCCAAGCCGAGTTCTTCATGCCTCCGATGAGTACGCACCTAGGATAGGAGCAGTGGGTAGAGTAACCTCGGCGAAAGGATTTCAATTCCTGATCAAAGCTGCACCTTCAATTTTGAGAGAAATACCAACAGCAAAGATTTCGATCGTGGGCAAAGACTTCGGGTATTTGCCAGAACTTCAGAGGCTAGCAGAAGAGACGAGGGTGAGTCGTTCTGTATCATTCCTAGGCGAACTATCGGACGAAGCGCTCAAGGAGTTCTATTCTGGGTGCGACGTCATAGTTGTGCCGAGCCTCTACGAGGCATTTGGGATTGTAGCCCTAGAGGCAATGGCTTGCGGCATACCTCTCGTAGCTTCCGACATGGGAGGCCTTCCAGAGATCATAAAGGATGGAACGAATGGATTGCTATTCAAGACAGGAGACAGTAATGCTCTGGCAGAAGCCGTCCTCTCTCTCTTGAAACATCCCAAGACAGCAGAGATGATATCGAGAAACAACGAGAAAGACTCTGTGAAATACTCCTGGGACAGGGCTGCAGAACTCGTCGAAAGAGAATACCTGCGTCTTCTAGACTAGAAGTAGAGTCACGAGCATCACTTGGCCCGGCCGCTTATGCTTGGCAACCTCGCCGGATTTGAGGCTGCGTGCAGAAGCGTTTCAATAGACTTGCAGTAACTCTGCTTGTAGCCGGTACACGGCTGGAAGCGCGGCTAGTAGTGCAACTTTGAGTCGTATTCCGAAATCTGAGAGTACAATTCGAGATGTTGCCTGGCCACGTTCTGCCATGACAGCTTGCTCGCGGAAGCTTTTAAATTGCGTCCGAGAGCCTCTCGCAATTTCGAATCAGAGAGCATCTCGTCTATCGCGTCAGCAAGTTCAGTCTCGTTGTTCCGTTCCACCAAGATGCCCGTTACCCCATCATCAATCGTCTCGAAGAAGGGATTTACTCGAGTTGCAACGACTGCGTTACCCATTGCCATCGCTCGCGCCAAGACACCGCTAGCGCCGAAGTGCTCGATGTATGGAAGAGCGACAATGTCGGCCGAGGCGAAATATATTGGAGCAAGCTCGTCGGGAACATATTCCGTTCTTATTACGACATTGTTGTCTAGGCCGTTTTGTTTGACAAGGGAAGTCAGTCTCGACACAAACTCTCGAAACGACGCGGGATCGTTCCTGTAGGAGACGTGTGGACCGCCAACGACCACTAAGAGCGCGCTGGGATGATTTTTCACCACGATTCCCAAGGCCCGGAGGAGGCTTTCAGTACCTTTCTTTTCGTGGAGAAACCCAAATTGCAGAACGACGGGCCGATCTCCAAACTTCAACAATTCCTTTGCTCGGCTTTGGTTTGTGATAGGAAAAGTCGCCACGCCGTGCCCGATAACCGATATCTTATCGGATCGGCACCCATACTCGCAACACAAGAGTGTCTTGGAAGCTTGGGAATGAACGATTACATGAGCTGACAGTCTCAAAGTAAGTCTCGTCCAAATCATAAAGCAAAGACCCCAGATTGAGGCCAACCTTTCCCAGCCATATCTTCTGAAAAAGTCAGTCTTGAGAGAACCGCGCGGAACAACGCTATGCATAGTTAGAATAATGGGGGTTCGGGTTAACCTCAAGAGTAAGAGGAGTAGCGGAAATAGCGCCCCGTAAGCGGGCCTTCCGTAGAGCATGTACTCGTGATTTGCGTGAATCAGCCTAGGCTTCAGGCTTAGGCATGCCCGAAGAATCCTAAGAGGGTATGTAAGACTATTGAGTCTCCATACGCGAAAGATGCGTAGCTTATCGGAGGATTCTAGAAGCTTCGCCTTCGTCTCGTAATTTGCCACCGCGAACGCAGGGGAAATCTTCGATATGGAAGTCGCAAGGCTATAGAAGTACTCCGCCTCTCCCCCTATCGACGGTGGAAACTTGGAAACAAGAGCGACAGTAAGATCAGGTCCGCGGAGGCGTTTCAGATTCAGCGTTTGTGGACTAGCAGACGGTCTTTTTCCCGATTCGGCTTGCGGAGTTTCAGACATGTCCTCCTCGAGAGAAACGACTTCAGTCACAATGACAAAGCTCCTGCAAACTAATCATCGACTCCGCTACTGACGAAAGTTCTCCGGACCTCGACGCTATTTATTCATTATACAACCTTGAACAGATTGTCGAAGTTCGATACGTCTAGACTGGACCTATAGGCGTCAACGCAATTCCCCTGAAATGTTCAGTCCCGCGAGCAATTATCAGCGAGGATTAGCGCGAACGGTCCATCATGCATTCTCGTTTTTAGGCGTCCAAGATTTCACTCAGACTTCCGCGGCTGTGTTATTGTCGAACCGGGATCATGAGCCGGGTTATGAGATCGAAAAGCGAAACTTGAGTTCGATAACGCGCGAGGACTGTCGTAGAATCTAATATCCTAGTCGCAATAGCAGAACCCCATATCCGATTCCGCTCTTGATGAAGCTGAGCTTGCTTTTTCCCCTCGGCCTACGGGTGAAGGTAATCGGCACCTCCGTAATTGAATAGCCCTGCTTTTTGGCTCGGATGAGTATCTCCGCGGTTATCTCGAAGTTTCTCGAAACTAGTCGGTCTCGAATGACTTCAATGCTCTTTGCTGAGTAAAGTCGGAATCCAGAAGTCACGTCGCTACATGGGATTCTGAACGCGTTCCTGAGTACCCAGTTTGTGCTACCACTGACTACTCTCTTGAAGAATGGAAGCTCGCTCACGAGACCGTGTTCTCTTGACCTTGAACCGACAACTATGTCCGCATGGGATGAGACCTTCAACAGTCTCCCGATTTCTTCCGGTTGGTGATTCAGATCAGCATCCATTATGAGAACAAAGTCAGTGCGAGGATCGATGAGTTGGAGGCCTCTCTTTGTAGCTGGCCCAAGCCCCAGTCTCTTTGGGTTGTAGAATACTTTGACGCGAGGATTCCTTCCGGCTATTGACTCAAGCCTTTCCTCTGTAGCATCGGTTCCCTCTACTACGAAGATGATTTCATAGTCCGGCACGGTGTGCTCAAGGGATTTGACGAGTCGCGTTGCGAATTCGTCTATGACCTCTTGCTCGTTGTAGACTGGGATTACGGCACTGAGCATCACAGAGCCTCCCGCTTCCCGAGGTATCTCGTCGCCCTATCTTCTACAGACGTTTCTTGCTGTATGAGTTCGTGTTTCGAGCCACGTGTTGAAAGGACAGATCGCACCATTGCCATTCCATTCACTTGATGGGAAGAAGCGCCGTAGCTTCCTGAGTTTGGAAACAACTATTAACTCACTGTCGGTTTCTGATAGATGACTGGTCTCGATTGTCCTCGTCCAAGGCGGTCTTCCTCGACCGGGACGGCGTTCTTACCCGGGAAAGATCGGAGTATGTTAAGACTCCTGACGAGCTGGAGGTTCTTCCGGGTATCGGGCCTCCTTTACGAGATCTCAGAAACATGGGGTTCCGATTGGTCATAGTGACAAACCAGTCCGTTGTCGGCCGCGGACTGGCTACTGACGAGCAAATGACCAGGATTCACGAGAAGCTACGGTCCGAACTCAAACGGATGGGCTGTTCAGTTGACGCCATCTACTATTGCCCCCATCTTCCCAACGCAGGATGTAGCTGTAGGAAGCCTGAGCCAGGCCTCATCATGCGCGCGGCGAGAGACCTAGGAATAGACGTTGCATCGTCTTGGATGATCGGAGACAAGGAAATTGATCTCGAGGCCGCCAAAAGAGCTGGATGTCGTGGTGTTCGAGTCGAAACGAACTTAGGAGACTTGCGACACGCTGTCTCTAGTATTATCCGTGCCGAACAAAAAGCTGGGAACGGCGAGATCGCGTGAACAAGATTCGGGCTAGGGCTCCCCTCCGAGTAAGCTATGCAGGTGGCGGAACAGACGTCCCCCCGTATCCGAGCTTGAAGGGAGGAGTAGTTCTCTCCTCTACAATCCAAAACTATGCCTACTGTTCCATTACCCCTCGACCAGACGGAATGGTTAGCGTCTCTAGGGAAGACCAAGACGTTTCCACCGGACCCGAGAGACTTACGGAACTCAAAGGAAGTGGCGAGGTCGAGTTCGTCCGTGCGGTAGCCAAGAGGTTTGGTGTCGAGCAGGGTTTCGATGCAGATCTCAGATACGACGCTCTACCCGGTACAGGGCTAGGATCTTCCTCGGCACTCTGCGTCGCCCTAATAGGAGCGTTCCGAGAATGGAAGGGCACTTCTATGACAGATTACGAAATCGCGAACCTCGCGTATGATGTGGAAAGGAAGGATGTTGGCATTCCGGGCGGTTTGCAGGACCAGTACGCGTCGACCTTCGGCGGTTTCAACCTAATCGAGTTCAAGAAAGACTCAAACATCGTCAATCCTCTTCGCATAAAAAGGGAGACCTTGAACGAGCTAGAATACAGTAGCCTCCTCTGCTTCACCGGAACCACCCGGCGCTCAGGTGGTATCCTCCAGAGGCAGATCGAGTCGTACGAACACAAAGACTCGAGAGTCATGGAGGCACTCGAACGTATGAAAGAGCTAACGCTTCAGATGAAGGACTCCCTCCTCACCGGAAATCTCACAGAGTTCGCTAGGCTTCTAAACTCTGAGTGGGTGACAAAGAAGGCACTTGACTCTGCGATCTCCACTGATGAGGTCGATATTCTTCTACACGCCGCACGAGAAAGCGGTGCCATCGGAGGCAAACTTCTCGGCGCTGGAGGCGGAGGATTCCTGTTTCTATACTGCGAGCCCGGCAAACAGGTCCACGTCGAAAAAGCGGTCGAACGTCTCGGAGGCAAGGCCTTCCCAGTCCGGTTCGATCTCGAAGGCTTACAAACCTGGCGAAGCCCCAAGTAGGACACTAAAGGGCAATGCAAAAAACTCCACTAACTCGCAAAGGATCAATCGAAGAAAAGAACGAAGCGACTGCGGCACTAGCCGCAATACGAAGAAGTATAGAAACGAAAGAACGAGTCGCTAATGAGTGTCTTGACGACATCGTCGAAATGGCACACATGATCGCGACAGCACTGCAGAAGGGTCGAAAGGTGGTCTTCTTCGGAAACGGCGGAAGCGCTGCGGACGCTCAGCACATTTCAGCAGAACTGGTCGGAAAATTCAAGAGGATGCGCCCTGCGCTCAGAGCTTCTGCCTTGACGACCAACACATCCATCTTAACCGCGATTGGAAATGACATTAGCTTCGATGAAATCTTCTCCCGCCAGGTCCAGGCGACATTGGAGCCAGACGATGTTGCAGTTGGTATCAGCACTAGTGGCCGCTCACCGAACGTTATCAAAGGCATCCAAGAAGCCAAGAGGATCGGTGCGAAGACAATAGCACTCACTGGCTCTGCGGGCAAACAGCTCTCCTCCTTGTGCGATCACAAGGTGATTGTGCCGTCAGACGATACTCAGAGAATACAAGAGTGTCATATCATGATAGGTCACATCGTCTGCGAATTGATTGAAGAGAGCCCGCCAGTGACAGCGTTATAGAAAATCGCTTTCAATTCAGACATTCGTGAAATGAGACGATTGCTTCCATCGAAATTATTATTCCCATAGTCTGACCTCGAAAGACTGAGAGTACGAGTTCTAGATGGCGAAGAACTGGCAGTACGCGCTGGTCACGGTTCTTGCATCTGGCCCCATATATTTTGAAGTGTTACCGGGACTATTTTCAGCGCCCGCCCTCGGCCTTGCCACGCTATTGGTTCCATACGTAGTAGCGACTTTCCGTCTGGGCCATCGCGAAACACTTCGTAGAATACTCATCGGAAGTTCGGCTGTCCTCGGAATCTTCTCTGTCTTAACTGGATATGTGAACTATCTCACCGACGAGTGGGCTACTCCCCAATATGTGTCCCTACTCCTACAAGGACACGACTGGTACTCCGTACCGCTTAGGTTTCAATATGTGAAGATGGGGACGCTGTACAGTGCAACCATTTGGAATGTGTACCTGCCGCTGCTGCCTCTAATCCAAGTGCCGTATGTCTGGCTTGACTATCGGTGGTTCACCCTCGCCATGTGGGGTCTTATGGTCTATGCGGTCCGGAAGCGGTACTATGCCTCAATGGCGTTGGGAGGACAGTATCCTGCGCTGATGGCTGCGAACGGGTTCAACGATGTTATCCCTCTCCTGTTCCTCACTCTGGCTTTTGTGACGTTTACCGGACGCCGCGCGAGAGCAGCTCAGCTGTTATCTCTCGGAATGAAACAGTTCGCAAACGCCTTCGTTTTCGTCTTTCACATTCTACGCCGAGACTGGCGACAAGCCGCTATTACAGTTCTTGTCTCCATCATCTTCCTACTGCCATTCCTGATCTGGGACTGGAAGTCGGCGATCTGTACTCCCGTTCTCGATATGCCTCCGAACTGCCAGAACACTCAGAATCTGACATTCAACTCGGTTCATTCTGACATCAACTTTGCACTATGGCCGGTCTGGGTGGTGGCCGTCTTTTACCCTACGCTTCAGGTCACAAAGATGCGGTTAATCCAAGGCCTTGGAGCGGTTCAAACAATCTTGAGGGAAAGGCTGGGTTTGGTCGCAATGTGAAGCGCCCTACGCAACTGGCGATAGCATGCATTTTCGCACTAGATCAGCTTCTCGGCGAACCATGTTCCTTCGATCTAGGACCTCACAGCGGCTGTTCCCTCAAATGGCGTTGCGAGGGTACGTGAGTGTCATATGGTGAACGGTCTCAGCATTTGCGAATCGACCGGTGAGCGCTCTTGGGGTCAGGCGGGTTGAACAGCATTTGTACTTCAAAAACCAAGATCGTACGCGGCTATTCCCTAGCCATGTCAGACGCGGACCTGGGAAGACTCTGATTAGTTTGTGAGATCGCCCAGACTTGAATCCTACAAGCGAATCTCGTCTCGTTGAGGTACAGAACGGTAGCTTTGCTTTCCGCATAACCCTTAAGTGGGAAAAACCTAATCTCCTAATCTGTTCAAGACCTGAGACTCTGCAGACGTGATCGGCCGTTTGATATTTTCGAAATTCCTAACTGGGCTCCGGCGATCCGCGGGCAAGATCAAGGAATACATGGGGCTGAAAGAAGGTCTATCCAAGCCGCCACGGTTGTCGCGGGTCGGCCTCGGGCTATCTGGGATTATGTTGATGGGGGCTGGCTTGTGGCTGGTCGCAGTAGAGCTGAATTTTGTTGCGACATTAGTCCTCGCTGCTGGCCTTGTCGGGTTTGGACTATTCAACTTGGTGTCCGGGTTTAGAAAAAATCTGACCTTTTCTCGCGCTAACCAGCTTTCCCTAATTGGCAACCTGATTCTTTTCATATCGCTCTACGTTGTCATATCTAGGCTCCTCGTAGTCAGCTACACGACCGATACGGTGGTGGGCACTTACATGGGAGTCTTGAGGGCCCTGCAGTTACAGAGTCCTTACGGTTTCTCTATCAAGCCTCTGCTAGACAAATTTGGCTTCTCCCCTTCGTTCTACACCCCGGGTGTTGACGGCTCGTTCGATTTCCATCTTGCCTATCCCTCGCTAAGTTTCCTCAGTGTTGTCCCATTCTACTTGCTCGGCCTGCATGATGTCCGAGACACAGTATTCATCTTCCACATCATGTCAGTCCTCACGATATTCGCTCTAGCTCCGGCGAGACTGAAGAGTGTCAGCGTTCTACCCTTCACCTTGTTTTCGGTCGTGATTGCAGGTAGTTGGACTGATAGCGTATGGGCCTTCTTTCTGGTTCTGACCGCGGTTCTCTGGTACCGTCATCCCAAAGCTAGCTGGGTGTCGCTTGGCCTCTCCATTGCAGTGAAACAGATAGCGATTGTGATTGCTCCCTTCCTCCTAATTCGCGTTTGGAAGGAGACTCCCCATTCCGGGTTGCGTACTCTGGCCAAAGACGCTGGGTTGATGCTTTCTGCGTTCTTCTTGCCGAATCTACCATTCATCATTTCCACTCCAGGCTCCTGGTGGGCCGACGTTGTAGCGCCATTCCTGCCAAACGCTCCGGCACAGGTTCCTGGCGGAATAGGTTTGTCGGGCTTTCTCCTCGACCTTGGAATTGCACTCCCATCCTCGTTTTTCCTAGTCGTCATGGCAGGCGCCTCTAGCCTTCTGTTGTATCTCTACTCGAAGCATTATCGTGGCTTGAATAGTCTAGTCTTTGCGTTTCCGATCCTTATCTTCTTCTTCTACTATCGATCTTTCCCCAATTACATGGCGTACTGGCTTTTCCCGCTTGTCCTTGAACTATGCCGACTTGGTGGTCCAAATTTCAGGCTTGGGTTTACGACGAGACTCCCAAGCATAGCTTGGCGGCCTCCAACCGGAACATTACTCAGGATCTTGCGTCAACGGCTGACACCGTCCTTGATGATAGTGATGACGCTGACCGTGATTTTTGCCGGAGTGTCTGGAGCCTACATAACTCAAGTTTCGAGTCCGCGTACCTCGATCCAGATCAACGGCATAATGGACCCGGACAGCATTGGGGCAGCAACTATAATCAACGTAACTGTTACGAACATGCTCTCGACACCAGTATCGCCTATCTTCTTTGTCAAGTATAGTCCCCTCCCCTATTTCTGGGATAGCAATTCGACTTCGCCGCTGAGTAGCGGTTCTGCATCTTCTTATGTGATCAGTGCTCCCGACGCTCTGAGTGCCATCCCACGCGGCGACCAATTCCACATCGTGATCTATGACAAGTTGACTGGACAGTTACTGGGTGAATCACCATCATGGAAGTCAGACATTCCTGCTCCGCCCTTGCCGAACCCCAGGTTGAAGTGGTGGGTCCTAGATCCGAGCGTAGGAACCAGGGTTCCTTTCGATTGGAAGCTTTCTCTCACAAACACTGACCCTGTGTGGTCGGGCATAACACCGCTGGGAGTTAACGGAAGGAGTGGTGTGCAAATGATCCTGAACTACACCTCCCCCCTATCGGGAGTCGAGAGCTTGGCGCTGTCGCAGAAGGTCTTGCTCAACGCCACGAAGGTGGGCATCCACTTCAACCAGTCGCTCACTACGAATATTGCAAGCAACCTAATCTTCGCAGCTAGTGTCACAGACGGGACCCACCTACTGTACTATGTTTTCTCCGACAAGACAACTCAACAGACGACCACGCCATATCCTACCAACACAACTGTCATCATCCCGACGCAACGGTCTCAGTGGAACACAATCACGCTGAATCCAGACTCGATCTGGCATGCCCAGGGCTGGGCAACACCTCAACAGGTGACCTTTGGCGTATTCTTAGAATCGAATTCCATTGGGATCTACTACGTGAGCCTTGACTCGATCAATCCAGTCTAGCACAGACCCCGAACAGATTACCGAACAACGGCGTTTGAAAACATTGATGCGGGCCACCTATTCAATCATCATTCAACTAGGGGTGAGGGCCTGTTTCAGCTTCGAAACTTCCCCCTGATGCATTTTGAGGCGCTGCCCATAGTTTCGACTAGTGCTCTCACGCAGTTTATTGCGAAAGGCCGAATCCTGAGTTACTCTCGTTAATGCCTGTCTCACCGTCCCAGGATCCGCATTTTCAATCTCAACAATCGCCCCGTCGAACAGTGAGCGTAAAAGCGAATCTTTGAGGACTATGGTCGGGATTCCGTAGGCCAAGTACTCGTGTATTGCGTGCGGGACAGTGTTCAGTTCAGTGCTTAGCGATAGGGCAACGTCGGCATTTCCTTTGAGCGCGTCATAACGCGCATCATCAAGATAGCCCGGATAGATTACGTTGCTCGGAGGGTTAAGCCTGCTTATTCTGTGCGCTAGCTTTTCGCGTTTCCCTGTAATGACAAGTAGGTACCCGTCAAGTCCGCTTATTGCCGCTACCTCTTCTTTCAAGAGTTCTTGAGGATGGCCCCCGTGAGCGGCGACGACCAGGAAGCGATGTGGCGGAAGAGGAAATGGAGCCCAATCTTTGGTTTCGTTTTCACCTCTTGCTGATTGCGGAATGAAGTCGTGATAAGTGAAAGCGTCGGTCGCCCCTCTTGCTCGGAGCTCTTTCGTCCAACTATTGTTGGGCGACATGTTAGAGTCAGCTTTCTCCGCAACGAATCTTTCTAGCACCGCAATCCCTTGAGAGAGCAGAGGAGCGCGAATGGTCTTCATGCTCCATATGGCGTGGTGGTCAACTATCAGTGTGAATCCGTTGAGACGTTTCACGAGAACGAGCAGAAGCGGAAGGAAGATCGGCGGGTTCTGAGCCAGAACGACCTTCGGCCGTTCTTTTCCAAGTAGTGAGAGGGTTCTGAGGGCCAGATATGCATAGCGCAAGGGAGCAGCCAATTTTTTCCCAAAGAGAACATTGAGGAAGACAACTCGCCCCTCGACGAGGGACCCCACCTCGACGAGAGTGGGAGAGAAGGGGGCCCACGCTACCAGCAAAGGGCGAGATGATTCCGTATTCTTTCTACCGCGCTGTTTCAAGCCTCTTGTCCTCCCATCGGCGACGAGTTTTGCCTATCGGGGTCTGGTTCAGCATGGAGGCCGGTTGCCTGGGTTAGATGCCTATCAGGTCCATAATCGTCTGTTCTAAGTGTTATTCGGTCTTAGTCTATGTTTGTGGCGAGAAAATAGACCAAGGCCACGGCCAATGGGAAGAGAAAGATGGCGTA
>Ga0209802_1000841_pt1 | contig 23569 bp, 17 predicted proteins | sample GraSoiAngelo_129_FD_185886 | JGI IMG/M metagenome (GOLD analysis project Ga0209802, IMG submission 185886) | Grasslands soil microbial communities from the Angelo Coastal Reserve, California, USA - 14_0927_12_40cm (SPAdes) (version 2) | ecosystem: Environmental > Terrestrial > Soil > Grasslands ... | reverse complement strand
GAGCTCTACGTTTCCGTCGACGGCACCTCCATGGATGCTGGTGTCGCCGGGCTTCACCATGGACGTTCTAATGTGGTGGATATTCGGATATCCCTTTGTGGGAATAATCTGAATTGCCCTGATATAGCGGTCCTCGGTGAGACCAGGATCAATCGTAATGTCCGGCCACCAATCGGGTCCTCTGGCCTTCATGACCAGGTCTTTCGGCAAAGTTACGATGACATCCGGCTTGCCAATCTGCCACGCCAGCTCATCCGCGAATTGGCGCGCTGGCGGCATGTCGGCTGGGTTTCCCTCAGGAGCGCCGCCGTCCACCCACTTAACGATCGTCGCGATTTCCTCGTCAGTCATCGACGTGTCGTTATTGAAGTGCTGCACGCCCACGTTCTTATCGATGAACCAGGGTGGCATCTCCCGAGCAACGACTTTCGCCTTGATGGCCTTGGCTCGCGGGCGCACGTCTTCGTAAGTCAACAACGACATCGGAGCAACCGTGCCCGGATGATGACAAACCTGGCAATGCTCCTGCAGGATCGGCGCCACGTCCCTGGTGAAGGTGACCTGGTCCTGTGCGATCACTGCGGTAGAGATCACTGTGAATCCGGCAACGACCATCAACAAGGAGAAGGTAGTCTTCATTGTGAATCCCTCCGGTCTCGCCTCTCAGGCTTTCGAAATTTTCGCCGGCTGCGTTCATCCCGGCGATGCCGCCTGCACGAGACAGCGCGTCAGGCTGTGAAGGCTGAATCCGCCCAGAATTTAGGTTTGAGTTTCTCTGGGGCGGAGTCTAGCCCTCCTGCGCCATAGTGTCAACGCAACAGCGCTTACCTTTTTCAATATGTGAGGTTCGAGCACAAACGGAAGTGAGAAGAGCAAGGCCATGCGTGCAGAGGAGCTGGCTCTTGTGTGCAAAACTCCTCAGCAATTATGGGAAGCCTTAGCCCAAGTCTTTCTTGTTACCGCCGTGCTCGTTTCACCGTCTCTGGCACCCACGTAGGTGTTCCCTCTTCCCACTTGTCATCGGTGATGGGCTGCTGGTCAGAACCGTCCGCTTTCATAACGTAGAGTTCCGCGTAAGGTTGCGGCGCTACGTCGTACAGCGGGGCTTCATCCCTGAAGCCCAGGCGCGAACTGCTGAACACAATGTATTTGGCGTCGGGCGACCACGCGCAGTGAGCATCGTTGCCAGGCGCGTCTGTCAATTGCATGAGGTCACTACCGTCCGGTCGGACAGAGAAGATGTCAAATGCATTCTGGGTAGCGCGAGTGAAACAGATGCGGTCAGCGGTCGGCGACCAGGTGGGGAAATTGTCGTAATCCGATGTGAGTTTTGTAATCGAGCCGTCTTGCAGGTTCAGGATGCGGAGACCGCGTTCTTGCTGGGCCCAAATACGATACACGATTTGCTTTCCATCCGGCGACCAACTCGGAAAGCCACTGTTGATGGGCCCGCTGGTGAGGTCACGCTTTTCTGAGCCGTCCGCGCGCACCATCATCAGGCGTGCAGGTTTGGTTTCGCGATCGGTGAAGAATGCACCGAATCCAAAGGCAATCCACTGCCCATCCGGCGACCATGTTGGCGCGTAAGCTCCTCCTTCCTTGTCCGAGAAAACCCGCTTCGCATTGCCGCCGTCTAAATCCATTACCGAAAGCGAAATTTGAGATAGGTTGACGCCAGCAGTTAACTCTCCGAACGGGCTCAGAGCCAATTTTCCGGTGCTAGAAACTGCTGGGAATTCACCCGAGTACCGCAGTTCGAATTCGGGGTCACTGGCGAACACCGGCTGGTTTTGTCGTGAAGAATAAATAAATTTCTCATAGACCACCGACTTGCCATCGGGGGACCAGGAAGGATTGCGTATCCATGCGTCAGGTCCGTGCTCACCCGTAGTAAACGCTAGCCCTCCGTGTTCACCAGGACCTGCTTTTGCGATATAGCCGATTCTATTCGCACTCAAGAACTGCGGCGATATTTTCAGACCCGGGCCGGAGGTATGCTCCATCCTGGCGCTCGTGGCCACGTCGACAGAGACGATTTGAGATGCCGGTACTCCGAACCCACGAGCCGCAAAGGTATCTTCGACGGGCAGTTCGTAAAAAACTACCCGCTTGCCATCGGGCGACCATTTCGGTGAGCCCGCGAATTTGCCTGCTGGTGTCAGGCGTCGCAGGCCCGTGCCATCCGGCTGAACCACATAGAGGCTTGCTGCCTGAAGGTGTTCCCATCTTCCCTTGGCGTGGTCGAATTTTGTATTCCGGTCGGCTTCAATATTCCGGTCGGAGGAAAACACAATCCATTTCCCATCGGGCGACCACGTGGGCCGAAAGTTGCCGCTGGGCGCCCTCGTATGGGTAAGGTCCTGCAGCTTGCGGGTTTTTATGTCCAGAATCCATATATTGGTCGATCCTGAGCCACGGGTGGAGACAAATGCCAGTAGCTTGCCGTCTGGGGAAAGCGCCGCCTGGTCATTGAACCCCGAATTGTCCGTGAGGCGCTCAAGGCCCAATCCATCCACACCCACCCGGTAGATATTTGCGGAGCCGTCGCGCTCGGACGTAAATATGATCCATTTACCATCAGCGGAAAACGACGCGTCATAGTCAAATCCCGTAGCGGGAAACAGCTTTCTCTCGTGGCTCCCATCGTCATTAGCGATGAATAGCTCCGAGGCCGAAGGTCCGATGCGGTTCACCAGGATCGTGTGCTTGGCAGACGCCAACGGCACAGCCGCCCATCCCACAGTGAAAAGCGTCAAAACAAAAGCGGTCACTTTCATCTGCGACCTCCAAGGAAGCTTACTTGGCCCTGGGCTTAGATTTTCATTTAGGATGAATCTATACAAAAGTGCGAATGGAACGCAACAGCCCGACAAAAGTGGGAGAGCCTACTCACTTCGTATCCCCCTGGCGAATCTGAAGTGCTTGAGTGAGAAGAGGCAGTGGGAGTTGGCCGCCCGGCTGGGGGGAGAGCCGGGCGGAGCACACGTAAACTCCGCGCCTGGCCGCCACTCGCTATTTCGACCTGGTGCGTGAGATGAAAAGCGCTTATAACCACCACCGTGCCCACCGTCCGCAAGTGGCTCCGTCGCTACCAGCAGCAGGGACCCTCCGGACTCCTGGAGCAACCGCGGGCGCCCCACCAGCAACCCCGCCGCACTCCGGCTTACCTCGAACGCCAGGTCGTCGCGCTCCGTCAGACCTTGCCCACTTTCGGCTCCCGCCGCCTGATCCGCGAGTTCGACCTGCCGGTCAGCCATGGCGCCCTGGAACGCATCTGGCGCCAGCACGGCCTGATGAAAAAGCGGCGCAGAAAATATCAGCGCCAGCAGGACCTCGCGGCCATCAAAGCTCGCTGGAGTTTGTTTCAGCAAATCTCTGCCGACACGCACGATCTCCTTCTCCCGCTTCTCGCTCAAACACTTCAACCCTGCTAGGGGGTACGATGCCCCTTCCGAATTCCAGCGCTCGCCGGTAAGTTGCGTCTGATCCCGTACTCGGCGAAAATGGCGTGCCGGGGCCGAAAGGCCTTTTCGACGAATGGCGGAGGGCACTTTTGCCTGCATACGACTTGGCGATTATCGGCAGCGGACCCGGCGGATATGTCACAGCCATTCGCGCATCCCAATGGGGTTTAAAGACTCTGGTCATCGAAAAGGACGGGTTCCTGGGCGGCACCTGTCTGCACGTAGGCTGCATCCCCACCAAGGTCCTGCTCCACCACGCGGAACTTTACGATACTCTGAAGCAGGCCAATGAATTTGGTATTGAGATCTCGGATTTCAAGATCAACTGGCCCGCCATGCTGGCGCGCAAGGAGCGCATCGTCAATAAACACGCCAAGGGCATCGAGTTCCTTTTCCGCAAGAACAAGGTCGAGGTCCTGCAGGGCTGGGGGCGCTGGGCGGCGCCGCACCATGTGCAGGTGGAGAATGCTGGAAAAACCGCGGACGTCGAAGCCACCCATATCCTTTTTGCCACTGGCTCAGAGGCGCGCTCGCTGCCGGGCGTCGACTTCGACGGTAAAGTGATTGTCGGCAATCGCGACATCCTGAAGCTGCCGCAAATCCCCAAAACTCTTGTAGTGGTCGGCGGGGGCGCGGTGGGCGTTGAATTCGCCTCCATTTTTCGGTCCTTCGGCTCGGAAGTCACCATTCTCGAAATGCTTCCGCACGCCGTGCCCCTGGAAGACGAGGAAATTTCCGTGGAGTTGGAAAAGGCTTTTCGCAAGCGGGGAATGCGCATTTTCACGGAAGCAAAAGTGGAATCCGTCAGAAGGGACGCCGCCGGGGCCACGGTCGTTTTTCGCGATAAATCCGGCCAGTCGCAGAACCTCGCGGCCGAGCATGTGCTCCTTGCCGTGGGAAGAGCGCCCCTGACGCAAAACGTCGGTTTGGAAAAAACGCGCGCGAAGCTCGAGCGCGGCTTCGTGCATGTCGGACAATATATGGAAACCGCCGAGCCGCAGGTTTATGCGATCGGAGATATCGTGGCGGGAATGCCCCAACTGGCGCACGCGGCATCCATGGAAGGCATCATCGCGGTCGGAAAAATAGCTGGAAAGCAGGTGCCGGCGCTCGAAAGGAGCCGCATTCCCAATGCCACTTATTGCGAACCGCAGGTCGGGTCGGTCGGGCTCACCGAGAAACAGGCGCGCGACGCCGGCTATGCGGTGAAGACCGGCAAGTTCCCGTTCCTGGCCAATAGCAAGGCCTCCATACTCAACCATCACGAAGGTTTCATCAAAGTAGTGGCGGACGACCCGACCGGCGAAATACTGGGCGTGCACATTATCGGACCGCTGGCGACGGAAATTTTGGCCGAGTCCGTAGCCGCCCTGCAGCTCGAGGCTACCATCGATGACATGTTGTTTACGGTGCACGCCCATCCCACGGTATGGGAAGCAATGGGAGACGCCTTCGCCTCCGTCCGAGGCCTAGCAATCCATTATTAGCAACGGAGAAATTGCCCGGCGAGACCATTTCGCCTAACGTAGTAGCAGAGCGGTGCCAGACGCATGAAGAGTTGCCGCCCATGAAGGATTGTCGAACGCTTGATCTCGGAAGGATCGCTTACGGCGAAGCCGCGGCGCTCCAGCAACGCCTCGTTGCTGCGCGCAAAATCGGCGCGGCCCCCGATCTCCTGCTCTTTTGCGAACATCCCCACGTCATTACCCTCGGCCGCAACGGCAAACGCGAGCACTTGCGCGTTTCCGAGGACCTTCTGCGCCAGAACGGCGTCGAATTTCACCCGACCAATCGCGGCGGCGATATCACCTATCACGGTCCCGGCCAGATCGTCGGCTATCCCGTTCTCGACTTGAACGGAATTCGGCGTGACGTCGTGTGGTACGTGCGCCAGCTCGAGCAATCCATGATTGAGGCTGCTTCCAGCTTCGGCATTCGCGCTTTCCGCGTTCCGGGACGCACGGGCGTGTGGGTTGGAGGAAGCGCCGGCGGCGATGCCGGTGCCGTTTGTGAAGAAAAACTGGGCGCCATCGGCGTGCACATCAGCCGCTGGGTGACTTCCCACGGATTCGCCTGCAACGTTTCCACCGATCTGCGCTTTTTCGATCTGATCACCCCGTGCGGCATCGCCGGCTGCCGCGTTACGTCGCTGGAAAAGCTGCTCGGGCGCCCAGTCTCGCGCGCAGACGCGATCGCGGGTTTGAGCTCCGGATTCAGCGATACTTTTGGACTGGGACTGGTCCCCGCCGATGCCGCGGAGTTGGCCGGCTGGTTGGCAGGCGAAGCCCAGCCGGTCGGGGCGCCCGTATACTGAACGAGCGCCCCGGCGGAAACGGATGCGGCCGGCACTTCCATAGCGCCCCAATATAAGGAGAGCTCATGAAGTCTGACCCTGCACGCCGGCGCCCGGAGCTGACCCACGAGGAAGCGCTCGAGCTCTACTATTACCTGCGGCTCAACCGCTCGCTCGACGAACTCCTGGTCCGCCTCTTCCGGCAAAACAAAATTGTCGGCGGCCTGTACGGAAGCCTGGGACAGGAAGCTACCTCGGTAGGCACCGCCTACGCGCTGGCCAAAGGCGATTGGATCGCCCCCCTGATTCGCAATGTGGGATCCCTGCTCGTGCGCGGTTACCGGCCCCGCGACATCATGACCCAGTATATGGCGCGCGTCACTTCGCCGACGCAGGGAAAAGACGGCACTTGCCATTTCGGCGATTTGAAGACTCACCACGTGGTCGCGCCCATCTCCATGCTGGGCGACCTGATCCCGGTGATGACCGGGGTGGCCATGGCCGGACGCTATCTGGGGCAGAAGATCGTGGCCATGACCTGGATCGGCGATGGCGGCACTTCCACGGGCGCCTTTCACGAGGGAATGAACCTGGCGGCCGTGCAGCGCGCCCCGCTCGTGGTTGTGGTGGAGAACAATCAATGGGCCTACTCCACTCCCGTCAATCGGCAGGCGCCCCTGCATGACTTTGCCGATCGTGGCCGCGCGTATGGAATCGCCTCCTACACTGTCGATGGCAACGATCTCGTGGCGGTGCTGCGGATTGCGCGCGAAGCGGTAGAGCGCGCCCGTCAAGGCCACGGCCCGGTGCTCATCGAAGCCAAAACCATGCGCATGCTGGGCCATGCGCAACACGATCCTGCGGAGTATGTGCCGCGAGAGATGTTCGAGTATTGGAAGGCACGTGACCCTCTGAGTCTTTACGGAAAATATCTGGATCAGCGCAACCTCTGGAACGAAAAAGAAAAGGCCGCTATACACGCGCGCATCGAGCGCGAACTGGCCGCGGACCTGGAGTTCGCGGAAAACTCGCCATTCCCTCCTCCCGAGCTCGCTGAACAGGGCGTCTATTGCCAGGGTTGCCATGACATCAAAGCGGAGTGGCGGCGCGCCAAGGAAGACTTGATGCCGCCCAAGTCCAGCGTCAAGCCTGAGTGGACCATCAAGAATTTTGGAGCAATGGAAACGGAGGCCGCGGTTGCGGCGGACCACGCGGAACAACCGGATGCGGCAATGGAGCCGGCGGTTGCGCACCCGGGGCAGACGGCTCGCAAGCGAAAAATAGCCGCACCGGCCCCGCGCAGGGCACGGAGATAGCCATGGCCCCGGTGACTTATCTGGATGCCATTCGGCAGGCGCTCCTCGAGGAGATGGACCGCGATCCGGCGGTGTTGCTTATCGGCGAAGACATTGGCGTTTACGGCGGCGCCTTCAAAGCCACGGCGGGGCTATTGGAGCGCTTCGGGTGGGAGCGCGTGATCGATACTCCCATCAGCGAGACGGCTATCGTGGGCGCCGCGGTGGGCATGAGCTATCTGGGCTTGCGCCCGGTGGCGGAGATGCAATTCATCGACTTCATTGCCTGCGCCTTTAACCAGATCACTAATTTCGTGGCCAAGTCACATTACCGCTGGGGTGCTCCCGTGCCCATCGTCATTCGCGGACCCGCCGGCGGAGGAGTTCACGGCAGCGCCTTCCATTCGGCGAATCCGGAGATGTACTTCGTGCATACGCCGGGTCTGAAGGTGATTTACCCGGCCACGGCTTACGATGCCAAGGGATTGCTCAAATCGGCCATTCGCGACAACAATCCCGTGCTCTTTTTTGAGCATAAATTTCTCTACCGCCGCATCAAAGAGGAGCTGCCGCAGGGCGATTACACGGTGCCCATCGGCCAAGCCATCGTGCGCAGGCCGGGCCGCGATCTGACCATCGTCACCTATGCGGCCATGGTGCATGCGTCGCTCGAAGCCGCGGAGCAACTGGCGCGGGAAGGCATCGAAGCCGAGGTCGTGGATTTGCGGACACTTTTGCCGCTGGATCGGGAAACCATCATCGAATCCGTGAGACGCACCAGCAAACTGCTGGTGGTGCACGAAGACACGCGCACCGGCGGAATCGCCGGGGAAATTGCCGCGCTGGTAACCGATTCTGCGTTCGACGATCTGGACGGGCCGATTCGCCGGGTCACTTCGCTGGATACGCCGGTGCCGTTTTCGCCGCCGCTGGAGGAGCACTTTTTGCCTAACGCCGCGCGCATCGCCGAAGCGGCTCGTGATTTGGCCCGCTATTGAACTTTTTCGTCCGCCGAGCGCATCCTTTAGGTGTCTGTTTCGGATGCTGGCAGAGGGTGCCCCGCAGGGATTCTGCCGCGGGATGAGCACAGGAGAGGCCTATGGCCGTCGAAGTCATCATGCCCCAGATGGGCGAAAGCATCTTCGAAGGCACCATCACGAAGTGGCTGAAAAAGCCGGGCGATGCCATCGAGCGGGATGAACCCCTTTTCGAAATCTCCACCGATAAAGTTGACGCCGAGATTCCTTCGCCCGCGGCCGGCGTCCTTAAAGAGATCCGCGTTGAAGAAGGCAAGACGGTTCCCATCCAGACCGTCGTAGCTCTAATCGAATCGCCCGGAGCCCAGGCAGCCGCGGCCAAGCCGGCAGCGACGCGCGCTCCCGAAGCGGCCGCCAAGCCTGCCGCACCTGCAAGAGTCCAGGCCCCGCCGCCTCAGCCTGCACAAAAGCCTGCGGAGCGCCCCGCGCCGGCACCTCCGCCGATCCCTTCCCCAGAAAGGCCTGCTCGTGAAGCCGAGGCGTCAGAGGAAGAGACCGAGACCCTCGCCTCGGATGGCAGACGCATCCGCACTTCTCCCCTGGTGCGCCGCCTGGCGCGGGAAAACAAAATTGATCTGGGGAGCATACGCGGTACTGGTGCGGGAGGGCGCATCAGCAAGAAAGACGTGCTCGATGCTATTTCTGCCGGCCAGCGCCCCGGCGCGCCACCTTCTCAGCCCGCCGCGCCGTCCGAAGCGCCCGCAGCTGAGGTGGCGCCAGTGCACACCGTGCTGGAAACGGCTCTGCCCCGCGAACGCATCTATTTCGGACGTTACGAAGTGCAGCCCATGAGCGTGATGCGGCAGCGCATCGCCGAGCACATGGTTCTTTCCAAACGCGTTTCGCCCCACGTCTACTCCATCGACGAAGCGGACATGACCCGCATTGCTCACGTGCGCCAGGCGGCCCGCGCGGAATTCGAGCAGAAGCACCAGATCAAGCTCACCTTCATGCCCTTCTTCGTGCGCGCCTGCGCGGACGCTTTGCGCGACTTCCCCATGGTCAATGCTTCGGTAGAGGGCACGAACGTGGTCGTCCACGGCGAGATCAACATCGGCATCGCCGTGGCGCTCGATTGGGGACTGATCGTTCCTGTGCTCAAGCATGCGGAGGAGAAGAATTTCCTCGGACTGCAGCGGGGAATTAACGATCTGGCCGAGCGCGCCCGCGCGAAAAAGCTCAAGCCGGAGGACGTTCAGGAGAGCACTTTCTCGATTACCAACCCGGGCACGTTTGGCGGGCTGATGGGCCTGCCGATCATCAATCAGCCCAACGTAGCGATTTTAGGCATCGGCGCGATTCAGAAACGGCCGGTGGTCATTGACGACGCCATTGCCATCCGCTCCATGGTGTATCTGACCCTCAGCTATGATCATCGGGTCGTCGATGGCGCCATGGCGCACCAGTTCATGCGCCGCGTGAAGGAGCGCCTGGAAACCTGGGCCGAAGACGTCATCTAACGGGGCAGTGGGGAAACAATTCGCAGGGGCTTAGTTGGTACTTCCTCCGAGCAAAGTAGGCCGCAATCGATAGGACCATTCCGCCAGCTGGCCCAGGGGCACCACGCTGATTTCACGCGCCTGGAGCAAGCCAAGAATAAAGTGATGACGTGGATTCTCTTGCGGACGGGGCTCCGCTTCGGTAACGGCAACGAATTCGGTATGCGCGAGCTTTTGCCGGATAGCATCTGCCGTAAAGGCCAATACCTTGGCCTGACCGAGATCCTGGGAGAGCGATAAGGCTTGCACGAAACCCCGCGTGCCGTTGCGCCGGTACCCATAATCCAGGCGCAGGGGATCGCCCGCATAGGTGAATTCATCCACGCGCAGGCGGCGCTCCAGCCGCGGCCAAATACCCGTGCCTCGGAAGACCTGAGTGGCCCGCGCACGGATTCCGTTTCGCGTGGCCGCATCCGCTAGGCGGCCCGGCCGCGGAACCTCCACGTGATCATGGTAAAGGCGGTCCAGCTCAGCTTCCAAGTCCTCCGCCAGCAATCCTTTTTGCGGGCTGAGCTGTACGGTATTCGAGAGCGTTTGTTCCAGGCGCGCGACATAACCCTGTGCGTTGCCACCCGCAGCTGCCGACTGCGTAGCGAAGTCGTCCGAGAGCCGCCGCAGGAGCTCTTCATCCGCGGCAGGGTGCAAGCGTCGAACCCGGGCGAACTCCACGGGCTCTTCCAGCAGTCGTTGCAGCAGACGCCCGCTGGCCGGATCGAAGAGCAGGATCCCGATGTTCACCCACTCGTCTCGTACCAGGTTAGGTGTGTATCGTACGACGTGATAAGCGCAGGGCCGCAGGGCCTGCGTTGTTTGTGCTTCTGGCATGATTCACTTCCTGTTTGAGAATGCAGTCATTCCCAATTCGGGAAGGGCTGCCGCCCGGAGTCGCGCGCCGAAAGGATCAGCTCGCGCACGCCGTGCCGCCGCTGGTCGAGTCTTCGCGTCAGCTCATCCAGCTGCCCGTATTCGTCGTTGTACCACTCAGGTGGAATGCCCCCTGCAAGCTCTCCGAGTTGCGAGCGGCTCAGCCGCTCTTCTACGCGAGACAGCCAAGGCTCGAAGGAATCCATTCCAGTGACGTGCCGGTAGACGCCGTGCCGATTATAAAGCCCGCGCAGCGGCGCGTCCGGAAAATTCCACTCCCCGGCGTTGAAGCAGAACCCCTGGTCGATGAGCATGGCCTGATAGCGCGAACGGCCCGGCTCCAGAAAAAAGATGGCCTGCCGCCCGTTCGTATTGCAGGTCCACTTGTCGAATACCAGCATCCCCGCGAACTCGGCGAGATTCTCCACCTGCTGGAGCTGTTCGTCCGGCAAAAAATCGTGCACCGCCAGTTGCGCCGGATCGCCGGGATATCGCGAGCCGAATTGCCTCCCGGCGCGGCACGGCGTCCGCCCAATTCCCAGTTGCATCACCAACTCCGCCGTAAGCTCGATGAGTTCGCGGCGGACCTCCACCACCTCCATCTGCGGAACCCGCAGACCCAAACAACCCGCTATCTTCGTGCCAAGCATTTCGTTGGCCAGAATCCGAACGTGTTGCGGATTGTTTTGGAATTTGACGATGTAATAACCTCCGTCGTCGCAGCGCATCAGGTGTGATTGTGCTCCGCCGCGCATGCGGCGGATATGCTCTACGGCGACAACCATGGCGAGGCATGCTATCGAGCCCTACTTTGCCCGGCAAGGAGATTCCCGCCTGGCGTCAAATTCTCGCGGCGCGATTAGGCCATGCGCGGCATGGCAATCGCCTCCCCTGCCGCCTTTTTCATCCGGCAGCAACCGGAAAACAGCAATTGCCTCATCCGCGCCGCCGCGGAGATTCGCTTGTCGAATGGACTCGTGGGCGAAGTGACCCTCGCCGAAGTGCGCCGTAGCGATTACCGGCTTAGGTTTACCGCTTCTTGCGAGATCGTGACTTCTTACGGGAGGAACGCTTCTTCGACCTTCTGGCAGCGGCCTTCTTCTTGGGCCGCGCCTTCGCTCGCGCTGGTTTGCGCCTCCTTCTCGCGGCGCTTGGTCTGCGTGGCTTGGGTTTGGGCATGGATGGCGGCGCCTCGGGAACTCCCGGGCGCTCGGTTATGGTGACTTCCTCTTCCGTCTCTTCTAAGACACCTTCGTCTTTTTCGCCGCCCTCGTCTTCCTCAAACTGGGGAAATTCGTTCTCATCGCCGTTATCATGTAGCCAGGCCATCATTCCTCCGTAGGTCAGCCGCTTGGAGTTCCGGCCGACCTCGCCGCCGCGGCATCGGCGGCTTATAAACGGAATACGAAGCTTTTGTCAAGCCGTCCGTTCGGCCGTGAACTCTGCCGCCAGAGTAGCATCCTTTCCAGGAAATGGTGCCAGCAAATGATTTCTCAAGAGCCGAAGTTGGCTCTGCAGGAAAAAGCAGAGAGGAGTCGAGCCGACTCCTGTTGGTGATTAATGCGACTGAACGATCAACAGCATGTCACCCGCTTGCAGCGGCCTGCTGAAGAGAAATTGGTTTCCGCTACGCAGGGCTTCGATCGTCGTCTGATAGGCTTGCGCGATGGACCACAATGTCTCGCCTTGCCGCACGCGATGCGTCAACGGTTGACCCGCCTTTGCCGGAACGTCGGTCTGCGCAGCCGTCACCGAAGCCTTAACTGGCGTGGGTCCCGTCACTCCCGGATAAATTCTCAGGCGCATGCCGGCCACAAGGCGATTGCTTCGCATGCCGTTCCACTTTTTCAGTTCCGCGACCGTCGCGTTGAACTGATCCGCCACGCTCTCCACGGTGTCTCCGCGGCGCGTACGATAGCGCACCAGCGCCCCCAACGTAGGCTGCGGCTGGGCTGTTGCGGGAATAATCAGCTTGGTGTCCACCTCGGGACGAGCCTGCGCATCGAGCCCATTTACCTCGGCCAGCGACCCCACAGTGATGCGATATCTCCGGGCGATGCTGGAAAGTGTCTCGCCTTCTTCCACGCGGTGGCGGCGCCAGCTCACCCAGTTCTCCGGCGGTATCTCCGCCATGCCCTTCTCGAACTCCTCCGCCTTGCCCGCCGGAATCTGCAGCACGAACCGGGAATCGTTGGGCGTGACCAGGCGCAGCAATTGCGGATTGAGCAGCCGCAGCGAATCCATGTCTACGTCGATCGTTTCCGATACCAGCCGCAGATCCACCGGGTGCCCCGGCTGCACGCGGTCCACTTGCAGTGGTTCGTCGGCAATGAACTCGATGCCGTAACGCGCCGGGTCTTTGGAGATCAAAGTGAGCGCCAGGATAATGGGCACGTAGTTTCGCGTCTCTCGCGGCAGTACGTTCAGCTTGTACAGCTCCCAAAAATCGGCATAACCGGTGCGTTCGATGGCATGTTGCACCGCTCCTGGCCCGGAATCGTAAGCGGCCATCACCAGGTACCAGTCGCCGAACATCTCGTACAAGTCCCGCAGATGGCGCGCCGCGGCACGCGTAGCTTTCTCCGGATCCTGGCGCTCGTCTACCCACCAGCTATGCTCCAGGCCGTATTGCTTGCCGCGATAGGCCATGAATTGCCAGAGTCCGCGCGCTCCCGCGCGGGAGAGTGCCTGCGGCTGAAAAGCGCTCTCCGCCTGCGCCAGATACATTAGGTCAGTGGGCAACCCTTCCTCGGTCAGTACGCGCTGAATCATGTTGCGGTAACGCCCGGCCCGAGTTAATCCATTCTCCACGATGGTGCGGCCGCGCGCGGTTTGAAAGAAATTCAGGAAAGAAAGCACGGGATCAGTCAGCGTCAGTGGCATATCGTGCTTCACGGCCTGCAGTTCGCGTTCCGCGTTGGTCTTCAGCCCGGCATCGGTGGGAGTTGGCAGAATTTCGTCGCCCGAGAGTGAGGTTATGGCGCTAATCTGATCCAGCGGAGAGGGCTGGTTCTGTTGCTCGGACGGGACGCGGGGCGGCTCGTTTGCTTCCGCTTGCTGCCCGGCGCCCTGCACCGAAGACAAAGAAGGCATGATCTGGTTAAATAATTCGGAGAGCGCGGGTTCTCTGCCGAGATTAAAACCGCTGGCCAAAAGCATATCGAGCGCGCGGTCATAGTCCTGCCGAGCGGCGTCGTTGTGGCCTGCCTTGGCCTCTTGCTCACCCGCCGCAAACAGCGCCCTCACCTTCTGGGCCAGCCGATCCGCAGCATCCGGTGGCATCAACGCCAAATAGACGATATGCCCACGAGACGGCGCCAGCGGCAGCGTCCCTATTTTGGGGGCGGCCTTCGCGGGTGGGTTGGGCTGTGCCTTTGCTTGGGCATTGGGCCGCGCCTTTGCCGGGGCATTGGACTGTGCCTTCGCCGGGGCATTGGACTGCGCCTTTGCTGTGGCACTGGGCTGTGTCTTTGCCGAGGCATCGGGTTGTTGGACGGTCGTCGCTTGAATAACGGGTGGGTGATAAACGGCTACGTTCCGAGCGGAATCTCCGCATCCCGCCAGGCAAAGGACGGCGCTGGCAGCTAGGCAGAAGCCTAGCAGCGTCAGGAGCTTATCCACGGGTCTAATCGGCTCCATGCCCCTTAGCCTCGGACTCCTTTTTATGCGCCTGTTGAAATATCCGATGCCTCACCTCGGAATTGGGGACGGACCAGCCGTCGGCAATGATTTCTTATGCTACTCTGCCGCCCATCCGCGGGCAACCCCAGGGTTTCGTTCCGGTTAACATTCAGAAAACACGCCGCCAACAAAGTCTTTGCGGCATTGAACCTATAACCTGCCCTCCCGACCGGGCCTCAGGCCACTTCCTCGTCCTCCGCCAATTCTCCCTGACGTTCCGCCTTGGCATGAGCGATCACCTTCTCCGCAATCTCATTGGGAACAAAGTCGTAATGGGAGAATTCCATGCTATAGCTGGCGCGTCCTTGGGTCATCGAGGTCAGGTCCGTGGCATAGCTCAGCATCTCTGCAAAGGGTACCAGCGCCTTTACCACCACGTTCGATCCCCGCGATTCGCTTCCGCTGATGCGGCCCCGCCGGGAGCTCAAATCGCCCATCACGTCCCCCGAGTACTGGTCCGGCGCGTATACCTCCACGTGCATGATCGGTTCGAGCAGCGAGGGTCTGGCTTGCTTCATGGCTTCCTTGAACGCCAGTGAACCCGCAATCTTAAAAGCCATGTCCGAGGAATCCACGTCGTGGTACTTGCCGTCATACAGCACGGCGCGGAAGTCGACCACGGGATAACCCGCCAGATAACCCCGGTCGGCGGCGGCGCGGATTCCCTTCTCCACCGAGGGGATATAGTTCTTGGGGATGGATCCGCCGAAGATGTCGTCCACGAACTCGAACCCCGCCCCGCGCGGCAGAGGCTCCATGCGTACCCGGCATACGCCGAACTGGCCGTGCCCGCCGGTCTGCTTCTTGTGTTTTCCTTCCGCATCGGCCTTGGCCCGTATGGTTTCACGATAGGGAACTTTGGGCGGCTTGAGTGTCACGTCCACCTTGAAGCGCTTGCGCAACTTGGCCACCACCACCTCGATGTGCTGCTGGCCCGAGCCGGCCAGCAGGAACTCCTTGGTCTGCGGATCGCGCGAAAACCGCAGCGCCAGGTCCTCTTCCAGAATCTTGTGGATGCCCTGCCCGATACGGTCTTCGTCGGCGCGCGTCTTGGGTTCGATGGCAAAGGTGATGGCGGGCTCAGGAATGCGCGCCGCCGGATAAAAGATTGGCGAGGCCTTGTCGCCCAAACTATCGCCCGTGACCGTCTCTTTGAGTTTGGCGATGGCCCCCAAATCGCCGGCATGCAGCTCCGCCACCTCAACTCCCGCCTTGCCTTGCATCACTTGCACGTGTTGAAAACGCTCGCTTGTCCCCCGGGTAAAATTCGTGATTGTGGCATCATTCTTCAGCACGCCCGACATCACCTTGAAATAGTTGATGCGGCCGGCGAAAGGATCAGAGAGCGTCTTGAACACGAAAATGGATAGCGGCTCCGAATCGGCGATCTTGCGCTCCAGCGGATTGCCCTTGCCGCCCGGCTCGCCGAATCCGCTCGCGTTTCCCCGCCCCGCAGGATCCGGGAAGATATCTAGGATAAGGTTTAGGATGGCATCGCTGCCGATATTGCGCAGCGCCGAGCTGAGCACCACCGGAAATAACCGCCGCTCCTGAAACGCCAGCCGCAGACCTTTTTTGAGGTCTTCCAGCGGCAGAGTGCCTTTCTCGAAGAACTCCTCCATCAGCTTGTCGTCGCCTTCCGCGACCATCTCCACCAGCTTCTCGTGCGCCTCCCGCGCCGCGGAAGCCAGCTCCGCGGGAATCTCCTCAATTTTGGCGCGGCCATCTCCATCCGGCGTATACACCAGCGCCTTCATGGCCAGCAAATCCACCACGCCACGAAACTGTTTCTCCGCGCCGATGGGCAGTTCGAGCGGCACCACGGTGCGGCCAAACACTTCCTGCACCGATTCCAGAGCGCGATCGAAGCTCGCGAGTTCCCGGTCCATCCAGTTGATCACGATGGCCCGCGGCTGGCTGTATTCGGTACAGTAATCCCAGACTTTTTCCGTAACCACCTGCACGCCGGCCACGGCATCCACCACCACCAGCGCCGCATCGGCGGCAATCAAAGAGGCCCTGGTTTCATTCACGAACGTGCTGTAGCCCGGCGTGTCCAAAAAATTGATCTTCGTCTTTTCGCCCTGCCCTTGTCCGGGACTGGTCGGCACCCATTCCGCAAACGCCAATCCCGTTTGAATGGAAATCTTGCGCGCGATCTCTTCTTCATCCCAATCCGTTACGGTATTGCCATCCGCCACTTTTCCCAGCCGCGGCGTCATCCCAGCCGTGTACAACAACGACGACACCAACTGCGTTTTTCCGGTGTCGCCGTGACCGACAATGCCAACATTGCGCAGGAACTGCGTTGTGTAGGACTTCATGGCTTCCCCTATTCGGGCCTGGGGCCGATCTCGCGGGGCGAAAGCGCAGGCGGGATACCCAGGCGCCGTGCGTGGTTACTCTGAAAACGCGGATGCTAACACGGCCCGCGCGCCTCGGCAACGTTAGCCTGTGGCCTCGGCCGGACGTCCCGAGATAAGTGCGGACACTGGCGAATTTAGCATCCTCCCGTACTGATAGTTATAGCCCTGAATTTCGCTAAAAAAGGGCAAGGCCGTGACATTGCGGTGACACGCGGAGCCTCCTCTCTTGTATACTCCCACAACCCAGCTTATCCCCTCATTCATGATCCTAAGGAGCTTCTAGATGACTCGATCGCGTGTGACTCTGCTCGCCTTCATACTCTTTGCTGCCTTTGCGTCGTTCGGATGCGGAGCAAAGTACGGCATGAATTCCGCATCCCCAAATGGCGTTGCGGCCGTAGCTGTCCCGATCACCATGACGGATACGCCTCCCACTGGCGTGACCATCCTCTCCTTCCAAGTCAGCGTCACGTCGGCCATTCTCAATCCCGGCAATGTCAACTTGCTCGCCGGCAAAGGCACCGTCCGCATTGAGGTCCGGGAACTCGAAACCGAGTCTGCCTTCCTCACTACCGCCAGCATTCCGCCGGGAATGTACACCAGTCTGAATCTCACCTTTGCCAACCCCGAGCTCACCTTTCAGAACAATACCGCTGCTCCCCTCGCGGGTTGCGCTGTGGGGGCCGTTTGCGAAATCGATCCTACGGGTACGCTGACCTCGATGGTGAATTTCGCGCCCCCCGGAATTACCGTTTCAAGCAATTCGCCGATGGGCATTCAAATCGACGTGAATCCCAACAACGTCTTAACCGCGGCGCTGGGCGTGAATTTCGGCCTGGGCGTCACCGCGCAAACTCTGGCCATGAAGCCCGCAGGCGAACTCGAAGATCTGGAAGATTTGAGCGGCACGGTTCAAAACCTTAATACCACGACGTCTCAGTTCACGCTGCACACGATGAAGGGCGACTTCACGATCCTGATCGACCGCAATACCGAGTTCGAGCTGGAGCCGTGCGGCGCCAATAACCTCTCCTGCTTGATAAACGGAGAAATCGTCAACGTGGATGTGCGGGTCATGAGCGCGGGCGCGTTCGTCGCCAAAAAGATCGAAATCGAGGATGAAGTCGAAGACGACGAGCTCGGCGGCATGGTCTTCAAAATTGACGATGCCACGCATTTCGAAATGGTCGTGCTCGATGAGCTCAGAACGGTGAACAACGTGAACATCGGCAACGCCGTCGTGGTCACGTTGAACAATCCGCAATTCCAGATTCAGGCTGAGAATTTCTCAGTCCCCTCCGCCCTCCAAAGCAGCTTTCAAGGTGCCACCAATACGTCGCAGCTCCTTCCCGGTCAAACCGTCCAGATACGGCTGACCGCGCCCGTCAATCCCGGCCCGCCTTTAATGGTCACCGCAGACAGGGTGCGGCTGCGCATGACCCAGTTCACGGCCAACGTAAAGACTGGTTCGATCGTGCCCCCGAATTTCACTGTGGACACCTTGCCGGCCCTTTTCACTGGCGCCGGCATTACCAACATTCTCGTCCAAACCTCGAGCCAGACGGACTTCGATGGAATCGCGGGCCTCTCCGGTTTGTCAGACGGTAATATCGTATCTCTGAGAGGTTTGCTGTTTCGCAATGGCGCTAATCCGCCGGAGCTGATTGCGAAAAAGGTTCGCCGGCGGGACGACCGCGACGACTGATCACGCCGTGTAAGCGGCGGGAGTATTGGGGTGCATGCTGGTTAAACGCGGATTTGGTTAGGCACGAGCCAATCTCTCGGGGCGCCGATATACTCGCGCCATGAATACTGCGCGAGCGAATCCTATCATCGTGAGCTTGTTGCTGGCGGGGGTGCTGTGCGTGCCTGCCGCGCGGCCAATCGACCCCGGAATTTAAAAGCTTAGCCGTAGACGAAACTGGTGGCGTCATCCCGAATGCGGCCGTAACCGTTTTAACGTGGAGCGATATCTGCGCTCCTCCAGGACCTGATTTGCCCCGGTCTCCCCTCCCCGATCGTCTTATCCCGCCGCAGTGATTCTCTAAGCATCCTCGTGAATCGTCTTGAGACGAACCAGCTCGAATTCCTTCATCCCCGCAGGCGTCTGCACCTTCACTTCGTCGCCCTCTCGCCTGCCCAGTAGAGCCCGGCCGATCGGCGAAGTCGTGGAGATCAATCCTTGCGCCGCATCCGCCTCTTCGCTGGTCACGAGTTTGTACTCCACCTCCGCAGCTTTGGCCACGTCGCGCAGCCACACGCGAGACCCGTACCCCGCGCGATCGTGCGGGATATTGTTGAGGTTCAGCATGCCAATATCGCCCATGCGCTTCTTGAGCTGACCCAGCCGGGCCGAAACGTAGCCCTGGCGCTCCTTGGCATACTTAAATTCCGCATTTTCGGAAAGATCCCCGTGCGCCCGTGCCTTCATCAATTCCTTGGGCAGCTCCAGGTTCAACTCGTGCTCCAGGGCATCGATCTCTTCCTGAAGCTTGCGCTTGATTTTGGAAAGTGCGTCGTCGTTCATATTCGTTCTGTTTGGCCTTTTCTGGCGTGAAGTTTCCGCTTTGCGCATTCCACTCAGATGGTAACTAGATCAAGCTGTCGATATTCCGCAAGCGGCCCCTGCGCAGGTCTACTCAACCAGAGCCGCAGCAGGATGAATCACGGATAAACACTGGCGGAGAGGGGGGGATTCGAACCCCCGTCACCCTTTTGGGGTGAAACTGCTTAGCAGGCAGCCCTGTTCGGCCACTCCAGCACCTCTCCGCCGCCGCTTGGTATCTCAGTTTACACCCAAAGTTGCCGCGGCTGATGACCCTAACCGCGATCGCCACCGCGTTCGAGAATAAAATCGCGATCCCCTCCCTCTCAAAGGATTAGAAGGGTCGGGCAAGCGGCGCATTTGATTAACGGAGAGGAGGATCGGCGCTGGTGGCCTCGCGATTTTCCTTCGTGGCGCGCACCACGCCGCTGATATCCACGTAAAAGCTGCGATACCCGTAGTTCCCGGCGCGGGCTTCGAGCGAATAGTTATGAATCGCGCCATCGGCCTCCGCCGGGCCGGGCGTGTACTCCAGCTGATAGCCATCGCTCTGCGCCAGTTGTGCCGCCTGCCGCACCTGCGGGCCGAGCTGCTCCAAATCCGAGGGGTACGCGCCACCCCGCGCCTCCGCGTAGGAACGCAGTTGCGTGTAAACGTCATGGATCGCGGCCACTGCGTGTCCTTCCGCTTCCGCTGTGATGTTACCCGTGCGCGGCGTTACTACAAACCATAGAAAGCTCCACAGGGCGGCGAGCAGCACGCCTAGCAGCATCCCCCAGCGCAGCAGAATCTTCCCCAGCGTGGGCTTTTTTGTCGGGGTCGAAGATTCCTCGCCAAAGCTGGTCAGGTCCGCGCCACAATGCGGGCAGATTTCCGTCGCCTGATTAATTTCAGATTCACATTCGCGGCAGGTAACCATCGTCAGCGCATGTACATCGGCAGTAGCCGATTAGCTTATCGCTAAAACATGCAGGGCTCAAATTTCCGGCGGATGTGCCATCAGGGATTAGCGGTTTCACTCAACGCGGTTGTCGGCTCTGGGGCAGTCGGATATCCTTTCTGCTGAAGGCCTGCTGATGGTTGATATTCATTGCCACATTCTTCCCGCTCTCGATGACGGCGCGAACTCGCTTGACGAGGCCCTGGAGATGGCCGAAATGGCGATTGAGGACGGCATCACCCATGTCGTGGCCACTCCGCATGCGAATTCGGAATACCGCTTTGATTCCGATGTCGTGCAGGAGCGGCGCAACGAGCTGCAGGCGCGATTAGGGGATCGGCTGAAGCTCGGAACGGGCTGTGATTTTCACTTGAGCGTGGAGAATCTCGGGAAGATTCGCGCCTCCCCAACAAAATATTCCATCAATCAGAAGCGATATCTGCTGGTGGAGTTCGCCGAGTTGGCCATTCCCCCTGCCGCAGATGAGGTCCTGCACGGGCTTCAGCTTCTGGGGCTCTCGCCCATCATTACCCATCCGGAACGCAACCGGCTCATTCGCTCGCAGCCGGAACGATTATGGCGCTGGCTGCGGCAGGGCTGTTACGTTCAGGTGACCGCGCAATCCCTGCTTGGAAAATGGGGAGAGTCCGCCAGAAAACAGGTCGAGGAGTGGCTCGATCAAAAAATTGTGCATTTCTTTGCGAGTGATGCACACAATGCTACCCGGCGGCCTTTGCGACTCGGCGAAGCTTATGCAGTGGTTGCGGGACGATGGGGAGAACCGACGGCGCAGGCGTTGTTCCGCGAAAACCCGCTCGCAGCGTTCGAGGGGCGGGCTCTTGCTTACGAACCTGAAGTCCCACCCGCCCCGCTCCGGAAGGAGCAGTCCGTCCGCCGCCGAAAACGATTCTTCTTCTTTTAGCTGGTTCCAATGCCCGTGACGGAGCTTCACGGGTTGGAAAATTGTTTCCAAAAGCCTATGCCAGAAAGGCGCAGCTTTTGGCCCAGGACCTTAGCGGTCTCCGCCAAGCGAAGCCACCGCGGCGTCGGCTGAGAAGATCTTTACTTCGACGCGCCGGTTCTTCGCGCGAGCCTCTCGCGTCTTGCCGTTATCCACCAGGTTGTTTTCGCCCAGACCGATCGTGCGAATCTGGTAGAAGGGAACCTTTTTCTCGGCGGACAGATACACCACGACGGCGTCCGCGCGGCGCCTGCTCAACTGCAGATTATAGTTGGCGTCCCCGGTCGTGTCCGTATAGCCTTCCACGGCGATGAAATAGCGCTTCAGCGAACCGGTATTGGAAGCCAGTTGATCGAGCTGTTGCTTATCCTCTGGGGAAAGCTCAGCACTATTGAACTTGAAAAGCACGATAGCCTGATTGCTGACCTTGTAATCGTCTAGATTGGCGATCACGCCGCGAAGCTGAGCGAACTCCTGATCATCCTTTTGAGCCTGCTTCTGAGCCTGGTCACTGGCCTGGTTGGCCCGGTTCATGGCATCGCCGGCACGGCGATCGGCAGCGGTAGCCTTTTCATCGGTAGCGCTGATGGCCTGAGTGTTTTTGGCGACATCCTGCTGGGTCTTCTGCAGGTCAGTGCCTTCCTTATTGACCTGATCAGCGACCTGGTTGAGCTTATCTTGAACGGGGGTGACGTTTTGGCGGACGTACCCCTTGGTGGCGCAGCCGGAGATGAGTGCGGTGGCGCCCAGCATGGCGATCAAAAACTTCTGCGTCATAGAGAATCCTCCACAGGAGCATTAGGGAACTGGATCGTGTTACGACCTCGTAGGGGACGATGCGCTAGGCCACTCACACTTTACCAAATTAGCCCCAAATTCACCAGATACAGGCAACCCGCGAAATCATGTAAAAAGCTCTAGGATTTCCTCGTATCTCTTGAAAGGCGGAATCAGATAGGCCCCGGCGAGCTCGGTACGCGCCCATGCCAGCATGCGCCGCGCGAGAGCGAAACCCCGCTCACGGGCGGCGGTGCCGGCCGATTCCATCTCCTTCAGCACGGGTTCGGGTATAAAGATCCCAGGGACTTCATTATTCAGCCGCAGCGCCTGCTTATAGCTGGTGAGCGGCCAGATTCCGGCCAGTACAGGAATGGGAGAGCGCCCGCCGATGCGTTGGAGAAACGCGTGCCAATGCTCGGGATCGAATAGCGGCTGCGTCATCGCGAAATGCGCGCCCGCTTCCACTTTGGCCAGAAAGCGCTGGATCTCGTAGTCGAGATCCTCGGCGGTAGGGTTCACGGCCACACCGACTGTGTAATTTGTGGCCCCGCCCAGCGTCTTACCAGCCCAGTCGTTCCCTTGATTGAGGCGGGAGGCCACTTTCACCAGCCCGATGGAATCGATTTCGTAGACGCCGCTCGCTTCCGGGTGATCCCCTACCGAAGGGGGGTCACCCGTAATGGCCAGGAAGTTGCGAACTCCTCCAATGCTCCAGGCGCCGAGCAGCGCGGCTTGCAATCCGATGAGATTCTGGTCGCGCGTGGTCACGTGCGGAATCGTCTCGACGCCCCGCGCCTGCAAAGCGCCGGCCAGCATCAACGCGTCCATGCCCACGCGGGCCAGGGTGCCGCTATTGATGTCGATCGTATCCACGCAGCCGCTCGCCGTGATCTTTTCCACCTGCTCGAAGATGCGCTCGAGCGCAATGCCCTTTGGCGGATCGATCTCCACCGATACGGCAAACTCGCCCGCCTTGAGCTTGCGCCACAATCCGCTTTCCGGATCGCGCCGTACCACGCGCGCTTTCTCCGGCGGCGTGGCAACGGAGACGGAAGCCGCTTTTACGGTTTGCGCCGGCTTCAGGCCACGAACCGCCCCGGCCATGGCCCGGACGTGCTCCGGCGTTGTGCCGCAACAGCCGCCGACGATGCGCGCTCCCATGGCTGCCGCTTCGCGCGCAAAGAGGGCGAAATATTCCGGTGAGGAACGCGGGTAAACGGTGCGATCGCCGACGCGCGTGGGAAATCCTACGTTGGGCATGGCGGAAAGCGCGCGGCGCCCTTCGGCGAAGCCCTCCAGGATCGGCAGCAGCGACTGAGGACCGAGCGTGCAGTTGACGCCGATGACCTGTACATTTTTCTGTGCCAGCAGGGCAGCGGCATCGGCGGGGCGCGTGCCGCCGAGCGTGGTGCCTTCCGAGGAAAACGTCAGCTCGGCCACGATCGGCAGCGCGGAGAAGGAGCGCACGGCGTCTATGGCGGCCATCAACATGTCGATATGGGAGAACGTTTCCAAAACGAAGAGGTCCACGCCGCGCTCTTCGAGCGCTTGCGCCTGCTCCCGGTAAATCTCGATCATCTCTCCGCGCGGCACTTCGCGCATTTCGGGCGCGATGGCCAGCGGTCCGATGGAGCCGGCGATCAGGACCTCGTGGGGGGCCGCTTCGCGGGCTTCCCGGGCGATCTTTGCGCCGCGGTGGTTGATTCGGGCGACCTGATCGCCGAGGCCCAGCGCCGCCAGCTTGGAGCGATTGGCCCCGAAGGTGTTGGTCTCGATAATCTGTGCTCCGGCCTCGATATAGGCCTGATGAACGCGAAATACGGCTTCGGGCTGCGAGGAGTTGA
>Ga0209802_1000839_pt1 | contig 23603 bp, 23 predicted proteins | sample GraSoiAngelo_129_FD_185886 | JGI IMG/M metagenome (GOLD analysis project Ga0209802, IMG submission 185886) | Grasslands soil microbial communities from the Angelo Coastal Reserve, California, USA - 14_0927_12_40cm (SPAdes) (version 2) | ecosystem: Environmental > Terrestrial > Soil > Grasslands ... | reverse complement strand
CCCTGACGGCAGAGCTGCGCCCAGCCGACCTTGCAGTGCTTGCAGCGCCCGCAGCCCTTGTAGTGATGGACCATCACGCGCTGGCCCGTCGGCGCGTCGGCCTCGCTCACGCCGGCGCCGCGCGCGGCGACGACGCCGCAGGGCTCGTGGCCGGCCACGATGGGACCACCGCCGCCGCCGAGGCCCAGCGCGGCGGCCGCGTTGCCGACCGCGCGATAGGGATGGAGATCGCTCCCGCACATCCCCGAGGCTTTCATGGCGACGACGACCTCGCCGGCGCCCGGTGTCGGGTCGGGGAACTCACGCAGCTCGAGCTTCCGGCCACCGAGGAAAACTACGCCACGCATACGGCCTCCTTTGCGGCTACCCTATCACCAATTCATAGTCGCCAACGATCGGGAGGGAACGTGATGCAGACGATGAAGCTCGGCGAGGTGACCATTGCTCGCGTGATCGAGATCGACCGGTCATCGTTCCCGACCGCGTCCATGCTGCCCGACTCGCGGGCCGACGTGATCGCCGGCCACCACCGCTGGCTCAAGCCACACTTCTTCGACGAGCGCACGGGCGATCTCGCCTCGCGCATCCAGACCTACGTCGTGCGGACGCCGCGCCACACGATCCTGATCGACACCGGCGTCGGCAACGGCAAGGCGCGCACCGGGGCACCTGCCTGGAACATGCGGACGGGCTCGTATCTCGACGACCTCGCCGCGGTCGGCGTCACCCCCGAGCAGGTGGACTTCGTCGTGTGCACCCATCTGCACGTCGATCACGTCGGGTGGAACACGCGCTGGAGGGACGGGCGCTGGGTGCCAACCTTTCCGAACGCCAAGTACGTGATCGCCGGCGCCGAGTGGGAGTTCTGGAAGCACGAGAACGAATCGGGCCAGGAAGAGTCGGGCTGCATCGCCGACAGCGTCGTTCCGATCGTCGACGCGGGCCAGGCGCTTGTCGTCGACAGCGACTTCAAGATCGGCGAGCACCTGCGCTTCGAGCCGTGGGTCGGCCACACGCCGGGCCACGTGTGCGTGCGTCTCACGACCTCGGCCGGCAACGCCGTCTTCTCCGGCGATCTCATGCACCGGACGGTGCAGGTCGCCGAGCCGCAGTGGTCGAGCCGCTTCTGCTACGACCCGGCCCAGGCCCGCGTCACGCGACGGGCGTTCATCGAGCGCCACGCCGATTCCGGCACCGTGATCCTGGCCGGGCACTTCCCGCGGCCGGGCTACATCGTGCGCGAGAACGGCGGCCACCGCTTCACCCCGGCCGACTAGGCGCCGGTCGTCGCGCGGCCGTCACGAGACGAGCGCGGGCTTCCTCTCGAACCACGGACGCGCGGCTTCGAGCTGCGCGGCCAGGCGGAAAAGGGTCGCTTCGTCCCCGTAGCGCGCGACGATCTGGACGGCGATCGGCAGGCCTTCGGCCGAGCGCCCGAGCGGCAGCATCATCGCGGGCTGGCCGGTGAGGTTGAACCAGACGGTGAAGGGCGAGAAGGCGAAGACGCGGCGCCAGTACTCGTCGACGTCGCCCATCATCATGTCGATCCAGCCGAGCTTCACGGGCACGCTCGCGAGGCCCGGCGTGAGCAGCACGTCCCAGTCACCATGAAACGCGGCCATCTGGCGCCCGAGCCGATGGGCCGCCTGCGTGGCGCGAACGTAGTCGGCGCCGCTCACCTTCTCGCCGAGCTTGGCCGTAGCCCACGTCACCGTCTCGACCTCGTCCGCCCGGGCCGCGCGGCCCTTCGTCGGGTGGCTCGCCAGGTTCACCACGGTGTTCGCCGCGGCGAGCGTGAGGAACGTCGGCACGACCATCGACCGATCGATCGCCGGGTCGTTTTGCTCGACCCGGTGCCCCAGCTCGGCGCAGAGCCTGGCCGTCTCGGTGAGCGCGCGCAGGCTCTCCGTCTCGATCTTCGCGCCGTTCGGCGCCAGGCTCGTGAACGCGATGCGTAGTGCGCCCGGATCGGCGCCGACTTCCTGCCGGTAGGGTCGAGCCGGTGGGGGCGCGACGTAGGGGTCGCCCACGCCCGCACCGCACGTTGCGTCGAGCAGCGCCGCGGAGTCGCGCACGGACAGGGTCACCGCGTGCTCCACGGAGCAGCCTCCGAGCCCTTCGCCCAGAACCGGCGCCATGGTGTTCCGCCCGCGCGTGGGCTTGAGCCCGACGACGCCGCAGCACGCCGCCGGCGCGCGGATCGAGCCGAAGCCGTCGGTCGCGTGCGCCATCGGGAGCATGCGCGCTCCCACGGACGCGGCCGCGCCGCCGCTGGAGCCGCCGGAGATGCGGGTGGGATCCCAGGGATTGCGCGTCGGACCGTGCAGCCGGGGCTCGCACGTGAGCGAGAGCCCGAGCTCGCACGTGTTGGTGCGACCGAAGATGACGAGACCGGCGCGCTTGAGCCTCGCGACGTGCTCGCTGTCGGCCGTGGGTGGCGGCGCGTCGGCGAAGAATTGCGAGCTTCGCGTCATCGGCACGCCCGCGATCGCGGCCGTGAGGTCCTTCATGAGAAACGGCACGCCGGTGAACGGTCCGTCGGGCAGACCCGCGGCGATCGCCGCGCGCGCGTAGTCGTAGAGCGGCATCGTCACCGCGTTGACCGCGCCGTTGCGCGCCTGCACGCGCTCGATGGCGGCCTCGAGGAGCTCGGTGGGACTGACCTGCCGGCGGCGGACGAGGTCGGCCAGACCAGTCGCGTCGGACTGCTCGTAGTCGACGAATGAGCTCACGTTCGTCTCCCTCCACTCACGGCGGGCCATGGTAGCCGAATCGACAGGTTCGTGTCCGGGCATCTTGTGCGCGCTGTAAACTAAGGGCCTTCATGGGTCATCGCCAGGAGTCCGATCGGCACAGCCACAATCCGCTCGTCCGCTATTTCAGGGTTCTCGGGCCGGGGCTCGTCACCGGCGCGGCGGACGACGACCCGAGCGGGATCACGACCTATTCGGTCGCCGGAGCCTCGCTCGGCTACGGGATGCTCTGGATGGCGCTGGCCACCCTTCCGCTGATGGCGACCGTCCAGCTGATCTGCGCGCGGATCGGTCTCGTCACCGGCCGCGGCCTGGCGGCCGCGATCCGCAGCCACTATCCGCGCCCGTTCATCTATGTCGCCTGCTTGCTCTTGCTGGTCGCCAACGTCTTCAACATCGCCGCCGATCTCTCGGGCATGGCCGGCGTCACGCACATGCTCACCGGCGTGCCGCCGCTCGTGTCCGTGCCGGTGCTCGGGCTTCTCATTCTCGTCACGACGGTCTACGCGAGCTACGCGAGCTTCGCGCAATATCTCAAGTGGCTGACCGCCGTGCTGTTGGCGTACGTCGTCACCGCCTTTCTGGCCAGGCCCGACTGGCGGCAGGTCGTGCTCGCGACCTTCGTACCGCGTCTGGGGTGGGATTCGCTCTACGTGACGACGATGGTCGCGGTGCTCGGCACGACGATCTCACCGTATCTCTTCTTCTGGCAGGCCTCACAGGAGGTGGAAGAGGAGAAGGCCCAGGGCCGGCGCACCGTGGCCCAGCGCCGCGGCGCGACCGCGCACGAGCTTGCCGATGCGCGGCTCGACGTCGCCACCGGCATGTTCTTCTCCAACCTCGTCATGTTCTTCATCATCCTCGCGACCGGCGCGACACTCCACGCCTCCGGCCGATCCGAGATCGAGAGCGCGCGTCAGGCCGCCGAGGCGCTCCGCCCGCTGGCCGGCGACGGAGCATACCTGCTCTTCGCGGTGGGGCTGATCGGTACGGGGCTTCTGGCGGTGCCCGTCCTGGCCGGATCGGCGTCGTTCGCAATCGCCGAAGTGTTCGGCTGGCGTTCCGGGCTCGATCTCACACCGCGGCACGGCCGGCGCTTCTACCTCGTCTTCGCCGGCGCCGTGGCCGCGGGCATGGCGCTGAACCTGGTCGGAACGAACCCGATCCGTATGCTGTTTCTCTCGGCGGTGGTCAACGGGCTCCTGGCGCCGCCGCTCCTCCTGCTCGTCATGCTGGTCGGCAATAACCGAGCCATCATGGGCGAGCACGCGAATGGTCCGTGGCTCAACGTGCTCGGCTGGCTGGCGACGGTCCTCATGTTCCTCGCCGCCATCGCCTTCTTCGTGATCTCGCTATGAGCGCGTCGGCGACCGACGATCGCTCGGCGCTCGTCGTGATCGGCGGTGTCTCGCTCGCGGTCGTGCTGGTCGTCGGCTACTTGCTGCTCGGCCACACGCGAGAACCAGAAGCCGGCGCGCTGGCGGCAACGCTCCCACTGCTCAACGCCTGCCTCAACGCGACGAGCGCCGCGTTGCTCAGCACGGGCTGGGTGTTCATCCGGCGCAGGCGCGTGACCGCCCACAAGACGTGCATGGTCTCGGCGCTCGTGGTCTCGACCTTGTTCCTGGTCTCGTACGTCACCTACCACTCGATCGCGGGCTCGCGGCCGTTCGTGGGAGCGGGATGGATTCGCCTCATCTACTATCCGATGCTCCTCTCGCACATCGTGCTGGCCGCGGCGATCGTTCCGCTGGCGCTCACGACCGTCTACCGCGCGCTCCAGGGGAACTTCGCGCGGCACGTGAGGATCGCCCGCTGGACGCTCCCGATCTGGCTCTACGTGTCGGTGACCGGCGTGCTCGTCTACTGGATGCTCTATCGGCTCTGAGCGTCCGATCGTGATCGCGCTCGCCAGACCGCACCTGATGACATCACGGCTCGTGGCCCTGGTCGTCGTTCTCGGCCTTCTCGCCGCGCCGGTCGCCGTCGCGGCGCAGTCGGCGGGGAAGGCGCGCCGCATCGGCTTCGTCAGGAGCCTGACCATCCCCCAATCGGTGCTGGTCCGCTCGGACCAGGTGATCCAGTGATGCAGGCCGCCGGAGCCGCGGAACCGCTCTACGGCGCGATCAGCTCGCCGCGGAGGACCGTGACGGCCTTGCCGCCGAGCTTCACGCGATCGCCGACGACGCGGACGCGGACGACACCGCCGCGCGGCGAAGCCTGGTAGGCGAGCAGATCGCTCTTGCCCAGGCGCGCCTGCCAGAAGGGGCCGAGCGCGCAGTGAGCCGAGCCCGTCACCGGGTCTTCGGCGATGCCGGAGCCCGGCGCGAAGAAGCGCGAGACGAAGTCGTAGCCGCCCGAGTCGGCGCGGCTCGTGACGATCACGCCGCGAACCGGCAAGGCCGCGAGCATCGTGTGATTCGGCGCCAGGCGCCTGACGGTTTCCTCGCTGTCCACCTCGACGAGGTAGTCGAACTGATTTTTGCCGACGTACTTCGGCGCCGCGCCGAGGGCCTCGGCGAGCCCCGCCGGCGCGGGCGCCGGCTCCTCTCGCTTGGCCGGAAAGTCGAGCTCGATCCACTCGCCGGCGCGATCGCCGGTGAGGAGGCCACTCTTGGTGTGAAAGCGCGCCTGCTGGGTCGGGGGCAGGTGCCCCTCCTCCCAGAGGACGTGGGCGCTGGCCAGCGTGGCGTGACCGCAGAGGGCGACCTCCACCGCCGGCGTGAACCAGCGAAGCGCGAAGCCGTCGGCCTGACGAACGAGAAACGCCGTCTCGGAGAGGTTGATCTCGCGCGCGACGCTCTGCATCCAGCTTTCGTCGCGAGGCGCCGGCAGGAGGCACACCGCCGCGGGGTTGCCCGCGAACGGCGTCTCGGCGAACGCGTCGACCTGAGTGATCTTGAGGCCCATGGCGACGCAAAGTGTCGCAGCAACGGTGTTACAGTCCAGGCATGATCGCCGCGGGAACCGGTCTCGCCGTCGGCGGCACGGTTGACAACGCCGCGCTCGAGGCTTCGCTCCAGGCCGTCGAGCGGAGTGGGACCGACCGCGCCGACCTCGCCCTGGTCTTCGTCACCGGCGACGCCTACGCGCGCGCCCACGAAGCTCTGCACGCGGTCCGTCGCGTAACCGGGGCGCCGGTGGTCCTCGGCTGCAGCGGGACCGGCATCCTGACCGAGCGGCGTGAAGTCGAAGAGGAGCTGGCAGTCGCCGTCCTGGTGGTGCGCTGCGAGCGCCTGGTCGCGACGCCCTTTTCGTTCGAGCGCCAGGGCGAGCAGCGCGATCTCGGCACCGAGCTCGCTCAGAAGATCGGCTCGACCGTCGCCGAAGGCGGGTGCGTGCTCGTGCTGCCGGATGCGATGGGGTGCAACCCGCCCTCGCTGCTCACCCAGCTCGGTGAGTCGCTCGGCTTCGTGCCCGTGCTCGGCGCGGTCGCGGCGGGCCGGCCGATGTTCGAGCTCTACAATACCGACGCCGCCGAGGGCGCGCTCGTCGGCGTCGCGCTCTCCGGTCTGGGACCGGTTATCGGCGTGACGCAGGGCTGCACGCCGATCGGCGAGCCCTACGTCATCACGCACGCCGAGGCGAATGTGATCCAGCGGATCGGGAGCCGCCCGGCGCTCGAGATGCTCACCCAGGCCATTCGCGCCAATCCGGACACGGAAGCGCGCATTCGCCACGCGGGCGTGTTCGCGGGGCTCGCGATAGATCCCGCGAAATCGCCGCTCGAGCGCGGAGACTTCCTGGTGCGCAATCTCGTCGGTGCCGATCAGTCGAGCGGTGCCTTGGCCGTCGCCGAGCGCGTGCGGGTCGGACAAACTCTACAATTCCAGATCCGCGACGCCCAGGCGTCACGCGAGGACCTGCGCGAGATGCTCGATGAGCTGGTGGAGCGGCTGAACGGGCGGCGCCCGGCCTTCGGCTGCTACTTCGACTGTGCCGGCCGCGGCCGGGGGCTCTTCGGCGTCCCCGATCACGACGTGACCCTGATCCGCGAGCGGCTTGGCGACTTTCCGCTCGTCGGCTTCTTCGGCAACGGCGAGTTCGCGCCGATCGGCCGCCGTAACTTCTTCCACAACTACACGGGCGCCCTCGTGATCTTCCCGGAGGACTGAGTGCGCGGCCTCGAGCAGATCCCGTGGCTGTACGACGGGCTCTGCGCGGTCCTGGAGCGGACTGGGCTCGCATCCTGGCGGCGGTGGCTGGCGCAGGGCGCACGCGGGCGGACGCTCGACGTCGGGTGTGGAACCGGCCGCGGCCTCACGCTCTACGCCCGCGACGTCCGCGCGATCGGGCTCGATCCGGCGTGGGACTCGCTCGGGCGCGCCCGGCGCCGCGCGCCGGCCGTGCCGCTGGTGCAGGGGAGCGCCGAGGCGCTGCCGTTTCGCGACGGGACCTTCGACACTGTTGTCGCCAGCCTGGTCTTCTGCAGCGTGCCCGAACCCGCGCGCGGGCTCGCCGAGGTGAAACGCGTGCTGCGCGCGGGCGGGCGGCTACGGATGCTCGAGCACGTCCGTTCCCGCCGAGCGTGGAAGGCGAAATTCCAGGACCGTGTGCGGCCGCTCTGGACGCGTCTCAGCGGCGGCTGTCACCCGAATCGCGACACGGAGCGCACGGTCGAGACGGCCGGCTTCGTGATCGAAGTCGAGGGCCGATCCGAGATGGCCGACATGCGTCGCTTCTCGGCGCGCGCCCGGCCTTAGCCGCTCGAAGAGCTTCTCGGTGCCCTTGTGGACGAAGCCCAGACGCGTCTCGAGGTTCACGATGGTCTCGCCGTCGGGCGGCGGCGACGCGGTCCGGCGTCGAGGAGCTCTCGGTACACGGCCGAGGTGCGCGTCATCGTCGCGTCGATCGAGTAGCGCTCCCGTATCAGCGCCTGGCCGGCCCGCGCCATCGCGCGTGCGCGCTCGGGATCGCCGAGCAGCGCCAGGACCGCGTCGGCGAGCGCCTTCGCATCGCCCGGTGGCACGAGGCGGCCGCTCTCACCGTCCCTGATCAGCTCGGGGCTGCCTCCCACCGTCGAGGCCACGACCGGGGTGCCGACGGCCAGCGCCTGCGGGATCACCTGCGGAATCGCCTCGGATCTGATCGAGGGAAGCACCAGCACGTTGAGCGCGGCCATCACCTCGGGAATGTCCCGGCGAAACCCGGTGAGGCGCACGTGCGCATCGAGCCCCATGTCGCGTACGCGGCGCGACACCTCGTCGAAGCCGACGCCGTCGCCGACGATCAGAAATCGCGCGGCAGGCTCGCTCGCGACCACCGCGCGCGCGGCTTCGAGGAAGATGTTGTGGCCCTTCGAGCCCCGGATGTTGGCGACGAGCCCGACGACCGGCGCCCGGCCCAGGCCCAGCTCGTCGCGCACCGGGTTGCCCGACACGCCGGCGTGGAACCGCTCACCGTCGACGCCGGCCGAGATCGACACCACGCGCTCGGGCGCGATACCAGAGGCGATCACGATCGAGCGAACGCTTTCGCCGCTGGTGATGATGCGATCGGCGAGGCGATACACGAGCGCCCGCCGGCGACCGATCGGGATCGAGACGTGGCGGGTGCGCACGAGCGGCAGGCCCAGCGACTTCGCGGCGGCGCCGGCGAGCCAGCTGTCGACGGAGCTATGGGTGTGGACCACGCTCACGGCACGCTCGCGCATGAGTCGCCGCAGCCGGAGGAGCGCGCCGACGTCGGTCGCGCCGCGCATGCGAACCGGTTCGACCGGGATCGCCGACGCCTTCGCCTCGCCGAGGAGAGGGCTGTCGGGTTGGCAGGCGATCAGCGCTCCCCAGCCCTGGCTCAGGAGCCAGCGCACCTCCGCAAGCGTGCGGATCTCCTGGCCGCCGTGGCCGAGGGACGACTCGGTGTGCAGGACGGTCTGCATAAAGGCAGACTACCGCCCCGCGCGCTCGAGTGAAAAGACGCTAGAGAGTGAGAGCGGGGCTACCAGCGACCGCCGCGCGAACCGCCGCGACCGCCGCCACCGCCGCCGCCGAAGCCACCGCGACCGCCGCCGCCACCGCCGCGCCGGTCGCCTCCCCCGCCTGACCCTGGGGCCTTCGCCTTCTCGACCTGAATAGTCCGGCCGTCGAGGTTCGTGCCGTTGAGGCGGCTAATGGCCTGTTCGGCTTCCTCGGGAGTCGCCATCTCGACGAACCCGAAGCCACGCGAACGGCCGGTGTCCCGGTCGGTCACGACACTCGCGGATTCGACGCTGCCGACCGCCGCGAAAGCTTCGCGCAGGCGCTCGTTGGAGGTGGAAAAGGACAAACCGCCCACGAAGAGTTTGACCGCCATGGAAGGGCTCCTTCTGACCGCACAGGACTATCGGAGTATACACTGTGGTTATCATTCCGGAAACCGAATCTTGCCCGAGGTGCGGATCTGGTCGTCTCACTCATAGAACAGCTGGGCTACGCCGGCCTGTTTTTGGTTCTCTTCGTCGCCGGTCTGGGTGTTCCGATCCCCGAGGAGCTCCCGATCGTCACCGCCGGGGTCCTGTCACATCAGCTGGTTCTCCGGTGGTGGATCGCGCTGCCGGTGTGCTTGCTCGGGGTGCTCTCGGGTGACGTCGCCCTCTATTGGGTAGGACACCATTGGGGGGAGCGGGTCCTCGGTTGGCGTCCCGTCCGTTGGGTGCTGAGCCCGGCTCGCGAGGAGCAGCTCAAGGCCGCGTACCGGGGCCACGGAGTGAAGATCGTCTTCACCGCACGACACGTCATGGGTCTGAGAGCCGCGGCCTTCCTCACGGCGGGCATCGCCCGGGTGCCCTTCTGGAAGTTTCTGGCCGTCGACGCCGGCGCCGCCCTCGTGAGTGTCCCGTTCGGCTTCTTTCTGGCGTTCCTCTTTGCGGACCAGATCGAGCAGGTGTTCGCGGACGTGCACAGGGTTGAGCGCTGGGTGACGCTCGGCGCCCTCGTCATTGTCGCGGTGTGGGTTACCATCGCCGTTCGGCGCCGCGGCCAGCGGCCCTGATTCGCTGCAATGCTATAGTCGGCGTGGAGATGGCTGCGATCGCCGCCGAGCGAAAACCGTGGCACGCCAGCTTTCGACTGCTGGAGCGAGACGAGCGCGTTTTCGCGGTCCTCCTGGCCGTCGTGATGGTCGGCGGCCTGGCGGCCCTGGGCTTTTTCCCGCTGGCGCGCCGCTACAGCGACATCGAGCTCTCCTGGCTCGTCTTCTGTTTCGCAGCTTATAAGGTCGGCATCTTCGCCCTGGTGACGGTCAATCCGCGCGCGACTCGCGCCTACTTCATCGGCGCCCTCGTGATCGACCTGCTCCTGGTCTTCGTTCTTCTGTGCCTCACCGGGGCGGTCGACAGCGTCTACTACCTCCTGTTCTTTCCGCTGGTCGCCGTGAACGCCTACTACCTGGGGCCCTGGGTCGGGCTGGGCGCGGCGGTCGTGGCAGGGGGCCTCTACGCGTGGTCGACGATACTGGTGCCCCCGTGGGCCGGCTGGGCGCCGACCCTGATCGTCGCGGCGCTGGCCGGACTGCCCGCGGTGACTCTCGGCTTGGTCGCCGACCGCGAGCGGCGGGCGCGTGGCGAGATCGAGCGGCTGAACGATGAGGTCACAGGCACCCTGAAACGGCTCCAGACGGCCCAGCAGGAGCTGGTGGTGGCCGAGCGTATGGCGACGGTGGGGCGCCTGTCGCTGCGGATCGCCCACGAGGTGCGCAACCCGATCAGCGCCATCGAGCTCAACGCCGAGATGCTCGAGGACATCGTGCGCGAGCGGGACGACCTCGACATGAAGGAGGCGGCGGGCCTCGTCGCGGCGATTCGCGACCAGGTCACCACGCTCGACGCGCTGACCGAGGAGTATCTTGCGTTCGCCCGGTTTCCGCGGCCACACTTCGAGGAAGAATCGATCAATCACCTCGTGCAGGAGCTGGCGGATTTCGTGCGGCCGGTCGCGACGCGTCAGGGGCTCACGATCCGCGTGGAGGTCGATCCGAACGTTCCGATCATGGAGATCGATCGCGGGCTCTTGCGCCAGGCGGTGCTGAACCTTGTCAAGAACGGCCTCGAGACCTTGTCGAGCGGCGGTGAATTGACGATCACCAGCCGCTTCGACGGCGAGGCGGTCGAGATCGCGGTCTCAGACACGGGTGGCGGCATTTCCCAGGACGTCGGCCCGCGCCTCTTCGAGCAGTTCTTCACCACGAAGCCGCAGGGCACCGGCCTCGGTCTTTCGATCACGCGGCAGATCGCCGAGGAGCACGGCGGTGAGGTCAGCTGGACGAACCGTGCCCCGCTGGGCGCGACGTTCACGATCCGGCTACCGATCAAGCGAGTGAAGGATGGCTGAGCCCGCGACTCTGCTCGTCGCCGATGACGACCCCGGCCTGCGGGAGAGCCTCGAGCGCACCTTGACCCGCGAAGGCTATCGGGTGGTGCTCGCCTCGGACGGGAGAGCGGCGCTGGAACGGGTTCAAGCCGGCGGCGTCGACCTCATCGTCACCGACCTCCGGATGCCGGGCCTCACCGGGCTCGAGCTCCTGCGGGCCGCCAAGGCGATCATGCCGGACGTCGACGTGATCCTGTTGACCGCCTTCGGCACCGTCGAGGAAGCCGTGAAGGCGATGAAGGACGGCGCCTACGACTTCCTGACCAAGCCGTTCCGGCGCGAGCAGCTCATCAAGCTGGTCGACAAGGCGCTCGAGCGGCGCGACCTGATCGAGCAGAACAGGGCCCTCAAGAAGCAGCTCGAGGACATTCGCGCGAAAGGGCAGATGATCGGCGCGAGCCCCTCCTTCCGCCGCATGTTGACCCTCGTCGAGCAGATCGCCGACAGCTCGGCGACGATTCTGATCCAGGGCGAGAGTGGTACCGGGAAGGAGCTGGTGGCGCGCACGATCCACGAGCGCTCGGCTCGGCGCAACGGTCCGTTCGTCGCCGTCAACTGCGCGGCGCTGCCCGAGACGCTCCTCGAGTCCGAGCTGTTCGGATACGAGAAGGGCGCCTTCACGGGCGCCGCGGGACGCAAGGAAGGACGCTTCGAACTCGCGAACGGCGGCACGCTCTTCCTCGACGAGGTGGCCGACCTCTCGCTGGTCACGCAGCCCAAGATCCTGCGCGTGCTCCAGGAGGGCGAGTTCGAGCGCCTCGGCGGAACGCGCTCGCTCCAGGTCGATGTCCGCATCGTGGCGGCCACGAACCAGGACCTGTCCGAGATGGTGAAGGAGAAGCGCTTCCGCGAGGATCTCTATTATCGCCTCAACGTCATCAGCGTGCGCGTGCCGCCGCTGCGCGAGCGCCACGAGGACATCCGCGTGCTCGCCCAGCACTATCTCCGCGTCTACGCCGCCAAGAACGGGCGGAAGCTCGAGGGCTTCTCGAACGAAGCGCTCGAGCGGCTCGAGTCCTACGCCTGGCCGGGCAACGTGCGCGAGCTCGAGAACCTCATCGAGCGCACGGTGCTGCTCGCCCGAAAGGATCGGATCGACGCCGAGGACCTGCCCGAAGAGGTCGCGGGCGTGAAGCGCCCGCCGCGCGACGCGATTCTCGAGCTGGTTGGCACGCCGCTGGCGGACATCGAGCAGCGACTGCTCGACGAGACGCTCCGCATCACCGGCGGCAACAAGACACAGGCGGCGAAGCTCCTTGGAATCGATGTGCGCACCGTCGCGCGGAAGCTCGAACGTCGTGAGGACGACCAGACGGAGGGTACCGACCGCTCGTGAAAGCCCTTCTTTTGACCCGCGAATACCCGCCTCACATCTATGGCGGCGCGGGAGTTGTCGTTGGACAGCTGGCCGAAGCGCTCGGCCGGCTCATGCCGGTGGAAGTCCGCTGCTTCGGCGAGCGCGCCGCGACCGAGTCGACCGATCGGATCACGCTGCTCGGCTACACGCCGTGGGAGCGAGTCGGAGCCGGTCAGGACAAGCCGCTCTACGCGCCGGCGCTCGAGACGCTCTCGATCGCGCTCGCGATGGCACGCGATCCGGTCGACGCCCAGGTGGCGCACGCGCACACCTGGTACGCCGACATGGCGGGCCTCTGGATCCGCACGCTCCATCGGATTCCGCTCTGCGTGACCCTGCACAGCATCGAGCCGCTCCGGCCCTGGAAGGCCGACCAGCTCGGCAGCGGCTATCTCCTTTCGACCTGGATCGAGAAGACCGCGGTGGAGGCGGCCGATCGGGTCATCGCGGTCTCGCGGCGCATGCGCGACGACATCCTCGAGCACTTCAAGGTGGATCCGGCCAGGGTCGTCGTCATCCACAACGGCATCGATCCCGACCGGTTCCGTCGGACCCAAGCGCGCGAGGCCCTGGCGCGCCGGGGTGTGCGCGAGCCCTACGTGCTGTTCGTCGGGCGCATCACGGACCAGAAGGGAATCTTCCATCTGCTCGAGGCGGCGCCGAAGCTTCCGCAGGGCGTGCAGGTGGTTCTGTGTGCCTCCGCGCCCGACACGCCCGAGATCGAGGCGCGGCTCAAGCGAGCGCTGCCGGAGCACCCGAACGTGGTGTGGATCGGCGAGATGGTCCCGGTGAGCGAGGTGGTGCAGCTCTACAGCCACGCGACGGTCTTCGTGTGCCCGTCGGTCTACGAGCCGTTCGGCCTGATCAACCTGGAGGCGATGGCATGCGAGACGCCGGTCGTCGCCTCGGCGGTCGGCGGAATTCTCGAGGTGGTGGAGGACGGCAAGACCGGCGTGCTCGTCGAGCCGGCCAAGCCCGAGGCGCTGGCCGCCGCGATTCGCCACCTGCTCGACGATCCCGCGCGCGGCCGCGCGATGGGACGCGCGGGTCGGCTTCGCGTCGAGGCGCACTTCGCCTGGAGCAGCGTCGCCGAGCGGACTCGCGAGGTCTACGCGGCCGCGATCGACGAGTTCGCGCGGACGGAGGCCTAGCGCTCGTGCCCGTCCCGAGCCTCTCAACCCTTCGGGGTTTCGTCTTCGACCTCGACGGCTGCGTCTGGAACGGCGACGTCCTCAACCCCGGCGCGGGCGAGACACTCACTGCGCTCCACCGGAGCGGACGCGCGGTCGCCTTCGTCTCGAACAACTCGCGTGCCACCGGCGGCGACCTGCGCGTCCGGCTGCAGCGCCTCGGCGTCGGCGTCGCCCAGCACGTGCTGACGCCGCTCGAGATCATCGGCGAGGTGATCCGCGAGCGATTCGGGCCCTCGCGGGTTCTCTCCATCGGCGCGCCCGAGATGGGCGCCGTCATCGCGCGGGCCGGCCACGAACTGGTCGACGTGAAGGACTATCGCGCGGCGACCGTCGTGGCCGTCGGCAACGACTTCGATCTGAGCTACGAGCGTCTCACCGCCGCGGCGCGGGCCGCCGCGCGCGGGGCGCCGCTCGTGACCCCGAACATGGATCCGCGTCTGCCGATCGAGGGCGGAGACTTTCTACCTGGCTGCGGCTCGATCGTGCAATCCGTCGCGGTGGCGGCCGGCGTCCAGCCGGTCGTCGTCGGCAAGCCCGAGCCCCCGCTCTTCCAGATGGCCCTGGAGCGACTGGGGCTCACGGCGGTCACGACCGCGATGGTCGGCGACAGTATTCCGTCCGACATCAAAGGCGCCCGGGCGGTCGGCATGCCGACCGTGCTCTACGCGCCCGCGGGTGGCGTGCGCGCCGACGCAGCCGATGTGGTCGTGCGCTCGTTCGCCGAGCTGGCGCGGCTCGCCGGGGTCGGCTAGCCCTCGGAGCGCGTGTTACTCTAAGCCGCGATGTTCGACATCGGTTTTCAAGAGATGCTCGTCATCGGGGTGCTGGCCCTGCTGGTCTTCGGGCCAGGAAAACTACCCGAGCTCGGGCGGATGATCGGTCGCGCGCTCCGCGAGTTTCGCCGTGCGAGCGACGAGTTCAGGTCGACCGTCGAGACCAACCTGCATCTCAACGACCCCGATCCAATCATCCCGCCCGCGTCCGCGCCGATCGAACCGGCGCCGGTGGCGACGCTGCCGTCGGATCCCGAAGCCGTGAGCACCACGGCCGAGCCTGCGCCTTCCGTCGCGGTCGAGCCGGGCGAGCCCTACTGCGCCCAGCGCACCTCGCGCCTCTTCCACAAGAGCGACTGCGCCTGGGTCTCGCGGATTCCCGAGGCCGAGCGCGCCTACTTCAAGCATGTAGCGGAAGCCCGCGAGCAGGGGTTCACGACCTGCCCCGTGTGCGAGCCCTGGGAGCCCGCGTAGCTCTCGCGTTCTGAGCCCCCTATCTGGCTGGCTGAGCAGGCACTCGCTTTTTGTTGACTAGTCAACACCAGTTGAGTGATACTGCGCGGTACGGAGGAAGGACGAATGCGAGAGCTGACGAGTCGGCAGCGTGAAGTGCTGGGCTTCATGCGCAGCTTCCAGGCCAAGCACGGAGTGCCGCCGACCGTGCGCGAGCTCGGTGAGCGGTTCCGGATCACGCCGCGAGCCGCGTTCGATCACTTGCGGGCGCTCGAGCGCAAGGGGGAGCTACAACGGCGCCCGAGTGTCGGCCGGACGTCGCGGGCTCTGACGCTTCCCGACATGGCCGGCTCGGGGCGAGCGCATCATTCGGTCCCGATCCTCGGCCGGATCGCGGCGGGCTCGCCGCTCCTGGCTCAGGAGAATCGAGAGGGCGAGGTGCCGATCGCCGCGGCGTCGCTGCCGGGGCGTGGCGAGGACGTTTTCGCGCTCCGCGTGCGTGGCGAGTCGATGATCGAGGCCCACATCTGTGACGGCGATCTCGTGCTCGTCCGGCGCCAGGATTCGGCTCAGCCCAACGACATCGTCGTCGCGATGGTGGAATCCGAGGCGGGCGGCGAGACCGAAGCAACGGTGAAGCGGTTTCTGCGCGACGGATCGCGCGTCGTGCTCAAGCCCGAAAACCAGACCATGGCGCCGATCGTCGTCGATCCGGCTCGACGCTCGGTGACGATTCTCGGCAAAGTCATCGGCCTGCTCCGCGGTTTTTGATTTTCATCGGGGGGAGCGACCGCCGCTCCCCCCGATGCCCCCCACCGGGATTGCTCCCCGGTGAAACGTTAGATCGGTGCGCGGCAAAGCCGGCGCTCGAGCGGCGGGTGGACTCGGCGCTGCTCGAAGTCACGAAGCCTTAGGAAGTCGCGAAGCTGTAGAAGGAGGTCGAGATGAGCTCGCATGCAGTCACGTACGCGTTGCTTCACCGTCGCGGCTCGCGCGCGTTTTTTTTGGCGAGAACCACTCAACACCTGCAGAGCTTGCGGGCCGGAGAGGTCCTGCGAGCGCTCGTGGCGCTCGGCGCGCTCATCGCATGGGGCGGCGTCTGTCTGTTGCTGAGGGGCTGACGGGTGGTACCTGCGCCTGCTCGTAGATCTTCGCCTCGACGAAGACGTCGAGCAGCGCGCCGTCGAGGTGGCCGGCCTGTCGCTCGTGCTCCAGGATGTCGAGCGCCTCTTCCTTCGGGATCGCCTTCTTGTATGGACGGTCGCCGGCGGTGAGCGCGTCGTAAATATCGGCGATCGTCATCATCCTGGACTGGACGAGGATCTCGTCGCGCCGTCGGCCCTCGGGATAGCCCGTGCCGTCGAGCTTCTCGTGGTGCGAGCGGGCGATCTCCGGGATGCGCCGGAACTCCCGCGTCCACGGGATCCGCGTGAGAAATTCGTAGGTGTGGATCACGTGGGACTGGATTTCCTTGAATTCTGCCGGCGTGAGGCTGCCGCGAGGAATCGCGAGGATCTTCGCCTCGTCGGGGCTGATGACGGACTCGCGGTTGCCCACGTGGTCCTCGAAGAGGTTGACCGCGAGACGCTCGATGCCGGCGGCGAAGTCCCGCGGTAACACGGCGGGCTCGTTGGCCGTCACGATGCGCGCGAGGCTCTGGTCGAGCTCGGCGACGTAGGCGGCAAGCTCGGCGTCGAACTCCGCGGCCTGGGTCGCGTAGCGGCGCCGCCCCTTCTCCAGCAGGTGCTCGATCTTCTTGCCAGCGTATCGGAGCTCGAGGCCGCGCTTGATCAGCTCCACGCGCTGGCGGATGCGGTCGAGCTCGCCGGGCAGGAGCTTCTTCGCCTTCACGAGCACCTGCTCGCGCACGCCGACCTTGCCGAAATCGTGCAGGAGGGCGGCGTAGCGGAGCTCGGTCATCTCCTCGGGGCTGAAACGCGTGGCGCGATAGGGCCCGGTCTCAGAACGGTCGATCGCCGCGGCGAGACCCACCGTGAGGTTGGCGACGCGGGCCGAATGGCCTGAGGTCGTGGGGTCGCGCGACTCGATCGCGGTGACCGATGCTTTCACGAAGCCTTCGAAGAGCTCGCGAATGCTCTCGTAGAGGAGGCGGTTCTGAATGGCCACGGCCGCCTGCGAGGCGAGCGAGCCCGCGAGCTGTTCGTGGCGCGCGGTGAAGCGTTGCACCGTGGCCTCGACCGCGCCGCCCGGCCTCAAGCGGATCGAGAAGTCGGGCTTGCAGTTGATGAGCTGGAGCGCGCCGATGGTCTCGCCCTCCGGCGTGCGCATCGGCACCACCAGCATCGACCGCGTGCGATAGCCCGTCTCCTCGTCGAACGACCGGTTGATGTGGAAGGGCGCGCCCCCGGGCGGGCGGTAGGCGTCCTCGAGGTTGAGGATGGCGCCGGTCAGCGCGACGTGGCCCGCGACGCTCTCGCTGGTGAGCGGCAGCCGCGCGGCGCGGAACGGAAGGTCGACGGAATCGTTCTGGGCGAGGACGAAGCGCAGATCGCGCGTGCCGTCGGGCGCCTCCTCGACCAGGTAGAGCGAGCCGGCGTCGCTGTGCGTGATCTCGCGCGCCTTGGTCAAGATGGTCTCGATGAGATCGCGCGGGTTGCGCTCGGCCGAGAGCCGGATGCCGATCGCGTTGAGCTCCGAGAGTTCGCGGTCGAGCCGTGTCGTCTCGGCGGCTCGATCGAGATCGGCGAAAGCGTTTTCGACGCCGCGCAGAAGGATCGGCGCGCTCACGCCCGCTGGCAGCACCGAGTACCAGTGCGACGGCCACGGCCCCGTGGCATCCCCATCGACCAGCGCCACGATGCGAAGCGGCATCGCGTCCGGGCGCAGGTCGGGTCCATCGCGACCGACCAACACGACGGCGGGTCCTTCGGTCGTGGAGTCGGTCGACGCGGACAGAGGGACCACGTCGAATTCGCCACGGACAAGCTCGGCGGCGGTCGCCGCTGCGCGCGAGGTCGCGTCGTACAGGACACGGCGGCGACGCATGAAACGAAAGTAGGGCCGCGCTGGAGGCCAAGTCAAGAATACTTATAATGATTTTCGGAATGGTCGAGTTCGCTCGGCTCGCGGATCTCTGCCGGCGGCTGCGCACGAGCCCGGGCCGGCTCGACAAGCTCGCCATGCTCGCGGACTATCTGCGAGCTCTTCCCCCCGACGCCGTGGGCACCGCCGTCGCGTTCCTCACGGGCCGCGCGTTTTCGCAGTCCGATCCGCGTGTGCTCGGAGTCCGCTGGTTGCCGTCGCTCACGGACGGGCCGGCCGCGGCGACGTCGCTGACGCTCGGGGACCTCTCGGCGGCGTTCGGCGAGATCGCCGAGGCCGGCGGCGCCGGCTCGCGTCGGACCCGCGACGATCTGCTGCGCGCGCTCGCGGCTCGGGCGTCGGCGGACGAGCGGGAGACGCTCCAGCGGATCATCACGGGCGAAATGCGAACGGGAGTCTCCGACGGGCTCGTGCTCGAAGCCATCGCGCGCGCCTTCGCGGCACCGCTCGAGAGCACGCGGCGCGCGGCGCTGCGGCTCGGTGATCTGTCCGTGGTGGCGGTGCTGGCCGCCCGCGGCGGCGCCGCCGCGCTCACGTCGGCGAGCGTGCGACCGTTCGTTCCGCTGCTGCCGATGCTCGCGCAGATCGCCGAGGATTTCGAGGACGTGCTCGAGGCCCATGGCGGCACCTCCGCACTCGAGTACAAGTACGACGGCGCGCGCATCCAGCTGCACCGCGACGGTGAGCGAGTCGGGATCTGGACGCGCCGACTCTCCGACGTGACCCGCAGCCTGCCCGACGTCGTCGAGACGGCTCGAGGCGAGCTCGTGGCCGCGCCCTTCATCCTGGACGGCGAAGTCCTGGCGCTCGACGCCGCGGGACGACCGTTGCCCTTCCAGGAGCTGATGCGTCGGTTCCGGCGCGTCCACGAGGTCGATCGCCTCGTGCGCGAGATGCCGCTGACCCTCTACTTCTTCGACTGCCTCATGGCCGACGGCCGGTCGCTGATCGACGAACCCTATGCGAGCCGGTGGGAGGCGCTGACCCGCGTGACGGGGGGCCGCCATCTGGCCGAGCGCCTGCTGGCGACCACGCCCGAGGCGGCCCGCCAGTTCCAGGCCAAGGCGCTGGCCGCCGGGCACGAAGGCCTCGTGGCGAAGGATCTTCGCAGCACGTACGAGCCGGGAGGACGCGGCAAGCGCTGGTTCAAGCTGAAAACGGCCGAGACCGTCGACTGCGTCATCGTTGCCGTCGATCGCGGCTCGGGCCGGCGCAGTCAGTGGCTCTCCAACTACCATCTGGCTGTTCGCGACGGAGAAGCCTTCGCGGACGTCGGCAAGACGTTCAAGGGGTTCACCGACCGCCAGTTCATCGAGATGACCGAGCGCCTCTGGGCGCTGGCAGTGAGCGACGACGGCTACACCGTTCGGGTGCGGCCCGAGGTGGTCGTCGAGGTCGCCTACAACGAGATCCAGAAGAGCCCGACCTATCGCTCCGGCATGGCGCTGCGGTTCGCGAGGATCACGCGCATCCGCGACGACAAGGCGCCGGGCCAGGCCACGACGCTCGACGAGCTCTCCCGGCTCTACGAGCGGCAATTCGCGACCAAGGGCCGGTCAGTGTAGAATCGGCGCCCGTGACCACGCGCGCCTCGACCGGCATTCCCAAGCTCGACGCGATGCTCGACGGCGGCCTGCTGCCCGGCACGCTCACCGTCGTCTACGGCGCCACCGGAATCGGCAAGACCCATCTCGGGCTCACGTTCGCCGACCACGGACGGGTCGCCGACGGCGCGCGCGGCATCGTGTTCGACCTGAACGGGCGCGGCGACTCGCAGCAGCACGACGAGTACGCGGCGCGGCTCTTCGACTGGTCGCTCACGCCGTGGACGCACACGGTCACGCCGATGACCGATCCGTACCCGCCACCCGGCCAGATGGAGGCGAGCTACTCCAATACGTTGAAGTGGGTCGGGCGGGTACACGACTATCAGGTGCCGACACCCGACGGCGGCTGGGAGTTCGACTGGAACTGGAAGGCCGCCTACAACCACGCGCTCTACACGGTGCGGCCGTTCATCTACTTTCACTGCGCGGCCGGTGCGCGGCGGGTCGTGGTCGACGGCGTCGAGCCGATGGATTCGCCCGCCGACTCGATCCAGGTCTTCGTGTTCGACGAGCTCTACCGAAAGACCATCCACCGGGACGCCGAGACACTCGGGATGGAAATCTGCATGCCGGTGTGGAAGCACCGCGCGTTCATCGACGCACACCTGTACGACCACACGGCCATCACGACCCTGCTCCTGGTGACGACGGAAGAGACGCGGCTCGAGGACCTGCTGGCGCGCAAGGTTGCCACCGGCGACATTGGCGCCACCGCGAACACGATTCTGGTCCTGGGCAGTGAGCGGCTCGGCCATCGCCTGGCGCGCATGCTCTGTGTGGTCAAGCACCGCGGCAGCGCGATGAGCGACGAGATCGTCGAGTACCGGATCGGAGCTCGAGGCATCGAGCTCGGGTAGGCACGTGGCAGGCGTTCAGGGCCGCCGGCTCCGGCGCGCTCACGTCGTGAGTCCCACCGTCTTCCAGCTCGAGCACCTCACCCCGCCCGCCCGGGCGCTGTTGCGCGCCGTCCAGTCGGCCGCCGGCCGCTCGCGCTCTCCGGTGCTCGTCGGCGGCGCGGTCCGTGACTCGAAGCTCTCTCGAGCTCGGCGGGCGGCGCCGGCCGATCTGGACGTCGCGGTCGAATCGGGCGCGCTCGACATCGCGCGCCGGGTGGCTGAGCGGCTCGGCGGCGCGTTCGTGGCGCTCGATCCGGATCGCGGAGCCGCGCGGGTGCTCGCGCGTGGGATGTGCCTCGACGTGACGGACTGGCGGGCGCCGACCCTGGCCGACGATCTCGGGGCGCGCGACTTCACCGTGAACGCCCTGGCGGTTCCGGTGCGCGAGCTCCTGAGCCGGGGGCGCGCCGGCGTGATCGACCCGACCGGGGGGCTCGCCGATCTCCGCGCGCGCCGACTTCGCGTCCACGCGCCGCGTGTCCTCACCGAGGATCCCCTTCGTACGCTACGCGGCGTCAGGCTCGAAGCCGCGCTGGGATTTCGGTTGACTGCGACGACGGTGCAGGCGATCCGCGCCGCTGCGCCAGGGCTGGCCGGCGTCGCCGCCGAGCGGATCCGTGACGAGCTGCTGGCGGTGCTCGCGCTGCCGCGGGCCGGTCGCGCCTTCCGGCGCCTGGACGCGCTCGGTCTGCTCGCCGTGGTCGTGCCAGAGGTGGAACCGATGCGCGGAGCGACGCAGCCGTCGCCCCACCGGTTCGCGGTGCTCGAGCACTCGCTCCGGGCGGTCGAGGGAGCCGACGCGCTGGTGGAGCAGCTGCACGAGCTGAGGCCGTTCGGCGAGGAGCTCGCGGCGCACATGGCCGAGGAGCTCGGGGGCGGCGTGCGACGAAGCCAGGTGCTCAAGCTCGCCGCGCTCCTTCACGACGTCTCCAAGCCGGAGACACGCCGCCTGGTCGACGGCCGCATCCGCTTCTTCGAGCACGACGTGCTCGGCGCCGCACGCGCGCGCGTGATCGCCGAGCGGCTCCGGCTCCCCGCTCGCGCCCGCGGTGTGCTCGAGCAGCTCGTTCGCCATCATCTGCGTACCGGACACCTGGCCGCCGCGGGCCACGTGACGCCCCGCGCCCGCTACCGCTTCTTTCGCGACCTGGGCGATGACACGCGTGACCTGCTCCTGCTGAACCTCGTGGACGCCGCCGCGGTGACGGGCGTGTCGCCTCGCTCGACCTGGCGCCGGGCGTCGCTCGTCCGGGATCTCCTGCAGGGATGGGAGGAGACACCACGCGCCGGTGCCGGCGCGGCGCCGCTCGTGAATGGAGAAGACGTGATGGCTCGCTTCGGGATTCCGCCCGGCCCCGAGGTGGGCCGACTGCTGGAGCGCGCGCGCGAGGCGCAGGGCCTCGGGCTGGTGACTACGCGCGAAGAGGCGCTCGCGTACCTTGACTCGCCTGCGGGCGAATTCTAGAGTAGCGGAATCCCGGGAAATCCAACCCCTCGGTCGAGGAGGCTCGCTGATGATCGTGTGGAAGCTCGTCATCGTCGCCGTAGTCCTGCTGCTGCCGCTGGCAGCGGGCGCGGCACCGGCCGGCAAGGTCATCATCGCCCAGGGCGTCGATCCGACGACGCTCGACATGGCGAATCAGTCGGAGAGCCCGGCGTCGAACGTCGGGCGGCACATCTTCGACACGCTCTACGAGCGGGACCAGAACCTGAAGATCGTCCCGAACCTCGCCACCGAGATGCCGAAGTTCGTTCCGCCCTCGGCGTGGGAAGTGAAGCTGCGCAAGGGAGTGAAGTTCCACAACGGCGAAGAGTTCAACGCCGACTCGGCGAAGTTCTCGCTCGAGCGCCTGGCGCAGGGCCAGGGCAAACTTCGCGGCGCCGCATTCTTCGCACCGCTCGATCGGGTCGAGATCGTCGACCCGTACACGATCCGCGTTCACACCAAGAAGCCCTGGCCGACCTTCGTTCCGGTGATGACGTTCCCGCAGAGTGGCATGTTGCCGCCCAAGGAGTCGGCCGGCAAGGAGACCGCCGATCTCTCGAAGAAGCCGATCGGCACCGGCCCCTATAAGTTCGTCCGCTGGTCGAAGGACGAGGAGATCGTCCTGGAAGCGAACAACGCCTACTGGCGCGGGGCGCCGCAGATCAAGACCGTGGTCTTCCGCCCGATCCCCGACGACGCCGTGCGCGTCGCGGCGCTGCAGAACAGCGAGATCGACCTGGCGGTGAACATCCCGCCGCATCTGGGCGCGATCATCGACAAGCACCCGAAGCTCTTCCTGTCGACCGCGCCGTCGATCCGCACGATCCAGCTCATGATCTACTCGCACCAGATGGACGCGCAGCACAAGGCCACCGGGCCCTACAACGGGCCGACCGCCGACAAGCGCGTCCGTCAGGCGATCGCCTACGCGATCGACGCCGACGAGCTCATCAAGACCGTGCTCGACGGCAAGGGCGTGCGCGTCGCGACGATGCTGCCGTCGATGCACTTCGGCTTCGACCCCAAGCTTCAGCCCATCAAGCTGGACGTCGCCAAGTCCAAGAAGCTCCTGGCCGAAGCGGGCTTCGCGAGCGGCATCGAGATCACGCTACACGGTCCCCGCGGTCGCTACGTCCGCGACGCCGAGGTGGCCGAGGCGGTGGCCGGTCAGCTCACGAAGGCCGGCATCAAGACCACGCTCCGCACGTACGACTTCGTGACGTACCTCAACAACATGGTCTACGTCCACAAGGCCGGCCCGGTCTGGCTGATCGGCTGGGGCACCGGAACGATGGATGCCGAGACCGTGTACGTCCCGCTCTTCCGGTCGCCGGGCATCTTCGTGAACTGGCTCAACGAAGACTTCAACCGGATGCTCGACGAAGCGCAGACCATCATGGACGACAAGAAGCGGCTGGAGCAGTATCACCGGATCAACCGGCTCTGGGTCGAGGAGATGCCGGCGGTGCCGCTCTACCAGCAGATCGACCTCTATGGTGTCGCCAAGCGGCTCAACTGGAAGGCGCGGAGCGACGAGGTGCTGCAGGCGTACAGCATGTCGCTCAAGGACGGGAAATAGCACCGACCGGGTCGGTGTAAGATAGGGGCGCCGGGCGGCCGTAATTCAGTGGCAGAATGCCAGCTTCCCAAGCCTCCGGTCGGGTGAGCATGGACCAT